>WNGI01010498.1_pt1 | contig 10142 bp, 15 predicted proteins | sample 5400621 | NCBI WGS metagenome assembly WNGI01 (sample SAMN13153374, study PRJNA577476) | soil metagenome | isolation source: 20 cm soil or saprolite under Garry oak tree replicate 1 | place: USA:California | collected 2016-06-15 | reverse complement strand
CGTCGGTGCGGATCCGGCGCGCCTGGCCATGAACCGGCAGGTACATGCGGCGACCGTGAACCGCGCCGAGCTCGGCGAGCGCGGGAGGCAGGGAGACGGGCTTTGGACCGACACCCCTGATCTCCCGATGCTGAAGCTGGCAGCCGATTGCCTCCCCGTGGCCTTGGCCCGGCAGAACGGGAATCCCGGGCTCGCACTGCTCCATGCGGGCCGGCTCGGTCTCCTGGAGGGGATCCTGGAGGCAGGCGTCGCGGCGCTCGGCGGACGGCGCATCGCCGCCGCGGTCGGCCCCGGGATCGGACCGTGCTGCTACGAGGTCGGGGAGGAGATCGCGGACACCTATCGCGCCCGCTTCGGCGGGGAGGCCACGCGCGGCCGCAACCTGGATCTCTGGACGGTCGCCGACCGCATCCTGCACAGCGCAGGTGTCGAGCACGTCGAGCGCATCGACATCTGCACGGCGTGCAACGCGGAGTTCTTCTCGCACCGGCGCGACGGCGGTTTGACCGGACGCCAGGGAGTGATCGGCTATGTCGCCTGAGGCGGTCCGCTCGAACTACGAGCGCATCCGTGCCGAAGTCGGTGACGGCGTCGCGATCGTCGCCGCGACGAAATATGTGTCGCTCACCGACATGGCCGTACTGGTGGAGGCGGGCATCGAGGTCGTCGGTGAGAACCGCGCCCAGGAGCTCGAGCGCAAGCATGCCGAGTACGGCGACGCCTTCCGCTGGCACTTCATCGGTCAGTTGCAGTCGAACAAGGCGAAGGTCGTGAATCAGATCTGCGAGCTCGTTCACTCACTCGACTCGGAGTCCGCCGCGCGCAAGCTGACCGTGCCGGCGCTGATCGAGGTGAATCTCTCCGGTGAGTCGTCGAAGGCCGGGATCGATCCCGGCGGCCTCGGCCGCTTCCTCGAGCTCTATCCGGACACGCGGGGGCTGATGACGATGCCGCCCGAAGCGTCCGACCCCGAAGCGTCGCGCCCCTACTTCAGGCGCCTGCGCGAGCTCGCCGCCGAGCACGGGCTGCGCGAGCTCTCCATGGGGACGAGCCAGGACTACCGCGTCGCCGCAGAGGAGGGCGCGACCTTCGTCCGCATCGGGTCAGTCCTGTATGCCGAGTAACATTTCGCGCGAAATGGGCTTCGCAGACGTCTGGAACAAGACCCTCGTCTACTTCGGCATCGCCGAGGAGGAGGACTGGGACGAGGAGGCCTATGTCACCGACGAGGACATCCAGCGCAGCTACGCCGAGCGGCCCAACGTCCGCCGGCTCGCTCCGCGCCGCCGCGAGCGGGAGTTCGACGACTGGACCGACCCAGAGCCGAGCCAGGACCGTACCGCCGTGCTCAGGCCGCGGGTCGCCGCCGTGCCGGGGCCGGCGTCGGTGCGGGTCCACCTCGTCGTCCCGCGCAGCTTCAACGACGCCCAGCAGATCGCCGACAAGTTCAAGGAGTCGATCCCGGTCATCCTCAACCTCCAGAGCACCGACCAGGATCTGTCCAAGCGTCTGATCGACTTCGCCAGCGGTCTCACGTACGCGCTCGACGGCGGCATGCAGCGGGTTGCCGACAAGGTGTTCCTGCTCACACCGCGAAACGTCGAGGTATCTGCTGAGGAGCGCGCGCGGCTGCTCGAACGCGGCGGCTTCTTCAATCAGGCGTAACAGGCCAGGAGAACTGTCTTTGAGGCCGAACTGAGCCGCATGGGCGACAGCGCCATGCTCGGCTTGCTCTTCGACGCGATCAACAGCATCGAGAGCTTTGTGCAGGTCTTCGTGTACGTCTACTCGCTGCTGATCCTGGCCTACATCATCACGTCCTGGGTCCGGATGCCGTACTCCGTGTGGCTGAACCGCATCCAGCGCTTTCTCTACGACGTCTGCGACCCGTACCTGCGCATGTGGCGCCGTGTGCTGCCGTCGTTCGGTCCACTGGATCTGTCGCCGGTGGTCGGCGTGGCCGCCCTCTATGTCCTTCTCGCGGTCCTGATCAACATCCTCGACCGCCTGCATTGAAAGGGGAGACGATGCAATGACGCTCACCCCAGTCGAAATCAGACATCTGAAACCGTCGAGAGCGTTTGTCGGCGGGTACGACCGCGACACGATCGACGGGCTACTGGACGAGATCGTCGCCAGCTTCGAAGACGTCTGGCGCGAGCGCGCCGACATGGCAGACAAGGTCGAGCAGCTCGAGAGCGATCTCGTGCGGTACCGCGAGATCGAGGGCCTGCTGCGGACCACGCTCGTGTCGGCAGAGAAGGCCGCCGTCACACTCAAAGAGCAGGCGCGCAAGGAGGCCGAGCTGATCGTCGAGGAGGCGCGGTCCGAAGCACGGTCGATCACGCGGCACGCGCGTGCCGACCATGACCGGCTGCTCGCGGAAGTGCGCCGGATGCGCTCGCTGCTGCGGTCGGCGCTCGCTCTGGTCGACGAAGAGGCGCCCGAGGAGAAAGCGGCCTAGGCGTCGACTCGGCGACGCCGATATCAGGCCGCGCGGTTCCCCGCGCGGCCGTCTGCAGCCCATCGCTCGACACGCTCGTGCTCAGGACGAGGCGAGGGCGAAGCTAGACTCCGCTGCATGGAGGCGGTTTCTACGCGTCTGCGTTTGCGTGTAGCTCCGGGCGCGGCACGCGCGCGCGTCGTCGGGCGGCACGGCGACGCGTGGAAGGTGCGCGTCGCGGCGCCGCCGGAGGGTGGGCGCGCAAACGACGCGGTCGTACGGCTTCTCGCCGACACGCTCGCGTTGCCGCGCGAAGCCGTGACGCTCGTGTCGGGACACGGTACGCGGGACAAGATCGTAGAGCTGGTCGGCGTCGGGCCGGAGCAGATCGAACGTCGTTTGTCGTCCGCCGCTGGAAAGGAGCGCCGCGCGTGAGCGCGATCGACACGATTCGCTTCCGCGACCTGCTCCTCGACGAGCGCAAGCGTGTCGCCGCCGCCCTGGACAACTTGCACGAGGATCATCAGGGCTCGTTGGCGGAGGAGGCCGGCGAGGACGCCGTCTTCGACAACCACCTCGGCGACACCGCCACGGAGACCTACGACCGTGAGCTGGACTACAGCCTGGAGGAGAACTCCGAGCACGTGCTCGCCGACATCGACGCCGCGCTGAAGCGGATCGAGGATGGCTCCTACGGCACGTGCACCAGCTGCGGCAAGCAGATTCCGGAGGAGCGCCTCGAGGCGCGGCCGTCGGCGACGCTCTGCATCGACTGCCAGCGCGAGCGGGAGCGTCGTTGACCGAGCAGACCCGGTCGCGGGCGGCTGACGTCCGCGTCGGTTCGACGACCGACGGCCTCACCCCGATCTCGATGGCCGAGCGTCCTTTCGGTGCGACCTGGCACCAATGGCTCAGCCTCGCCGCTGTCGCACTGGCAGGGCTCGGTGCGGACCAGCTGACGAAGGCGATCGTGACGACCCGCCTCGATCTGAACGACGAAGTGCATGTTGCCGGGCCGTTCTCGATTCACCACGTCACAAATTCGGGAATCGCGTTCGGCCTGTTCGCGAGCGCGACGCCGATTGTCATTCTCCTGACCGCGCTCGCGGTCACGTGGATGCTCTACTTCTTCGCGCGCTCGGGTTCGAGGCATCCTGTACTGCCGGTTGCGCTCGGGCTGGTGATCGGTGGCAGCGTGTCGAACCTGATCGACCGCGTGCGGCTCGGTCACGTGACGGATTTCATCGACCTGAAGTACTGGCCCGCCTTCAACCTCGCCGACAGCTTCATCGTCATCGGCGTCGCCGCCTTGCTACTCGCGCTGATCGCGGCCGATCGAAACGCCGCACGACGGCCGCGCGTGCGTGAAGCAACGCGTTCCTGACGAGGCCGCGGGCGAGCGGCTCGATCGTTTCCTCGCCTCGTTGCCGGAGATCGGCTCGCGCGGCGTCGCCGAACGTGTGCTTGCAGAGAGCGTCCTGGTCGACGGACGGCCGCAGGTCAAGAGCCACCGCCTGAGCGGCGGGGAGGAGGTCGAGTTCGAGGCGCCCGAGCGCGTCGAGCCTGAGCCCGTCGTCGCCGAGGAGATGGACCTGCGGATCGCGTACGAGGACGAGCATCTGATCGTCGTCGACAAGCCCGCCGGGCTCGTCGTGCATCCTGCGCCGGGACATACGAGTGGGACGCTCGTGCATGGATTGCTCGCGCACGACGTCGCCGGCGGCGAGGATGCCGCGCGGCCGGGGATCGTGCACCGCCTTGACCGCGACACATCCGGCCTGATGGTTGTCGCGCGCTCCGAGGAGGCGTATCGGCGGCTGCAGGGGCTCGTGCGTCGACGCGAGGTCGAGCGGCGGTACCTCGCGCTGGTCGTCGGTCAGCCGCGCTCCCGCACAGGTCGCATCGAGGCCCCGATCGGGCGCGACCGCCGCGACCCGATGCGTCACTCGCTCGACACCGAGACGCCGCGCGAGGCCGTCACGCACTTCGAGCTCGTCGAGCTGCTGCCGCGGCACGCCCTGTTGGAGGTGAAGCTCGAGACGGGCCGGACGCACCAGATCCGTGTGCACCTTGCGGCGATCGACCTCCCGGTCGCCGGGGACCCGATGTACGGGCGTCCGCACGAGCTCGGCCTGGAGCGGCAGTTCCTCCACGCGGCCCGCCTCGGCTTCACGCATCCTTTTACGGAAGCCCGGGTGGATGCGGAGTCGCCGCTTCCTCCCGATTTGCAGGCAGCGTTGGAACAAGGCCGCAAAGAGAGCTAGCCGCTAGAATGCAGCGGTTTTTTTGTCACCGACCCGGTGGACTGACCTGGGTGGTGGTGCCGGCTCTAGACGGATGCCGGTTCCAGCCAGGCCCCGCCGGAACTAACCGAATATCAACCAGAAAGGGGACCTGATCCCGATGTCCGTCGTCTCTATGCGCGAGCTCTTGGAGGCCGGAGTCCATTTCGGCCACCAGACGCGACGCTGGAATCCCAAGATGCGCCGCTTCATCTTCACGGAGCGGGGCGGCATCTACATCATCGACCTGCAGCAGACGCTGCAGCTGCTCGAAGAGGCGCACGCCTTCGCACGGAACCTGGCCGAGCGCGGCGGCTCCGTCCTCTTCGTCGGCACGAAGAAGCAGAGCCAGACGGCCGTGGAGGAGCAGGCGAAGCGCGTCGGCATGCCGTACGTCAATCACCGCTGGCTCGGCGGCCTGTTGACGAACTGGCGCACGATCTCCGACCGCATCGACCGCCTGCACGAGCTGCGCCGGCTCAAGGAGGAAGGTCAGCTCGAGCTGCTCCCGGCGAAGGAGCGCATCTCGATGCTCGGTGAGCTCGAGAAGCTCGACGACAACCTGGGCGGCGTCGCGGACATGAAGCGACAGCCGGACGCCATCTTCATCGTCGACCTCCGAAAGGAGCAGCTCGCCGTGCGCGAGGCGCGCCGGCTCGGCCTGCCCGTGATCGCGGTCGTGGACACGAACTGCGACCCGGACGAAGCCGACTACGTGATCCCGGGGAACGACGACGCGATTCGCTCCTGCGACCTGATCGTCCGGGTCGTGGCCGACGGCATCGCAGCCGGCCAGCAGAAGGCGACGCCGGCCGACTTCACGCCGGCCGCGACGAACGGCGAGCCTGCAGCGGAGGAGCCGGAGGCGGAGTCGGTCCCGGAAGGCGACTACGAGCAGGTCTCACCGGGCGAGGAGCCGGTCGCCGAAGAGCCGGTCGCCGAAGAGCCGGTCGCCGAAGAGCCGGTCGCCGAGGAGCCGGTGGCCGAAGAGGTGAAGGCCGATGGCTGAGATCTCGGCTGCTCTCGTCAAGGAGCTCCGCGACCGGACAGGCGCGCCGATGATGGACTGCAAGCGGGCCTTGCAGGAGACGAACGGCGACATGGAAGCTGCGATCCGCGTCCTGCGCGAGAAGGGGATGGCAGGCGCCGCGAAGCGCTCAGACCGCGCGACTCCCGAGGGCAAGGTCGGCTACCGCCTGGCCGAGGACGCGCGCCGCGGGACGATGGTTGCGGTTGGCTGCGAGACCGAGCCCGTCTCGAACAACGAGGAGTTCCTCGCGTTCGCGCAGAAGGTGCTCGCTGCGGTTGAAGCGAGCGGGCCGGGTGCCGAAGCCGAGCTCGAGGAGGAGCGTGCACAGCTCGTCGGCAAGCTCGGCGAGAACATCGCCGTCGCGGGAGCGGCCCGCTTCGAGGCCGTCGACGGCGCGAAGATCGCCGCGTACGCCCATCCGCCGCGCAACAAGATCGGAGTGCTGCTGCAGGTCCGCGGCGGCTCCGACGACCTCGCGCGCAAGGTCGCGATGCACGTTGCGGCCATGAAGCCGAGCTGGATCGGTCGCGACGACGTCCCCGAGGACACCATCTCGCAGGAGCGCGAGATCTATGCGAGCACCGACGAGGTGCAGTCCAAGCCGGAGCAGGCGCGCGAGAAGATCGTGGAGGGGATGCTGAACAAGCGGTTCTTCGGCGCCAACGTCCTGGTCGACCAGGAGTGGATCCACGACTCCTCCAAGAAGGTCGGCGACGCGCTCGGTGACGAGGGCGCGGAGGTGCTGGAGTTCGAGCGCTTCGAGCTCAGCGCCGAATGACGGTCCAGTCCGAAGAGTCCGTCGTCGCGTCAGCCGAGCTGCGCCCCGTCTTCCGGCGCATTCTGCTCAAGCTCTCCGGCGAGTCGCTGATGGGCGAGCGCGAGTACGGGATGGACCGCAACACGATCGACGCCGTCGCGGAGGAAATCGTCGAGGTGCAGACGTCCGGCGTCGAGACGGCTGTGGTCGTCGGCGCAGGGAACATCTATCGCGGGATGGCAGCTGCCGCCGAAGGGATGGACCGGGCGACCGCGGACTACGCCGGCATGCTCGCGACCGTGCTGAACTCGCTAGCGCTGCAGGATGCGCTCGAGGACCGCGGCGCCTACACACGGGTCCTCTCCGCGCTCGAGCTGAAGGAGGTCGCGGAGCCCTACATCCGGCGCCGCGCGATCCGCCACCTCGAGAAGGGACGCGTCGTCATCTTCGCGGCCGGTACCGGCAACCCGTTCTTCACCACGGACACTGCGGCCGCGCTCCGGGCGCTCGAGATCAACGCCGACGCGATCCTGATGGCGAAGCACGGCACTGCGGGTGTCTACGACCACGACCCGCGCAGCGACCCCGACGCCCAGTTCCTGCCCGAGCTGACGCATCGCGAGGCGATCGAGCGTGCGCTGAAGGTGATGGACACGACGGCGCTCTCGTTGTGTATGGACAACAACCTGCCGATCTACGTGTTCGCGCTCGCGGACGGGAACATCCGGCGCGTGATCGCGGGCGAGCGCATCGGCACGATCATCTCGACGCCCGCGAAGGAGGAAAGCTGATGCCGACCGTCGACGAGCTGGTCCAGGACGCGCAGAAGCGGATGGACGCGAGCGTCGAGCACACACGCACCGAGTTCAACACCGTGCGCACGGGGCGCGCCTCCGCAGCGCTGCTCGACCGTGTCCAGATCGACTACTACGGACAGCAGACGCCGCTGAAGCAGCTCGCGACGATCAACGTCCCGGAGCCGCGGATGCTGACGATCCAGCCGTTCGACCCGACCTCGATCAAGGCGATCGAGAAGGCGATTCAGGAGTCGGACCTGGGCCTGACGCCGTCCAACGACGGAAAGATGATCCGCCTGCCGATGCCCCAGCCGACCGAGGAGCGCCGCAAGGAGCTCGTCAAGGTCGTTCGCAAGATCGCGGAGGAAGGCAGGATCGCGGTGCGAAACGTGCGGCGAGATGCGGTTCAGCACCTCAAGGACATCAAGGAGGTCGGCAGCGACGACGAGCATCGTGCGGAGGAACGCGTGCAAAAGCTGACCGACGACCACACGAAGACGATCGACGACCTCCTGCGGCACAAAGAGTCCGAGATCATGGAAGTTTGAGCGGCGCGAGCCGCGAGCGGTGAACCTCCTCACGAAGATTCGAACGCTGCGCCACGTGCGCCCCGCGCACGAGCCCGACCTGCCCGACGTCGCGCGTGCGGTCGCGATCATCATGGACGGCAACGCCCGCTGGGCCCGCAAACGGGGACTGCCGATCGCTGCCGGCCATCGCGCCGGCACGAAGGCGCTGCGGAGGACGGTGGAGGCGGCCATCGACCTGGGCGTCGAGTCACTCGCCGTGTACGCGTTCTCGACGGAGAACTGGAACCGTCCGCCCGAGGAGGTGGAGCTCCTGATGGAGATCTTCACCGAGACGATCGAGCGCGAGCTGCCCGATCTGGTGCGGCAGGGCGTGCGCACACGCTTCATCGGCCGCCGCGATCGCGCTCCCGACGCGTTGCGGGAGCGCATGGCGGCGCTCGAGGCCGAGACGGAGGACAACCGTCGCCTGAACCTCTGGATCGCCTTCGACTACGGGGGCCGCGCGGAGCTCGTCGACGCCGCGAATCGATCCGCACCTCCGGCGAGCTGAGGATCTCCAACTTCCTCCTGTGGCAACTCGCCTACGCGGAGCTCGTCTTCGTCGACACGCTCTGGCCCGACTTCGGCGAGGATCAGCTCCGTGACGCCCTCGACGACTACGCCAGCCGCAGGCGCCGCTTCGGCGGCCGCTAGGCGCCCCATGACCCCACTCGCCTCGCGCGTCGTGGTCGCGGTCGTCGGCCTGCCGGTCGTGCTCGCGATCGTCTACGCGGGCGGCTGGTGGCTGTTCGCGCTCGCAGCGGTCGCGGCGGTGCTGGCGCTGCACGAGTACGCCCTGATGGCTCGCGCGCTCCGGCCGGTGACGCTCGCCGCATACGCAGGTGCACTTCTGTCGCTGCTCGGGGCGGAGCTCGGCGGGCTGGAGTGGACCGGGGCTGGGTTCCTGACGACCCTCGTGCTCGCATTCATCCTCCATTGGGTCGGCCAGACGCGCCAGTCGGCGACGGTGGCGATCGCGGCGACGGTGCTCGGCGCAGGTTGGATCGGCCTGTGCCTCGCGCATCTCTTGTTGCTGCGTGACATCCCGGTCAACGGGCGACTGCTGACGTTCGCAGTGCTACTCGCGGTCTGGGCCGGCGACATCGGCGCGTTCTTTGCGGGCCGCATGATCGGGCGCCACAAGCTGGCGCCGGCGCTCTCCCCGGGCAAGACGTGGGAGGGATTCATCTTCGGGACGATCGCGACGGTGTTCGTCACTTTCGTGGCGCTGTACAGGCAGGACGACCACATCTCGATCGCCGACTCGATCTTCCTCGGTCTGGTGATCTCCGTAGCGGGCCCGCTCGGCGACCTGTTCGAGTCCGGTATCAAGCGCGACATGCAGGTGAAGGACTCCGGCCGGCTGCTCGGCGGACACGGCGGCGTCCTCGACCGCCTCGACGCACCGCTGTTCGCGTTCGTGGCGGCGTACTACTTGCTGCGCGCGCTGAACATCGCTTAGAGACGCTTCTCGTACCGGATCTCGGGGACCTCGACGCCGAAGATCTCGATCGGCCGCGCGGTCCCGTCGGCCCTCCAGCCGGCGAGCTCGTAGAAACGGCGTGCGCGCGGATTGTCCTCGAGGACCCAGAGGATCGCGTGGCCGTGCCCGAGCTCGCGGAGCCGATCCTCGCCGGCCTCGATCAGCCGGCGGCCGAAGCCGGAGCCCCAGTGGTCTGGGTGGACGTAGATGGCGTAGAGCTCGCCGTCGGTGCCGGGATCGAGGCCCGGGCCAACCGACACGAATCCGACGATCTCGCCGTCTACCTCCGCGACGATGGGCGGAGAGCGTCGGTGGAGCTCTGCGCGCCGGGCGGCCCGCTCGCCCGAGAGGCGCTCGAGCCCTTCACGGGGCAGAACGTGCGCGTAGGCCGCCTGCCAGGTCTCGACGTGCACCAGTGCGACGGCTTCGGCGTCCTCGGGTGTTGCCCGGCGGATCATGCGCCCGAACCTACACTTGAGCCGTGAAGCGGATCGCGCTCTTGGCGCCACAGGCTCGATCGGGCGCCAGGCGCTCGAGCTCATCGACGCTCATCCGGAGCTGGAGCTCTGCGCGGCGTCGTCCGGCTCGACGCCTGTCGACGGCCTCGCTCCGCTGACCCAGGTCGGCGGCGACCTGACGGCGCTGCTCGACCGAGCCGAGCCCGACCTCGTCCTCAACGCGGTGGTCGGATTCGCGGGATTGCCGGCGACTCTCTGGGCGCTGGAGCGCGGGGTTGACCTTGCGCTCGCGAACAAGGAGAGCCTCGTCGCCGCGGGGGAGC
>WNGI01009751.1_pt1 | contig 10143 bp, 9 predicted proteins | sample 5400621 | NCBI WGS metagenome assembly WNGI01 (sample SAMN13153374, study PRJNA577476) | soil metagenome | isolation source: 20 cm soil or saprolite under Garry oak tree replicate 1 | place: USA:California | collected 2016-06-15 | reverse complement strand
CTCGAGAAGGATGCCCCACGCGACGGCTGTCCACCACCGCGGCCGCGAGAAGAGCGTCGCGTACATGAGTCCGAAGCCGACGCCGTTCGAGAGATGATACACCCAGCCCACGGCCTCCGAGCCGAGCGTCGGCTTCGACTGCCCGAGGAAGACGGTGCCGAAATATGCGATGGCGCGAAAGACGGGGATGCCGGCGTGCGAGATCGGCACCCGGGCGATGTCGTAGGCGAGGCTCGCGAAGAGACCCGCCCAGAGCCCGCCCATGATCCGGTCGTACAGCTCCCGCCGCTCGGTCCGTCGCGCCCATACCGTCAGCGCGACGAGGGCCATGGTCGACGGCACCAGCAGGACACGCGCACGCTGTGATCGAGCGCGGCCACGCCGTAGAAGTAGAGCAGCAGCGTCGCGATCGAGGAGGCCCCGAGCGCCGCGGGAACGAGCAGCAGGGGGTAGCGGATGGGCGCCGGAATGGAGCGCTGCGGGGACGTAGCCGGCGGCGTGTCCGCGGCCTGGGCGCGCTGATCGAGCCGCTGCATGAAGCCCCCCTGGGCCGCGGGAGCTACACTCCTCCCGTCGTCACTGTCAATCGGTAATCTGAGCCTGCCGGGGTCTCAGCGCCGGCCAGAGGATCAACCAGACGGCGAGGATGGCGAGGAGGTCGACGAGCAGGATCGTGGCGCGCAAGTTCGCCCAGGAGCGCTGCACCTCCACGTTCGTCTTCTGGATGAGCTCCTCTCGGACGGCGGGGGCGAGCGCCTTCCAGTCGGGCGACCGCCGGCCGCGTGCGGCGTCGTAGGTGAGCTTCGTCTGGGCCAGCGTCTGCCCCTCGACGGCGCGCAGCAGCGCGGTCCCCGCGGGCGTCGCGAGTGCGACGTAGAGCGCCACCTGGCGACGGGGAATGAGGGAGCTCGGCGAGAACTTGGCGACCGCGTAGATGTCGACCGGGGTGTCGAGGCCGGTCCCGGAAGGGAACCCATGGACGAGGAACAGTACCAGGGCAAAGGCGACGAGGCCGCCAGCGAAGGCCCGTCCCGGATGGCCGGCGACCTCGGCAGGAGAGGGCAGCCAGGACATCGCCGCCGTCCGATACCGCGCCGGGGGGCACCGGATCAACTACAATATCGCCCATGGTGAGGCGCGAGCAGCCGGTCGGGGCGTTCGAGCGGAAGCTCGCCGCGGCGCTCGGCATGGCCGGCGCACCGCGGGCTGGTGAGCACCTCCTCGTCGCGGTGTCGGGCGGACCGGATTCGACGGCTCTCCTGGCCGGCCTGGCGGCGCTCGCGCCGGCGCGGGCGCTCCGCGTGCGTCGTGGTCGCGGCGGGCCCGGGCGTCGAGGCCCGCGCTCGCCGCGCGCGCTATGCGGCGCTCGGTGACATGGCGACCGAGGTCGGGGCGACGCGGATCGTGACCGGCCACACGCAGGACGACCAGGCGGAGACGGTCATGCTCCGCCTGCTCCGCGGCGCCGGCCGCCGTGGTCTCGGCGGCATCCGTCCGGTGCGCGGCGCGCTTTTCCGGCCGCTCCTCCGCGTCACGCGCGCCGACGTGCGCCGGTTCCTCGCCGAGCGAGGACTGCCGTTCGCGGTGGACCGCACCAACGCGGATCTGGCGCTGGCCCGGAACCGCGTCCGCCGGCTCGTGCTGCCGTTCCTCGCCGCGGAGTTCAACCCGCGCCTGACCGCGTCGCTGGCGGCGCTCGCCGCGCGCCTGCGCGACGAGGAGGACTTCCTCGCCGCCGCGGCTGCCGCCCGCGGGGCGTCGGTCGCGGATGGCGATCGCCTGCGTGCGACCGTCGCGGAAGAGCCGCCCGCGCTGGCGCGCCGGATCGTGCGCACCTGGCTCGAGCGCCCGGGGGCGAAGAGCCCGACCGCCTCCCACGTCGAGCGCGTGCTCGGGCTCGCGACGCGGGAGGGGCGCGGCACGGTCGCGATCGCCGGTCCGGCTCGTGTCGTTCGCGAGGGTGAGTACCTCGTCCGCCGGCCCGGTCGCGCCGCCGAGCCGCAGCCCTTCGCGGCCCCGATCGCGCCCGGCGACACGATCGTCGACCCGGCCGGCCGCTGGCGGCTCAGCCTCTCCGCGGCGCGCGCCCGACGGCCGGGTGAGGAGCGGGCGGCCGACGCGCGACACGCGCTGTTCGACGCGGACGCGCTGCCCGGCTCGCTCGTCGTCCGCTCGCCCGCGCCGGGCGACCGCCTCCGCATCACCGGGGTGGGCACGCGGAAGCTCCACGACGTGCTCATCGACGCCAAGGTGCCGCGCGAAGCCCGCGCCGCGACCGCCGTGCTCGCCGCGGGCGGCGAGGTCCTGTGGGCGGCCGGCCTCGCCCGGGGCGCATGCGCCGCGCTCGGCGCCCGCACGACGCGCGTCGTCGAGGGCGTGTTCGAGGCCGTCGAATGAGTCGAACGCGATCCGTCCGTTGCCGCTCGGGGGACCCTGTGTTACGATCGCGGCAGCGAGTTTTCCCTGCGCCGAGGCACGGTTGAATACCATTCCCCGCAATTTCGGACTCTGGCTGCTGCTGCTTCTGATGGGCCTGCTTCTATGGTCCATCGTCACCAAGCAGCAGCCGCGCGAGCCCGAGGTGAGCTACAGCCGGTTCATCGAAGCCGTCGACGAGGGGCGGGTGTCCGAGGTCACCATCCAGGGGAAGAACATCCGCGGTCGCTACCGGGGCGATCACGGCGAGCCGGGCGAGGGCTTCAAGACGTTCTCGCCGGACGACCCGGACCTCGTGAAGTTGCTGCGCGAGAAGAACGTCACGATCGACGCGCGGCCCGAGGACGCCGAGCCCTGGTACTTCGTCGCTCTCGTCCAGTGGGCTCCCATGCTGCTGCTGGTCGGCGTCTGGATCTTCTTCATGCGCCAGATGCAGGTGGGCGGCGGCAAGGCGATGTCCTTCGGCAAGAGCCGCGCCAAGCTGCTCTCCGAGAACACACACAAGGTCACCTTCAACGACGTCGCCGGCATCGACGAGGCCAAGGAGGAGCTCGAGGAGATCATCGCGTTCCTCAAGGACCCGAAGAAGTTCACCAAGCTCGGCGGTCGCATCCCCAAGGGGGTGCTGCTCGTCGGCGCCCCGGGGACCGGCAAGACGCTGCTCGCCCGCGCAATCGCCGGCGAGGCCGGGGTGCCGTTCTTCTCCATCTCCGGCTCGGACTTCGTCGAGATGTTCGTCGGCGTGGGCGCCTCGCGGGTGCGCGATCTCTTCGTGCAGGGGAAGAAGAACGCCCCGTGCATCATCTTCATCGACGAGATCGACGCCGTCGGCCGTCACCGCGGCGCGGGTCTCGGCGGCGGCCACGACGAGCGCGAGCAGACGCTCAACCAGCTCCTCGTCGAGATGGACGGCTTCGAGACCAACGAGGGCGTCATCCTGATCGCCGCCACGAACCGTCCCGACGTGCTCGACCCCGCGCTGCTCCGTCCCGGCCGCTTCGACCGCCGCGTGGTCGTGCCGCGGCCGGACGTGAAGGGCCGGGAAGGCATCCTCCGCGTGCATACCCGCCGCGTGCCGATCGCCGAAAACGTGAACGTCGAGCTGCTGGCCCGCCAGACGCCGGGGTTTGCCGGCGCGGACCTCGAGAACCTGGTGAACGAGGCGGCCCTCCTCGCGGCCCGCAAGAACAAGGACCGGGTCGACATGGTCGACTTCGAGCTCGCCAAGGACAAGGTGATGATGGGGGCGGAGCGGAAGTCGATGATCATCAGCCTCGAGGAGCGTCGGAACACGGCCTACCACGAGTCGGGCCATGCGCTCGTCGCGAAGCTGCTCCCGGGAGCCGACCCGGTGCACAAGGTGACGATCATCCCGCGCGGCATGGCGCTCGGTCTCACGCAGCAGATCCCGCTCGACGACCGCCACACGCACTCGAAGGCCTTCCTGGTCGACAACCTCGCGATCCTCTTCGGCGGCCGCGCCGCCGAGGAGCTCGTGCTCGGCCACATGACCACCGGCGCCGGCAACGACCTCGAGCGCGCCACCGAGCTGGCCCACAAGATGGTGTGCGAGTGGGGCATGAGCGAGAAGCTCGGGCCCATCACCTTCGGCAAGAAGGAGGAGGAGATCTTCCTCGGCCGCGACTTCACCCAGCGCGTCGACTACTCGGAGACGACCGCGCTGCAGATCGACAACGAGGTGCGGCGGATCATCATGGAGGCCTACGAGCACGCCAAGCTGCTGCTCCGGCGCAACGTCGAGGTGCTCCACAAGATGGCGGAGGCGCTGCTCGAGCGCGAGGTGCTCGATGGCGCCGAGATCGACGACATCGTGCGGCAGTACGGGAGCCAGAACGGTGGCCTCCGGGGCGCGGCTGCGGCCACGGCCTGAGGCCGGCTCCCGCGCTCCCGCCGGCGAGGCGGGCCCAGTGCTCCACACCCGCTCGGGACCCGTTCCACTCGACCGGGTGGTTCTCGTCGGCATCCTGAACGCTACCCCCGACTCGTTCTCGGATGGCGGGCGCCACCTCGATCCGGGCGCCGCCGCCGCGACGGCCGCCGCCATGGTCGCGGCGGGGGCCGGCGTCCTCGACCTGGGAGCGGAGTCGACCCGTCCCGGCGCGACGCCCGTGCCGCTCGAGGAGGAGCGCCGCCGCCTGCTGCCGGTGCTCGCCGCCGTGCGCATGGCGGTCGGCGTGCCGCTCTCGGTCGATACGACGAAGGCCGACGTCGCACGGGCCGCGCTCGATGCCGGCGCCGACGTCGTGAACGACGTCTCCGCGGGTCGTGGCGACCCGGGGATGCTTCCGCTCTGCGCTCGCGAACGCGTCCCGGTCGTCCTGATGCACATGCAGGGCACGCCCGTCACGATGCAGCGGGCGCCGTGTTACGCGGACGTGGTCGCGGAGGTGGCGGCGTTCCTCGCGGGTCGCGCGGCGGCCGCCGTCGAGGCCGGCGTCGCCCGCGACGCGATCGTGCTGGATCCCGGGATCGGCTTCGGCAAGAGCGTGGCGCACAATTTGGCGCTGCTCGCGCGGCTCGACGTGCTCGCCGATCTCGGCTACCCCGTGCTGGTGGGCGCCTCGCGGAAGGGATTCATCGGCGAGCTGCTCGGGGGCCGCGGCCCGGGAGAACGGCTCTTCGGCACGGCCGCCGTGCTCGCGCTCGCCGTCGCCCGCGGTGCGCGTCTCCTCCGGGTGCACGATGTCGCCGCCGCGCGCGACGTGGTGGCGGTCGCGGAGGCCATCGCCCGCGCATGAAGGAGCTCTTCACGAGCTTCCGCTGGCAGGATGGTCTCGACATCCTGCTCCTGAGCGTCGTCATCTACTGGGGCCTGAACCTGATCCGCGGCACGCGCGCCGTGCCGATGCTGATCGGGCTCGGCGTCGTCTACGGCATCTACTTCGTCTCGGGGGTCTTCGAGGTCTACACGCTGAACGTGCTGCTCAAGAACCTCCTCGGCTGGTCGCTGGTGCTCGTCTTCATCGTCTTTCAGGACGACATCCGTCGCGCGCTCACCCAGGTGGGCACGGGCCCGCTGTTCTCGCCGCGCGAGCGCGTCGCCCAGGGGCAAGCCGTCGAGGAGCTCATCAAGGCGCTCACCTATCTCGCTTCGCGACGCGTCGGTGCGCTCGTCATCCTGCAGAACGAGGTCGGCCTGAACCAGTACATCGACGTCGGCACGCGGCTCGATGCCCAGGTGTCGAAGGAGCTCGTGACGAGCATTTTCTTGCCGGGCGCACCCATCCACGACGGCGCGCTCATCATCCAGCGGGGGCGCATCACGGCGGCCGGCTGCTTCCTCCCGCTCACCACCAACCCGAACGTCTCGAAGACCCTCGGGACCCGACATCGCGCCGCCATCGGGCTCACCGAGGAGACCGACGCCGCGGCCATCGTCGTCTCCGAAGAGGACGGCATGATCTCGCTCGTGCGCGAGGGGAAGATCACGCGCGACGTGGACGCGGCGACCCTCCGCACGACGCTGCATCGTCTGCTGCTCGCATGAGGCTGCAGGTCCTCACGCGGCGGCAGGCCCCGGCGCCCGCCGAGGCCACCCCCGAGGTTCCGGGACCGACGCCGCCGTGGCGACGGCTCTGGGGGCTGCCCGCCCGGATGACGCTCCGCGACCTTGTCCGGCACAACCGCGGGCTCAAGCTCGTCTCGTTCCTGCTCGCCTTCTTCCTCTGGTTCTCGATCAACCTGAGCGAGCGCGACGCGGAGCGCGTCGTCGAGCTGCCCGTGACGATTCGCCGGCTCCAGGCCGGGCTCATCGTGACCAATCTGCCGCCCAAGCCGATCAAGATGCGGCTCCGCGGGCCACGGACGATCCTCGAGGGCGTCGACGAGCACAAGGTGCGGCTCGCGCCCGACCTGTCGAGCGCGACGCCGAGCGACGTCCGGCTCGACCTCGGCGGCGACATGGTCCGTCCGGACCTGCCCCGGCGCGTGAAGGTGGTGAGCCTCGAGCCGTCGCGCTTGAAGCTCCACATCGAGCGGCTCGCGCAGCGGAACCTGCCGGTGCGGGTCGAGCTCGCCGGCATCCCCGCCCCGGGATACAAGCCGAAGCCGATCGCCGCCCCGCCGCACGTCGAGGTGCGAGGGCCGGCCAGCAAGCTCGACGACCTCAAGGAAATCGCCACCGAGCCCGTCGACATCAGCAGCGCGAGCGGGACGTTGCAGCGGACCGTACTGCTGTCGTGGGCCGGGGATTTCGTCACCTTCGCGCCGGACCACGTCACGGCGACGATCACGTTCGAGGAAGAGATGATGCGGCGGGAGTTCCACGGGATCGAGGTGCGCGTGCTGCACGTCGAGGGGGCGCGGGCCCAGCTCGTCCCGGCGCGTATCGACCTCGTGATCCGCGGCCCGCAGCACGTGCTCCATAACTACGATCTCGCCGAGGGCGCGGCGTACGTCGACGCGGCGGGGCTCGTGCCGGGAACGTACCGGGTGAGCGCGCGCGTGGATCTGCCGCCGTCGCTGGAGCTGCTGAAGCAGCGGCCGGACCCGCTGACGCTCCACCTGGTGGCACCGGGGACGGAAGGAGGACGATGATGGGGGGACGGCTCTTCGGTACCGACGGCGTACGCGGCATCGCGAACGTCGAGCCCATGACGTCGGAGACGGCGCTCCGTCTCGGGCGGGCGCTCGCCCACGTGAGCAAGCGGTCGCCGCACCGGCACAAGATCCTGATCGGCAAGGACACGCGGCTCTCGGGCTACATGCTCGAGACCGCGATGGCGTCCGGCATCTGCTCGATGGGCGTCGACGTGCTGCTCGTCGGTCCGCTCCCCACGCCCGGGATCGCGTTCCTCACGCGGACACTCCGCGCGGACGCCGGGGTGGTCATCTCCGCCTCCCACAACCCGTTCCAGGACAACGGCATCAAGTTCTTCAGCCGGACGGGGTTCAAGCTGCCCGACGAGATCGAGGCGGAGATCGAGCGGCTCGTGCTCTCGGACTCGATCGACGCGCTCCGTCCGACGGCCACCGCGATCGGCAAGGCGTTCCGCATCGACGACGCGGTCGGGCGCTACAACGTCTTCGTGAAGAACACGTTCCCGCGCCACCTGACGCTCGACGGCTTCAAGGTGGTTGTCGACTGCGGGCAGGGGGCGGCCTACCGCGTCGCGCCCGAGGTCCTCGAGGAGCTCGGCGCGCGCATCATCGCGCAAGGCGTCGATCCGGACGGGGAGAACATCAACCAGGACTGCGGCGCGCTCTATCCGGAGCTCCTGCAGGAGACCGTCCGCCGCACGCGAGCCAACCTCGGTATCGCGCTCGACGGGGATGCCGATCGCGCCATCTTCGTCGACGAGAAGGGCGAGGTCGTCGACGGCGACGAGGTGATGGCCATGTGCGCGACGGCCCTCGACGAGCGGGGCGAGCTGCGAGAGCGGACGCTCGTCGCCACGGTAATGAGCAACCTCGGCCTGCACCTCGCGATGCGCGCCCGCGGCGTCGCGGTCCGCACCACGCCGGTCGGCGACCGCCACGTCGTCGAGGAGATGGTCCGCGGCGGCTACAATCTGGGCGGCGAGCAGTCCGGCCATGTGGTCTTCCTCGACCACAACACGACCGGCGACGGCCTGGTCACGGCGCTCGCCGTGCTCGCCCTGATGGTCGAGCGCGGACGCCCGCTGTCGGAGCTCCGGCACGTGATGCAACGCCTGCCGCAGGTCCTGCTGAACGTGACGGTCGCCGGCAAGCCGGACCTCGACGGCGTGCCCGCGGTCGCTGCGGCGATCCGCCGCGCCGAGGAGGCGCTCGGCGAGCGCGGGCGCGTCCTCGTCCGCTATTCCGGGACGGAGCCGCTGCTCCGCGTGATGGTCGAGGGCGAGCGGGAGGCGGAGATCCGCCAGCTGGCCGAGGCGATCGCAGCGGCAGCGCGCGGCGGCATCGGCGAGGAGCGGGCAACGGCCGGCGAGGGAGGATGACCGCCGCGCTCCGTCTGGGGGTCAACGTCGACCACGTTGCCACCCTGCGCGAGGTGCGCGGCGTCGATTACCCGGACCCGGTGGAGGCGGCGCTGCTCGCCGAAGCGGCGGGGGCGGACGGCATCACCGTCCATCTGCGCGAGGATCGCCGCCACATCCAGGAGCGCGACGTCGAGGAGCTCCGCCGCCGGCTACGGATCACGCTGAACCTCGAGATGGCGGTGGCCGACGCGATGGTCGAGTTCGCCGTACGCGTCCGTCCCGACGCTGCCTGCCTCGTGCCGGAGCGGCGCGAGGAGCTGACCACCGAGGGCGGGCTCGACGTCGCGCGGCAGGTGACCCGCGTGCACACGGCGGTCGGTCGACTCGCGGCGGCGGGCATCCGCGTGAGCCTCTTCGTCGACCCCGACGACGCGCAGCTGCGTGCCGGCGCCGAAACCGGCGCGCCGGCGGTCGAGCTCCATACCGGCGACTACGCCAACGCCGGAGCGGCCGGGCGCGAGCTCGAACGGCTGCGCGCCGCGGCGCGCACGGCCGCGGGCCTCGGTCTCGCGGTACACGCCGGGCACGGCCTGACGGTTGCCAACGTCGGACCGGTCGCGGCGATCCCGGAGGTCGTCGAGCTGAACATCGGCCACAGCATCGTCGCGCGCGCGGTCGCCGTTGGTATGGCGGCCGCCGTGCGCGAGATGAAGGACGCGATCGCGCGAGCCCGGCCGTCGTGACGGTCGTCACGGCCGCCGAGATGCGGGCGCTCGATCGGTGGACGATCGAGCACGGCACGCCGGGGGCCGTGCTCATGGAGCGCGCCGGCGGCGGCGCGGCGCGTGTGCTCCGGACGCGGCTGCGCGCAGCCCGCGGACCCGTGGTCGTCCTCTGCGGGCGTGGCAACAACGGCGGCGACGGCTTCGTCATCGCCCGTCACCTGCGGCGGGCCCGCGTGCCCGTCGAGGTCTGGCTCGCGGCGCATCCCGCCGACGTGCGTGGCGACGCCGCCGATATGCTGGCGGCGTGGCGGCGGGGGCGCAACCCGGTCCACGACCTGACCGGTGCCGGGCGGGTCGCGGCGCTCGGCGATCGCCTCGCGAAGGCCGCGGTGACGGTCGACGCGCTCCTCGGCACGGGTCTCAACGCGCCGGTCACCGGTCTCGTGGCGTCCGTAATCGAGTCCGTCAACCGCTGGTCTGCGTCGTCCGGGCGATCCGTGCTGGCAGTCGACATCGCCTCGGGGCTGTCGGCGGACAGCGGCCATCCGCTCGGTGCCGCAATCCGTGCGACGGTGACGGCGACGTTCGGCTGCGCGAAGATCGGCCAGGTCGTGCATCCCGGCGTCGAGCACACCGGCGTTCTCGACGTGGTCGACATCGGCATTCCGCCGGCCGCGATGGCGGCGGTGGCGCCGGCGACGACGCTCCTCGAGGCGCGCGACGTCGCGGGCCTCCTGCCGCCGCGGCCGCGCGACGCCCACAAGGGGACGTTCGGCCACGTGCTCGTGATCGGCGGCTCGCGCGGCAAGACGGGGGCGGCGCTGCTCGCGGCCGAGGGTGCTGCACGCGCCGGCGCCGGTCTCACGACGCTCGCGGTGCCCGCGGTGCTCCAGCCGGTGCTCGAGGGGCGGGTCCGCGAGCTCATGACGGCCGCGGTCCCCGAGCCGGCGGACGTCGAAGCGCTGCTCGACGGCCGCGCGGCGGTGGTATGCGGCCCGGGTCTCGGCGTCACACCGCAGACGCGGGCGCTCGTGGCGGAGGTCGTCCGCCGCACGAGCATG
>WNGI01007241.1_pt1 | contig 10143 bp, 10 predicted proteins | sample 5400621 | NCBI WGS metagenome assembly WNGI01 (sample SAMN13153374, study PRJNA577476) | soil metagenome | isolation source: 20 cm soil or saprolite under Garry oak tree replicate 1 | place: USA:California | collected 2016-06-15 | reverse complement strand
TCAGTACGCGAGCGTTTTCGACTTCAATCAATAGCCACCCGCGAGGTCCAGGACAGAAGCAGGCCACTCGGAGCAGGTACTGATAGTGGTTCGGCTTTTTCGCTCGCCACAGCTCGCGTTCCTTCCTCAGCGTTGTGCCCAGCGATTGGCGTTGCGTCGACTCTTGCGCCTTGAAGATCCGTCCTCGCGCGTAGAAGACATTGGAGGGGGTAGTGTCCTTGAAGAAAGCGGTGACGCTGCGATCAACGACTGGCACGACTCGCGTTGTGTCTCTGGTCACCGATGTGGTGTCTCTCGTCACCGTTGTGACGCCGGTATTTCTCTGGGCGGGCCTATTTCCGCGACAGGCGAGGAGAACGACACCGAGCGCCAGCCAGGACTGTCTCACGAGTTCCGGCGACCGATGAACGGATAACCAATGGTGTCGGGCATATGCGGGATCGGGTTAGCCGATATGGATGCACCGTCTCGACTGAACGATACTGCTTTGCCAGAACGTCGCTACGGTTCGTCCCCGCTCGGCCCGTAGATTTGCGGCACCTTCGATCCCATCGGTCGCAGATACGTGGTGATCTGCCCGCGGTGGTGAACGATGTCGAAGAGGAATCCCCACGCCATCGGTGACGCAGGCCGCTCGCTGCCGAAGAACTCGAGCTTTCCATCCCATCGCTCAACGGGCAATTCGCTCCAGCGCTCGGCGATTCTCGCGCTCTGCTTCTCGTATGCATCGAGCACTTCCTTCATCGTCGCCGGCAACGGCGGCGGATCCCATTCTGCTTTGCCGTTCTCGAGTGCTTCGATGAGCATCTTCTCCTCGCAGACGATCTGCCAGGCGATCTCGTGGGCGGTGCGCGACTTCGGATCCGGACGATAGTCAGACCCCTCCGGAATACGCGACAGAACTTTGCGGGTTGTCTTCGATTCCTTCGTCCAGAAATCAGTGAAGAGTGATTTGTCGTCCATTTCGATCTCCTATCACGCCAGGCTGGCCATGTCGATGACGAATCGATAGCGCACGTCGCTCTTCAACATGCGCTCGTAGGCTTCATTTACATACGCGATGTCGATCAACTCGATGTCGGAGCTGATGCCGTGCTCGCCGCAGTAATCGAGCATCTCCTGGGTTTCGGGAACGCCGCCGATCCCCGAGCTGGCGAGGCTGCGGCGACCGCCCATCAACGTAAAGATCTGTATCTCAGCCGGAGCGGGCGGTATGCCGACGCACGTCATCACGCCATCCGTGTTCAACATCTCCAGGTACATGTTGTAGTCGTGCGGTGCGGAAGCCGTATCGAGGATGAAGTCAAAATATCGGGACAGCGCCTTGACCTGCTCGGGATCGCGCGTCAGCGCGAACTTGTGCGCTCCCAGTCTGCGCGCATCGGCTTGCTTATCTGGCGATGTGCTGAGGAGCGTCACCTCGGCTCCAAACGAAGCTCCGAACTTGAGCGCCATGTGGCCGAGTCCGCCGAGACCTATGACACCGAGCTTGGTTCCGTTGCCGACATTCCAGTGACGGAGCGGGGAGTAGGTGGTGATGCCGGCGCAGAGGAGCGGCGCCACCTGACCGGGCGGCAAATTTTCCGGAACCCTGAATACGAAATCTTCATCGACGACGATCTGCTTCGAGTAGCCGCCGTAGGTGATCTCGCCGCTGATTCTGTCGTGGGAGCTGTAGGTGAGGACCATGCCCTCCTTGCAGTACTGCTCGAGTCCTTTGACGCAGTTGCTGCACTCGCGACACGCATCGACCATGACTCCGACGCCGGCGAGATCACCGCGCTTGAACTTCGAGACGTCGTCGCCGACGGCGGTCACTCGACCAACGATCTCGTGACCGGGGACGACGGGATAGATCGTCTGGCCCCACTCGTTGCGCGCCATGTGCAGGTCGGAGTGGCACACTCCGCAGTAGAGGATCTCCACCTGGATGTCGCGCGGCCGCAGGGCTCGGCGCTCGATCTGGAAAGGAGCGAGGGGGGTGTCCGGCGTCTGTGCCGCGTAAGCCGGCGTTACTGATCTTCTGGTTGGAGCCGGAGTATCGACTGAGGTTTGGGTGGACGAAGCAGTGCTCGCATCAGTCATGGTGCTATCCTCCGGTCGAGTCTCAGTGGCTTATCAAATCAATGTTATGGCCCGAGCTGACGCAGTTGTCAAATGGTCAGTCGATCATCTGCACGGAAACGTCACCGGATGTCAGTCAACCTGGTGATTGGAGTCAATACGAGCTTTCGGAACTCGACCTCCGATCCTTCCGACTGCAGAGCGATCTGTCCGTGATCGGCGGTGGCATCCGAGCCATCGTTGACGAGGTCGCCGTTGACCCAGACTCTGATCGATCTGCCGACGGCCTCGATCACCATGGTGTTCCACTGGCCGACCGGCTTCTCGGAGTTGTCGGTGAGATTCAGGATGCGGCGCGCCTTGCCCTCGGTGGTTCCCCACTCAGAGGGCGGCCCGCGCCGGCGCTCCATGTCGGGAACGCGGATGTCTTCCACGATGCACCAGAAATCACCGGCGTTGCCGCTTTCCATTTGCACCTCGATCGAGCGCGGGAACATTCCGTAGAGCGCGCGTGGCGTCGACGCGTGCACCAGCACACCGGCGTTGCCCGGAGTCCCCGGAAAGCGGTACTCGACTTCCAGCCGGTAGTCGCGATAAGTCGCATCGGTGATGAGATGTCCGCGCGGCTCGCCGAGGGTAACGAGCATTCCGCTGCGCACGAGGAAGGGATTGCGGAGGCGCACGTTCGAATCCGGCGCGGGAACGTCTACGTGCCAGCCGGAGAGATCGCTACCGTTGAAGAGGCTCCGTGGCTGCGGCTCTGGCGCGCAGCGAGAGATCGAGGCGAACGCCGTTGCTGCGTATACGGGAAAAGTCAGAATTGACTTCATGGTGCCCTCGACGAGATTTGCTCGGATATGAATAAAACGCTCACCATCGCTTCCCTCAAAACATTGGGCATCGCAGCCCTCGTCTATCTCTGCTCAGCCCTGAGCGCCAACACCGCCAAGCCCAAATTTCGCGTGATTGCGTTTTTCACGGGCAAGGAAGATCAGGCGCATATCAGTTTTCTGCACGAAGCGGAGCGCTGGTTTCCCGAGATGGCGGCGAAACACAATTTCAGCTTCGATACGACGTCTAATTGGAACAATCTCAATTCACAGTTCCTCGCCAACTATGAAGTAGTAGTCTTTCTGGACACACGTCCAGAAGAGCCGGCTCAGAGATCTGCGTTCCAGTCGTACATGGAGCACGGCGGAGCCTGGATGGGATTTCACTTCGCCGGATTTGCTCTGACGCCTTCCAAGTATCCCGCGAACTGGGACTGGTATCACAACAAATTCCTCGGCGCGGGCTCTTACGTCAGCAACACCTGGCGACCCACAACGGCTATTCTGCGAGTCGAAGACAGAAAGCACCCGGCGACGCAGCATCTGCCCGAGACTTTTCGGTCATCCCCGAGTGAGTGGTACCGGTGGGAAAAAGATCTGAGGCAGAATCCCGATATCGACATTCTGCTCTCCATCGACTCGACCAGCTTTCCGCTCGGCACCGGCCCCAAGCCGCACGAGATATGGCACAGCGGATACTACCCGGTGGTCTGGACGAACAAGAACTACCGGATGATCTACTTCAACATGGGGCACAACGACATCGACTACGAGCACAAGTACGATTCGACCAACAGAACGCTGTCGTACACGCTGAACAATCCGATTCAGGATCGGTTGATTGTCGACGCGCTGCTCTGGTTGGGGGAAGGGGGAAGGGGGACGGGGGAAGAGGGAGGCGGGAGGTGGGAGGCGAGGGTACGGGTTCAGTGAAATAACGAGCATCGCTGAGCTGGCGCTTCCGCGTTTCGGCGCAGTCGGAAACCTGGGGCTCGGGAGCCTCTCGTCCCTCGCCCCTCGTCCCTTGCGCCTCGGCCCCCGCCTCCCGCCTCCCGCCTCCGCTTAGCCGGCGAAGCAGTACGCGCAGCCCAACTCTTGCGCCCGGGCCACGCCAAGCACGCCGGACGGCACTACTTGCACGCCGGGCAGCAGGCCGGCGATCCATTCCTTTTTCACAGCGTCGGGAGCGAGGCCCATCTTCTTGGCTGCACCGGCGCTATAAATGGTGAGCGCGACGTCGCACGCACCCACCAGCACGCCCGATTTCAGCAATTCGACGATGCCCAGGCCAGTAATCGGAAGACCCGTAATCGTAGCGTACGGATTTCGCTTGGCTGGTGCGCCACCGTCCTTGATTTCAAACATCTCGCCGATACCATATTTCGCCCAGATGGGGTCGCTCAGCGCGAGCGCAAGCCCCGCGTGGCGAAGGATCACCACGGCGGTGGTCCCTCCGCCGGGCCAGGTCGCCTCCATGGTGTTGAGGTAGACGCGAGGCCAGATCGCCACCAGGCCGTTATTGGGCTCCGGCGCGTCGAAGATCATGCGGTGCTTCCCTTTGATCTTTCCGAACCAGGCGTCGAGCGCTGCGTCGAACGAGCCGAAGCCCGGAACATTCTCCGCCCCGACGCGCGACGGCAACACGCTGCTCAATCCAGCAGCAGCTACGGTTGCGGCGATGCGGCCGAGGAACCCGCGGCGAGCCGTTAGATCAGACATGAGCACTCCTCCTGGCCAATGGCCATGAATTTGAACGCGCCAAAGTATCACGATCGATGTGTAGTTCCTTGCCACCCGTCACTTGTCTGCCTTTCCGCCGACCGGCATCAGCTCGCGCAACGCCAGAACTTCCGCCAGCATTGCGGCCTTGATCGTCGGCTCGCGGTCGGGGGCGAACTGCGACGAATGCAGCGACGGCAGCGGCGTCCCCGATTTCATCGCCGCGTCGTACTTCGCCTGCTCGACGGCGCCGATGCGCATCATCAAAGTTGGAATACCCGCCAGCTGAAACTCGGCGAAATCTTCGCTCGCCATTTCCGGCGGCAAGTCCTTCACTCGCGCCGGTCCCAGCTCGCGAAGGAGCACGGCCGACACGCGTCGCGTCAACGCAGTGTCGTTGACCAGCGCCTGCGTCGGATTGCTGCGCTCCACCAGCGGCTCTTTCGGAGCACCAGCCGCCGCGGCTTCGGCCTTGACGATGCGATCGATGGCGCTGAGCAGGTGCTTGCGCACCGGATCGGTGAACGAGCGCACGGTGAGCTGCATCACTACTTCGTCGGGAATGATGTTGTTCTTCGTCCCGCCGTGAATGGAGCCGACGGTGATGACGGCCGGGTCGAACGGAGATGTTTCTCGCGACACGATGGTCTGGAGCGCGAGGACGGTGCGTGCGGCGATCACGATTGGATCCACCGTTGCTTCCGGACGCGCGCCGTGCCCACCGCGGCCGAAGATCCTGATCGTGACAGCGTCCGCGTTGGTGAGGATGGGCCCTGCGTGATACCCAATGATGCCGGCGGGCGTGCGCGCGTCGTCGTGCACCGCCAGCGCGAAATCCGGTCGAGGGAATCGCGTCAGCAATCCGTCGGCGATCATCGCACGGGCACCAGAGACCAGCTCTTCGGCTGGTTGTCCGATGAGGACGAGCGTGCCGTGCCAGCGATTGCGATCGGTGGCCATAATGCTGGCGGTGCCGAGCCACGCCGCCATGTGGATGTCGTGCCCACATGCGTGCATCACGCCGACGTCGAGGCCGGCGTCGTCCTTGGTGCGGACGGTGCTAGAGAACGGCAGTCCTGTGTTTTCGGTCACGGGCAGCGCATCGAGCTCGGTCCGCAACATCACCGTCGGCCCGGCGCCGTTCTTCAGGACTCCAACAATCCCGGTGCGGCCAACGCCTGTAGTTACTTCGTAGCCGAGCTGACGGAGATCGTTGGCGAGCTTCGCGGCGGTCTCGACTTCGTGAAACGAGAGCTCGGGATGTTGATGCAGGTCGAGGTATCGCGCCTCGGCGCGTGGATACGTCGCTTGCACCTCGGCGGCGGCGCTGGAGCTGGTTTGCGCGCTGGCGTTGCTCGCGAGCAGGAATGCCAGTGCACATGACGCAAGACAGACGGCGCGACCATTCATTGGGACCTCGAGTAAGAAAAACGACGACCCAATACTATAGTCTGCGATGATTCGGCGCTCCGTAATTTCTCGCTCGCCGAAGACGTTGCTCAGACCAGGAGCTCGTAGTAGACGAGTGGATCGCCGCGGTACACAACCCGGCCGCGCTCCTTGAACCCGCACTTGAGATAGAAATCACCAGCACCCGCCGGCGCGTCGTAAGCGTCGAGCCTTATCGAATCGGCTGGCCAGGACCGGGCGATCGCGCAGGCATCCTCGATCGCTAGCCTGCCCAATCCTTGCCCCTGATGCGCGACTGACACCGCCATGCCGGTGAGATATACCGGCCGTTTGACCGGCGTGAAGTAGGAGACGTCGATCGCCCACGGCTTCTTCTTCGCCAAACGCAGAACCGTAAGAACGCGCTTTCCCGATCTGCCGACTCGTACTCGCGAGTGTCGGAGCGATAGGACCCCGCCCCGCTCGGTGACGAGAGACGACCAATGGCCGGCGCCAAACCGTGCGGTCAGCGCTCCGGCCGCCGCATTCTGAAGTGCAGCGATTACGCCGACGTCGTCTTTCGTAGCATCGCGAAATCTCATCTACCTGGGTCGAATTCCATTTTCCCGGAGCAGGAGCAGTGGCTTACTTGACGACTTTCTTTTTCGCGGTGGCCAGGGTCGAAGCGATCGAATCCGCCGCCTGCCCTTTGACCAACCACGACCACGCGAAGAACACGAGGGCAGACGACTCGGGCCAGAAGATCGAGCGGCCCGATCGTGCCGCGACAACCGCCCAGCCCATACTGACGACGATCGCAATGCCGGACACCAAATAGATGGTATTGCGTCGCTGCTTGTCAGCCGGCGGCTGTTCGCCTGGTGCCGTCTTGCGAAAGAGCCAGAGTGAGAAAACCGCGAACGTGGAGAACAGTACGATCGCGGCCCCCGTGTGAATCATGTTGACCCAGTCTCCCCACCAGGGCAGTGGCACGATGCCGCTTGGCGGCGTCGTCGGAAAGAGAGCAACGATGGCAGCGGCGCTGCCGGCGACGATTCCCGCCGCCCGATCCCACTTGTGAGAATCGTTGGCGTAGCCGCGATAGGTGAGCAAGTAAAGCGACAGTGCAGCGAGGAGGCCAACGAAGAGCGAGACCGCTCCCGTCCAGTAGTAGGCGCTAATAGAGTTGCCTACCCAGTGATCGGATTCCGCGTTCGGGCGAAACTTCACAGCCTGCACCAGCAGGATCGGGAGCGCGAGTCCGAGATAGCCGATCACCTGGCGATGAGTGTGCCCAGACAGATCGTCGGGGCGCTCACCCGGGCTTGGCTGCGCGTACTTCGAGGCGGTGGCTGGCGGCTGAGTAAGCATCATTCGATTGGATAGCCCTTCCACAACCACTCGAGCGCTTGCGGAAGGGTTTGCTGCTTCACTGCGCGATCGACGTGCACGGCATTGCGGGCAAACACAAACTGGTAGTGATAGCCTTTGGCGGCGAGAACTCTCGCCATGTTCTCACTGGCAATGACCCAGTCGTGCATGCCGTCGCGCATGACATTCGGATTCAGGAAATCTCTGTCACCGACTTCCAGCCAGACTCTGATCGGTTTGACCGGACTGTTTGGAATGATGCTTTCGTGAAATCCCCACGCGCCATGCGGAGTCTCGTCGTTATGCGGCCATTGCTGGTTGATCGCCGTGATCGAATACGCCAGGACGCGACGATATAGATCGGTGCGATACCACGCCATGATGAACGCCGCTGAGCCACCCGAGCTGCCGCCCATCGTCGCTCGGCCTTCAGGATCCTTCGTCAGCTTGACGTTGTATTGCCGCTCCACCAGCGGCATCACTTCTGTCTCGACGAATTCCGCGTAGCGTCCCGACATCGTGTCGTATTCCCAGGCTCGCTCGCTCCCCTGCGCATCGCCGCCGCCGTTGCCGATCGAGATCGCAATCATCACCGGCACCTTCTTCTCGGCGATGAGATTGTCGAGCGCGGTGAACAAAGATTGGTCCGGCCCATCCGCCCCGACGATGAACGGCGCGGTCGTACCGGGGACGTACTGCGCCGGAACGTAGACCGCGACCGTGCGCGTGTAGGGCGCCGGATGACTCGTCGTCACTATCAGCGTCGCCGGATCGGTCGGACTGGGAGTTCCGAACGTCCCGGAATCCCGAGCGATGCCGGGAAAGATTTTACTGTCCGCGGAGCTCATCGTGAAAGTATGAACCACTCCCCGCGGCACGCCGTCATGGACGACCATTTCGTACGCAGGCGTGTGCGTCGGCCCGATGATGAAATTCCCGTCTACGTCGGTCGGCGGAATGCTGCCGTCGGACAGCTCCCGTGCGGCGACAAATCCCGGAGTGTGTGGATCGCGCGTTGGAACTTGCGCCATCACCGAATTGACGGCCGCCATCAGCCCGATCCACACGCCGCGGATTGTCATCTAGCGCCACATGCTCACGATGATTGGAATCACCAGAAGCTTCACAAGCCAATCACCGGCGTGAATCGCGGCAACCTTCAGAGGGACATTGTCCCAGAGAACGGATCCGGTGAGAAGGACGACCGGGAACCCGATCCACAGCAAGAGCCCAAAATGTGCCGCGACCAGCCAATTGGTAATGCCCACTGCGGCCACCAGGTGCGCGACGATGAACGCGAGGACGATGCACCGCAGCAGCTCGATGACCAGCTTGCCCGCCGGCATCTTTGCGCCGGCCATCGCCGCCACCGGATCCAGGCCGCGCGCGCGCATCCACGGTTTGTAGAAGAGCAGGGGACTGTACCAGAGCCAGCCGAGCACGAACACCACGATCGCTGCGACAAGGACCGCCATGTAGTTCACGTGAAACATCGTTCACTCTCCGTTCGATGGTGAAATCCTGCTGGTGAAAATCCTACGCTCTTTTGCTGCAAAGTGATCAGGCGAGTTTCATCTGGAGATGATCGGATAACCGGAGACTCATCGCCACCAATGTGAAGGTGGGATTCGCCGAGCCCGCGGTAGGATACACCGCCGAGCCGGCGACATAAAGATTGGCGAGGCCGTGCACGCGACAGTTCGCGTCGACAACACCCTGCTTGGGATCGGTGTGCATGCGCGTGGTGCCCATGTGATGCCAGCCTCCGCTCAGAAACGACGGCCAGGTGCGATCGTCGCTCAAGAGCCAATCTCGAAGCTGCACGCGACCAACTCCGGTCCGTCCCATCTCCTGGCCAAGCAGCTTGTAATAGGTGCGAATGGAGCGCTTGTCGAGCTCGGTCAGCTGCCAATTGAATCTCACGCGCGGCATACCCATCGCATCCTTCTCGGTGCTCAGCGTGACGCGCGAGTTTGGATTCGGTGCCTGCTCCTGTCGCGTCATCAAATGAAAGACCTTCGGCGCAGCTGACGAGGCCTGAAGAGCGGCAACGGTTTCGGGCGGCAGCGATGCGATCAGTGGAGGCGGACCCTTCCTGCCGCCTTTCTCCCACTCCATCATCGCCTCCAGCATTTGCGGCGGCAGAAACTGGAAAGTGCTCTTGACCTGTTCGTCGAGCGCTCCGGGCTCGAGCGACGCGGTGCCGTTGAGAATCGCGTGCTCCTTCTGCGCCTGCGCGCTCAAAGACAGCTCGCCGCGGGCTTTGGTCGCGCCGAAGTCCAGCTCGTACATCTTGGTCTTCGTCGATTTTGGCTTGGCCAGCACCAGCTCACCGGCTGGCATCTCCAGGTGCTCCATGAAGTAGCGGCCGACGAGGTCATTCGCGTTCCCCACGCCTGCGGTTGCTTTGCGATTGGATGCGAGCAGCAGCCGAGCGTTCTGGATCGAGCAGCAGGCGAGGACATAAGTCCGCGCTCTGACGCGATGCTCCTTCCCGTCGAACATGCGCACGCGAAGACCGTCGATCGCCGAAAGTCCATCGTTCGCTTCGATCTCGCAGACGTTGGCGTGGGTGTAGAGGTAAACGCTGGGCGCGTTGACGATCGCATCTCGATACCTGGTGCCGAACCGCCGCGTCGACAGACTGAATTGCCACATCTTGGTCCAGACCGCGCTCGGATCGAGAGGCAGCGTCTCGAGCTCCTTATCGCGCTTCTCCCAGTTGCTCGCGTCGTAGTCGTATGGTCCGAGGTCGAGAATGTTTTGGGCC
>WNGI01007235.1_pt1 | contig 10145 bp, 6 predicted proteins | sample 5400621 | NCBI WGS metagenome assembly WNGI01 (sample SAMN13153374, study PRJNA577476) | soil metagenome | isolation source: 20 cm soil or saprolite under Garry oak tree replicate 1 | place: USA:California | collected 2016-06-15 | reverse complement strand
TCGACCACTTCGCCTTCGCGTCCCAGGCCCCAGAACTCGAGCTCGACGCCCGCGGCGGCAGGGCGGCACGCGGCGGCCACCAACAATGCTGCCCAGAAGGGCAGCTTGCTCACGGACATTTCCCCGTCAGCCATCCGCCCGTAAACCCCGCGCGACACAATCCCTTCACGATGTAGGGATTCTTGCGCATCACATTCCAAATCAGCCCCGTCCGATAATTTTCGATCATCGCGAGAATCGGTCCCTGGTCGATGCCCAGATAGTCCGTGTCGAACCACCCCACGCCGGCGACGACGTGGCCCATGCTTGGCGCGACGGTGGTGGGGAACGTGCGGTTCATCGCGTCGAGGAAGCCGTAGGTCGAGAACAGATTGGCGCCGTAGGTGCGGCGCATGTTGTAGAGCGCGGGGATCGCGAACTCGGGCGCGAACGGCACGGAGCCGCCGAGGGCGGAGGGCGCGATGGTGCCGTCGTCGGGGATCTCGGTGAAGTCGGCGCCGCGCGCAAAGTACGTGTAGAACCGCCGCGAGCGGCCGCCGACGGTGAGCGTCGCGTCCTTCGGGCCGTCGGAGGCGGAGAGCCCCCAGAGGTTGGGTCCGTAGCCGCGCCAGAGGCTGGGGTTGGCGACGGCATAGGCGCGCTGCGCCAGCGTGGCGCGGCGCGAGTTCTCGAAGTAATCGATGCCCTTGCCCTGCATGTACGGATCGGCGATGCCGGCGAAGTCGATCCAGACGTGCGAGTACTGGTGGCCGAACAGCGGCGCGAAGCCGACATGCGGCTGGCCGTAGAACGTGCCCCATTGGTAGTCGGCGGTCCACGCCGCCCAGGCGGTCGAGTCGACGGGATAGGTGGGCGAGCCGAGGGCGAGGATGTAGAGGATCATCGCCTCGTTGTAGCCGCGCCAGTCGTAGCCCAGGAATTGGCTCTCCGGCTTCCACCCCATCGCGACGAGCGGCGCGCGCGGCGAGATCCATTGCCAGTTGACGCGGCGGTAGATCGAGTCGGCCAGCCGGCGAACTTGCGTTTCTCCGGAGTCCGAGACGTTGTCGAAGTACGACTGGCACGTGAGCACGCCGCCCAGCAGCAACGCGCTATCGATGGTCGACAGCTCGACGGTCTGAAACCGCTTCCCCGTGGTCATATCGAGGAAGTGGTAGAAGAAGCCGCGGTACCCGGTGGCGTCGCTCGTCGAAGAGTCCTGCGTCGCGGTCCAGAGGAATTGCAGGGTGGTCAACGCGCGATCGCGCGCCTGCTGACGCGACACGTAGCCCCGCTCGGCGCCAATGGGATAGGCGGTGAGCGCGAACCCCACCGCCGCGATGCTCGAGAACGACGGCGACGGCGAGCGGTCGGGCGTGAGGCCGTTGGCGAGGTTGGTGAGATCCCAGAAATAGTGGAACGTGCGGCGCTCGACCGTGTCGAGGAACGCCTGCGTCTGGGTCGAGTCGGGCGGCGACGGCTGGACCGGCTGGCTGGCCGCGCAGGCAGAGAGGAGCAGGGCGGCGAGGGCGCAGCTCAAGCGCATGTCGTCACGTCTCATCCGGAGAGGATACCGCGCGAACCGCGCGTGGGCCACCGGTCGAGCTGCGCCGGTGGCCCACGACGGGTGAAGGTCAGAACGTGTAGCCGGCGCCGAACTGCATGCGCCGCGAACCGTAGGCGATGCAATTCGGCGTGGTGCCGCCCCAGCATCCAAGGTTCTGGTAGTTCATTACGTTGAACACTTCGATCGTCACATCCATTCCCTGCGTGCCGACCGTGCTGATCGACTTGCGGAAGCGCACGTCGATATCCCGGAAGGCGAAGGCGTGGCCGAGAATGAAATTCTGCTTCGGCGGGAACTGTCTGGCCTCGGGCCCGCCGACCTGGAACGGCACGCCGGAGCCGAGATTGAGGAGCCCGCTGAATTGCACGCCCAGCGGTACGTCAACCATCCAGTTCCCGACAAAGGAGTTGCGTTGAACATTGGGCGACTGGTAACGCGGATAGTCCGTCGGGAAGCGGTAGTCGAAGCTGAACAAGTCCCCGCCGTTCTGCCTCCCCTTGGCCCAGGTGTAAGAGATACCCGCGCCCCAGTGTGTCGCCGGGCTGTAGGGTCGTTGTAGTTGCAGGTACACCGCGTCGTACCAGGTCTGCACCGCGTCGCTTGACAGGAACACGTTTCCGACGACGCTAGGCGCTGGTGACGCGAAACATTGGACCGGCTGTGAAGGCAAGCTGTCCCTGAACGCATTGTGGCACATGTACGTGTAACCGTGCTTGCTGCGGACGCCCGTGTAAGTAAGCGAGGTCGCTACAGTACCGAACAGGTGTCGGACGCCCATGCTCCATTGATGCGAACTCGGCGGCTTGGTGTCGTTGGCCACCAACTCAACCTCCGGCTTTCCGGTTTGGCCACTGGCGAGCAACGCGAGCAGGCCTGCTTTCGTCAAGTACGAGTTGTTCCAACGCACCTTGCCCGCTGCCGAGTCCGCGGGATCCGTGAAGAAGAAGAAGTTGTAGTTCGGATGCTGCTGATTGTACTGCTCGATCACCGAGACTTGGTCGTAGAGATCGCGATCGAAGTACACACCGAAGCCGCCGAATACGGTGGTGCGGCCGGCTTCGTCCAGCGCATAGGAGAAACCGAGCCGCGGCTGGAACGCGCCCTTGAATGCGGGTCGTTGAGTCCCGTCGGTGAAGTACTTGGCAGGCACTACGGTGTCGAGGGCGGCCTTGACCGCGGGCGGGGTTACGTAGCTGTTGTCCAGCATGTTCGACTCGTAGTCCCAGCGCAGTCCCACGTTCAGCGTGAGCCGGGGCGTGGGGCTCCAATCGTCCTGCGCGTACGCGCCGATTTCGTGGTTGTTCGTCGTGAAATCGGGGTTCCCAGCTCCCAGCAACGCTTCCCGCGGGAAGTTGAAGCTGTCGGTTGCAAAGTAAGTGTACTTCGGGTTGCCGTTGTTGTCCTTGATGACATGATAGTGTGCGAAGTCGATGTTCGCGCCGACCTTGACGGCGTGTTGGCCCGCGAACTGCCAGCCGGAGTACGACACATCGTTGCGCAGCGACAGCCGGTTCTGGGTGTAATCCTGGTTACTTTGCGCGCCGCCGATGAGTCCGATGAACGTGCAGCACACCGCTTCGTCGAAATATGCGCGGCTGACGATGTCGGAATTGAATGGCGTCGGGTTGCGCTGGTAACTCTGAAAACTAGCCGTCGCTTCGTTCAGCCAATTGCCGCGCGTGTAACGATCGGTTGCGATGGCTGTCTTGACGTTGTTGCGGATGTTGTTGGCACTGGTGTAGCTGGTCACTCCGCCAAAGTCCCGGATGTCGGTCTCATGTCGCACATTGAGGCTGAGATCCAGCGTTTGCGACGGGGACGCGGCGTAAGTGAACTTCCCACACGCCAGCGTCGATCGGAACGGTGAGACGAACTGCCCGTTGTATTGCGCCAGGTTAACGGTGTCGAGGGCCGGGTAACGCCCCGGTGGCGCGGCCGTGTCGGCGTTGAAAGCGACGGTGTTGGCGCGGTTCTGATAATTCCCCTCGTACGACCCAAAGAAGAACAGCCGGTCCCGGACGAGCGGTCCGCCGAAGCTCAGCCCCGCCTGGTAGCGCGTGTAGTCGGGCTTGGGCGTCGCGAGCGGAAGCGAATCGGTGCCGATCAGCCCCTTGGTCTGGCCGTAGAAGAACGCAGATCCTGCCCACGTGTTGCCGCCCGACTTGGTGGTCGCCGTGATGATGGCGCTCGACGCCTTCTGATACTCGGCCTTGTAGTTCTGGGTGATGACGCGGAACTCCTGAATCGCGTTCAACGGGAACGGGTTGCCCCGGCTCGCGTCCTGGCCGGCCACGCCACCTGACGTCAGGTCGTTCTTGTAGCTCGCGCCGTCGATGAACACGTTGACATTATCCGCGGGCAACGCGCCGCTGCTGAACGTCTTCGTTGTGTTGTTAAGACCATTGTTCAGGGTGTTAACCCCCGGAGCCAAGCCTGCCAGATCGAGGAAGTTTCGATCCGAGAGCGGCAGGTTCTGGACTTGCTCGGGCCGAACGTTCGTGGCGATTTCCGAGGTGCGCATCTCCACGGCGGGCGCCTCGACGGTGACCGCTTGCAGCTCGATGGCCCCTGAGGCGAGCGCAAAATCCAGAGTGAGCGTCGCACCGATCTGCACGCTGACCCGCCGCCCTTGCGGCGAGTGCCCAATATGTCGCACGACGATCTCGTACACGGCCGGCACGAGACCGGGGAACGTGTAGGCACCGTCCGCCTGGCTGGTCGCCGAACGGACCGCCCCGGTCGCGGTGTTGCGCGCTTCGAGGTTGGCGCCGCTCAACGCGCCGCCGCCCGAATCGCGCACGTAACCGCGCACGCTGCCGGTGGTGGTCTGCGCGTGCAGCGGCCGCGCCCAGGACAGAGCCACAATGCCACTCACCAACAGCAGCGTGCGGCCCAAGCCTGACATGAAGGCATGGCATCTCATGATGCGTCCCTCCTCACGGGTGAATTGCACGACTCGCGAATTACCAAGGTCACCGGCACGACCTCGCGCCGTTTCTTGTGCTTCCGCCGGCTCGCCACAGCCTCGAGCAGCCGGTCCGTCGCCCGCTCGCCCAGCGCCGCGATGTCCACGCGCACGGTCGAGAGCCGCGGGTGCATGTAGCGGGCCATCGGGATGTCGTCGAAGCCCGCCACCGCCATCTCCCGCGGCACCTGGACGCCCGCCTCGCGCAACGCGCTCAACGCGCCGATCGCCATCGCGTCGTTGGCCGCGAAAATGGCCGTGGGACGCGGGGTCAGGCGCAGCAGCTCCAGGCCGGCCGCGTAGCCCGACGTGTCGGTAAAGTCGCCCTGTGCCTCGAGCGCCTCGTCCGCGATCCCCGCCTCCCGTAGCGCCCCGCGATATCCCCGCAGCCGCTCGGCCGCGTCGTGGTTGCGCACCGGCCCCTTGATGATCGCAATGCGCCGATGCCCGGCCGCGATCAGGTGCTGCACCATCTCAGCCGATCCTTGGGCGTTGGCGACGGCCAGCGCATCGAACTCCGCCCCCACCGCCGCCGAGTTGAGCAGCACCACCGGGAAACTGGCCGGCAGGTCGCGCACCGGCAAATGGGCTCCCGGGGCGGGGGACATCACGATCAGTCCGTCGACGCGGCCGCGCATCGATTGCAGCGCCGCCGCGATGTCCGCCTTCTCGTTGTGCGAGCTCGCCAAGAGCAGGTGAAAGCCGTGGCGCTGCGCCCGCTGGTCGATGCCCCGGATCAACTCCGAGTAGAACTCGCCGTGCAGATCGGGCAGCAACACCCCGATGCCGTTGGTTTTTCGCGTACTGAGGCTGCGCGCCCCCGCGTGCGGCGAGTAACCCATGCGCGCCGCCACGGCGCGCACCCGCCCGCGCGTGTCCTCGGTGACCAGCGTGCTGTCGTTGTGCACGCGGGAGACGGTGGCGACGGAGACCCCGGCGGCCCGGGCAACGTCTTTGATGGTCACCATGGCGTTCGGGGATGTAATCGGTTACATGAAAAGGCGGCTGTCAAGCCCGGATATTATGTTCGTGCAGCCTTCCACTGGAGGAGCGACCATGACGCTGTGGACCGTGGTGATGTGGGCGGGGCGGGTGCTGGTCTCCGCGTTCTTCTTGATGTCGGCCTACAATCACCTGACCAAGACGGCGATGATGGCGGGATACGCCCAATCCAAGGGTGTGCCGATGGCGGCCGTCAGCACGATCGTGACAGGCCTGATGATGCTTGGGGGCGCCCTCTCCGTGCTCACGGGGTGGCACGCGACGTACGGCGTCGCGTTGCTGGTGCTGTTCCTGGTGCCGACCGCGTTCATCATGCACAACTTCTGGACCATCTCGGATCCGATGGCCAAGATGGGCGACCGCATCAACTTCTGGAAGAACATCACGATTGCGGGCGCGCTGCTGCTCTACGCGGCGGCACTGCATCACGCGTACTGAGCCGATTGGATTCCGGCGGGCGCGCGCGTTAGGAATCAACGCACGCCGTGGCGGCGGGGGGTGGAGCTAGGGCGCCACGCGCGGGGGCGCACGGCGGCAATCTCAAGACCTCCCTTTCGACGACAGGGTGGTTTCTGGGGTTGCCGCCCGAGCGCCCTCGCGCGTAAGGCGCCCGGCGCTTCCACCCCCGCCGCCTCGGCTGTGCAGAGATTCCCTAGTGCCCCGTGTCCGCCGGGATCCCCACGTCTTCAGGTTTCGGCAGAGTCTTAGTGTCCCACCACTGGTGCAGCGCGTCGCGCACGCGGTCGCCGCGCGTGATCCATAGTTGTATCGACTGGTCGTAACGCCCCAGCACGTTCTCGATCCAGTAGGGCCGGTTCTCCCGCCGCCACGCCGCCTCGTACAGCTCGCGCGTGACCATGTAGCCGTCACGCACGTCTTGGGCGCGGCCATTCATCTGGGTGATGTCGCCCAAGTAGTCCGCCGCGGTGAACGGCGAATCGGCGTGCTGCGCCTGGGCGTAGAGCAGCACGATTTCGTCGGCCAGCTGGAATTTCTGCGCCAGGAAGCCGATGCGCCGCGCGCCCAACTCGATCGCGTCGAGAGTCTCGGGGTTGCGATGCACGTTGGGCCGGACTTTCAGGATCAACGCCGTCGCCTGCTCGGTGAGCAAACGCACGTCGTGCAGCACGGGGCGGATCTTCGCTGCGGCCTGCCGGCCGCGCGGACTCCACGGATCCATCCAGAACAACTGGTCCGTACCGCCGCCGCCGCCCACACTGTCCAGCAGGGCATGCGCCTGCGCCAACTTGCGTTCGGCCTCATCGATCGCGCCCGTGGTGTCGCCGCAGAACGCGGAGCCGAAGCTCGACTGGAATGTGGGGATGTCGGCCGTGCCGGCCTGCCAGCCCGCCGCTGCGCCGAACGCGACGCCGTACCAGTTGGGCTCGAACAGGTCTTCGCCGTCGTCGTCCCACGTGGTGTTCAACACGCCGGTCGAGCCCAGGCGTTGGCCCGTCGCGACAAACCCCTGGATGTTGGGCAGGGCGATCGAGTAGTCGGGGAAGACGCGGTTCCACCCGTTGGTGCCCGGCGCCACCCAGGTCTCGAGCCCCGCGGCCTGGAACGGCGTGAGCAGCGCGTCGAAGCCGTCCTTGGACCAGTAGTTCCACGCCACCGGGATGAGGTCGTGCGGTAGCGATTTGACCAGCTCCGGGCTCGACACCGCGACGTCGCCCCAGAAGAGCAGCCGCTTGTGCGACGGCGCCAGCGCCTGCTCGATGCGCGACAGGAACGCGAGGTATACGGGGCCGATGCCCGCCGAGTCGACTTGCCTGCGCGTGCGGCCCCGGCCCAGCTCGAAGGTCTCGTCGGCGCCGATGTGGACGAACGGTCCCGGAAACAGCGCGTCGATCTCCGCGAACCAGCTGGTGATCAGGGGCAGGGCGCCCGAGTCGCCCGGCGCGAGCACGTGGCCGTGCGCCGTTTCGCCCAGGCCGGCGTAGGTCTCGAGCTTCAAGATGTGATGCAGGTGGCCGAACGCTTCCTGCTCGGGCACGATCATCACGTGATAGCGCGCGGCGTAGGCGACCAGCTCGCGCACGTCGGCATGGCTCATGGCGCCGCCGGGCGGTGCGATCAGCGGATTCGCATCGTACGCGAGCGTGTGCTCGAAGTAGGGACTGAACAGGTTGAGCTTGAGCGCCGCGGCGATGCGGATCTGGCGTTTCTGGTAGTCCAGCGTCGGCACCGGCCCGCGCGACAGGTCGTCCTGGAAGCCGCGGTACTTCATCGCCGGCCAGTCGCGGATCACCGCGCCGCGAATCCGACCCTTCCCGCCTTCACCCGCCACGAGCTGCAACAGCGTTTGGGCTCCGTAAAACAGTCCCGCTCCGGTGGTCGCGACGATCGTCACGCGGCCGCCGCTCGCGACCAACACATAGCCCTCGTCGCGCATCGTCGAGTCGAACACAAGGCGACGCGCGGCGAGCAGGTGGCGCGCCGTCGCCGTTCCCGTGCGGACGAGCACGACGGGCACGGCGCCCACTGTTCCCGCCGCGACGACGCGCACCCCCCGCGCCCGCAGACCAGCGCTCAAGTCCTGCACGGTGAACCGGTCCTCGGGGGTAGTCCCGGGGCTGATCGCCACGCCGCCGCGCAGCGGAATGTCCGCCAGCGCCGCGTACTCGCGTGGTCTGGGAATGAGGGGCGGTTGTGGCGCTTGCGCGACGAGACTGGTCGCCGCGGCCAATGAAAGCACAACGGTCATGGTGCGCGTATCCATAGCGGGCAAGATACAATTGAAACGGGCGCCTTGCGCTTTTCGGGCCGTGCGCTCCATTTCACTCCCCACGTCATTCGCGAGGTCGGTGATGGACAGGCGGGAAGCGCTCCGCGTCTTGGGTGCCGCTACGGCGGCGCCGCTCATCTCCCGGGATCTCTATGCATTGGGCAAGGACGCCCGCGCTCGCTGGCGCGCGCGGCCCGGCTTCCGCGTGCTCGACGCGCAGCAACAGATCCTCGTGCAGGCGCTCACCGAGATGATCATCCCCGCGACCGACACCCCCGGCGCCAAGGGCGCGGGCGTCGATCAATTCATCGACGTGATGCTCGCCGACTGGTACGATCCGGCCGACCGCCAGACGTTCCTCGATGGCCTGGCCGACGTCGACGCGCGCAGCAAGGCGGCCACCGGCAAGGCGTTCACCGACGCCGCCGCGGCGCAGCAGACCGCGCTGCTCACGGCCCTCGACGACGAGCTGGCTCGGCAGCGCGCCACTCATCAGAGGCTCGACAAGAATTTCTGGCGCAATCTCAAGTGGCTCACGCTCACCGGCTACTACACATCGCAGGTGGGCTTCGAGCAGGAGCTGCACGGGCGGATCATCCCGGGGAGCTACGATCCCTGCCGCATGCTCGACGCGGCCACGACCGGCGGAGGGGCCTGAGCCATGGCGCAGACATACGACGCGATCGTGGTCGGCTCGGGGATTTCCGGCGGCTGGGCCGCGAAGGAGCTGTGCGAAGCGGGCCTGCAGACGCTGGTGCTCGAGGCGGGCCGGCCGGTAAACCCTGACACCGATTCGGTCGAGCACGTCCCGGTGTGGGAGATGAAGTTCCGCGGCAACAACGACCGCAAGACGCGCCTGGCGCGCCAGCCGATCCAGCGGACCTGTTACGCCTGCGACGAGATGGCGAACAAGTTTTTCGTGGACGACATCGACAACCCCTACACCACGGGCGACGGCAAGCCGTTCTCGTGGATCCGCGGCCGCCAGGTGGGCGGGCGCTCGATCATGTGGGGCCGCCAGACCTACCGCTGGAGCGATCTCGACTTCACGGCCAACGCCAAGGACGGTTTCGGCGTCGATTGGCCGATCCGCTACGCCGATATCGCGCCGTGGTACGACCATGTCGAGCAGTTCGTGGGGATCAGCGGCCAGGCCGAGGGGTTGGCGCAGCTGCCCGACGGCCAGTTCCTGCCGCCGATGCCGATGACGTGCGCCGAGACGCACGTGAAGGACGGCGTGGCGAAGTACTGGGGCCGCGACCGCGTGCTGACGATCGGCCGCTGCGCCGTGCTCACGGCGGCGCACAACGGCCGCGCGCCGTGTCACTACTGCGGCCCCTGCCACCGCGGCTGCGTCACGCGGTCGTATTTCTCGAGCATCAATGCGACGCTGCCCGCCGCGACGGCGACGGGCAAGTTGACGCTGCGGCCGTACAGCGTAGTGCACAGCGTGATCTACGATCCCAAGACCAAGCGCGCCGCGGGCGTGCGGGTGGTTGACGGGCAGACCAAACACATGCTCGAGTTCCGCGCCCGCGTGGTGTTCGTCTGCGCCTCGGCGCTCGAGTCGGCGCGCATTCTGTTGAACTCCAAGAGCCCCGAATTCCCCACGGGCCTCGCCAACTCCAGCGGCCACCTCGGCAAGAACCTGATGGATCACTGCATGGGCGGCGGCGCCGACGGCACGATCCCGGGCTACGAGGACCGCTACGTGACGGGCAACCGGCCCAACGGCATCTACATGCCGCGCTTCCGCAACGTGAAGGACACCGCGCCCAACTTCCTGCGTGGCTACGGCTATCAGGGCGGCGGCGGGCGCGACGGTTGGGGCCGCGGCGTGGACGAGCCGGGCTTCGGCGCGGACTTCAAGCGCGGCTTGAAAGGCTACGGCGCGTGGAATTTCT
>WNGI01020135.1_pt1 | contig 10146 bp, 12 predicted proteins | sample 5400621 | NCBI WGS metagenome assembly WNGI01 (sample SAMN13153374, study PRJNA577476) | soil metagenome | isolation source: 20 cm soil or saprolite under Garry oak tree replicate 1 | place: USA:California | collected 2016-06-15 | reverse complement strand
CTCGCCGGTACGACCGTTCCGCGCGCCCCATCACACGATCTCTACGGCAGGTCTCGTCGGCGGCAGCTCGCCGCCCCGTCCCGGCGAGGTAAGTCTCGCCCATCTAGGGGTGCTCTTTCTCGACGAGATGCTGGAGTTCCCCCGACACACACTCGACGCGATGCGCCAGCCGCTCGAGGACGGTCATGTTGTCATTTGCCGCGGCGGACGTGCAGCGCTACCGAGCACGTCTCTCCGGGCCGCTCGTCGACCGCATCGATTTGAATGTCACGGTCAAGGCGGTTCCGGTGCGGCAACTGGCGGCGCGCGATGAGCGGGAATGCTCCGCGGACGTACGCACGCGCGTGGAGCGCGCGCGCGCGCACCAGCGCGAACGGTACGGCACATTCCCCTGGTCACATGCGAATGGCCGGGCGCCGGGGCGGTGGTTGCAGACGTCAACGCCCATTGAGGCGGACGCGCGCGAGCTACTCGCCACCGCTGCCGAACGCCTGGGGCTGTCCGCGCGCGGCTTTCACCGCGTACTTCGCGTCGCCCGGACGATTGCGGACCTGGACGATGATGAGGTGACACGTGCCTCGCACATCGCGGAGGCGCTGCGTTACCGGCCTGTCGCGGCGCGCGAGGCGGAGGAGCCGACGGTGCAGTCAGCGTAACTCCATCGCAATCGCGTCGGTCGACCCTGCCATGCATTTTCGGTCGCCGCTACGTTTCGGTCATGCAGCACTCGCGCGTTGAAAAGACTGGAATCGATCGTCGAGAACACGAGCGCCGTCTTATCGCATGGTTGCGCGACCGCGGCTCCGTCTTGATCGGATTCAGCGGGGGCGTCGATTCGGCGTACCTGGCGTGTGTCGCGGTCGAGGCACTTGGCCGCGAGAATGTCGTCGCCGTGATCGGCAAGAGCGCGTCGTATCCCGAGTCCCAGTGGGCGTCCGCGCGCGCGGTTGCGGAGCAGTTTTCGGTGCCAGTCGTCGAGATCGATACGGAGGAGCTCAGCGATCCCCGTTATGCCGCCAATCCCGCCAATCGCTGCTACTTCTGCAAGAGCGAGCTCTGGTCGCGGTTGGCGCCGCTGGCCGCACAACGGGGCCTCGCGTGCGTCGTCGACGGGACAAATGCCGACGATCTCGTGGACTATCGTCCAGGGGCGCGCGCGGCCGCCGAGTGGGGCGTGCTGTCGCCGCTCGCCGCGTTAGGCTTCACGAAGAGCGACATTCGAGAGCTCTCGCAAATGCGTGGGCTTCCCACGTGGAACCAACCATCGGCGCCCTGTCTGTCATCGCGCATCCCCTACGGAACGGCGGTGACGCCGGACCGTCTGAGTCGGATCGAGGCAGCGGAGGCGGCGTTGCGGGCGGTGGGCGTCGACGGTGACCTGCGCGTGCGCTTTCACGGTGAGCTTGCCCGTGTCGAGCTCGCACCTAACGAGATCGGCCGCTGGCTCGAGCCAAACCTGGCGGGGCGTCTCCGGCGTGCCGTGCTCGACGCCGGCTTCGCGCGCGTCGCCATCGACCTGCGCGGCTTTCGCTCGGGATCGCTCAACGTGCTCGGCGGCGTCGTTCGCGAGGCGGCGGAGGCCAGCGCGCCTAACGAGAAAACGGCGCCAGAGGCGCCCGCCGCGTGACGCGTTCCCGCGACGAGCTAGAAGGCGCCCTGCGCGCCCTGGGCTTGCGCTGCTCGATCGAGGCGTATGATGCGCTGGCGGTGGTCGTCCCCGACCTTGGTGAGCGACTTTTTGTGGACGACGACGTGAGACGGCGTGCCATCGATCTCGCCCGTAGGTATGGCTTCTCCCACCTGGCAGTCGAAGTGCGGGAGTCAGTGAGCGACTCGTCACCGCGTGCGACTCTTCCTGGCGATTAATTTCGCGCCGGAAGTCCGTCGCGCCGTCGCCGACGCGGCGGCGCCATTGCGCGCCATGGCGCCCGAGCTCTCCTGGATTCGCGAGCCCCAGCTTCACCTCACGGTGAAGTTCCTGGGCGAGCAGCCGGACGACATGGCGCCCAGGATCGCCGACGCGATGCGCGGCGTGGGTGCGCGGAATCGCGTCGTCGACGCGCAGATCGGCGGCATCGGCGCGTTCCCGAACTTTCGACGCCCGCGCGTCGTATGGATCGGCGTGACCCCGGAACCGAAGTTGGAGCTCTTGCATCATGACGTCGAGTCGGCGTGCGAATCGCTCGGCCTTCCACTGGATGGCAAGCCGTTCCGGCCGCATCTGACTCTGGCTCGCGTCAAGCCGCGGGCCGCCAATTCAGAAACCTTGCGCAGTCTCGCGCGCGAGGCGAAGCAGGTTTCCTTTGTAGAGGAAGTCCTCATCGACGCGATCGATCTCATGCAGAGTGAGTTGACCACCGTCGGCGCGCGTTACCGGTTGATCACCTCTGCGCCACTCCGGGAGTAGTTATGCGAATGGGATGTCTGTCCCGAATTGGCTGCTTCGTCGTGATCTTGATCCTCGCGATCGCTGCTTGGCTGACGCGAGGCATCTGGGTCCATCGCATTACCAGTCTTTCGTCGAGTGCGCCGACGGCCGGTCCGGTGTGGGAGCCGCTGACCGTCCAGGGCGCTGAGAGAACACGCCAGATGCTGGCGCGGTTGAGCCAGCCGGCGGGCCCTGTGTTCGGCAACTTGTCCGGCGGCGACGTGGCGTCGTACGTCTATCAATCACTCGCGAAACAATTGCCGCCGTCCGCCGATAGCATCCAGGCAGCCGTGATCGGCGATCGCCTCTACATTCGCGCCTCTGTGAAGCTGCAGGATCTCGGTGGCACGGCGGTGCTGGGTCCACTCGCGGGAATGCTGGGCGACCGTGAGCAGATGCAATTCGGCGGAACCTTTCACGTCATTCGCCCGCAGCTCGCCGAGTATGAGGTGAAGGACATCAAGGTCCGCGATCTGAGTCTTCCGTCGTCAATGATTCCTCGTGTCCTCCGGCAGACCGAACGCGGCTCGCGTCCCGACGGACTTTCGGAGGATGGGCTGCCGATCGTCGTCCCGCGTTATCTGGGCGACGTGCGCATCGCCAATGGCCGCGTGACCCTCTACAAGACTGCTCCAAAGTGACTGCTCTCTGCGCGGGTGCGTTGCGTGCCCCTTCCCGCCGCCTAGCTTTCCGCGACAGGATGCGATCGTCATTGGGTGCTATGCCGTTCCGGTTCGACGCCGTTCGAGGAATACCCTCGTGAGGCGCATTCTGATTGTCGACGATGAGCAGGGCATTCGCGCCGCGCTCGGGCAGCTGCTCGAGTTCGAGGGCTACGAGGTGCACGCGGTGGCCAACGCCGTCGACGGGATAAGCGCGTACGAGAAGTGGAAGCCGCATCTCGTGTTTCTCGACGTGAAGATGGCCGGCATCGACGGCCTCGAGGCATTGCGTCGCATCAAGGAACACGATCCGGGCGCGATCGTCGTCATGATCAGCGGGCACGCGACGATCCAAACGGCTGTCGAAGCGACCCAACTTGGCGCGTACGACATTCTCGAGAAGCCGCTCGATACCGACCGCATTCTCGTCACGCTGCGGAACGCGCTTCAGCACCTCGATCTGCACGAAGAGAATGCGCGGTTGCGCGAGACGATCGAGTCGCGCTACGAGATCGTTGGTCGCTCGTACGCGGTGCGCGCCGTCATCGACAAGATCGAGCGCGTCGCCAAATCTCCGGCGCGTGTGTTGATCTCGGGCGAGAATGGAACCGGGAAGGAGCTCGTCGCCCGCGCGATCCATCGGCAGTCGCAGCGCGCCGATGGCCCGTTCATCGAGGTGAACTGCGCGGCGATTCCGAGCGAGTTGATCGAAAGCGAGTTGTTCGGCCATATGAAGGGCTCGTTCACCGGGGCGGTGCAGGACCGGGCCGGCAAGTTCGAGCAGCTGGCCGCGCAGGCGAAGGTGTTGCGCGTGCTCCAGGATGGCGTAGTGACGCGAATCGGCGGCTCGAAACCGACTCAGGTCGACGTGCGCGTACTCGCGGCGACGAACAAGCGGCTCGAGGAAGAGATCGCCGAAGGGCGATTCCGCGAGGATCTATTCTACCGGCTCAACGTCGTTCCGATTCATGTCCCGCCGCTGCGCGAGCGGCGGGAAGACATTCCGCTTCTTGTCGTGCATTTTCTCAATCAGCTGACCGAGCGCGAGGGAGTGGCGCCGCGCGCGGTCGCCAACGAGGCGGTGGAGCGTCTCCAGCAGCTCGACTGGCCGGGCAATGTGCGCGAGCTCCGCAACACGATTGAGCGTTTGCTGATCCTGGCGGCTGGTCCACGGATCAGCGGCGACGACGTGGTGCGTCTCGTCGGGCAGCGCGATCCTGAGCAGGCGGGACTGGGCTCGCTTCTCGAGTGCAAGACATTCGAGGAGTTCAAGCACGCCGCCGAGCGCGCGTTTCTCCTCGCCAAGCTCCGCGCGTTCGACTGGAACGTCTCCGAGACGGCCCGGGCCCTGGATATGCCCCGCTCCAATCTCTATAAGAAGATCGAGCGCTATCGGCTGACGCGGGAAACGGCGGCATGACGGCGTTTGGAGGAGCCTAACGATGGCGGAGCACGATTGGGCGAAGGAGATGAAGAAGATCGACCGGCAGCTCGAGTCGATCTCCGACGAGGCGCTATTTCCGACCAAGACGGGACCCACGAAGGGGGCGAAGGGCGCCCCGACCAAAGCAGAGAATCGCGAGAAGCAGCGAACAACGAGTACATTCGGTGTATTCCTGCGACTGCTGCTGTCCGTCGGGCTCGGCGTCGGCATTTACTTCTGGCCGTACGACGCGCGATGTGGTTTTGGTCTCGCCGGCTATCTCGCCGCGGTCGGCGTCGTCACGGCGAGTGGAATCTGGAGCGCCGTATGGACCTGGCGCCATCGCTCGGCCCGTGGCCATACCTTGTCGCTGCTGCTGATTCTGTGGGGTGCGACCCTCGGCGCGATGGAGGTGCTTCCTCGAATCGGCTACGCAAAGACGGACGCGTTGCATCCTGCGACGTGGACGTGCAAATGAGAGCTTGTCATCCTGAGCGAAGCGAAGGATCTGCACGCTGACGCGTGCAGAATCTTATTTGGAGTCGCGCGCGCGTTGCGCGCGCTCCTGCCCGTCTCGCCAAGAGGAGGGGGAGCGTGCGCGAGCAGCGCACGCGACTTCAATAAACGCATCTGCGAGCGCCAGCGAGCAGATCCTTCGGTCGCTATGCTCCCTCAGGATGACAAAGGCAGAGTATGACTGATTTCAAGAATTTCATCGGCGGCAAGTGGGTTGCGCCATCGACCGGCGAGTATTTCGAGAATGTGAATCCAGCCGATCGCTCAGATGTCATCGGGCGATTCCCTCTCTCTGGCGAGGCGGACGTCGCGCGTGCGGTGCAATCCGCGAAGTGCGGCTTCGACGTGTGGCGCGCGACGCCCGCGCCCGCGCGCGGTGACGTTTTGCGGCGTATCGGCGACATCCTGACGCGACGCAAGGACGAGATCGCCGATCTCATGACGCGAGAGATGGGGAAGCCACTCACCGAGACGCGCGGCGACGTCCAAGAGGGGATCGACACGGCGTACTACGCCGCATCCGAGGGCCGCCGCTTGTTCGGCCACACCGTGCCGAGCGAGATGCGCAACAAGTGGGCGATGAGCTACCGACGTCCGATTGGGATTTGCGGCATCATCACGCCGTTCAACTTTCCGATGGCGATTCCGACGTGGAAGATGTTTCCAGCGTTGCTCTGTGGTAATGCGTGCATCTTCAAGCCCGCGGAGGATGTCCCACACACCGGTACGGTGCTCATCGAGGCTTTCCTCGAGGCGGGGCTGCCGCCCGAAGTCATTCAACTCGTGCACGGCGTCGGTGAAACAGTAGGCGCCGCGATCGTAGCGCACCCGGAGATTCCCGTGATCTCCTTCACGGGATCGACTGAGACGGGAAGCCTTGTCGGCGAGACCTGCGGCCGCATGCACAAGCGGCTCTCGCTCGAGATGGGCGGCAAGAACGCGATGATCGTGCTCGACGATGCCGATCTCGACCTCGCGCTCGACGGCGTGCTGTGGGGCGCGTTCGGCACGACGGGGCAACGCTGCACCGCGACGAGCAGACTAATCTTGCAGCGTGGAATTCACGATCAGTTTCTGGGACGGCTCCTCGATCGCGCGCGCTCGCTCAAGCTCGGCGACGGACGAAAGAAGGGTACCGACGTTGGTCCTCTCGTGAACGAGGGCGCTCGCGCGAAGGTGGAGCGGTACGTCGATATCGGCCAGGCCGAGGGTGCCGATTTGCTGTGCGGCGGCCGGCGTCCGCCGGGCAAGGAGTACGACAAGGGCTTTTACTACGAGCCGACGATTTTCGGGCGCGTCGAAGCGGGGATGCGTCTCGAGCAAGAGGAGATCTTCGGGCCCGTGCTATCGGTTGTTCGGGTCGATGACGCTGACGAGGCGTTCTCGATCAACAACGACGTCAAGTATGGACTCTCTTCATCGTTATATACGAGAGATGTCGGTCTGGCCTTTCGCGCGATGAATGAGCTCGACAATGGCATCACCTACGTAAATGCGCCCACTATTGGCGCCGAGGCACATCTGCCATTCGGGGGCGTAAAACAGACTGGGAATGGCCATCGTGAGGGCGGATGGGAGGTGTACGAGTTCTACTCGGAGACGAAAGTGGGCTACGTGGATTTCTCCGGCTCCCTGCAACGAGCCCAGATCGACAACTATCTTGGGACGCCGGACTAAGTTACAGGTAATGGCGCATTCTTGCGCCCGTTTCTTCCCACCCGTTAATTCCCGAAGGGGACGGTCGTCTTGTTAGATAGACGGCGACGTCTCGCGTCTCATCGCGCTGAGGCTGGTCGACCGCGGCGTATGAGAACAAGGAGTCGTTTCGTCGTCGTATGAGCATGAGCGAGCCCGCAGGATCCTCCCCATCACCGACGCCCGCCCGGGCGATTACTGCCGAGCAGCGCGTCGGCGCGTTGCGCAGCGTGAATCGTGGCGCGGGGCCGGTGTCCTTCCTCTGGGAGTGGGCGAAGATTTTGGCGGTCTCGGTGCTGCTATTCCTCTTCCTGCGCACCTTCCTTGTCGAGGCATTCAAGATCCCGAGCGGGAGCATGGAGCGCACGCTGCTCGTCGGGGATTTCCTGCTCGTCAACAAGCTGGCATATGGCGCCGAGGTGCCGTTCACGCACCGCCGCCTCCCGAAGCTGCGAGAGCCGCACGATGGCGATGTCATCGTCTTCGAGTTTCCTCAGGATCCGACGAAGAACTTCGTGAAGCGCCTCGTCGGACAGCCCGGAGACACCCTCGAGATGCGCGAGGGGCAACTGAGTCGAAACGGGCGGACGCTTAACGAGCCGTATGTGGTGCACAGCGAACCTGACCTCGATCCGGCGCCGGAAGAGTTCCGCTGGCAGCGCGATTATCTCGTGAAGACAGCGAACGCAACGGTCGGATACCACCCGTCACGAAATAATTGGGGCCCGCTGGTCGTTCCGGCAGGAAATTATTTCGTGCTCGGCGACAATCGCGATAATTCGCTCGACAGTCGTTATTGGGGATTTGTGGCCGATTCTTTGGTGAAGGGCCGGCCGTTCGTGATCTACTACAGCTACGCTCCTGACACCGTGGACTTCGCTTGGCTCACTCGCATTCGCTGGCAGCGAGTGGGTGAGCGCGTTCACTGATAGATCAGTTCGTTCGTTACCCGGAACGCCGGCGCCGCGTCTGCAGCCGGACCCTCGTCTGTTCCGTACCAAGGAGCCGCTGTCCTCATGGCCGCCACCGGCAACCACAAGAAATCCTCCTACGAGGAAGGCTCACTCGATCAGTATCTGCGGGACATCAGCGCGTATCCGCTGATCTCGCGCGACGAGGAGGTCCGGCTCGCGCAACGTATTAGACAGGGCGACCAGGAAGCCTTGGATAAGCTGGTTCGGTCGAACTTGCGGTTCGTTGTTTCCGTTGCGAAGAAATATCAGAATCAGGGCGTCTCGCTCTCCGATCTGATCAACGAAGGCAACCTCGGTCTGATTCGCGCCGCACACAAATTCGATGAGACGAAGGGGATCAAGTTTATCTCCTATGCGGTGTGGTGGATTCGTCAGGCGATTTTGCAAGCGTTAGCTGAGCAATCACGGATCGTTCGTGTGCCGCTCAACCGCGCCGGCACGTTGCATCGCATTGGCAAGCGCGCAAACGCGCTCCTCCAGGAGCTCGGTCGCGAGCCGACGCACGAAGAGATCGCCGACGGCATGGACATCACAGATGAAGAAGTCGCGAAGACGATGTCGATCTCGCAGACTCATCTCTCCCTCGATGCACCGATGACCCCCGGCGAAGACAACAAGCTCCTCGACTATCTGCCGGACAACCTCAATCCACCGCCTGACGAGCAGACGTTCGAGAAAGCGCTCACGGAATCCATCGAGGAAGCGCTCTCGCACCTGAAGGAGCGCGAGTCGAAGATTTTGCGGCTGTACTTCGGGCTCGATGGAGAGGAGCCGATGACGCTCGAGCAAATTGGGTCGCTGCTCGGGATCACGCGCGAGCGCGTGCGGCAGATCAAAGAGAAAGCGTTATCTCGTCTGCGCCACGTGAGTCGTGCAAGGGCGTTGGAATCGTATCTCGGCTGACCCGACGCGGAATTCACGAACCGCCGCGGAGCAATTCGCGGCGGTTTTTGCTTCTGTGTGCATCAAAGTCTGAAACTGCTCATCACGGATCACCCGGATGCAGACGGATTTGTGATCTGCTCATGCGGTCTCCGTTGGCCTAGCACTCGGTAATGGTGTGCACGGGGGCCGAAGTGCAATAAGAGACCAAGGTCGAGATTCAGCGCTGTCACGTAATTGAGGAGCTGTCGTTTGGCTCCCTCTTGTAGCGCGTGAGTCGCCTTGACCTCGACTACGACGCGGTGCTCGACGAGCAGGTCCGCCCGGTGGCGACCAACGAGATCTCCCTCAAAGTAGATCTCGAATGGCACTTGTCGCTCGACGTGCACCCCTCGATTTCGAACGGCAACATAGATCGCTCTCTCATACACGGTTTCGAGGAAGCCAAAGCCGAGGGTGTTGTAAACAACAAAGAAGGCCCCAATGATCTTTCCGCTGGTCTCGGCTTCAATCAGTTCTCGCGGCGCGGGCACTTTCTGGGACTCGGCATTATCAGCTTCCATCCGGGTAATCCGTGATAGACCTCCCGCTGAAGCGACATCCAAAGCTCGCACGCCACACCTAAAACCCGATTAAGCTTCCACGGTCCCGCCAGCCGAGCACGAACCATCCCATGGCCCAAACAAGCAGCTTCGACGTCACCACCGGCGTCGACCTTCAAGAGGTCGACAACGCCGTCAATCAGGCGCAGAAAGAGATCGCTCAGCGCTATGACTTCAAAGACTCCAAGGCATCGATCGAGTTCAAGCGGGCGGAGTCGATGCTCGTGCTCATTGCCGACAGCGACTTCAAGATGCGGGCGCTGTTCGACGTCCTGCAGTCCAAGCTGATCAAGCGCGGCGTGCCGGTGAAGAATCTCGACATCGGCGAGACGAAACCGGCTGGCGGTGACACCGTGCGGAAGGAGATCAAGCTCAAAACCGCACTCGACGCCGACACCGCCAAGAAGGTCGCGGCGGCCATCAAGGACGCGAAGCTCAAGAAGGTCCAGGCGGCGATCCAGGGCGATCAGGTCCGGATCTCGTCGCCCTCAAGGGACGACTTGCAGGGCGCGATTCAACTCCTCAAGAGCACGGATTTCGGGGTGGAGCTGAAGTTCGGCAACTACAGGTGACGGCGAGCCGCTAGGTGCACCGAGCCGCGCTTGAAAGACTGGCGCCGGCCCCGGTGACAGCTTTTAAGTTCCCTAGCACACAGCATCCAGCACCTCAGCCAATAGCTCCGTTGAAGTTCTCCCTCCTCACGCTCGGCTGCGACAAAAACACCGTCGACAGTGAGCGCTATGTAGCTCAGCTCACCGATTCCGGCGCGGAATTCACGTCCGATCTCGCGGAAGCCGAGGTCATTGTCGTGAATACGTGCGGCTTCATCGACGCCGCCAAGAAGGAGTCGATCGACGCGCTCGTTGAAGCGGGCCGACTCAAGGAGCACGGCAGCTGCCGGGCCGTCGTTGGCGTCGGCTGCATGGTGCAGCGCCACAAGGACGAGCTGATCGACGCACTGCCG
>WNGI01007234.1_pt1 | contig 10146 bp, 11 predicted proteins | sample 5400621 | NCBI WGS metagenome assembly WNGI01 (sample SAMN13153374, study PRJNA577476) | soil metagenome | isolation source: 20 cm soil or saprolite under Garry oak tree replicate 1 | place: USA:California | collected 2016-06-15 | reverse complement strand
AAGGCGCTCCTGCAGAGCACGGCGAACCCGAACGTCGACGTCGTCCCGGACCAGGTCTGCGGCGCGACGAATAGCGCCACCGACATTCCGAACAACTCGTTCGGCTACGGCCTCGTGGACGCGCTGGCGGCCTACAACGGCTACACCTCACCTCCGCCACCACCTCCGCCGCCTCCGCCACCACCTCCGCCGCCGCCGCCACCCCCGCCGCCGTTCACGCGGCCGAAGTGCGTGGTGCCAAACGTGCTGCACATGAAGCTGGCGAAGGCCAGGGCGAAGATCCGCAAGCGCCATTGCGGCGTCGGCAAGATCACGAAGAAGCACTCGAGCGCGACGAACAAGGGCCGCGTGATCAAGCAGAGCCCGAAGGCGAGCAGCAGGAAGCGCGCGAGCGGTTTCAGGGTCAGGCTTACGGTCGGCAAGTAGCCGCGGGAAGTACGCGACGCATCGACGGGGCCGCCAGAGCGGCCCCGTCGCTTTCCGCTAGGAAGCGCGGAAGAGGAGCCGGAGCGTGAGGTCCGGCGAGCAGCCCTGGCGCAGGAGCGCGACCGCTGCTTCCTCGGTCACCTGAACCTGAGCGGCGAGGACGAGCGCGCCGCCCGGAGCGGCGCCCGCTTCGAGGAACGAGCGGAGCCGGTGGGTCAGCAGCGACTCGGCTTCGGTCGCCGTCAGGTGCTCGAATTCGGCCGCAGTCATGTCGCTAGCGCGAGCGGCGGAACGCGAACTGTCCCTTGCCCAGCAGAGCGATCACGATCACGCCGAGCTCGGCAACGGTGAGGAACAGCGCAGCAAAAGGAGTCAAGGCCACAGTCCGATCTAGGTCGGCGCGGCGGGCACCCGACCCCGTCCCCCAAACGAGTGATCCGCCAGGCAGCCTTCGTAGCCCGAGACGATCCGGCTCAGCCCGGAGGTTTCGTCAACACAAATAGGCCCGGATCACCGCGCTTCAGGATCCCGGTCGAGCGGGTAGCGCTCAATGAGCGCCCACCCCTCCTTGCCACCCCGCATCAGCACGCCGCGAGCGCCAACTTCTATGAGGAGCCGTCGGCATTCGTCCTCGGTCGTGCCGGTGACATGCCTCAGGAACTCGAACGATCGGATGGGAAAGTTCTCGTCACGCAGCATCTGTTCGAGAAGCTCCTTCCTGGGGCCGAACTGGCGTTCCTCGCGCTGTCGCTCGCGCCATTCCTCAAGCCTGCGAGGACCGTAGTACGACGTTACGAGAGTGCCAGCAACCCCCAGTGATCCCCCGATAAACCCTCCGACTAGTGCGGCCTCAAGCTGGGACACACGGGCATCTTCGACTTGCGGCGCCTCGCGGTCAAACGCGCTTGCATGCAGAGCCGACGCCGTGTGGTGTGTGCCTGATCGTCGGACTCGGAGGACGTGCTACGGACGTCGCGCGCGCAGGCAAGGGTCGAGCGCGCGGCGGGCCGCATCCGCCGCGCGCTTGGGGGAAGAGCTAGCCGGCCGCCGTGGCGGTTTTGTAGGAGTAGCCGCCCTGCTGCTTCGTGGTCAGCCCGAGGAAGACCGCGGCGATGCCGGCGATCAGGTGGGGCATCCAGACGTTGGCCGTGTCGTCCGCGAAGCCGAAGATCCACGGCGAGGCGGCGAGCAACGAGCCGGCGGCGATGTCGATCAGGTTGTGCACGGCCATCGGGGCGACCTTCCAGAGGCCGAGCTCGTAGTTCGTGAACAGGCTGTAGGCGATCAGCCCGATGCCGAGCACGACCGGCACGATCGTCGCGGCGGTGTGCTCGGAGAACTGGAAGATCCACGGTGCGGCGATCAGCGCGGCGCCGACGATGTAGTCAAGCGGCGCGTGGAACTTCGTCGGGATGAAGCGCATCGAGACTCCTTTCGAAACGTCCTTGGTTCCCTACTGATTCGCACCGCGGGCTGCTTCGGTTCGTTCCGGACACAGTGTTAGCCTCTTTTGTTGCAATGCGCGTCTCGCTGATCGTCGTCGTCTCGGCACTGGCTCTGTCGGCAACGGCCGCGGGGCGAGAGGGCTCCGTGCAGGGCGTGCATCGAGCCACGTCGGCGACGGCGCTCCACGCGCCCGCGCTCGTCGTGTACCGACGCAGCTCGCACGACGCTCCGGGCCACATCTTCCTCGCGCCCAAGGGAGGCTCAGGACAGCAAGGGCCGGAGATCGTGGACGATCGCGGGCGGCCAGTCTGGTTCGACCCGACCAATGGCGGCGAAGCCGACGACTTCCGCGTCCAGAGCTACGGAGGAAACCCCGTTCTGACGTGGTGGCAGGGAACCGGTTTCGGGAGCCTCTCCAACGGGACCGATTACATCGCCGACAACTCGTACCACGTCATCGCCACCGTCCATGCGGGCAACGGTCTCAACGCAGACGGTCACGAATTCCTGCTCACGCCGCAGGGGACGGCGCTGATCACCAGCTATCACCAGGTTCCGTACGACCTCTCGTCGGTCGGCGGCCCGCAAGATGGTCAGGCTGTCGACGGCGTCGTCCAGGAGATCGACGTCTCGAGCGGGCAGGTGATCTTCGAGTGGCACAGCCTCGATCACGTTCCGCTTGCCGACAGCTACCAGCCCGTCGATTCGCCCTACGACTACTTCCACGTCAACTCCGTCAGCCTCGACACCGACGGGAACCTGCTGATCTCGGGGCGGCACACCTGGACCATCTACAAGGTCGATCGACACAGCGGCCAGATCATCTGGCGGCTAGGCGGGAAGAGGAGCGACTTCAGCGTCGCTGCAAATGCGCAGTTCGCGTGGCAGCACGACGCGGCCGCGGCCGGTACCAACCTCCTCCGGATCTTCGACAACGAGGGCAACGACGCAGGCCGGGTCATGCCTCAGTCGCGCGTCATCTGGCTCCAGCTCGACCCCGGGAACATGAGCGCTTCGCTCACCAAGACGCTCGCTCATCCCAGCGGCTACTCAGTGCCGTCACAGGGGAACGCTCAGGCCCTCGGCAACGGCGATACCCTCGTCGGCTGGGGCGCGCTGGGGCGTCTCTCTGAGTTCGATTCGCAGAACACGCTGCTGTTCGATGGCGCGTTGACCGGGGCCGCGCAGACCTACCGCGCCTACCGATTCACGTGGTCCGCCCAGCCTGGCACGCGCCCAACGGCAACGGCTCGCCGCAGCGGGCGCAAGCGTCACCGAAAGACCGCTGTCCATGCGATCTGGAACGGCGCTACCGGGGTCGCGCGCTGGCGGGTCGCGGCAGGCCGCTCGCCGAGGCGCCTCGCCGTCGCACGGACGGTGCCGTGGCAGGGGCTCGACACGGCGATCACGATCGCCCGCGCCGCGAGATGGATCCAGGTCGCCGCCCTCGACTCGAGCGGCCGGGTCCTCGGCAGGTCGAAGCCGGTTCGAGCTCGCTAGCGACCAGTCAGCGTCACGGTGAGATCTTGAAGCGACTCACCGATACCTTCGACGTGAACTTGTGATTCGCGCAGACGGGGGTGCGCACGCGGCCGACGGGCGTGCGCGGCGTGGCGTTGTAGATCGCCAGCTCGACTGAGAGGCGGACGCGTCCGCGCGGGCGGCCGCACCAGTTGCGCCACTGGATCCCGACGAAGACGCGCTCGCGCCCGGCGATCTTCCGCGTGGGCAGGCCGGGCGGCTCCATCGCCGGGCTCATCCGCACCGTCAGCGTCGGGAGCACCTGCGTGCCGACGCGGAGCGAGACCCGCTTAGGGGCGACGGGCAAGGCGCAGGCGCGTGAGGCCCGGTTCGTGACGGTCAGCGTCCCGAGAAGCGACTGGGTCGCGCCCTGGAGGCTCCCGGTCAGCTTCAGCTGGGCCAACTTGCAATGCGGTAGCGCGGAGGAGGGCGAAGCCGAGCCCGTAGCGCCGGCTCCGAGCGCGCAGCAGGCCGCGATCACGGCGAGTCGTGTCATGACTTCATTGAAGCATCGGTTTGCGGGGTTTGTCCGCGGCAGAGCGGCGGTTTAGCCACGTCCCGGTGCCAGACACCCGCACGAAAGTGCAACGCCTTTGTCACGGAACACGCACTTCTGCCTGCACGCGGACGGCTCGATCGAACCCGCCCGGTGTCAGACACCGTCACGGAAGCGTCACGGGTCGCGGCCCCGCGTAAGCTCGCCACGTGCAGTTCGGCACGCGGGAAGAGCTCGAGCTCCTGGCGCTGCTCGTGTCCGTGGGGGCGCTGCTCGTCCTCTCCCCCACGCTGCGGGTGCCGCTGCCGATTCTGCTCGTCCTCGGCGGCGTCGTGATGAGCTTCATCCCCGGCCTCCCGCACGTCGCGCTCCCACCCGACGTCGTGTTGGTCGCGGTGCTGCCGCCGCTCCTCTACTCCGGCGCCTTCTTCACCTCGCTGCGCGACCTGCGCGCGAACAGACGCCCGATCTCGCTGCTCGCCTTCGGCCTGGTCGGAACGACGATGGCCGCCGTCGCGTTCGTCGCGCACGAATGGATCGGCCTCCCCTGGGCCGTCGCGTTCACGCTCGGAGCGATCGTCTCGCCGACCGACGCGCTCGCGGCGACCGAGATCGCCTCGCGGCTCGGCGCGCCGCGCCGAATCGTCTCGCTGATCGAGGGCGAGAGCCTCGTCAACGACGGGACCGCACTCGTGCTCTACAAGGCCGCCGTCGGCGTGGCCGTGGGCGGCACGTTCTCGCTGCTCGACACCTCCGGCCGGGTCGTGCTGAACGTCGTCGGCGGAATCGCGATCGGCCTCGCGGTCGGCTGGGTCGTACGGCAGGTTCGCCGGCGCATCGACGACCCGCCGGTCGAGGTCGCGATCGCCGTCCTCAGCGGCTACCTCGCCTACCTGCCGGCCGCAGCGGCGGGCGTGTCGGGCGTGCTCGCCGCAGTCACGATCGGCGTTTACATGGGCTGGCACACGCCCGAGCTCACCACCGAGCGGACGCGGCTCTCGGGCGACGCGTTCTGGGAGATCTTCGTCTTCCTCGTGAACGCGCTGCTGTTCGTGCTCGTGGGCCTGCAGCTTCGTGGAATCGTGGACGCGCTCTCGGGCATCTCGACCCTGACGCTGATCGGTTACGCATCGCTTGTCTGCGCGATGGTGATCCTGACGCGGCTCGTCTGGGTTCCGATCTTCACGTACGTCCCGCGGTTCCTGTTCCGGTCGGTGCGCGAGCACGACCCGTACCCGCCCTGGCAGTGGCCGGTGATCCTCTCCTGGGCCGGCATCCGCGGCGCCGTGTCGCTCGCCGCCGCGCTCGCGTTACCGAACGATTTCCCGCACCGCGGGCTGATCGTCTTCCTCACCTTCGCCGTGATCGTCTCGACGCTCGTCCTGCAGGGGCTGACGCTGCCGGTCCTGATCCCGAGGCTGAACGTCAGCGACGACGGGCGCGCCGAGCGCGAGGACGCCAAGGCCCGGATCAGGGCCGCCGAGGCCGCGCTCGCACGGCTGGAAGAGCTCGTCGAGGAAGGCATCGTCTATCCCGAGACCGCGGATCGCATCCGCGGGATGCTCGGCTTCAGGCGCGACCGTTTCCGCGCCCGCTTCGACGACTCCGACGACGGAGCCATCGAGCAGCAGTCGCTCGCCTACCAGCGGGTGATGCGGCAGCTGCTCGACGCCGAGCGGGCCGAGCTGGTCTCGCTACGCAACCAGGGCGTCATCGACGACAACGTCATGCAGCGGGTCCAGCGCGACCTCGACCTCGAAGCGGCGCGGCTAGACCAGTAGCTCGTCGAGGCCGGGCTACGCGGCTAGGAATGCTGGTCGAAACCGACTAGCGAGGCGGCGAATCTCTCTCAGCGCACGACGCCGAGAAACGAGTACCGCACCCTGGCCGTCTCGGCCTGGAACTGGTTGTCGGCGCCGGCCGGAAGCGTCAGCACAAGCCTGAGATGGGCCGCAGGGCTTGGCCGCAGCCGAAGGCGCCTGAGCCTGGCCCGGCGCAGAAGCGGCTGCTGTGAGAGAACCAGGAACTGCCGGCCGGGGCACGTGTAGACGCCGCGACGCTTCTGCCACCGCTTCGAGCAGCGGTCGATCGCGATCTGCAGGCCGCGCTGGGGGTCGGCCAGGACGGACTGCCGCCTCACGCGCGTGCGCAAGTAGACGGCCACGAATCGCCCCTTGCCCCGCACGCGCAGCTCCACGAGCCGTTCGATCCGGTCCCCGGGCGCGAGATCTCGAACGTCGGCGAGCCGCTGCGGGAGGGCCACGAGGAGCGGCCGGCCGGTCCGGACGCGCCGGCCGTTGTGCGCCGGGGAGGCGGCCGTGGCAAGCACCAGCACGAGGAGGCAGATCGCCCCGTAGGCGATCGCAGGCCGGATGTGGGACAAACGCATCGGTCTAGTCGAGGTAGTAGTTGACGTCGAGCTGGGCCAGGTCGACGTTCGCCTTCCGCCCGCCGGAGTTCTTCATGAAGATTTTCAGGACGACGTTGTTCGCTGCCGCAGGCGTGTTCAGCTCCGGAATCGAGACGGTGTCCGTGACGAAGCTCGCGGTCGCGTTGCAGGAGACGGGCGTTCCCGAGCTCCCGTGCGTTCCGATCAGCGTGGCGCCGTTGTAGACCTCGAAGTACCAGCAGGTCGTGTCGCCCACGGTGCTCGACTCGTAGGCGAACTGAACCTGCGCGCTCGAGATCGTCGCGCTCGTCGAGACGGACTCGTTCGGCGCGAGCTTGATGTAGCGGGCGGCGTTGAAGGTCGTCGCGAAGCCGGCGGCCGAGGCGTACGCGGTTCCGTCGGTCGCGACGAACGGCCATAGCGCCACTGTCGACGCGGCGTTCGCCTCGTCGTCCCAGCGCGTCTCGAACATGGTGGCGTTGGAGTAGGGCGTCGTGATGCTGACGCTCGCAAGGTCGATCTTGATCGCCTTGTTGCCGCTCTGGTTCGCGTACACCCGGATCCGGAGGTCGTTCGCGATGTCGGTGGTCGTCACTTCGGCCGAGATGTCGACTGTCGCCGCCACCTGAGCACCCAGGTTCGCGCAGGACAACGGCGAGCCCGAGCTGCCATGGGTGCCGAGGAGCGCATTCGTCGAGGCCCGTCGCACTTCGATGTAGAAGCAGGCGTTGTCGCTCGCGCGGCTGGGAGCGAAGGTGAAGTTGAAGGTCGCGCTCGAGATCGGGATCCCGGGCGGCCGCCCGGAGCTGAAGTCGAAGTCGTCGAAGCGGGTCGCGGAGAAGGAGCTCGACCAGTTCTTCGTCGTGCTCGTGACGCCGTCGGCGAAGGAGAGCGCGTCGGAGCTGTTCGCCTCGGCGCCGCCGCCCGAGGCGTCGCGGACGTCCCAAGGCCAGGCGGAGCGTACTCCCGGGAAGATCCGCTTCGTGGAGAGAGCCATGCCTCCGCCGGTGACGGTCGAGGTGAACGCCGCGAGCGCGACCGAGGTCGACACGAGGGCCGCGACCGTCGCTCCGAGGGCGGCGCCGCGGTGAACCCAGCGGTTTCGTCTCTGCTCAGGACCGCGTGATGCCATTGCGCGCCTCCGCGAGCTCCGGTTGCGGCCGCCGCCAGATGTGGACCACGCCGACCAGCGTCAGCAGGAAGGGGGCGAGCAGAACCGTCAGCAGGTGGACGAGCGGCGAGCGGAACCAGAACACCGCCCAGCCGACCTTCGGCACGACGGCTCGAACCTGCCACGCGGTCGTCCCGTGCAGCTCGGCCTTCCAGGGGTCCGGCGCGGTGTTCGCATCGCCCTTGGTCTGGACGATCACATTCCCGTCGGTGTGAAGGACCTTGATCACGCGATGCGTCTGCACGTGGTGGTCGCCGATCGGGATGCGGTAGCTGATCATTTGTCCCACCCGGACGTCACGCACCGGCTCAGGCGTCACGACGACCATGTCCCCGGGCGAGAACGCGGGTTTCATGCTCCCCGAGAGAACCGTCACCGGCCTGTACCAGCCGGTGCGGGGCAGCAGCCCGAGGCCGACCAGCGCGACGCAGGCGACGACGAAGGCCGCCCGGGCGATCAGGTCGAGCGAGGTGAGGAGCGCCGCTCGAACGGCGCTCCTCCCGGCGCTGGTGGTCCCAGCCGGCATCGCCGTGCGGCTACTTGTTGGTAGCGGCGCGCTGCGTGCCGGTGAACGCGTAGCTGATCGTCGACGACTGGTTCTGCAGGGTGTTCGGCGCCGCGCCAGGCAGCGTCAGAGTGACCCGCAGGTGATCGGTCGCGCCCGCCGTCGTCGAGCTGAGGTTCGACAGCGAGAGGCTGCTGCCGATCACCGCGCGGGACGCGAGCACGGTCGACGTCGAGCCGCCGCACGTGTAGGTATAAGGCGGGCCTGCCTCGGTCCAGGCGGCCGAGCACTTGTCGATCACCATCTGGAGGCCGTTCGTCGTGTCCGTGTCGAGCAGCGAGCTCGGCGAAGCCGTGGTCGCGAGCGTGACCGAGGCGAGGTCGAGCGAGCCCGAGTTGATCAGGTCGACGCTTCGCTGAATCGTGTCGCCGGGGGCGAGACCCGAGGCGCCGATGTTCAGCCGGTTCGTCGAGGCGCCGGTCGCGCCGAGCGCGATCGTGACCGTCCCGGTCGCGATCGTGTGGCTCTGGGAGGTTGTGCTCGTGAAGGTCGCATACGTGCCGAGGCCGGCGATGCTGGCCGCCGCACCGAGCAGCGCGACCGTCGCGAGCAGTTTCGGGGTCATCCCGGCGCGCGTTCTCGGCGCACGCAGAACGCTGTTCTTGAGCTTTCGCATCGTGTTTTTCTCCTCGCCGCGGGTTCAGGTAGAGACGCTTCCTGCTCCGCCTATCGACCCCGACCGTCCGGCGCTGTACCCGCAGCTTTTGTCAAATCGGAGTATGTTCGGCGTTGCCACACGGGCCGGAGCACGAGAGCAAGGGACGCGCAAGACTGTTCCGGTGCAGCCGGAGACCCAGTACGCGAAGAGCGGCAACGTCAACATCGCCTACCAGGTGGTGGGTGAAGGTCCCCCCGACCTCGTCGCCGTCGACGTGATCTCGCACATCGAATTGGATTGGGAGGTTCCTTCCAAGGCTCGATTCCTCAACCGACTCGCCTCGATCTGCCGCTTGCTCAGGGTCAACCAGCGCGGAACCGGCATGTCCGACCGAGAGGTGGGCGTCCCCACGCTGGAGATGCGCATGGACGACATCCGCGCAGTCCTGGACGCAGTCGGATCGAGGCGCGCGGTGCTCTACGGACTCGGTGATGCTGCCCCGCTCTCGGTTCTGTTTGCGGCCACCTATCCTGAGCGGACCTCGGGTCTGATCCTGATGAATGCGTCGCCCCGTTTCGTCAAGAGCCCGAGCCTCCCCTGGCTTCCCACCAGGGGAGAAAGCCAGCGACAGGCCGACGACTTCGAGCGTCGCTGGGGCGAGTCCGCCTTCGCATACGAGTTCATCGGGAAGGCCAATCCGAGCATGACGGAGGAGGAGTGCCGTAGCCTGGCCCGCGTCTTTCGACTCAGCGTCAGCCCCGGTGCAGCTTCCGCCTACATCCGGATGAACATCGACGTCGATGTGTGCGACGTGCTTCCATTGATTCGTGTTCCGACGGTCGTCATGCACCGGAAGGACGGAGGAGCTTGGGACATCCGTAGTGGCCGGTACCTGGCCGATCACATTCCGGGCGCCCGTTTCGTAGAGCTGCCAGGCGCCGACTTCTCGCCCGCGGTCGGCGATCAGGGAAAGCTCTTCGCCGAGCTCGAGAGCTTCCTGGCTGACGTGGTTGCAGGCAAGCACGCCGACATCGAACCGGACCGGGTGCTGGCCACGGTCCTCTTCTCGGACATCGTCGGCTCCAGTGAGAAGGCGGCCTCGCTGGGAGACCGCAGCTGGCGGGAGCTCTTGCAGCGACACCACGAGCTCGTGCGCCGTCAGCTCGAGCGCTTCCGCGGGCAGGAGGTGGACACCGCCGGTGACGGCTTCTTCGCCTCCTTCGACGGCCCCGCGCGGGCCATCCGCTGCGGCTGCGCGATCTCAGAGGCAATGCCCGAGCTCGGGCTGGAGGTGCGCATCGGGCTGCACACGGGCGAGTGCGAGCTGGTCGAGGGCAAGGTGGCGGGCATCGCCGTGCACACAGGGGCTCGCGTGGCCGCCATGGCCGAGCCGGGCGAGGTGCTCGTCTCTTCAACCGTTAAAGACCTGGTCGCCGGCTCTGGACTGGCCTTCGAAGACCGCGGCCGGCATGAGCTCAAGGGCATCCCCGGCGCGTGGCACTTGTATGCCGTCCAGCGCTGATTGCCTTCCAAC
>WNGI01007233.1_pt1 | contig 10146 bp, 4 predicted proteins | sample 5400621 | NCBI WGS metagenome assembly WNGI01 (sample SAMN13153374, study PRJNA577476) | soil metagenome | isolation source: 20 cm soil or saprolite under Garry oak tree replicate 1 | place: USA:California | collected 2016-06-15 | reverse complement strand
GTAACGTCTATGGCGCTGCCAACGATTCTTTTCAGCGTCCCGTTCTCGACAATAGGAACACCAACGCAACGTACGTACCGAACTTCGCCGCTGGGGCGCACAATCTGCTTGGTGACATCACATCCAGAAGCCTCTGCAATCATCCGGTTGATTAGCGAGCGCATGAACTCGCGATCCTGCGGATGGATGCTTGCCAGGTATTCCTCAAAGCTGGGCCCTTCTTTCGCCGGATCAAGACCATAAATGTGGAAAAGTTCATGCGACCAGTAAGGGAAACAACCCGCAGCGTCCAAAACCCAGCTTCCCATGTGGGCAAGACGCTGCCCTTCTGAAAGATAGAACTCGCTCCTTCGCAACTCTTCTTCCGCCCGCTTGCGATCCTCGATATCTACATTGGTTCCGTACCATTTGACGATTTTCCCGGATTCGTCTCGCAATGGGTTGGCTCGAAACAGGAACCAGCGATATGCGCCGTCAAAACGACGAAGGCGTGCTTCAGTCTCTCCTGGTTCTCCACTAACGAGAATTGATTGCCAGGCATCTGTGAGCCGGCTCAAGTCGTCAGGGTGAATTGCTGCAGTCCATCTCCAATCCCGCGACTGATCCGGAGAGAGGCCCGTATAATCGAGCCAGCGCGGGTTGAAGAAGTCGACAGAGCCGTCCGGAGCAGCCGACCATACCATCGTTGGGATCGTCTCGATGATCGAGTGAAGATCGCGTTCACTGCGCCGCAGCTTCTCTTCCGCCGTCTTGCGTTCCTCAATATCGAGACTCGATCCATACCACTTGACGATGTTGCCGTTTGCATCGCGAAGTGGAACTTTCCGGTGGAACATCCAGCGGTATTCTCCATTCGCCCTACGGACGCGAGTTTCGTATTCGAAGACTTCTCCAGTCGCGAGACAGGCTCGCCACTTGGCCACAATCCCCTCAACGTCCTCAGGGTGAACGACAGCTGTCCAATTCCAGCCAGTCACTTTGTCCAAAGTGACGCCCAGGTATTCGAGCCAAGGTCTATTGAAGTAATCGAGGTAACCGTCGGGCCTGGCTGTGTGAATCAGCGCAGGAATCGAGTCGACCAGGAGTTGGGCATTCAAACGCTCGGATCCCTGTCCTGAGGAGGCCATGGCGGGCATCATACACCCGGAGAATGCGCGTATCGACAAGGTCGGAGGATTACACCGACCTTATCCGCTGTCTATCAACTTGGCATCTTACCTCGTGTCACTCAGGTTCTTCCCATTCGTCAGAATTGGAGCTTGAGGGCGAGCTGGATGGAGCGGGGACCGCCGATTTGGTAGAGGGGGTTGAAGCCGCCGTTGGCGCCGCCCGAGCCGAGACTGCTGGCCAGTGTTTGCGTCGAGTGTCCGAACAGAGGGTTACCGGTACAAACTGCTGTGGTCCTCGGACAGGCCAGCGTGTTGTTGGGATTGCCGAAGTTTGGGTGGTTGAAGATGTTGAAGAACTCCGAACGGAAGCGCAGCCCCAGCTTCTCGGTCAAGTGAAATTGCCGCTGCAACCCCACATCCGCTTGCGTGGCTCCGAAACCGCGAAGAACGTTGCGCCCAAAGTTTCCCTGCTGCAAGTTTCCCTGCGGTCCTTTAGGCGGCGCAGAAAACGCCGCGCCGTTGAAGATTTTGCCGCCAGGATATTGCGAGCCAAAGAGTTCGAGCGGCACGCCGGGCACCACGTTCGGTCGTGGATTCAGGGCAACGCCGCCGGCAAAGACGGTTCCGGTCACAACGTCAAGGGGCGGAGCGGATCTAGCCAGAATGAAACTGTCCAGCGACCAGCCGCCGAATAGTGAACGCACTACCTTTTGCGATCCCGGAGCCGGCAGGTCGTAGGTCACGCCGGCGGTGAAGGAGTGCCGGATGTCAAAGTCGGAGTTCCCGCGGTCTATATTCGGATTGGTAATCGCGCCCGGCGTGTTGACGGAATTAGCGGACGAATCTGTCGAAGCAATGTCAATCGAGTGGGAGAAGGAATACGATGCCAATGCCTGGAGGCCGCGCGACAAACGCCGCTGGAACTTTAGCTGTAGAGCATGGTAGTCCGATGTCGCGGTATTGTTCGTTAGCGAAACAAACTGAAAATCCGGATTCGGATTGAATAAGTTGGTTACGCGAAGCAAGTCACGCCCAATGGCACCGATGTACGTCAGGGATAGACTTTGGCTGCTTCCCAAGGTCTGCTCCAGGGCGACATTCCACTGATAGGTGCGTGGTAGCTTCAAATGCGGGTCGGCAACGACAATGTTTGGAGCGGGTGGATTGGTTGTGATGGCTGGAGGAGCCGCATTCTGCGGGCTAAGCGGGAAAGGTACAAACGAAAGGCTCCTGCTGGCACTGAAGGGAAAGGAGCCGGTAGCGCCCCCCGAGGTGCCTTGCCCAAGATCGTAAAACATTCCGAAACCTGCCCGCAGCACGGTACTCGAATTCGCCGCCTGCCTGAGCTGGTAGGCGAGGCCGGTCCGCGGCGCGACGTTTCCATACGTGGTGTCGTACAGCGGAGTGCCGCGAGGGGCCAGGGCGATCGTTGCCGGATTGTTCACGCCCACGACCGCGAATGGATCGCTGGCCGGATTCTTGCCCTTCAAGGGAGGATTAATGTCCAACCGCAAGCCATAAGTGACGGTCAATCGCGGCGTGATTTTCCAAGTATCCTGGCCATAGAACGAAAAGTTTTGCGAGAGCAGGGCGACGGCTTCAAATGTGGATGGTTGAGCAAAGGCCGCGGTTGTTGAGGCGGCGCCGGGAGCCGTTCCTGAGAGGGCGTATCCCGCGCAGGACGATGGGGCCGGGGGGCAGGCGACTCCTAAGAACTGCACAAAGGGCCGATACGAGAACGGGCTGCTGAAGGGAGCAAGCCAACGATAGTCTCCGCCGAACTTCAATTGGTGACCTGCCTTGGTCACCGACAGATTGTCGATTAGATTGACCTGGCGTTGCTCATCCGTCGCCGCTTTGCCCTGACCGTACTCGCCAACGCCGTTGATGAGCAATAGGAAGCCGCTATCTTTGGAGGAGAACCCCATAGGAAACAGGAGGGAATCGGGAAGCGGCACAGCTCCACCGAAATCATCCATGTGAAAGTCGGTGCCGAGTCTATGATTGCTGTAATTTGCGCGCAGTTCGTTGGTGACTTCCGGCTTGATCAGTCGCGTGATCCCGACAGTAAACGTATGTACTGCTGAATCCCCCAAATCTCTGGTGCTGAGAGCGGTTACGGTGAAGGGAGCGCCCCTCTGGTCCAGGTCGGAGGGAGCGTAGTCGTAGCGGGCAAACAAGCTTAGTTTTGAGTTGATGATGTGATCCAAGCGGATGCTGTAAGCGTCCAGCGACGAGGGATTGGAATAGCTGGCGTTGAATTGTGCCAGCCCCGGACCGACGGGGGTGCCGTTGGCAACGGGATAGGCATTCAAGAATGGCTGCATATCGGCGGGAGCTAGTTGTCGCGAGGCCGTGTCCGGGACGGCGGTTGTCTGCGTCACGGGCTGGCGTAACCGCAGCCCTTCGTAGGAAAAGAAGAAAAAGGTCTTGTCTTTGAAGACCGGGCCGCCAACAACACCTCCAAAGTCATTCTGCCGTTCAGCAGGTTTTCGCAGGTGATTGAAGTTTGCGAGCCAGTCCTTTGCGTCCAGCAGGTCGTTGCGGAAATATTCAAAGAGCGTGCCATGAAAGGCATTCGTTCCGGAGCGCGTCACGATGGAGACCTGTCCCCCAGGCGTGCGCCCAAACTCCGGCGCGAACGAAGACGTTTGGATGCGAAACTCTTGCAAGGCATCCACGGAAACGAGGCTGTTTGTCCCACCCCAGGCGGTAAGCGCAGGCAAAGCTCCGCCACCGCTCTGCAGCAGTGGGAAAAAGCCAGTGACTCCAAAATTGGCGCTGACGCCATCCACGGTGAAATAGTTGGCGTCCCTGCGTTGTCCGTTCACGCTGAATTGTCCCTGGTCGTTCAGGGCCGTGGACGTTACCACCACGCCAGGCGTGAGCAGGATCAAGGTCTGGAAGCTCCTGCCGTTCAGAGGGATGTCCTCAACGAACGCGCGGTCCACCACCGTGCTGACCGTGGCCGACCTAGTGTCCACCGGGAGCACATCGGCTGTCGCCGTAACGGTCTCCGACACCTCCCCAACCGTCATCTCGAAGTCGATTCCAAGAGCATCCTGGACGTGAAGGACCACATCCGGCTTGATTAGCTTCTTGAAGCCGGACTTTTCGATTTCGAGGCGATAAGAGCCGGGAGGGAGATTCGCTAGATAGTATTCGCCCGAGGCACTGGTGGTGGCTTCGTAACGGAAATTTGAGCTGACGCTGATGGCGGCGATTCTGGCATCGGCGATTACTGCTTTTGAGGGATCAGCAATGCGACCGGAAAGAGAGCCATTCGTGGATTGCGCGCGCAGACCAGACGAGGAGAAAACGAGTAACAGGCACGCGGCGCTGGCGGGGACACGCATAATCTCACCCCAAGGAAACGCGGAAGCTGCGAGCGTACTCTCGGCCTGCTAATTGGGTCAACACCCAAAAGGGTATCTCAGTGACTCTCAAAGGGGTCGCCTCCCTACACCTCAAAAGAGGGATGGAAGTGGCCCCTCCGCTGAGATAAATGAGAGTAAGATGCGGGGATTGTGACGAAAACGCACGGACGAGGGCGAAGAATCGGCTCGCCAAGCCGGGTACTGGTGCGCGTGGCAATGGCGTGCATCGTGCTAGCGGGTGCGCTTCTGCTGTGCTGCCCTGGTGCGTTCGCGTTGGATGCGGCGCTGGATGTTAGCCAGTACGCGCACACGGCGTGGAAGGTCCGCGAGGGCTTTTCCAAAAGCGGCATCGGCTCGATTGCACAGACGCCCGACGGCTATCTCTGGCTGGGCACGGAATTCGGCCTGCTTCGCTTCGATGGCGTCAGGACTGTTCCCTGGCAGCCGCCAGCGGGGCAGCATCTCCCTTCTGACTACATCATGAGGTTGCTGGTCACGCGCGAAGGGACGCTCTGGATTGGCACACTTAAAGGGCTGGCCAGTTGGAAGGATGGCAAGCTGACGCAGTACGCGGAACTGGATGGACGCTATATTTATGCGCTCCTTGAGGATCGAGAAGGAGCGCTCTGGGCCAGCGGATTTGCGGATCCTACTGGAAGACTTTGCGCTATTCGGAACGCCAATGCGGAGTGCTTCGGGGACGATGGCAGTTTGGGGCGCGGTGCGTTCAATTTATATGAGGACAGCAACGGCAATCTCTGGGCAGGAGTGAAAGACGGGCTGTGGCGATGGAGACCCGGTCCGCCTAAGTTCTATTCGTTGCCCGGCAACGTGAACGGTATACAGGCTCTTGGCGAAGACGCTGACGGGACGCTCCTGGTTGGATGGAAAGGTGGAATCTATCGGTTCGTAGATGGAAAGACCGAGGCGTATTCACTCCCAGGTCTTACGCGGCAGTTCTCGGCGAAGAGGATGCTCCGCGATCGCGATGGCGGTTTGTGGATCGGGACTATAGGCCAGGGCCTTGTGCATGTCCACCAGGGTAGGACCGATGTGTTTGCCCAATCTGACAGCCTCTCAGGCGACGGGGTCGGAGGTCTTTTTCAGGATCGGGAAGGCACAATCTGGGTGGGTACATTCGGCGGACTCGACCGGTTCCGCGATTTTGCCGTGGCTACGTTTACGGGGAAACAAGGACTATTGCACGATTCCGTCGTGTTCGCACTAGCCGCCAAGGATGGAAGCATTTGGCTCGCGACGCCAGCCGGCCTGAATCGCTGGACGGGCGGGCAAATGGCGAGCCTCGGCAAGCAGGATAAAAAACTCAACGGGCATATCGCACACTCCCTATTTCAGGATTCCCGCGGGCGAATTTGGGTCTCGACAGTAGAAGGGGGCGGATACTTGGAAGGGGAGCGGTTTACTCCCGTAACCGGCGTTCCTGGCGGGCCGGTGCATGGCATTGCGGAGGATACCGCTGGGAGTCTGTGGATTGCGAACCAACTCGAAGGACTTCTCCATTTGGTTGGAGATCGTTTAACAGAACAAATTCCCTGGACCGGCTTGGGACACAAAGACAACGCCAGTGCGCTCATCGCTGATCCCGCGCAGGGTGGCCTGTGGCTCGGATTTCATTACGGCGGCGTGGCGTACTTCAAGGACGGCCGAATCCGCGCGGCATACGCGGGCTCGGATGGACTGGGCGAGGGGCGTATCAACTCGTTGCGAGTCGATGCGGATGGCGCGTTGTGGGCGGCCACCGACGGAGGACTCAGCTGGCTAAAAAATGGGCGCATCACCACCCTGACCAGCAAGAACGGATTGCCCTGCGATGCGGTTCATTGGTCGATGGAGGACGATGCCGGATCGGTCTGGCTCTACATGCCGTGCGGATTGGTGCGCGTCGCGCGCACAGGGTCGGCGGAGTGGGCTGCTGCCGCGGACAAAGATAAAGGCGGCGGCGACGCAAAGCGGATCCAGGCAACTGTTTTCGACACTTCCGACGGAGTAAGGACGCACGGAGTCGGGGGCGGTTACGGAGCGCTAGTGGCCAAGGCTTCGGATGGGAAATTGTGGTTCTTGCCTTTTGACGGCGTGAGCGTTTTTGATCCGAGCCACCTGCCCTTCAACAAAATTCCGCCGCCGGTACGCATCGAGCAGATCACCGCCGACCGCAAGACCTACGACGCGAGCTCCGCTGCAAACGGACGCGTGTCTCTGCCCGCGCTCATTCGTGATCTGAAGATAGATTACACTGCGCTCAGTCTCGTCGCGCCGGAAAAGGTCCTTTTTCGTTACAAGCTGGAAGGCCGGGACGGGGATTGGCAGGACGCTGGCAATCGCCGCCAAGCTTTCTATACGGATCTCCCTCCTCGCAACTACCGCTTCCGCGTCGCGGCTTGCAATAACAGCGGCGTGTGGAATGAGACCGGAGCGTTCCTGGATTTTTCCGTAGCCCCAGCGTACTACCAGACGAACTGGTTCCGCGCGCTCTGTGCGGTTGCTTTCTTGGCGTTGGTTTGGGCGTTGTATCAGTTCCGGCTTCATCAGCTCCAACAGCGATTCAACGCGGGTTTGGAAGCACGCGTCAATGAGCGGACGCGCATCGCGCGGGAACTGCACGATTCGCTATTGCAAGGTTTTCAAGGCTTGATGTTCCGGCTGCAAGCGGTGCGTGACCTCCTTCCCGGCCGAGCGAGCGAAGCCATGCACGCGCTCGACATCGCTCTGGAGCGCGGGGACAAAGCCATCGCGGAAGGCCGGGACACCGTCTCGGACTTGCGCGAGCCCATCATGGGCGACAGCGACATTGCGCAGGCACTGACCGCACTTGGCAAGGAACTGGCGCAACAGAGCGGCAACGGCTTGGTGCCTTGCGTGCGCGTGCTGCTGGAAGGGAAACAGCGAGAGCTGAATCCCATACTGCGCGACGAAATCTATCGAATTGCACGCGAGGCGTTGCGAAACGCGTTTCACCATGCCCGAGCGAAGAAGATCGAAGCGGAGATTACCTACAGTGATTCCGAGTTTCTTTTGCATGTTCGAGACGACGGGGGTGGAATTGATCCTGAGGTTGCCAATCAGGGAGCACGTGCCGGACACTGGGGTCTGCCGGGGATGCAGGAACGCGCCAAGAGCTTTGGCGGGAAACTGGAAGTCTGGAGCGAACACGGAGCTGGGACGGAAATTGAGCTGAGTGTTCCTGGCACAATTGCTTACGGCAGATCCGAACCGCGTCGCAGATTCTGGTTATGGCGAAAGAAGATTGGGGAATCCGATGGGCAGCAGTCCTAAGACCGGCACGAGTCCTACTGTAATTCGCGTTCTGACGGTGGACGACCACGCTCTGATACGCGAAGGAGTTGCGGCGCTCATCGCCAATCAGAAGGATATGCGTTTGGTTGGCGAAGCGTCGAATGGCCGCGAGGCCATCGAACAGTTCCGGTCGCACCGGCCGGATATCACTTTGATGGACTTGCAAATGCCAGAAATGAATGGGATCGATGCCCTGATTGCGATTCGGAGCGAATTTCCAGAGGCGCGGATCATTGTGCTGACGACCTACGCGGGCGACGCGCTGTGCAAGCGGGCGATGAAAGCCGGCGCGCAAGCATATATCTTAAAAGGCAACGTGCGGAAGGATCTTTTGGACACGATTCGGGCTGTTCGAGCCGGCAAGAAATTCATTCACGCGGAGGTCGCCGCGGAACTTGCCACTCATGCAGCGGATGACGCTTTGAGTGAAAGAGAGATTGAGGTGCTTTCCCTGATTGCAGCGGGAAATTCGAACAAGCTGGTCGCCGATCAGCTAGCGATCTCGGAGGATACGGTCAAGGGCCACGTCAAGAACATCCTTTCCAAGCTTGGCGTCAATGACCGAACCCACGCGGTGACCGCAGCTTTGAAGCGCGGAATCATCGAGTTATAAATCCCTTATAAACCACCCAAAAGAGTCTAAAGCGTGCCCCATATTTGGGGATTCGCCGGGTCCGCTATCCCGTTACACTCGCCTCGTACGTGTGTGAAATTAGGGCGAAGTAAGGGGAAAACTTGCAACGGTTGTTTACGATGTTTCCTGGGGGTTGGCCCGGCGCTGGACTCCTTGTCCTGCGCCTAGCCGCAGCTATTCCACTGATTATTGGTGGCGGCCTTGCAGTTCGAGATGCACCGCAATTGGGGCTTCACGCAATATATTTCGCAACGATCGGCGTCGGGATTTTCCTGCTGGCCGGATTGTGGACGCCGGTTGCCGGAGCTTTGCAAGCGATCATCGAGGTTTGGATTTTCTTTTCTAGAGGAGACGGAGCGAGCTTGCACCTCTTGCTCGCGGCGCTCGGAGTAAGCCTCGTCATGCTTGGACCGGGCGCATGGTCTGTAGACGCCCGGCTGTTTGGCAGGAAACGGATTGATATTCGTAGCCGCTAGAGGGCTCTCTACCCGCTATACGTGCGCTGCCAACGCCTCGAATGCCCAAAGAACCTTGATTTGAGTTTGCTTTCAGAACAGACTTGCTTTGTTCGCCCGAGTTAATCCTGGGGTCTGACATGATCGCAAGGAACCACCCTCGACGTGGCAATGCGGGATGCGTGACCAGTGTTGCACCGAAAAAGCTGGCATGGGCGCTCATCCTTATTGGGGCCTTTGGCTTCGCGGCGCAGGGATGCCATTCGCAGAAAAGCAGCGCTGGCCCATCCATCGAGTTCACCCATATCCCGCCGGCGGCGCAAGGTGGACGAGAAAGAGTCGACACGATCTCTGGACGGGTCAGAAACGCTCGACCAAAGCAGCAGATTGTTATTTATGCGCACAGCGGGCCATGGTGGGTGCAGCCCTGGCCGCCTTACCTCGGATCGTGACGGAGATCGATGGTGTCGCGCCCGCACATAATCGCACGTGCCGCAACATTCTCGGTGCTGTTGGTGTACTTTGTGCTGGCCGGATGCCACTCTTCATCAAAAATTTCAGCTCCGACGCTTGCTTTCAGCGAAGTCCCCGCCGCAGAGCAGGAGAGTCCCTACAAGACAGACATATTCGAACGTAACTACAAGACAGACATAATCGAAGGTCGTGCCACAGGGGCTCGACCCGGGCAGCGAATCGTGTTGTACGCAAAGACAGATGGACGATGGGGCGTGTGCCGGCAATCAGGTCAGCCGTTTACGAATATCGAAACTGACGGCCGGTGGAAAGCTTCAGTCCACCTGGGAATACAATATGCCGCTCTGCTGGTTGATCCAACCTATAATCCGGCAGAACAAACTGAATCGTTGCCGATCGCCGGCAACGGCGTGGTGGCGCTGGCAGTTGTTAACGGGGAAGGCGCAGCGCCGGTACTCCCGTCGCCCAAGATACTGAACTTTAGCGGTTACGAGTGGACGACGAGCACCGGGCCAATTTTCCACGCTGGGTCAAGAAACTTTTTCGATCCTGCGAACGTTTGGACGGACGAAAGAGGTGCACTGCATCTTCGCATTTCGGGAAGCCCGGGAAAGTGGGCTGGGGCGGAGCTGAAGCTCATGCGCAGTCTGGGATACGGAACCTATAGGTTCCAGGTTCGCGATGTCTCTCATCTCGAACCTTCTGCTCTTCTGACTCTAATCACCTGGGATGGCGTTGGCACAGAGAGCACCCGGCGCGAGTTGGATGTTGAGCTTGGTCGT
>WNGI01012615.1_pt1 | contig 10147 bp, 9 predicted proteins | sample 5400621 | NCBI WGS metagenome assembly WNGI01 (sample SAMN13153374, study PRJNA577476) | soil metagenome | isolation source: 20 cm soil or saprolite under Garry oak tree replicate 1 | place: USA:California | collected 2016-06-15 | reverse complement strand
CCCGGTTTTCCTCATCGTCAGCCAGCGCGGCTCGATCGACGACCATCGCATCTATCAGGAGGTCCAGGGCCGGCGCACCATTCCGTTGCTGCAGGCCTACGACTTTCCCTATCACATCCTCGATCGGCCGGACGACGTGAGTTCGATCCCGGACGCGTTTGAAACCTGCCGCATGCAGAAGCGGCCGTTCGTGCTGTTTCTGACGCGCCGGCTGGTGAAGGGGGAGGAGACGGCATGGGGGCGCGCCAGGCCATCGATCTTCTCGCGCGACATCGCGGCGATGCGGTTGCCGTGTGCGCGCTCGGAATGGCAGCGAACGAATGGTGGGCCGCGACGAAAAGCGAGGACAGCTTCTACATGCATGGCGCGATGGGCTTTGCCGCGAGTTTTGCGCTCGGCCTTGCGCTGTCGCTCCCGCAGGCACCGGTATGGCTGATCAATGCGGACGGCTCGCTGTGCATGAATCTCGGCTGCCTGCTCACGGAAGCTTCCCAGGCGGCGCGCAACCTCAAGCACTTCGTGCTCGACAACGGCGTCTATCAGACCGTCGGCGGCCTGCCGATGGTGAACGACGGACGCACCGATTACGCCGCCATCGCCCGCGCGGTGGGGTTTCCGCGGGCGCGCACCATCGAGGCCCTGGCGGAGCTCGAGCGGCAATTGCCTGCGATCATGGGCGAAGATGGGCCTGCGCTCACCGTGTTGCGCGTCGAGCCGGAAAAGGGCTTCCTGCGCACGCCGCCCATGACTTACGAAGGGCCGGAGATGAAATACCGTTTCGGCCGCGCGCTCGAACGCCGGTTCGGGATCGAGGTGTTCGGGCCGCAAGGCTATTGAGCGGGCCCCCGCTGAGCTCACGATGCCGGATGAAGTGACCATCAACGTTGCGGTACCGGGGCGCCGCGGCGGCTTCGACGTGAGCTTGCGCGGCGGGCGCATTGCCGCGATCCGGCCGGCCGAGCCGGCGGGCGAACCGGCATGGCTCGCGCTTCCCGGCCTCGTCAATCTGCATGCCCACGCGGATCGCGCTTTCACCGTGCAATCGTTCCGGCCGCGCTCGTTCGCCGATGCGCTCGCGGCGGCGGCTTCGGCGCGCGCGGGGTTCACCGTCGCGGAGGTGGAGGCGCGCGCGACGCGGCTGTTCGCGCGCTCGGTCGCTCACGGAGTGACGCGGCTGCGAACCCATACCGACGTCGATCCGGTCGTCGAGCTGCGATCGATGGAGGGCATCTTGGCGGCCAAACGGCAGGCCGCAAGCTCAATCAGCGTCGAGGTTGTCGCCTTCTCGACCTCGCGAAATGACCTCGCCGAGCGTGCCGCGCTCGCGCGGCTCGAGCGCGCCGTCGCTCTCGGCGCCGACGTGATCGGTGCGAGTCTCAATTCCAGCGCCGATCCGGCGCGCGCGCTTGCGGCGCTGCTGGATCTCGCCGAGCGCTCGGGGCTTATCCTCGATCTCCATATCGATGAGCATCTCGAGCGGGAGAAGATGCTCACAAGCCTCGTCGCCGATGCTGTGATGGCGCGTGGGCTGCGCCGCCGCGTCACGCTGAGCCATCTTTGCGCCCTGGCCACGCTCGACTCCAACTCCGCCGCCGCGCTGATCGACAAGCTCGCCCGCGCCGAGATCACCGTCGTCGCGCTCCCGGAGACCAACCTATTTCTGCAGGAGCGGGGCGAGCGGACGCCGGTCAGGCGCGGCGTCACGCTCATCCGCGAGCTGCTGGCTGGCGGCGTGACGGTGCGGCTCGGGACCGACAATATCCGCGACTGGTTCTTTCCCTTCGGTGATGGCGACATGCTGGAGACTGCGCGGATAGCGGCAATCGCGGCGCATCTCGACGATGAGGCGCAACTGATCGCCGCCATCTGCGATGGGCGCCGCACGATCGAGGAAGAAGCCGCCGCCGATCTCGTCCTGCTGCGGGCGTCGTCCTTTGACGACGCGCTGGCGCGGCGCCCGGCCGAGCGGATGGTGTTCAAAGCGGGGCGGCAGGTCGCGGGACCTGCGCCGGGGTAGGGGATCGTCATTGACGCGCCGCTCACGTCTCCGACAGCACGCCCAGCGCCAAGAAGTGCTGCCTGATCCGCTCCACATGCTCGACGAAGCGCGGCTCGCTGCGGGTGTGAGCGCCGCGCGGGCGTAGCAGGTCGTTGTGAACGACGTCGGCGATCCGGCCCGGGCGCGACGACATCACCACGATGCGGTCCGAGAGTAGCACCGCTTCCTCGATACTGTGGGTGATGAACAGAACGGTATTGCGATTGCGCAGCCACATCCGCTGCAGATCGAGATTCATCTGCTCGCATGCCGCCCGAAAGCTCGGCCGGATACTTGTCCTCGAACCCCTCGAGGCCGACGGAACGCAAAAGCTCGCGCGCTTTCGGCCGATGGGTGGCCGGGTTGAGCTTCTTGATCTCCACCGGCAGGAGGACATTGGCGAGCACCGTGCGCCAGTCGAGCAGCACGTCGCGCTGGAACACGATGGCCACGTTGCCAACCGCCCGCTTGACCGGCGCGCCGCCGACCACGATCGATCCTGTGGTCGGCGCAATCAGCCCTGAAATGAGCATCAGTAAGGTGCTCTTTCCGCAGCCGCTCGGTCCGACGACCGACACGAACTCGCCGGCCGCAATGGAAAGCTCGATTTCGGCCAGGGCGTGCACCTCGCCGCCGCGGGCGGTCGCATAGCGCTTGGTGATGCCGGCGATCTCGATCGGCACCCCGGCGCGACCCTTTGACGCGATTCCGCCGACCTCCCCGTCGTGCGCCATCGCCGACCTTACTCAGCCACCTCGGTCGCCACACGGCTCCAAGGCAGCGCAATGCGTTCGATAATTGCCACAAGGTTGAACAGGAGGACGCCGAGCAGCGACAGCACGACTACGGCGGCGAACAGAAGCGGGGTATCGAGCCGGACTTGGGAGATGAGCTGCAGGTAGCCTAGGCCACGCTCGGCGGCGATGAACTCACCGACGGTCGCTCCCACCACGGCCTGCCCCATGCCCACCTTGAGCCCGCCGAAAATCGAGGGCAGCGCTTTCGGCAGCCTGATCTTGAGAAACGTCGTGAGCTCGTTGGCGCCCATGGATTGCACCAGATAGATCATCTCTTTTTCCGCGGAGCGCATGCCGATCACGGAATTGATGACGATCGGAAAAAACGAAATGAGGAAGGCCACCATCACCTTCGGCATAATCCCGTAGCCGAGCCACATCACCAGGATGGGCGCGAGCGCGACCTTCGGGATGGTCTGCAGCGAAACCATGAACGGGAACGCGGCCCGCTCAAAAATGCGCGAATAGACGACGGCGACGGCGAGCGGGATGGCGACGAGCACGCTGAGCGCGAAGCCGAGCAGAATCTCTTCGAGGGTGACCACGGCGTTGGAGAGCAGAAGCTGCCAGGACGCGACCATCTTGGCGGCGATCACCGACGGGCTCGGCAAAATGTAATCGGGCACGCCGAGCGCGCGCACCGCCGCTTCCCACAATGCGAAGATGAGCGCGAAGATCGCGAGCACCGGACCATTGCGGGAGATCCATTCCGCGAGCTTGTTGCCGGTGGCGGGAGCCGTCGCAGCGATTGTGGTCATGGCCTTCTCTTTCGAACAACAATCGTAGAGTGGAGACGGGCGCGGGCGGAAGTCTCAGCCGCGGCATACAAAAGGTCCAGCGTCATGGCTACGTGCGAACCCAGGCGATATTGCCGCGTGGGCAAAGGCGGCCGCCGCGCTGCGCAGGCGGGCACGGTTGAGGTGGCGCCTTGGCCCGCCCTGAGGGGCGACCAGCACGACAGAATCAGGGGCGTTATTGCAGATACTCGTTGGTGTAATACGCGCTCAGCGGCCTGACCTCCGACACCCCACCGGTCTCTTTGAGCAGCGTGAGATTGGCTTCCCAATCCGCGCTCTCCTGCCAGCCGATCGGTTTCCCCGGCGGGGCATTGGTCGAAGCGACCGTGGCTTCCACCTGCCGCTCAAGCACGTCGGGGTCCTCGGGGACCCGCATGTATTTGGCCATCGCCTTGGCCGCTGCCTTCGGATCGGCCATGGCGTCGCGATAGCCCAGGTCGGTCGCGCGCAAGAGTTTCTTGACGATCTGCGGATTCTGCTCGGCAAACGTGTTGCTGACGATCAGCGACGCGCCCAAGAGATTCAGCCCGAAATCCGCGACCTTCAAGAGATTGAACGTGACGCCGGCCCGCTTTTCGATCTGCGGCAACTCGTTGCTGAGATAGACCGACATCACGTCGACCTTGCGCGTCAGGAACTGGCTCGAACGAGCGGACGCATCCATCTGGATCTGCTGGATCTTGGCGATATCCACATGGTTGATTCGGGTGAACGGACCCAGCATGTCGCCGAACGTTTCGCCGACCGAGACCCCCAGGCGCTTGCCTTCCAGGTCCTTGGGAGTCTTCAGCGGCACCTCCGGGAAGGAAATCACCCCCATCGGCGCCTTGGTCTGGTAGAGGGCGACGACCTTGACCGGCAGACCTTGGCTTACCGCCTGCGCCGCTGAGACCGCGGGTCCATAGCCGAATTTCTCGTTGCCGCTGGCCAATAGCTTGAGCACGGTCGGGGCCCCGGACCCTTCGGCCAGATCGACGTCGAGACCCTCGGCCTTGTAATAGCCCTTGTCCAAAGCGACGAAGAGCGGCGCGTACTCGCCCTTGAGCTTCCAGGTGAAGCGTACGGTCAGCTTTTCTGCAGTTTGCGTGAACGCCGGTTGTGCCGCCGCGCTAGCAAGCAGAAGGCCCATGGCTGCGATCATCGTTCGCAGCCTTCGCGGTTGCGATCTCATGTGCTTGCCTCCCAAGCGACGGCGGGTCGCTGTCGCGCGCCAACGCGCCATTCTACAGCGCATGCCGGCAAAATGGAATTCATCGCAGCCATTCCTCGACGCCGGGCGAGCTCGGACGGCGCGTGCGACGCGATGTGCTTCAAGCGGCACGGAAGATGCTCTAGCATCCCGAGATTGATCCGCGCGGGAGCTGGGAAGTAATGGCCGCGTTGCGGTTCCTGTTGAACGGAAAGTCATCGAGTGAGGATGGCGCGCCGCCGAGCATGACGGTGCTCGACTGGCTTCGCACCCGCGCGCACCTCACCGGGACCAAGGAGAGCTGCGCGGAGGGCGATTGCGGCGCCTGCACCATCGTTCTCGGCCGGCCCATCGACGGGTCATTGCGCTTTCAAGCGGTGAATTCGTGCCTGATGATGCTGCCGCAGATCGACAATTGCGCAGTCCTCACGGTCGAGGGCCTGGCGGCGGCGGACGGCGCCCTGCATCCGGTGCAGCAGGCGCTTGTCGATACCGACGCCACCCAATGCGGCTTCTGCACGCCGGGATTCGCGATGGCGATGTTTGCTTTCCACCACGGCGGCGAGCCGGCCGACAACGCACTCGCGCATGAAGCGCTCGCTGGGAATCTCTGCCGCTGCACCGGCTATCGCCCGATCGTGGCGGCGTGCCGCCGCATCGCGCACGGACCGGCCGACCGCTTCGTTGCCGATCTGCCCGCGCTGGCCGATGCCTTGGCGGCGCTCCCGCGATGCGGAGACTATCGTCACGGCGCGCAAGTCTGCCTCATGCCGCAGTCCCTCGATGCGCTGTTTGCGGCCATGGCGCAATTCCGCGACGCGGTCCTGCTCGCGGGCGGCACCGATCTCGGCCTGCGCGTGAGCAAGGACCGCGAGGCGTTGCCGGCCGTGATCGCGCTCGAAGCTGTCGCGGAGCTGCGGCCGATCAAGGCGGACGCCGACGCGATCGAGATCGGCGGCGCGGTCACCTACACCGACGCCTTGCCCCATCTCGACCGGCACTTTCCAGCCTTCGGTGCCCTCGTGCGGCGCATCGGCTCGCGGCAGATTCGCAACCTCGGAACGATTGCCGGCAATCTCGCGACTGCTTCTCCGATCGGCGACACCATTCCCTGCCTGATCGCGCTCGACGCCACGATCACGCTCGCCTCGGGCGCGGGCGAGCGCGTGCTGCCGGTCGAATCCTTCATTACCGGCTATCGCAAGACGGTGCTCGCGCCGGGCGAGGTCATCGCCGCCATCCGCATTCCCTTGCTCGCCCCCGGCGAGGAGTTCGCGGCATACAAGGTTTGCAAGCGGTTCGATCAGGACATCTCGACCGTTGTCGCCGCCTTTCGCCTGGAACGACCGGGCGGCAAGGTTGCAAGATTGCACGCGGCCTATGGCGGCATGGCGCCACGTGCGATGCGGGCGAGGAGCCTCGAAGCGGCGGTGCGAGGCCGGCCCTGGGCCCCGGCCTGGCTCGCCGATGTCGAAGCGTTGTTGGCCCGCGACTTCACGCCGATCACGGACCATCGCGGCGGCGCCGCGTATCGCCTGCGCGCGGCCGCGGGCCTGCTGCGCCGTTTCCAGCTGGAAGCAACGCTCGCCGAACCGATGCGGGTCGAGGCACTATGAATGAGGTTGCGACAGGCATTCGCGGCGCGGTGCACACCGCGGTGCGCCACGACAGCGCGGTCGCGCACGTCACGGGCGCAGCTCGCTATCTCGACGACGTCCCAACCGTTCCGGGAACGCTGGAGGCGGCGTTGGTGCTCAGTCCGCACGCGCACGCCCGCATCCGGCGCGTAGATCTCTCTGCCGCGCTTGCCGCCCCGGGCGTCGTAGCCGCCATCACGGCGGCCGATATTCCCGGCAAGAACGACATCGCGCCGATCCGCAGCGATGAGCCGGTATTGGCGGCGGGCGTCGTCGAATACGAGGGACAGCCGCTCGCCGCAGTCGCCGCGGCGACGCTCGACCAAGCGCGGGCGGCGGCCAAGCTCGTTGTGATCGATTGCGAGCCGCTTCCTCCGCTGCTCACGATCGAAGAGGCGATGGCGCGCGAAAGCTACGTTTCGCCGCCGCAGCTCATGGTGCGCGGCGAGGTCGAGCCGGCGCTCGCAAGCGCGCCGCATCGCCTGTCCGGCGAATTGCGCTGCGGCGGACAGGACCATTTCTACCTCGAAGGGCAGATCGCGCTCGCGACTCCCGGCGAAGGCGGCGACATGCACGTGTGGAGTTCGACCCAGCATCCGACCGAAGTCCAGCACGGCGTCGCACACCTCCTCGGCCTGCCGTTTAACGCAGTCACGGTCGAGGTGCGGCGCATGGGCGGCGCGTTCGGCGGCAAGGAGAGCCAAGCGACCATCATCGCCGGGATTGCCGCCGTGCTCGCCTGGAAGGCGCGGCGACCTGTGAAGCTGCGCTTGCCGCGCGACGACGACATGCGCGCGACCGGCAAGCGCCATCCGTTCCTGATCCGCTACGATGTCGGGTTCGACGCCGACGGGCGTATTCTCGCGCTCGACCTCACGCTCGCCGCCAACGGCGGCAACGTGGCCGACCACACGCCCGCCGTGCTCACGCGCGCGTTGTGCCACGCCGACAATTGCTACTTCCTTCCCCGCGTCCGCTTCCGCGCCCTGCCGTGCAAGACCAATACGGTGTCGAACACCGCCTTCCGCGGCTATGGCGGGCCGCAGGGCATGCTCGCGATCGAGACGATCATCGAAGCGATTGCGTGCCGGTTGGGTCTTCCCGTCCATGCGGTGCGGCGGCGCAACTTCTATGGGATCGGCCGCAACGACGTGACTCCCTACGGCATGCGGATCGAGGACAATATCATCGAGCGCGTCGTCGACGAACTCGACCGCGCCGTGGGGCTCGCCGCCTGGCGGCGCGAGATCGTCAATTTCAATCACGTGAGTCCGGTGGTGAAGAAGGGCCTCGCTACCGTGCCCGTCAAGTTTGGCATCTCGTTCAACCGGCCGGCGCTCAATCAGGCCGGCGCGCTGGTGCACGTCTATACCGACGGAAGCGTGGTGCTCAACCACGGCGGTACCGAGATGGGGCAGGGCCTGTTCATCAAGGTGGCGCAGGTCGTGGCGGAAGCGTTCGCAATCGACCTCGACCACATTCGGGTGTCGGCGACCAGCACGGCGAATGTGCCGAACACGTCGCCGACTGCGGCGTCCTCGGGCTCGGATCTCAACGGCATGGCCGCGCTCAACGCCTGCCGGGAGATCAAGGCGCGGATGACTGAGGTGGCGGCGGACCATTTCGGGACGCCGGCGGGCGAGATCGTGTTCGACTGCAATCGCATCTATGCCGGCAACCGCAGTCTCTCGTTTGCGGAGCTCGCGGCGCTGTCGTGGGAGAAGCGCGTGTCGCTGTCGGCGACCGGGTTCTACTGCACGCCGGAGATTCACTGGGATTCCGCCAGCAACACCGGGCGGCCGTTCTATTACTTCGTCTACGGCGCGGCCGCCGCCGAGGTCGCAATCGACACGTTGACCGGCGAATCCCGCGTGCTGCGCGCCGAGCTGATCCAGGATTGCGGCCGCTCGCTCAATCCGGCGATCGATCTCGGCCAGATCGAAGGCGCATTCGTCCAGGGCATGGGTTGGCTCACCAGCGAAGAGCTGTGGTGGGACGGCGAGGGCCGGCTGCGCACCTGCGGGCCGTCGACCTACAAGATTCCAGGCAGTCGCGATATGCCGGCGATTTTCAACGTGCGCATCCTCGAGAATGCGCCGAACCGGGCAGCGACGATCTTCCGCTCCAAAGCCGTCGGCGAGCCGCCGCTGATGCTGGCGATCTCCGTGTGGCTCGCGATCAGGGATGCCATCGCGAGCCTTGCCGACCACCGGCTTGCGCCGCAGCTCGACGCGCCGGCCACTCCCGAGCGGGTGCTCGCGGCTATTGATGACCTGCGGGCGCGAAGGACGAGGTAGGCCGCAGATTGCACAGCGGAGAGCATTGCTCGTTCGCATCGCGGCGGCGGGAGTTTTCCTCCGTCTCGGCGACACATTGGTAACGGCTGAATTCCCTCCATCCGCCACATTCGACCTTATACACGCTGCTGTGTTCGCGGCTGCCGGCCGCGTCAGCCGTTATGCCTCATGCAGCCCATTCTATCGGTTACAAATGTTTCGAAGACCTACGCCTCCGGCTTCCGGGCGCTCGAGCACGTCAACCTCGATATTCGCCGCGGCGAGATTTTTGCGCTGCTCGGCCCGAACGGCGCCGGCAAGACCACGTTGATCAGCATCATTTGCGGGATCGTGACGTTGAGCGAGGGCACGGTCTCGGTTGCCGGTTACGACATCGGCAGAGACTACCGCAAGACCCGCTCGATGATCGGCCTCGTCCCGCAGGAACTGACCACCGACGCATTCGAGACGGTTTGGGCGACGGTGTCTTTCAGCCGGGGGCTGTTCGGCAAGCCGCGCAATGACGCCTATGTCGCAAAGGTGCTCAAGGAGCTGTCGCTGTGGGACAAGAAGGACAATAAAATCATGACACTGTCCGGCGGCATGAAGCGCCGCTTGCTGATCGCCAAGGCGCTCGCGCACGAGCCGCAGATCCTCTTTCTCGATGAACCCACGGCCGGCGTCGACGTCGAGCTGCGCAAGGACATGTGGGACATCGTGCGCGCGCTGCGCGCTGATGGCGTGACCATCATCCTGACGACCCACTACATCGACGAAGCCGAGGAGATGGCCGACCGCATCGGCGTGATGCACAAGGGGGAAATCATTCTGGTCGAGGACAAGGCCGAGCTCATGCATAAGCTCGGCAAGAAGCAATTGACGCTCCACCTGCAAAAACGGCTCGACGCCATACCGGAGGCGCTTGCGGCGCATCGACTGACGCTTGCGCCCGGCGGCGGCGAAATCATCTATACCTACGACACGCAAGGCGAGCGCACCGGCATCACCGGCCTGCTCAAGGATCTCAATCTCGCAGGTATCCGATTCCGCGACTTGCATACGACCCAAAGCTCGTTGGAAGACATCTTCGTCGACCTCGTGAGGCAGAGAAGATGAATCTGAGGGCCGTACGCGCGATCTACGCCTTCGAGATGGCGCGCACCGGACGCACGATACTGCAGAGCATCGTGTCGCCGGTAGTTTCAACCTCGCTCTACTTCGTGGTCTTCGGCGCCGCCATCGGCTCGCGAATTACCGAGGTCGAGGGCGTCAGCTACGGCGCCTTCATCGTGCCGGGGCTGATCATGCTGATGCTGTTGACGCAGAGCGTCATGAACGCATCGTTCGGCATCTATTTTCCCAGGTTCACCGGGACGATCTACGAACTTCTGTCGGCGCCGGTTTCGTATTTCG
>WNGI01025550.1_pt1 | contig 10149 bp, 8 predicted proteins | sample 5400621 | NCBI WGS metagenome assembly WNGI01 (sample SAMN13153374, study PRJNA577476) | soil metagenome | isolation source: 20 cm soil or saprolite under Garry oak tree replicate 1 | place: USA:California | collected 2016-06-15 | reverse complement strand
CGAGAGCGGGCTCTCGGGGCGCTGGACGATGCGCGCGGCATTGCCCTCGGTCTCACCGTGACGGATCAGGAAGATCGACATCCCGGGTCAGTGCGTGTCGAAGACGTCCTGATACTCGCGGATCTTCTTCTGCACGGCCTCGACCTCGCCGGCCGTCGGCCGATCGGGATCGGTCGCAGCGGGCAGGCTTCCGAGCTTCATCAGGCAGGCCATGAGGAGCAGCCGTGCCTTCGTCGACGTCAGATTCCGCCCGCCGATGAACGGCGCCGGCGGCGGAGGCACGAAGCCCTCGGCATTGCCGCGGCCCGTGAGCACCACCGGCATTCCGGAAAACGCCGCGCGACGCATGAGGCGGGTGCGCACCGCTGAGGTCAGTCGGCCGTAGGGCGACAGGCCTTCGACGACGAACCCGGCGAGCGGGTGGGCGGTGAGATTACGCTCGATCTGGGCGAGCAGATCGACCTCGCGTGACGGATCGTCGTCGTCATCGTCGGTCGTGTAGTTGCCGTCCTTCACGATGGTGACCTTGGGAATCGCCGACTCGAGCAGGTCGCCGCGCCGGTCCTTGATGGGCACCCGTGGCTCGCCTGTCCTCAGATGACCGCCGACGTCGGCGGGAAGCCGTGTGATGTTGACGGCGGAGAGATACGTGTGCCGTGTCGCGGGCACGTAGGTGAGGAGGGCCGGGCCTTCCCAGCCCGCCGCGCCGAGGATCCCGCCGTGACCGCCGGTGGTGACGTAGCCACCCGGACGCGCGTCGGCTTTCTGGACGTCCCGCGCCGCGAACACCTGCTGGTCTTGCACGAGCACGACGCCCGCGCGGTTGCGCCCGGCCTCGTCGGCCCACACGCGCGAGACGATGTACTCGACCGAGTCGACGATGTTCTTGTCGCCGTCGTTGCTCACCTGTCCGTGCGGACGCTGGGCGGCGTTGCCGCAGATCGGCAGCGTGGTGTCGACGAGGAGGTTGAGCCAGTACATCGCCTCCTCGATGCGCGGACTGCCCTGGGTCCAGACCGCGCCCGTGTACTTCCCCGTGGCGAGGATGCGCTGCACGGCATTGGCGATCCGCGCCAGCGCCGTCCGCGCCGGCGAGGGCCCGAGGTGATAGGGGCGATACGGAAAGAAATCGCGCCCGCGCACCTCGGCCGCGATGTCACCCTCGCCGACGTCGGTGCGAAGCTTCGCGGCGAGGCCCTTCGTGTAGCCGGACGATGGGACCACGCGGTAGAAGTCGATCTCGGCGCGCGCCGAGATGAGGTTGCCGATCCCCTTGTCGCCGACGCCGAGCCGATCGATCTCCTCGAAGAGCCGCGAACCGTCGGGATAGAAGGGCTGCCGCGCCTGCTGCTCCGGCGCCATCGGCCGAGCGCAGTCCTCCTCCCACGCGTGCCCGTCGGCCTGCCGCGCCATGTACGGCAGCGGGTACACGCCGTCGTCCGGCTGCAGCGTGATCTCGTACACCGGACGATCGTCGGCGCCGCGACGTTCTTTGTGGAACGTGCCCCTCGAATCCAGATAGCCGTCGGGTGGGCCATAGAGCTCGGCGGCGTCGCGCTCGAGGGGATGCGCGCTGAATTGCTCGACGTAGACGGTCACCGGCGCGGCCAGGCGCTGCGGGCGGAGCGGGTCGAAGCGCAGCGCGCTGCCGTCCGGGCTCGTCAGGAGCGGCAAGCCGTACTTCTCGCGGGCCTTGTTGCTGGTCACGAGCGGCGGGCTGTTCTGGATGGTGGCGTTGGACGAAGCCAGATGGGCGATTCGAGGCCTGGGCGGCATCGTCATCCTCCTCGGCGGACTAACCCTTCGGCAAGCCGAGCACGCGCTCGCCGAGGATGTTGCGCTGGATCTCGCTCGTCCCGGCCGAGATCGTGTACTGGCGCGCGGCGACCAGCCGGTTCAGCCAGCGCGGCGCGTCGGGAACGAGCTCCGAGCCGCGATTGACCAGCGCGTGCATGCCGAGCACCTCGCCGGCGGCGTCGGCGATGCGGACGCCGAGCTCGGAGCCCGAGAGCTTGAGGATCGAGCCCTCCGGCCCCGGCGGCTCCCCGCGGTTCTGGCGCGTGAGCGCGCGGAAGCGCGTGTACTTCATCGCCTCGCAGTCGATGTAGAGCTGCGCGAGCCGCTGGCGGATACGCGGATCGTCCCACGCCGTGCCGCCATCGACGGGCAACCGGCGCGCGGCCGCGACGAGATCGCGAACCTGGCCGATCGGGTTGCGCGCGCCGGACGAGTGGCGCTCGTACATCAGCGTGGTCGTCGAGACCTTCCAGCCGCCGTTGAGCGGGCCGAGGAGCTGCCGCTTCGGCACCACGACGTCGGTGAAGAACACCTCGTTGAAATGATGGTGGCCGGTGGCGAGGACCAGTGGCCGCACGGCGATGCCCGGCGTGCTCATGTCGACGAGCAGGCACGAGATGCCGTCGTGCTTCGGCGCGCTCGGGTCGGTGCGCACGAGCAGGATGATGGCGTGCGCATACTGCGCGCCCGACGTCCACACCTTCTGGCCGTTGACCAGGAAGTGATCGCCACGGTCCTCGGCACGCGTGGCGAGGCTCGCGAGGTCGGAGCCGGCGCCGGGCTCGGAGAATCCCTGCGCCCAGATCTCGTCGGCGTCGAGGATGCGCGGCAGGTACCGGTGCTTCTGCTCGTCGGTGCCCCAGTGGATGATCGTCGGCCCCACGAGGTTGAGGCCCATGCCCGGCAGCACGGGCGCCCGCGCCGCCGCGTACTCCTCGTCCCAGATGACGCGCTCGATGATCGACACCGCGCGCCCGCCGTGCTCCGTCGGCCACGCGATGCCGATCCAACCCGCCTTACGCATGGCCTTTTGCCAGGCGCAGCGGCGCTCGAAGACCTCGCGGGTGGACGCGACGCGGTCGTCGGCCGGATCGTCCACGCGAAGGTCGTGCGGCAGGTTGGCGGCCAGCCAGCCTCGGAACTCTTTGCGAAACGCTTCCTGCTCGGCCGTGTACGTGAAGTCCATGGTGGCGATCTCCGGCGCAAGTGTACCGCCGTGCGCGCTCCTCGGGTTGTGTTCGGGACCGACTCGCCGTATGACATGGCTCTGGGCCGGCCCGTCTGCTGAGCCTGTGACGAGAGGAGACACGATGAAGGTCGTCGACGCGATCGCGGAGATCTTGAAGCGGGAGCGGATCGAGTTCCTGAGCGCCTATCCCACGACCCCCATCATCGATTCGGCCGCAGCCGTAGGCATCCGGCCCGTCCTGTGCCGGCAAGAGCGGGTGGGCGTGGGTATCGCGGACGGGTTCACGCGGACCACGAACGGCCGGCGCATCGGCGTGTTCGCCATGCAGTACGGCCCCGGCGCGGAGAACGCCTTCGCGGGCGTGGCGACGGCGTTCTCGGACTCCGTGCCGATGCTGGTGCTGCCGCTCGGGCACCAGCGCGATCGCGCCGAGGTCTTTCCGCTCTTCAGCTCGGCGCGGGCCTACGCCTCCGTGACGAAGCACGTGGAGACCTTGAACCTGCCCGACCAGGTCGGTGAGGTCATGCGCCGCGCGTTCAATCTGCTGAAGATGGGCCGCCCGGGGCCGGTGATGATCGAGGTCCCCGCCGACGTCGCGGTGGCGGAGATCGGCGACGGCGCGCTGTCGTACAAGCCGGTGAAGGCCACGGCACCGGCGGGCAACGCCCGCGACGTAGAGGCGGCGGCGCGCGCGCTCCTGGCCGCCGAGCGACCGGTGATCCACGCGGGCCAGGGTGTGCTGTACGCCGAGGCGTGCGCCGAGCTTGTGGAGCTGGCCGAGCTGGTCCAGGCGCCGGTGATGACGACGCTCGAGGGCAAGGGCGCGTTTCCCGAGGACCATCCGCTCTCGCTGGGGACCGGTGGCGGCGGCGTGATGTCGGGGCCGGTGTATCACTTCCTGCCCAAGGCCGACCTCGTGTTCGGCGTCGGCTGTAGCTTCACCCGCCACGGCATGGCCACCAACATCCCGGCCGGGAAGACGATCATCCACGCCACCAACGACGAGCGCGACCTCAACAAGAACTACCCGGCCGATCATCCGATCCTCGGCGATGCGAAGCTCGTGCTGCGCCAGTTCATCGACGCCGTCAAGGATCTCCCGGGCAAGCGCGCTGCGGGGAAGGGGACGGTCGCGAGCGAGGTGCACACGGTACGCGAGGCGTGGCTGAAGGAGTGGATGCCGAAGCTGACGTCGGAGGAAGTGCCCATCACACCCTACCGGGTGATCTGGGACTTCACGCGGGCGATCGATCCCCGCGACGCCATCGTGACCCACGACTCGGGCAGCCCGCGCAATCAGATGGTGCCGTTCTATCGCGCGACCACGCCCCGCGGCTACATGGGTTGGGGCAAATCCCACGCGCTCGGAACCGGACTCGGCCTGATCATGGGCGCCAAGCTCGCCGCACCCGACAAGTTCTGCGTGAACTTCATGGGCGACGCCGCCTTCGGCATGACGGGCCTGGACTTCGAGACGGCCGTGCGCTGTGGCATCCCGATCACCACGATCGTGCTCAACAACTCCGCCATGGCCATCGAGCGTCACGCGCTCGTCGTCTCGCACGACCGCTACCGCACGCGGGATATCGGGGGCAACTACGCCGACATGGGCCGGGCCATGGGTGGTTATACCGAAAGGGTCGAGAAGCCGGCGGAGATCATCCCGGCCCTCGAGCGCGCCCGGAAGATGAACGAGGGCGGGCGAGCCGTCCTGCTGGAGTTCATCACGAGCGAGGAGATCGAGTTTTCGCACCGGCGGGCCTTCTAGCCCACAAGGTCCGCGTCGCATGGTAGGCTGCCCCGGCGCGCCGAACTCGGTGTCGGCCGCCGGGAGGCCTGGATGAACATCGCCGTTCTCGACGACTATCAGGACACGATCCGCTCGCTGGCGTGCTTCTCGAAGGTCGCCGGCCACAACGTCACGATCTGGAAGGATCACACCAAGGACGTCGACGCCCTGGCCGGGCGATTGAAGGACGCGGAAGTGCTGGCCCTCATCCGCGAGCGGACGCCGATCACGGCGCCGCTCCTCGACCGCCTCCCCGCGCTCCGTCTCATCTGCCAGGCCGGCGTCGTGCCCCACATCGATCTCGAGGCGTGCACGCGGCACGGCGTGATCGTGTCGTCGAACACCGCCGGCGGCCGGCCGTCCTACGCCACCGCCGAGCTGACCTGGGGGCTCATCATCGCGGCGTTCCGGCGCATCCCTCAGGAGATGGCCGCGCTCAAGGCCGGCCGCTGGCAGGCCTATCCCATCGGCATCGGCCTTCGCGGCAAGACGCTCGGCATCTTCGGCTACGGCAAGATCGGCGCGGTGGTCGCCGGCTACGGCAAAGCGTTCGGCATGAACGTGATCGCCTGGGGGCGTCAGACGACGCTCGACAAGGCGCGCGCCGACGGTTATCAGGTCGCTCCGAGCAAGGACGAGTTCTTCGCGCAGTCCGACGTCGTCTCGTTGCACCTGCGGCTGATCCCGGAGACTCGCGGCGCTGGAGGCGGCGCTGCGCGCCGGCCGTCCGGGCATGGCCGCGGTCGACGTGTACGAGGACGAGCCCGTTGTGGGAGGGCGGCACCCGCTGCTGGCCATGGACAACGTCGTCAGCGCGCCGCATCTCGGCTACGTGGAGCGCGACGGGCTCGAGCACATGTTCAGCAACATCTTCGACGAGGTGCTGGCCTATGCAGCGGGCAAGCCGATCAACGTGTTGAACCCTGACGTGCTCGAGAAGGGAGCGGCCCGTCGATGACGATCAGGGGCAAGGCCTACATCGCGGGCGCCTTCGAGCACCCGACGCGCAAGGCCGACGACAAGTCGGTGCCGCAGCTCCACGCCGAAGTCGCCAGGGGCGCGCTCGAGGACGCGGGGCTCAGCAAGAACGACGTGGACGGCTACTTCTGCGCGGGCGACGCGCCGGGGCTCGGGCCGCTGTCGATGGCCGACTACCTGGGCCTGAAGCTCCGCCACGTGGACACGACGGACACCGGTGGGTCGTCCTACGTCGTGCACGTCGCCCACGCCGCCGAGGCCATCGCGCTCGGCAAGTGCAAGATCGCGCTGATCACGCTGGCGGGGCGGCCACGCTCCGAGGGCCAGGCGACGGGGACGGCGCCGCGCGTGCCGGCCGCGGCCATGCCCGACGCACCGTTCGAGTTCCCGTTCGCGCCGGCCACCGCCAACATGTACGCGATGGCGGCCATGCGCCACATGCACGAGTTCGGGACGACGAGCGCTCAACTCGCCTGGGTGAAGGTCGCCGCGTCGCAGCACGCCCAGCACAACCCGCACGCGATGCTGCGCGAGGTCGTCACCGTCGAGGACGTGGTCAACTCGCCGATCATCACCGACCCGCTCCATCGTCTCGACTGCTGCGTGATCAGCGACGGCGGCGGCGCCGTCGTCGTGGTCGCGCCGGAGATCGCGCGCAGCCTGAAGCGGCCGCGCGTGCGGCTGCTCGGCGCCGGCGAGGCGCTCAAGCTCCAGATGGGTGGCAAGGTCGACCTCACGTACACCGGCGCCGTGTGGTCTGGCCCCCGGGCCTTCGCCGAGGCCGGCGTCACGCCGGCCGACATCAAGTACGCCTCGATCTACGACAGCTTCACGATCACCGTGCTCATGACGCTGGAGGACCTCGGCTTTTGCGAGAAGGGCCAGGGCGGCAAGTTCGTCGCTGACGGCAATCTCATCTCCGGCGTTGGCCGGCTGCCGTTCAACACCGACGGCGGCGGGCTCTGCAACAACCATCCGGCCAACCGCGGCGGCATGACCAAGATCATCGAGGCCGTGCGCCAGCTCCGCGGCGAGGCCCATCCCAAGGTGCAGGTGAAGAACTGCAACGTCGCGCTCGCCCACGGCACCGGCGGATCACTGGGCACGCGGCACGCCAGCGCGACCATCATCATGGACAGGGAGTGACGGCCATGGCTCAGGCGCAGCGCAAGATCCCCGCGCCGGCGGTCACGCCGGAGACGAAGCCGTTCTGGGACGCGGCGGCCGACGGCCGCCTCGTGATCAAGCAGTGCACGGCGTGCGGTCAATCGCACCACTATCCACGCACGATCTGTCCGTTCTGCGGCAGCGACGCCACCGAGTGGCGGCCGGCGTCGGGCCGCGGCAAGGTCTACACATACAGCGTCATGCGGCGAGTGCCCGAGCCCTACGTCATCGCCTACGTCACGCTCGAGGAAGGCCCGACGATGATGACGAACATCGTCGACTGCGATCTCGACTCGGTGCGGATCGGTCAGGCCGTGCGCGTGGTTTTCAAGCCGAGCGAGGGTGGGCCACCGGTTCCCATGTTCGCGCCGGCGCCCTGACCAGGGCAGCATGGGTCAGTTCGGAATCGGGCAAGGCATCAAGCGCTTCGAGGACGTCCGCCTCGTTCGCGGCGAAGGCCGCTTCCACGCCGACGTCGATCTGCCGGGCCAGGTCCACACGGTGATCGTCCGCTCGATGCACGCTCACGCGCGCATCCGCGGGATCGACGCCGCGGCGGCGCTGAGCGCGCCCGGCGTGCTCGCCGTCTTCACCGGAGCGGACGTGGCCCGCGACGGCCTCGGCACGATGACGATGACGTTGAAGCGGAAGCGCCCGGACGGCTCGCCCATGTTCGCCTCGCCGCAGCGAGGGCTGACGCCGGACCGGGCGCGCTACGTCGGTGACCCCATCGCGATGGTGATCGCCGAGACGCGCGCTCAGGCCGAGGACGCCGCCGATCTCGTGCGCGTCGACTACGAGCCGTTGCCGTCCGTGACGTCGACCGCCGCGGCGGCCGAGGCGGGCAGCGCTGCGGTGTGGGACGAGTGCCCGGACAACATCTCGAATCTCTTCGAGGCGGGCGACAAGGCGGCGACCGACGCCGCGTTCGCGAAGGCGGCTCGGATCGTCCGCCGCCGCTACGTCATCACGCGCGTCCACGCCCAGTACATGGAGGCGCGGGGCGCGCTCGGCGTCTACGATCGCGGCGAGGATCGCTACACGCTCTACGCCGACGTGCAGTACCCGCACCGCGTCCGCACCGCGCTCGCGACCAACATCCTGAAGGTCGCCGAGCACCGAATTCGCGTCATTGCGGGCGACATCGGTGGTGCGTTCGGGACCAAGGGCTGGCAGTATGCCGAGCACCGCCTGGTGCTGTGGGCCGCACGCAAGCTCGGCCGCCCGGTCAAGTGGATGTGCGAGCGGCGCGAGGCGATTCCCGCCGACGAGCACGCGCGCGACAACGTCACCGACGCCGAGCTGGCGCTCGACGCCGACGGCCGGTTCATCGGGCTCCGCGTGCGCACGCTCGCCAACGTCGGGGCGTACGTGTCGTCTGATCGCAATCTCCTGGCGACGTTCAGCAACGTGACGACGCTCGTCGGCGTCTACACGTTTCCGGCCGCCTACGTCCAAGTCCTCAGCGTGATGACCAACACCAACTCCACCGCGCCGTACCGGGGCGCCGGGCGGCCGGAGTCGACCTACGTCATCGAGCGCCTCATCGACGACGCCGCGCGCGAGCTCGGCGTGGACCGCATCGAGCTGCGCCGCCGGAACATCATCCCGTCGTCCGCGATGCCGTATCGCACGCCGCTCGGGGGCAACTACGACTGCGGCGCGTTCGACAAGAACATGGAAGAGGCGCTGAAGCTCGCCGACGTCGCAGGTTTTCCGGCCCGCCGCGAGGCGGCACGGAAACGGGGCGTGCTCCGCGGGCTGGCCGTCGTGAACGCGATCGAGAAGGCGGCCGGCCCGCAGCCGGAGTTCGCCGAGATCCGCTTCGCGCCGAGCGGCAGCGCCACGCTCCTGATGGGATCGAAGAACCAGGGCCAGGGCCACGAGACGACGTTCAAGCAGATCCTGCACGAGCGCCTCGGGCTCGACCCGGCCGACGTGCGCTACATCGACGGCGACACCGAGCGCGTCGGCTTCGGCATGGGCACCATGGGCTCGCGCTCGACCGTCATCGGCGGCACCGCGCTGTGGACCGCGGCGGACAAGGTCATCGCCAAGGGCAAGAAGATCGCCGCGCGCCTGCTGGAGGCGGCGGAAGCCGACATTACGTTCGCGGATGGGAAGTTCTCGGTCGTCGGCACCGATCGCGCCGTCGTCCTGAAGGACGTCGCGCGCGCGGCGTTCCAGCCCGCCCAGCTCCCGCCCGGCCTCGAGCCCGGGCTCTACGAGACCGGCACGTTCGTGCCGAAGCAGGACACGTGGCCGAACGGCTGCCACGTCTGCGAGGCCGAGATCGATCCGGACACGGGCGCGGTCACGCTCGTCTCCTACGTCATCGTCGACGACGTCGGCACGGTGATCAACCCGGTCACGCTCAAGGGCCAGATCCACGGCGGCGTGGCGCAAGGCGTAGGGCAGGCGCTGATGGAGCAGGTCGTCTACGACGACGAGTCCGGCCAGCTCCTCACTGCGTCTTTCATGGACTACGCGATCCCGCGCGCCGATACGCTGCCCGACATGCACATCGAGAGCAACCCGGTCCCGACGAAGCTGAACCCGCTCGGCGCCAAGGGCGCCGGCGAGGCGGGCACGGTTGGCGCGCTGCCCGCGGTGATGAACGCAGTGATGGACGCGCTCGCGGCCGTGGGCGTGCGCGAGCTCGACATGCCGGCGAGCGCCGGGCGCGTGTGGAACGCGATCCACGCCGTCGCCACACGCTGATCTCGACCTCATCGTGACGAGGCGATCGCACGCGCTCCACGTGCGGCCCCTTTCAGAGGTGCAGGAGCGGATCACGATCGCCGCTGACGTTGCCGTGCGATACCGTGTCGGGCGACCGCCGGGTTCCGCTAGCGGTAGACGAGGACCGCCACGATGACCGCCAGCTCCACCACGATCGAGAGCACAGCGGAGATCATCACGGGCCAGGCCCGATGGACGACGCTGTAGACCAGCCAGAGCGCTGCCGACGCCACGAACAGCCACCACGTGAGCAACGAGACGCCCGCCGTCTGGTGCGTCGTGATGATCATGTGGAGCTGCGGCAGCGACGTCAGCGGCCCTACGAATCCATTGACGAAGGCGACCCCGTCGAGGAACCGCAGGCCGGGCCCGTGCGCGAGCGGAGGCTCGGCCGTGCGCGCCTGTCTGAGCTGTCGATGCCAATGAAGATGGACGTGTCCCAGGCCGATGTTCATGGAACGCGATTATAGTCAGTGGGGCGCCGGCC
>WNGI01019743.1_pt1 | contig 10149 bp, 8 predicted proteins | sample 5400621 | NCBI WGS metagenome assembly WNGI01 (sample SAMN13153374, study PRJNA577476) | soil metagenome | isolation source: 20 cm soil or saprolite under Garry oak tree replicate 1 | place: USA:California | collected 2016-06-15 | reverse complement strand
GGAAAAGACACGGTTGACTCTCGGATTCCTGAGGTGGTAATTGGCATTGACGTAGTTCAAGCGTCTCGAAAGTATTGCAAGGAGGAATTATGATTACCACGACAGGAATTTACCATATCGGCATCCCCGTCAATGACGTGGAACAGGCGGTGAAATTCTACACCGAGGTTTTGGGAATGAAGATCGCGAAGCTCAACCGGGACGACATGGGAGATCATCTGAACCGGGCCGACCTTCGATCCGGAGATGGAATGGTCGTACTCTTCCAGCGGCCCATGCCGATTGAGAAAGATGCTTTAAAAGAGGACGGCGCCGCCCACCACGCTTTCACTGTGTCCCCTGAAGACTTCGAGTTGGCAGCGCAAAAGATGAAAGATTGGGGCGTTAAGACCCACAGCATCCCGACGGTCGATCGTCCCACGGGAAGAGGCTTTTACTTTTTTGACCCCGATGGCAATCTTCTGCAGCTCTACGCGCCGCCAAAAAAGCAATCGGCATCGTGAGGCGCTTTAGGGTCGTCGGAAAACCGTATCCCCGCTTGGACGGCTCGGATACCGTGACGGGACGCGCCAACTTTACAGTGGACGTCGTGTTGCCGTCGATGCTCCACGCCAAGCTTTTTCGTAGTTCGGTACCGCACGCTAAAATAGGGCATGTCGACGTGAGCCGGGCGCGCATGTTAGCGGGCGTCGCGGCGGTCCTGACGGCCGATGATGTGCCGCGCAAGAGATTCGGCTTCACAGTCCAAGACGAGGAGATTTTTGCCGGTGAAAAGGTACGCTACGTCGGCGATGTCATCGCCGCGGTTGCCGCCGTCAACGAAGAAGTCGCTGAACAAGCCATCGGCCTCATTGATTGCGACTACGAGGAGTTGCCGGCGGCTTTCAGCCCGGATGACGCGCTGAGGGAAAGCGCGCCTTTGGTGCACGACAAGCTAAGTTCCTATCGGCTCAATAGCGCGCTCGCACGCGACTGGCATCCGCTTCTCGGAACCAACATCGCCCATCAAACGGTCTTCACCAAGGGCGATATCGATCGCGGCTTTGCTGAAGCCGACGAAGTCTTTGACGACACATTCTACTCGCAACAGGTGCAGCATTGTTCGCTGGAGCCCCACGCGGTGGTCGCCCATTGGGATGGGGATCGGCTTACGGTATGGACGAGCACGCAAAAGGTTTTTCTCGTGCGCTCCGGTTTGGCCGATCTGTTTGATTTGCCGGAAAGCAATATCCGGGTCATTGGAACCAGAGTGGGCGCTGGTTTTGGCGGCAAGAATTCGATGCGGCTTGAGCCCTACGCCACGGCCCTGGCGCTCAAAACCGGAACCCCGGTGCGGCTCGTTAATAGTCGCGCCGAGGAGTTCGCCGCCGCCGCCGGCTCGGTACCGGCCACGGTTCGGGTCAGAACCGGGGTCAAGCGCGACGGCACGCTCACGGCGCGGGCGATGGATTTTACCTGGGATACGGGCGCCTATGCTGAGGGTCTGCCCGCCAGCAATCGAGCGCTCAAAGACGGCGTTGGGCCTTACAAGATCCCCCATATCCGCGTCACCTCGACACTGGTCTACACCAACAAACTGCGCGGTTGTCCGTTTCGCGGCCTTGGTATACCCGAGGCGGTATGGGCCGGCGAATCGCAAATGGATATTATCTCCGAGAAGTTAAAAATTGACCCCGTCAATCTACGTCTGAAAAACTGTCTCGATCAAGGCGACGAAACTCCAGCGGGCGACCGCGCAAATCACATCGCGCTGCGGGATTGTTTGCTAAAAGTCTCCACTGAGCTCAAACGCTGGAAAAAACATGCCCCCTCGAACCATGGATTCGGTGTTGCGCTCCTGCACAAGTCTCCGACTACTTCGGCGGCCTCTTCCAACGCCCGCGTGCGCATAAGCACCGACGACAAGGTGGAGTTGTTTATTGGCGCCACAGACGTCGGCGGTGGAACCGGAACGAGCCTCGGCCAGATCGCGGCTGAGGAACTGGGTATACCTCTAAACGAAATCACGGTTGTTATCGCGGATACGGAGCTGACTCCCTTTGACCACGGAACTTATTCGAGCCGGGTGACGCCCTATGTCGGTGCTGCCGTAAAGCTCGCTGCGGCAGATGCTCGGCGGCAGCTGTTGAAAGCAGCGGCTGGGCTCTGGAACCTGTCGCCCGAGACTCTGCGTCTTGCCAATAAGAAGGTTGTGGCGAAAGGCGGCAGGTCGATGACTTTTGCCGAAGTTATCGAGAAATCAAACGTCACGGAGATCGTCGGCTTGGGATCGATTGAAAGCAAAAGACTTTGGGCAGGCGATGCGTCAGTGGATGAAAAAGCTTTCGCAGCGCCGGGGTGGCCGTTTGGAGCCCAGGCGGTTGAGGTCGAAGTCGATCGCGAAACGGGCGTAGTCAGGCTCATACGGGTCGCCTCGGCGCATGACGTCGGCAAAGCGATCAATCCCATGGCGCTCACTAGCCAGATCCAGGGTGGCATAATGATGGGGCTCGGCTACGCTCTATGGGAAGGACTGCTTTTCGAAGACGGAACGATTACTAACGGAAGCTTCGCCGACTACAAGATTGCTACCGCTCGTGATATTCCAAACGCCGTACCCATCATCGTTGAAAAAAACTATGCCGCGGAACCTTATGGCGCAAAAGGGGTAGGAGAGATGGCCGTATTCGGCATTGCCCCCGCCTTGGCCAATGCGGTTGCCCGCACGGTTGGCGTGCGCATCAAAGATTTGCCGATGTCCGCCGAGAAACTGCTTGCCCATATCAAACAATCAAGGAGATCGGAAATCCCTTGAGTGTAGAGGCCATCGAAAGTACCAACCGTTCTTGAATCACACATAAGGACAAAGAGGCGGGTTAGAGAGGGGCCCCATGCGGAATCCATCGAGAGTGAAAACGGCGCGTGATAGTGGATTTGTTCTGCTGTTAGTTTTTTTCCTCACTGCTTCTTGCGCGTGGGCGCAGTCCGAAGAAGAACTGATCCGCGGAGGGAAGAAGGAAGGGAAAGTTGTGTTTTGGAGCTCTATGCGTATCGATGATTCGAAAGCTCTGGCGGCCGGTTTCGAGGCAAAATACCCATTCATTAAGGTCGATATTTTTCGTGCCGGCGGCGAACAGATCGTCAATCGAGCCATGGCCGAGCATCTAGCCGGCAAAACGACTTACGACGTGGTCAACGCATTTGCGCTCAAGGTTCTACAAAACAAAGGGATGTTGCAGCCGTATACCGCCCCAGAAGCAACTCATTATCCCGTCGGGTTTAAGGATCCGCAGAACTATTGGGTCTCTCTCTACAGCGGATACAACGTCATCGGGTATAACACGAAGCTGGTGCCAAAGGCCGAAGCTCCGCGAAACTGGGAGGATCTTCTAAATCCGCGCTGGAAAGGCAAACTCGGAATGGATGACGAAGAGTATTTTTGGCACGCGGGGATGCTCAAGCACTGGGGTGAAGAAAAAGGCAGAAAATACATGGAGGACCTGAGCCGGCAAGGATTGCAGTTTCGCAACGGCCACGCCCTGCTCGCAGATCTGATGTCCATCGGCGAATTTCCTGTAGTTGTCGTCGTTTACCCCGATCAAATCGAGCAGATGAAAGCCAAAGGCCAGACTGTTGAATGGATCAAGACCACGGACCCTATTCTCGTCAATTTGGCTCCCGTCGGCGTTGCCGCAAGAGCGCCTCAACCCAACGCGGCCAAGCTGTTGATGAACTATAGCATCTCAAAGGAAGGCCAGGAGATTTTACAGAAAGCGCGACGTGCCTCGGCCCGGCTCGACGTGAGTGCTTTGGTTCCCGACATGGACCCGCGGAAATTGAAGCTCGTGCCCCTTGATCCGGAGATTCCTACCAATTCGGAGCATGTAAAAGATTTTCGCCGCGCCTTTGGCTTAAACTGATCCCGTGCCAAAATATTTATCGATCATGGAACAAACTTCCCGAGATCTTCTCGCTCTTTTGAGACTGTGTCGGAATGTCGCAGACCATCCGGTTTGTCATCCCGAGCGAATGCGAGGGATCTAGGATTTCTCGCTGCGCTCGAAATAATAGATATGGCATTCTCGTGATTGCGACTCGGAAGAAGGTTAAATGAAACGCTAGGAGTTGAAGGGGGAACAAATGTCATCGTCGCAACAGGCCGAACCTATCTCCGAGGGTAATCTGCCCCGACCCTACGAAGATGTCAGGCAGTGGCTCGATCTGGTGGAGTCGATGGGAGAGCTCAAGCGTGTCAACGGCGCGGACTGGAATCTGGAGATCGGCACGATGGCGGAGCTGATTTACCGCGAGCGTTCCGGGACGATCCCTGCACTCTTGTTCGATCGCATCAAAGGCTACCCAGAGGGGTTTCGGATTCTTTTTGGCCAGCAAACTTCCTATCGCCGTCTCGCACTTATGGCCGGCTTGCCGATGGACAGTGTGGGACTGAAGCTAGTCAGCAGGTTCAAAGAAAAGCTCAACAAGCTCCGACCGATTCCACCGCGCGTTGTAAAGACCGGACCGGTGTTTGAAAACATAATGGCCGGCGACGCGATCGACATACTCAAGTTCCCCGTGCCAAAAGTTCATGAGTTGGATGGCGGTCGTTTTATCGGCACGGCATGCATCGCTGTCACGCGGGACCCGGAGGATGGTTGGCTCAACCTCGGCACCTATCGCGCAATGGTGCATGACGCGAACTCCGTAGGGCTTTTTATGTCGTCCGCGGGCAAGCATGGTCGCATGCACATGGAAAAATATTTTAAGCAGGGAAAACCCTGCCCCGTCGTCTTGTGCGTGGGCCAAGATCCGTTGCTGCTTTTGGCCGCAGGGAACCCCATCGAGCTTGGTTATTCCGAGTACGATTACTGTGGCGGCATCAGAGGCAGACCCTACGATCTCGTCGAAGGTCAAGTCACCGGCCTGCCTTTTCCCGCCCACGCGGAGATTGCTATCGAGGGATTTCTTCATCCGGGAGACGTCAAACCCGATGGACCGTTTGGGGAGTGGCTCGGTTACTACGGCACCAAGATGGAAGACACGCCCGTGCTTCGGATCGAACACGTCTATTATCGCAACGATCCGATCCTGTGCGTCGCGCGGCCGGGCCGGCCTCCAACGGATTATTCGCTCTCCAAGGGAATGATTCGCGCCGCACAAGTGTGGGACCGCATCGAAAAGAGTGGACTGCCGAACGTCAAAGGAGTCTGGTCCCTCGAGTCCGGGATCGGCAGCCTCTTCAACGTGATTTCGATTAAACAAGCCTATCCCGGTCATTCACGGCAAGCTCTCTTTCTCGCCTCTCAGGTTCTCGGAGGCGCCTACAACGGACGCTTCGTCGTGGTGGTGGACGATGATATCGATCCCACCAGCGAGTTTGATGTCCTGTGGGCGATGGCGACACGGTGTGATCCCGAACAAGCCATCGAAATTATCCGCCGCTCAGCGAGCGGCTCGCTCGATGTGTGCATTCCACCGGAGAACAAAGGACACAGCTCGCGCTGCCTCATCGATGCCTGCATGCCCTACGAGCGCAGACATCAGTTTCCGCCCATCACGGAATCGAGCGAAGAGTTGAAGAACGAGATACGTGCAAAATGGCGAGAGACGATTTATGAGTAATTTCTTTCTTTACACGGGCGTCGGACTTTCGCGTGGGAACTTGATCTGCATCCTCTCTAATTTCCTTCGCCTTCGAAACTTTGTCGCAATTAAATATGTAGAGCTGGGAAATAAGAGTTTCCCCCTTTGGAAAAGGGGGATTAAGGGGGATTTTTTCGAATATCTGAAACCGTCGGTGACTCCAGAAATCTCCCCTGTCCCCTCTTTTCCAAAGAGGGGGAATTCTAATCTTCCCCCGCAACCTATCGGCAAAAGTGAAAGTGTCAAGATTTTGGGTTTAGTAGTTGTGTTCCTTTTTTTTCCTGGCCGGCTTCTTGCGCAAGAGCCGCTCAGAGCAGGAACGATTTTCAGCGCGACTCAGGCGCCGCTTTGGGCGGCCAAGGAAGGACGTTTCTTCGAAAAATACGGAATCAAGAACCTTGAAGTGATCCAGTTCTCCGGGGGTCAGCCTGTCACTCGCGCTTTAATAGGCGGTGACATTCAGATCAGCACGACCGGAGGAGCCGCAGTGGTCAACGCTAGGCTCAAGGGAGCGGATACCGTAATAATCGCCCGAACCGTCGGTGTGTTTCCCTATACGCTCTATGTTAGCAAAGACATTCGCGATGCATCGGAGCTGAAAGGGAAAAGACTCGCCGTCAGCACCGTTGGCGGATCAGGCTACGTTGCGATGCAGTATGCCTTGAGAAGACTAGGACTAGACCCGGACAAAGATACCCGCCTCGCATCCCTAGCATCAGGAACGGTTCAGGGCACTTTGCTCCTTCCTCCGTTTACGCTGCGTGCACGGGAGCTCGGCTTGAGGTCTCTTTACGATTTAGTGGGCAGCGGTATTCAGTATCCGATCAACCAGATCACGACCCGGCAATCCTTCATAAAGTCGCAGCGCGAAACAGTTAAGAATTTTTTGAAAGGTTTAGTTGCAGGGCTAGCACGATTTCGTACTGACCGTGAATTTGGCGTCAAAGTATTGGGCCAGAACTTACGGGAAACAGATCCCAAGATTCTGCAAGAGACCTATGATTTTTGACTAAAGGTTTTTCCCAAAGTTCCCAACCCAGGCCCAGAAGATGCGACGGTTTTTCTCGAATTTATGCAAGTCAAAGAACAGAGAGACTGGAGAGACTTTGTTGACACTAGCCTGATGGAAGAACTCGAGCGTGACGGCTTTCTAAGCAGCGTTTACAAGTGAACACGTTTTCGCCCAACTAGGAACTTCGATTTAGCAAAAGGAAATTCTTCAAGGCTCAATAATATGTCAATCAAACTGACTATGACCTGCGGTCCTTACGACCGCGCGCGGGCTCTGATCGATGGAACGGTCAAGCCGGAAGGCATCGATCTAGAAGTCTACGTTAACAAAGATCCGGGCCGGCATACGGAAATCGACGGCCGGGAATTCGATATTGCCGAGTTTTATTCCGGCCTTTACATCGCCGACCTGCAGTACAAATCGCTCGGCTATACGGCCATTCCCATTTTCGTCAAACGGATGTTTCGCCATTCTTATATCTACATCAATAAGCGCGCCGGCATCCGTTCTGCCGCTGATCTGAACGGCAAGCGCATCGGCGTGCAAAATTGGTTGACAACGACCGCCGTTTGGGCGAGAGGCCTGCTCGAAGACGAGTACGGTCTCGATCAAAAATCCGTGAGCTGGTTCACTGAACGAATGCGCGGCGTGGGTGATTGGAAAGCTCCAGCCTGGCTCAAGCTGGAGCGTATTCCGGAGGGCCGAACCCAGTTCGATCTGCTCGCCGCGGGAGACATCGATGCAGGTATCACCACGGGCACCTGGGCGCCCAACGTTCATCCGGATGTCGACTTCCTGTTTCCGAACTACGCTGACCTGGAACGGGATTATTTCAAGCGCACAGGTTTTTTCCCGATCATGCATACACTGCTGATCAAAACCTCGGTGCTGGAGAAAGATCCCTGGGTCGCGATGAGCATCTACAATGCCTGGCAAGAGTCGAAAAGAAAATGCTACCACTGGCTCGAATGGCAGCGCGTGCACCAAACCTCTCTCTGTACCGCGCGCTATGGGAGGAGGAGCAAGCTGCCGCGGGTCGCGATATTTACCTCTGGGGTTTTCAAAAAACCCGGCCCGAAGTGGATAAACTGCTCGAATATTGCCATCGCCAGGCCCTCACGACGCGCAAGTTCGATCCGGAGGAGATGTTTCACCCAAGCACACTGTCTACGTAGAATTTAGTTTGGCAGGGCCACTCGAAGGATTGCCAGCGATAAGAATAAAAGAGTCCACGATAACGCGCATGATTTCAAAGAACATGTTCTCAGCGGCCGCCTATCTGCTTTTTTTTATTTCATTCTCCGGCGTAATCGCGGAAGCAGCAACTCCCTTCGAAACCGTACGCGTGGCAACTCCGGGCAAGCTCATTGATTTTGCCGCCCTTTACGTCGGGACGAAATTAGGAATCTACCGGCAAGAAGGAATCGAGCCTCAGTTTATCGTGATGCGGAGCGGGATCATCATCCAGGCTCTCAACGCGGGCGAAGTTGATTACACGACGCTGCTTGCGTCGTCTGTTCGGGCCGCTGTGGCCGGATTGCCGATACGTGTCATTATGGGTCTGATTCTCAAACAAACTTTTTTTCTGCTGTCTCAACCCGAGATCCGCGAGGTCAAGCAACTCAAAGGCAAGCGCATCGCGGTCTCGAACTTCGGCAGCTCTACGGACAAATCAGCGCGAACCGCGTTGGAGCATGCCGGCTTGGACCCGAACCGGGATGCAATCATCCTCGCCCTCGGGGATACCGGGTTGCGTTATGCGGCGCTTCAAGCGCGTTCCATTGACGCCGCCGTTCTATCGCCTCCCTATAATTTTTCCGCTCAGCGGCAGGGTTTTAACAACCTGGTGTGGCTCGGCGACATTTTGGGTGACAGCCCGAGCAATGGTCTGGCCACCACCGTGAAAAAACTCAAAGAGCAACCAGATCAGGTCTATCGAATGCTGCGTGCCACGGTGCGAAGCATGATATACATCCGGGAACACGCTCGCGAGGCGCTGCCCATTGTAATGAAAGAATTCGACGGCTGGGATCGAGAAACCGTCACCCAGGCACTCGAGTTTATCGTTAAGGGGATGAGCCGAGATGGTACTTTCAGTGAAACCGCGCTGCGCGACAGAGGGAACAGCCATGAGTGAAATTCCACTGGGAACCCTGTCCGAGCAGGCCGACCCGAAGGTTGCCGCTTTGCTGGTCATCGATATGCAAAATGATTTCTGCCACCCGCAGGGTGTCTCCGGGAAACGGGGTCGACAGCTAACCATGAGCATCGAAATGGCCCCGCGGCTTGAGGCTTTTATCAAGCAGTGTCGGCATGCGTGCATGCCGGTAATTTTTGTAAAGACGATCCATTATCCATGGACCGATTCGCCATCGTGGGTGCGGCGGCTTGACAAAGACAGCGGTGACAGCGTGTGCCGCCCAGGGACTTGGGGAGCGGAATTTTACGCGGGTATCCAGCCGGAAGAGGGTGAAATCGTCATCACAAAACACCGCTACAGCGCGTTCCTTGGCACCGACCTCGACCTCATTTTGCGCAGCAGCGGTATTCGCTCGTTGCTGATCTCAGGAGTGGGAACGAATGTTTGTGTGGAATCCACCCTTAGGGACGGCTACATGCGAGACTACTACATCGTCCTTCTTGAGGACTGTGTGGGAGCAACCAACCAAGAACTTCATCAGGCCACTTTAAGAAACGTCACCCTTCATTTTGGAACCGTCAGCAATTCTAACGAAGTGCTTAAGCTATGGAAGGTGTAGATACCCTCAATCAAAATCATCGCCACTGCCGGGATCATCGCGAATACTGGTCATTGCCTCATCGAAATCGTCGAAGTGCTGAAAGACATTACCCAGGCACAGACCATGGCAGAGTTCGACGTCACTGAGGCCATCCGGGTGAGAAACGGTTCCAAGCAATGACAGGCTTTTAGAGTTCTGCTTATCGCTTTTACGGAGCAATCTGCGGGGGAATTCAGCCCAGAGAGACTAAACAACCATGATCACGCGGTTCGTTGTTCGAAGAAGAGAGCTCCTCGCCAGGGGGTACGAATTCCCCATTACTGGTACTTACGAGAAACTCGTCGGCAAGATTTACGGCGAAGTAGACCCGAAGAATCCGCTGAATAAAGTCATCGTCAACCTCGATAAAGCACCGCGAAACAGACGAGGCAAAGTCGAGTACTGGAGCGACTTCTGTATTCTGAAACCGACAGACATGGCCAGGGGCAATGGAAAGATTTTCTACGACGCCCCCAATCGCGGCAGCAAGCGTGTCGTCTCCTTTCTCAACGACGCCCCGGCGACTAACGATCCCAGTACCCTCGAAGATGCCGGCAACGGCTTTTTGATGCGCCAAGGGTACACCATCGTTTGGTGTGGATGGCAGGCCGATCTGATGCCACAGGAGAATTGGCTGGTCATGGGTGTACCCGTTGCGACAAACAACGGCAAAGAAATCGTCAACAAGGTCCGCACCGAGATTGTCGTCGAGGAAAAAGGAATCAAATCCCAGCC
>WNGI01025535.1_pt1 | contig 10150 bp, 6 predicted proteins | sample 5400621 | NCBI WGS metagenome assembly WNGI01 (sample SAMN13153374, study PRJNA577476) | soil metagenome | isolation source: 20 cm soil or saprolite under Garry oak tree replicate 1 | place: USA:California | collected 2016-06-15 | reverse complement strand
GGTGGTGGTTCCGCCGATGCCGTGCTCGCCGAACGATGCTGGCGCGGCGTCCACGAGCGCGGCATGAAGCAGGACGAGCGCCTCCGCGATCGCCTGCATCACGAGCTCTCGATGATCCGGCAGATGGGATACGCGGCCTACTTCCTGACGGTCGCGGAGATCGTGGCGGACGTGAAGGCGATGGGGATCATGGCCGCGTGCCGGGGGAGCGCGGCCGGGTCGCTCGTCTGTTACCTCACCGGGATCTCGGATGTCGACGCGCTCCGGCACGACCTCGCGTTCGAACGGTTCCTGAACCCGATGCGCGATGAGCTCCCCGATGTCGATATCGACGTGGAGTCGGCCCGGCGCGAGGACGTGTACGACATGATCTTGTCCCGTCACGGCCAGGAGCGCGCCGCGTGCGTCGCGATGATCGACACGTTCCGGGCGCGCGCAGCGATCCGGGAGGTCGGCAAGGCACTCGGTCTGCCCGAGATCGAGGTCGGCATGGTCGCGAAGGCCTTCCCGCACATCTCGGCGCGGAACATCCGCGATGGCCTGGAACGCCTGCCCGAGCTGCACGGCACCAACCTGCCGATGCGGCAGCTGGAGCTGCTGTTCCGTGTCGCCGAGCGCCTCGACGGGTTCCCCCGGCACATCGCGCTGCACCCATGCGGGATCGTGCTGTCCTCGCACGACCTCGTGGACCGGGTGCCGCTCGAGCGCTCCGCCAACGGTCACCGGATGGCCCAGGCGGACAAGGACGACGTCGAGGAACTGGGCTACCTCAAGCTCGACATCCTCGGGGTGCGGATGCTCTCGTCGATGCGACATGCGCTCGACGAGATCGCCCGCACCACGGGGGAGAAGGTCGATCTCGACCGGATCGCGCTCGATGACCCTCCCACCTTCGACATGATCCGCGCGTCCGACACGCTCGGGTGTTTCCAGATCGAATCGCCCGGTCAGCGTGAGCTGTTGCAGAAGCTGCAACCCGATCGGTGGGAGGACCTGATCGTCGACATCTCCTTGTTCCGCCCGGGTCCAGTGAAGTCCGACATGATCCGTCCGTACCTCTCGCGCCGGATGACCTTGGAACAGCCGAGCTACATCCACCCGGGACTGCGACCGGCCCTCCAGGAGACATTCGGCGTGATCGTCTACCACGAACAGGTGATGCGGACGCTCGCCGCGCTCGCCGGATATTCCTTGACCGAGGCCGACCACATCCGTCGACATCTCGACCGCGAGGATCTGCTGCCAGGGTTCCAGCGGGACTTCCTCGCGCGGGCGACCGCACGTGGGGTGACGCGGGAGGCCGCCGAGAAGACGTGGGACGCGGTTGCGCAGTTCGCGTCGTTCGGGTTCTGCAAGGCCCACGCGGCGGCGTTCGCGGTCCCGACGTACCGCTCGGCGTGGCTGAAGGCGAACCATCCCGCGCACTTCCTTGCCGGCGTGCTCACGCACGATCCGGGGATGTATCCGCGACGTTTGATCCTGGACGACGTCCGGCGCCATGGCATCCCGATCCTGCCGCTCGACGTGAACCGCAGCGAACCTGAGTACGTCGTGGAGGAGGTCGACCGGGGCGCGGGGAGGAGCCGCGATCCGCGCGTCGTCGACGCGGGGCGTGCGCCAGCTGAGCCGTCCGAACGAGATGTGTCGATCGCGCCGTCGTCGCAGCGAGACACGCAACCCGACCTCACATACGCCATCCGCCTCGCGCTCCAGGACGTCCACGGGATCAGCGACGCCGAGATCCGGTCGATCATGGCGGCACGTGCGGAGCGCCCGTTCCACGACGTGGGGGACTTCCTTCGTCGTACCACCGTGACGCGACCGGTCGCGGAGGCGCTCGCGCATGCAGGCGGGTTCGATGCGCTGACCGGATCGGGGACGAACCGCCGTGAGCACCTGTACGACGCGATCACCGTGGATGCGCCGCGCGAAGGCGATCAACTCACGCTCGCCGTTGCCGGGGCGCCGGCGCATGGGTTCCCCGGGTACACGGATGCAGAGGTGGTGAAGGCCGAGCTCGAGGTGCTCGGCCTCGATGTCACCCGACACCTCGTGAGCTTCTTCGAGCCGCTCCTCACGGATCTCGGTGTGACGAGGGCGAAGGATCTGCACCGTTGCCGCCAAGACGCCTGGGTGATGGTCGCCGGGGTCAAGGTCGCTTCGCAGACGCCGGCGGTCAGGAGCGGTCAGCGGATCATCTTCGTGTCGCTCGATGACGCCACCGGGCCGATCGAGGTGACGGTCTTCGAGTCGGTCCAACCGAAGGTCGCGAAGACCGTGTTCCATGCGTATGCGCTCGCGGTGTGGGGCCAACTGCGCCGCACCGGTGTGAAGGGGATGAGCGTCACCGCCGAAGACGTCTGGGATCTCACGGAGCTCCATCGGGCCCGAGGCGACGGGCGGTTGCGCGAGGCGATGACCGGACCGACCGAGCTGCACGCGCCGGCCCGCCGGCTGTGGCACGCGAGCCCGGGATCCGCCGGATGATCGGGCCCGCAGTAGCGTGGGCCTTCATGGCCAGGCCGCCCGAGCCGATCCTGCACGTCGACCTCGACGCCTTCTACGCGAGCGTCGAGGTGTTGAAGGATCCGACGCTCCGCGGGAAGCCGGTGATCGTCGGCGGGACCGGCTCCCGAGGCGTGGTCACGAGCGCGTCGTACGAAGCGCGACGTTCCGGTGTGCGCTCGGCCATGCCCTCGGTCCGCGCGAGGAGGTTGTGCCCTGAGGGCGTCTTCCTTCCACCGGACTTCGAGGCGTACCGCGTCCATTCCAACCGCTTCCGCGAGGTCATGTTGTCGTTCACCCCGCTCGTGGAGCCCATCTCACTCGACGAGGCATTCCTGGACGTCGGGGGGGCGACCATGCTCTTCGGGGGCCCGCCGGAGATCGCCGGGAAGATCCGCGGTGCGGTCCTGGACGGGGTCGGGGTCACCTGCTCGGCGGGCGTCGCATCGACGAAGTTCGTCGCGAAACTCGCCTCTGCCCACTGCAAGCCCGACGGACTCCTGCACGTGCCTGCGGCCCAGACCATCGGCTTCCTCGAACCCCTTCCGGTCGGCCGGTTGTGGGGTGTGGGGGAGAAGACCGCCGACCTGCTGGCACGCCTCGCGATCAGGACGATCGGTGACCTTGCGCGGACCCCCGAACAGGTGCTCCAGCGCCTGGTCGGGGAGGCCGCGGCCCGGCACCTCACCCAGCTCGCCCACGGCATGGACGAGCGCGAGGTGATCCCCTACGAAGCGCCCAAGTCGATCGGTCACGAGGAGACCTTCGATCGCGATCTGGACGACGACGGGGAGATCCTGCGCGAGCTCCTTCATCTCTCCGGACGGGTCGCCGCGCGGCTCCGCGAGGACGGGTACCGCGCGCGGACAGTGACGCTGAAGGCGCGGCTGGCCAACTTCACGACGCTCACGCGGTCCCGTACCGTCCGAGACCCGACGGATGTCGGCGCCGATCTGTACCACGCGGTCGGTGAGCTCTATCGTGCGCTCCCCGGAACTGGACGGCGCATCCGCCTGCTCGGCGTGCAGGCCAGCGGGCTCGTGCGGGCCGGCGCGGAGCAGCTCGCGCTGCTCCGCGCCGGCCGCTGGGACGACGTGGAGCGGACGCTCGATCGGATCGAGCGGCGGTTCGGCACGGGCTCGGCGACCCACGCGACCTTGCTCGACCGGGATCGCGGGCGGCCACGGTCCCCCGCGGCTGCTTCCGATCCCGCCCTCGAACCAGGGTTCCGCGCTTCCGGGGAGCCTCCCTATAATCGGTGATGGCGGTCGGATCCCCACGACCGGAGGTCACGGGATGCCACTCAACGATCACGAACAACGCATCCTCGACGAGATCGAGCGACGTCTCGCTGAAGACGACCCGAACTTCGTCGAGCAGGTCGGTCGGACGGATCTCTACACGCATCACACCCGTGGGATCCGCCTCGCGGCCGTGGGTTTCCTGCTGGGATGTGCGCTGCTGCTGTTGATCGGGGTGTCCATCTGGATCGCGCTCATCGGCTTCGCCGTGATGGTGTCCGCTGCGCTGCTCATCTATCGCTACCTCGGGCAACTCGGGCGCGACCAGATCCGCGCGATGCAGGAGGAGGGCGCCTTCTCGATGACGGGCCTCATCGGACGGATCGCCGCTCGGTTCCGACGGTCCTGACGCGCCGTCGCCGGGGGAGGCCGCCGACCGAGCCCGAGCGGATGGTTTCTCACGTATCACTAGCTCGACGGTTGCCACACTCACGCGTCGAGGTGTACAACGAGCGCTCTTCCTCGGGCGCTGACCGTCAGGCCGGAACGCAGATACTTCCCCTTCCGATCCGACGGCCCGCCCATGTTTCGGTGGTCGGGTCGGAGAGAGGAACCGAAGGGGCGTACGTCTGCATGGAGGGGTTCACCGCTCATCAAGCGTGCAAGTTCACCGGATGCTCGTCACGCCAGCTCCGCTATTGGGACCAGATCGGACTGGTCGAACCGTCCGTGCAAGGCACCGGCGGTCGTCCGGGCGTGCCGCGCCTGTACTCGTTCCGCGACCTCGTGGCACTTCGCGTCGTGCGGTCGCTCATCGACGGCGGTTCTTCGTCGCGATCGACGACATCGCGACGTCGGTGCACAGCAACGTCCATTCCTTCGAAGAGGATCGGGAGCGGTTCGTTCGTGGCCTGCGCGAGGCTGCGGCCCATACGGCGACGGGGTCCTGATCGCTCAGTCGCGTCGATAGACACCGAACACCCTGCGTCGCAGCGGCGTCGAGTGTCGCAGGTCGCGGATGATCTGGTCGGCGTCGGCGGCGGCGTCGACCGCCTCGTCGTTGCTCGGAGCCTGCGAAGCGTACGCGGCACGCACCACTGCTCCGGTCAAGCGCTCGAGATGCCCGTCAACGAGGAGGTCGGTCGCCTCGACACGCCGGCGGTACTCGAGTGGCGTCTCACCGGGCCCACGACCGAACCCGAGGTCGGCGGCGCGCTCGGAGAACACGTCGTACGTCGCGAGGATCAGCGCGCGTGGTTCGCGGGCGGCAACGCGGAGCTTGCGGCGCCGGTGGAACCAACGGACCAACGGGATGCCTGCCAACAGCACCACGGACGCGAGTGTCAGCCACACGAGGACCATCCGGAACGGGATGGTGCTGGGCCTGGTCCGTTGATCGGGCGAGGTGGCGTCGGGTTGCCCACCGGGATCGTGGTAGAAGTGCTCTCTTCCCGCCGGGACCGCCGGGTGAGCGTTCGGTTGGGTCTTCGTATGGTGTGCGCCCCCCACCTGACAGTTCCCGGTCGACGGGTCACAGACCGGCCCGATCGACGACCCACCCATGTAGGTCACCATCGCGGGGTTCGTCTTGCCGGGGGTCGGTTCGAATGGTAGCCAACCGTAGCCTTCGAACGGCACCTCGACCCAAGCGTGGAGGTCGGTGGTCATGACGCTCCAGGTGTTGTCTGCGATCTTGTCGCCGGACGCATATCCCATGGCGACGCGAGCCGGGATGCCGAGCGAACGCAACATCACGGCCATCGCGGCCGCGAACTGCTGACAGAAACCGTTCCTCCCCTTCGTGAGGAAGTCGGCGAGTCCTTGCATCGTCGACGGGTACTTGACGGTCTGGTCGTAGCGGTAGAGCGCCGGGTCCGTCAAGTGCCGTTGGATCGACATCACCCGTTGGAAGACCGTCGTGTCGTTCCGTGTCCACTGCTCGGCGAGATCCGTGACCACCCGTGGAACGTCGGCCGGGAGCTTCGTCTCACCGGGATACTGCGCCGCTGACCCGGGCGCGGCCACCTCGAGGTCGAGCGCGCTCGGTGTCGGATACACGGACTGCACGGCATACGTCGCCCCGCGATTCGGCGGCTCGGCGACGGTCAGGGTCTGCGACCCCGCGAACCAGGTCACCGAGTCGCCCGCCTGCTCCAACGCGCTGGGCTCGTACGCGACCGGGAGCCACGTGTAGCCCAGATCGTTGGTCACCGTGAACGTTTCCTCGATCGTCGTTCCCTGCAGGCCGGTTGCGAATTGCTGTCCCTCCTCGATCGAGGTTCCCGGTTCGGAAGCCGGCGACCACTGACCCTTGTCATCGAGCGTGTCGAGGCCGACCATCCGCCAGTACGCGGGTTGGTCAGACTGCACCTGGAAGACCTCGACGGGGTCGCCCTGGTTGAGGATCGCGCCGATGTTGACAAGCGGACTGACATGGACTCGGCTGTCGGCGTTGATCGACGACAGGTCGATGACGGCTTTCCCACCGAAGCCCGGGACGAAGATCGGTGCAAGCGCGGCGAGCACGACGGCGCCGGCACCGATCCTGCGAGCCCCCCGTCCGGCGGAAGGCAGCAGTCGGTTCCTCGCACCGGGGGGACTCCAGACCGGCCCCCAGCCGTGGATCCGCCGGAGCGAGTCTGCGAACACGATGGCGAGCGCCGCGATCAGGAAGAGCACCCCGTAGATCGGCTTGATGACGCCGTCGAGCACGCTGTCGGCGAACGCGACCAGCGCGACCGGGGGCACGAGCGAGAGCAGGGGACTGCCTGCGCGGAACGCGAGAGCGAAACAGGAGAATACGGCGGCCCACACGGCGGTGATGGCAGCAAGCATGAGGGAATCGTTGGCGGGGGCCGGCGATATCTGGATGCGGGCCTCTTCGCCGACCTGTCCGGCTGCGTGTCCCATCTGGCGCAGGGTCTCGAAGGTCGGTGCGCCGAACCACGTGGTGGCCGGGAAGACGATGATCCCGATCGCCACCACCAACAGCGCCGCGCTCACGGCCGTTGCGAGCAGGAGGCTGCGGCGTTCGAACGCCCACGCCACCAGCGCCGAGGCGACGCTCACCGCGAGCAGGCGATACGTCGCGCCGTGCCCAAGGAACACGCGTCCGAAGGCGAACCCGACGGCCAGCGCGACCAGCAGGATCGCAACGAGCGCCGTCAGACGCTGGATACGAGCAGTCGTTCCCGCGGTACGTGCCATCGTTCCCTCAACCTCGTCGACGGGGTCAACACGAGACAATCCCAACCCCCCCGGGTCAGCGCGAGCCGAGCCTCGGTCGCGCGAGCCTCCAGCTGGGTGCGGCGGCTGGCCGGGGCGGTCGCCGGCTCGACGGGATGGATCAAGATCGCGAGCTTGGGGCCGAACCCGGAGCCCGATCGGACGAGTTGCGGCAGCTCTTGTGGCGCCGGCGGCGCGGCGATGAGCACGAGTGATGCATCGGCCGATGCCGCGCCTCGAAGGTTGGTCAGGGCGGTAGAGAGCGACGGCCCCTTGCCATGGGTGACGCCCGCGAGCGCGTCGAGGAACCGCTCCTCGGACAACGCGATCGCGGGAGCGTCGGCGGTCCCGAACCGCAACCCGAAGCCGTTCCGAGCGAGGAGCGCACCCACGCTCGCAGCGCAGGACACCGCTCGTTCGAATGCCACGGCGTGGGACCGACCGAGGGCCGTTTCACGGTTGTCGAGGAAGACCAACGCGTTCGCGCGTTTGCTCGTCTCGTTCTGCCTGATCATGAGCTCGCCCGTCCGCGCGACCGACGGCCAGTGGATCCGCCGGAGATCGTCACCTTCTTGGTACGAGCGCATCGTGAAGTACTCCTCGCCCGTGCGGAGGAGCTGCCGTGCTCGGGCGGCCCCCGCGTTGGGGCTCGTCGCTGCGTCCGGCGGCGTGGTGAGGTCCTCGATCTCGGGGGTCACCAGCAGTTCATCCCGGTTCTCGACGATCAGGCGCTTGCGACGGAGGCCGAAGGCGTCGGTGATGTCGATCGTCAATGGCCCGATTCGGTAGCGACCGCGCGCCTGCGGGAGGATCGAGTAGGAGACCCTTTGCGCCCGGCGGCCGGGCACGCTCGCCACCACCAATCGGGCGGACCGTCCGAGGGTCGGAGGGAGTTGGTCCTCGAGCATCAGGAACGAGCTCGGAGCGGTCGAACGGTTCTCGACGTCGAGCTGCACCGTCAGCCGGGTTCCCGGCCGGACGCGCACGTCGGACAGTCGCCGACGGACCGACACGCGTCGCTCGGTCCAGCGGAGGAAGAACCCCGCGACGACGGGAAGCAACACGAACCCGATCCCGACGACCTCGAGACCCGCCGAACCGATCAACCGCGCGACGAGCCACATCGCGACACCTGCCACGCAGACGGTCACTCCGCGCGGCGTGAACATCTACGAGCGCTCCGCCACCGGGACCTCCACCTGCGCGAGGATCTCCTTGATGACGACGGACGCCGAACGGCCGGTCATCACGGCGTCGGCCGTCACGATGATCCGGTGCGCCAAACCGGGGACGCAGAGCAATTTGATGTCGTCCGGGATCACGTAATCGCGTTCATCGGCTGCCGCGTAGGCCCTCGCCGCGCGCAGGAGCATGATCGAGGCTCGTGGGCTTCCCCCGAGGTAGACGTCGGGATGGTTCCGGGTGGCGTCCACGATCCGCACGATGTAGTCGCGGATCGCGGGGGCGACGTGCACCCGTCGCGCCTGTTCGATCATCTCCGCGATGCCCTGGGCATCCGTGACGCTGCCGATCACGCCGAGCGGTTGGCCCGCGCTGTGCGTCTCGAGGATCTCCGCCTCGATCTGAACGCTAGGATATCCGATCGACAGCCGCATCATGAACCGATCGAGCTGTGCCTCGGGGAGCGGATAGGTCCCCTCGTGCTCGACCGGGTTCTGCGTCGCGATCACCATGAACGGTGTCCCGAGCGTGTGCGTCTCGGCGTCGATCGTCACCTGTCGCTCTTCCATGCATTCCAGCAGTGCGGACTGCGTCTTCGGGGACGCACGGTTGATCTCGTCGCCCAGCACGACGTTCGCGAACACGGCTCCCGGGCGGAACTCGAAGTCTCCGCGCTCTTGGTTGAACACGTTCACGCCGGTGATGTCTGTCGGGAGCATGTCCGGCGTGAACTGGATGCGGCGGAACGAACAGTCGATCGACCGAGCGATCGACTTCGCGAGCATCGTCTTGCCGACGCCGGGTACGTCCTCGATCAGCAGGTGCCCCTCGGCGACCAGCGCCACCAGCGCCAGGCGGATCTCCGCGTTCTTCCCGCGAACGACACGCTCCACGTTCTCTTCGATCTGGCGGAAGCGGGCACCGAAGCTCTCCCATTCGCGCGTTTGCTCACGAAGCTCCAACCCCGCACCTCCGCTCGGCAGAACACTCATCGTACGGCCCCCCACTGGTTCTGTTCCATAGGCCGACCAGGCCCATCGGAGCTCGGAACCATGAACCAACGACGCGCTGCGAACGTGTACGAGATCGGGAGGGAAAGGGATGGAGGGGCGGAGCGGACCGCTTGACGCCCCGCGCGGCCCCTGTTCGCAACTCCAGGCATCGCGGCCACCCCGCCCCTCGCCGCGAAGATTACAACGTTGTGATTCGCTCGGTGAGTGGGCCGGCCGAACCGCCTGCAGCGCGTACACTCACCGCCATGGGACGGGCGCTCGTCCTCAACGCAACCGAATTGCCGCTCGCGGTCGTTCCCGCGAGGCGAGCCGTCGTGCTCGTGCTCAAGGAGAAAGCCGAGGTCGTGCAGTCGAACGGCGCGATCTTCCACAGCGAGCGCATCGCGTTGGAAGCCCCGTCCGTCGTCCGTCTCCGTCACTTCGTTCACGTTCCCTTCCGTGCCCACGCGCCGCTCACCAGGCGCGCGGTGTTCGCCCGAGACGGGTGGGAGTGCCAGTACTGCGGTTCCGCGGCCGAGAACCTGGACCACGTGTTGCCGCGTTCCCGTGGCGGCCTCCATGTGTGGGAGAACGTGGTCGCGGCGTGCCGGCGGTGCAACGCGAAGAAGATGGACCGAACGCCGCAAGAGGCAGGCTTCCATCTGCATCGCCAACCCTTCGCTCCATCAGACGGTTTCCGCCTGACCCTCGGCCAGGTGGAGCCCGGCTGGGAGCCGTACCTGATCTGATCGCCTCGGCTGGATCCCGACACGTCGCGGTCTGGCCCGATCCAGCATCGTCCCCCTCGTCAGATGCGTGACAGACGCTGAAGGCTGAGGCGTCTCGTGCATCGGCTTCTTCCATCGCTTGCGCTCGAACAGCAGTTCGGGCGCAACTCTTGTTGACGGAGGTGGAGTGTCAGTGGGATAAACGTGGACCCAAGTGGAGGAAAGGGGAGAACGCTTGGCCGAACTGCTCGGCACGCACAGCTACCAACTCGACCCG
>WNGI01053003.1_pt1 | contig 10152 bp, 10 predicted proteins | sample 5400621 | NCBI WGS metagenome assembly WNGI01 (sample SAMN13153374, study PRJNA577476) | soil metagenome | isolation source: 20 cm soil or saprolite under Garry oak tree replicate 1 | place: USA:California | collected 2016-06-15 | reverse complement strand
TACTATTATACCAAGCGCTAACATAAGTTGTGGCGCGGCCCTGGAGAGCTGCGTCGAGCGCTTCGCTAGCCGCCGTATATTACTTTGTCCGATATATATGGCTAATATAAACATACCAGTAGCCAGGACTATTTTCAAGCCCAGGACGACCAGGTAGGGCCAGCCAAGCGTGGTCTGCGTCAGCCGGTCAAACGTCAGGTACGCCCCGCTGAGCAGCAATACCCCCATACAGATATTCACCATGCGCCTGAATAACGCGGCAATCTCACCAGCTATCGCTGGAGCAGGTCCTTTACTGCGCAATGCCGGCAAGACCGCCACCAGGTACAGTATGCTGCCCCCAACCCAGGCGGCGGCAGCCAGTGTATGAGCCGCTCGAACTATCACGCGTATTTCTAACATGCATGTCCTTAGCTCGTCAGCAGCTGCAGATTCGTTTGCAGGTCCCGCGCCGTCATTTCACGCGGTATCATGCTGACGACGACGCCCTTGCTATTGATGAAGTATGTCGTCGGGGTATACGTCACACCGTAGTTAATCGCGGTCGCACCATTCGCGTCGAGCACATTCGGATAGGTGACACCGTACTTTTGTATAAAACTCAAGCCGTCGCCCCGGGTATCTTCAAAATCAACACCGACAAAGACGACCCCCTTCGATTGCATACGTTGCCACGTAGATTGCAGCAATCCAGCCTCGTCATGACAGGGAGCACACGATGAAGACCAGAAATTGAGGACAACCGCCTTGCCCTTCAGTGAGGCCAGGTCAAGCGCTGATGCCTGCTTCATATCTAGCGTGGCTAATTTGAAATTGGGCGCAGGCCGCCCTTTCAGTGGGTTAGCCACAGACGGACCATCGCTGCTGGCCCCAGACTGGTTTTGTGCCGGTGTCAGTAGTTGAGTCCAGAGCAGGACAAGCAGCCCGATATTTATCAGGCTCACTACGACAAAAATGGTGATGTGGCGCTTGCGGCTGCTTTTGCGCTTTGTCGTGATCTTTTCGGGCTGCGTGTTTTGCAGGTTATCGTCAACTACGCTGTCTTGTGTTTCCATCGTTTAAGTGCCGCTATTCTTATGATGCACGAGATAATACAAGCCTGATTATCGTGCTTGAGACTGATAGCGAGCTTGCAGTTGCAAGAGCATACCTTACAATAACCTGAATATTATCATGCTTCTTTTAGTAAAGACAAGAGTGCAAGGGAGCGACCCGGGCAAATTTTAACCGGGTCGCTCCCTTGCACTCTTGTTCTCTGTTGTCGTTAATTGGGAGCGAAAAGTCTACTACCGCGACGATACTTTACTACCCGAGAACAGCTCAATCATGCCCTTATTAAAGGCCGGGATATCCTTCGGGCTGCGGCTGCTGACCCAGTTCCCGTCGCGCACCAACTCCTGGTCTACCCACCTGGCGCCAGCATTGCGAATATCGTCCTGGATCGTGTAATAGCTCGTCAACGTCCTGCCCTTGGCAAGGCCTGCAGAGACCAGCAGCCAGGGGCCATGGCAGATGACGGCAATCGGTCTCCCGCTGTTATTAACCTGGCGCACAAAGTCCTGAGCCTTTGGCTCCATCCTCAAAGAATCGGCATTGAGCGCGCCACCGGGCAACAGGACAGCGTCAAAATCAGCGGGATTCGCCTGGTCCAGCGTCATATCCACGGGGAAGGTGTCTGCCTTCACATCGTGATTCATACCCTGCACCTGACCGGGCTTAGGCGCTATGATCTTTGTGGTGGCCCCGGCCTGATCCAGCGCCTTTTTGGGTTCAGTCAATTCTACCTGTTCAAAATCGTCTGTCACGAGAATGGCAACACGCATTCCCTGTACTGTATTTCCTTGCATGGTGCTCCTTTCTATCTACACTAAAAATGGGCTTATCTACACTAAAAACGGGGAATATTTCATCAAGTGTAAGTAATCTGTAGCATATTCCCCTTTGACCCCTTCCCAGGAGAGCGAAATAAGCTAGCGATGAAGAAGGGCCCCCATCTCTGGAGGCCCTTCTTCATCGCTAGCTTGTTTTGTAAATATTACGTTGCTACAGCTTCTTTTTCGACATTCGTCCCCAGCGTCCACCAGAGCAGGGAAACCAGCACGACGCACAGGCCCACAGCGCTAATGGCCAGCAGTCCCATCAAACCAATGAACGTCAGCAGTAAACCAGCGGCCGTCAGCAGCGGCCAGATGCTAGACGAGACTTTTCCCTGATTGAGTAGCGCTATCTCTTGTGACTGTGCCGCTGCTCGCGCGCTACTTGCGGCGGCAAGTAATGATTCTATTGTCGTGTACAGGGCGCGCGCATCAAAGGGTTTGCTCAGGCATGTCGTATATGTTTGCAGCTGGCTTTGTTCTTCTCTAGCCGCACCTACTGGCACCGGGCATTCCCACGCCAGCACAACGACCGGTAAGGTGGAGAGATCGGGGTGTGATTGTACTGCATCTAAGTGTGACCAGTTACTTCCGGTATTTTCATCGATATCGAGGATCAGCAGATCAGGTTCTCGCGCCTCGACAGTTGGAAGGATGGCCGGAGAGTTTGCCTCGACGACATGCATGCCGCGATACTGTAAACCCAGAGCAATCAGCCGCCGTAATGATGCGTCAGTCTCAATGAGGAGAACGGTTGGTTCCGGTCCGTGTGGCATGAATGCTCCTCCATATGCCGGCGTAAAGGGCCTTTACGACGTTAGCTTCTGCAAGGGAGCATATCCGCTTTACATTACAGTTGCTTTGACAAAAATGCGCCAAGCCTTACAAAGACCTGAATATATACGGCTGGGCGTAGGGGCCGCAGTGCCCAATTCATTGCGCCCAATAGGATGGATCGTCTCCCCAGGCAGGCGCAATGAATTGCGCCCCTACGATAATTTCGCTAGCCTATAGCCAACGTCCGGTACGGTCAAAATATACGTTGGATGGCGTGGATCGGCCTCGATCTTGCGGCGGAGGCGACTGATATAAACCCAGATGAAATCCACTTCACGGTTATATTCTGGCCCCCATACTCGTTCCAGCAGCACCTCATGCGTCAGAACCATCCCCACGTTGCGCGCCAGCGTACTGAGCAGTTTGTATTCTGTGCGACTCAACTGTACCGGGCACCCCTCCAAAAAGACCTGGTGCTGGGCGTAATCAATGGTCAGTTCGCCCGTGGTGAAAATGGCCTGAGGTACCATGTGGTCGCCAGGTGCGGCCCGTCGGCGTAAGAGCGCACGCAAACGCGCCAGCAGTTCTTTCATGCCGAACGGCTTTATCACCAGATCATCGGCGCCAAGATCAAACAGCCTTACGCGTTCATCTTCATCGCAATCATCGCAGAGCATGATCACGGGAATCTGCGCGAATTCGCGCAAACGCTGCAATAGTTCTAGACCACTGATATCGGCCAGGCGCGTCGAGAGCAGGATCAGGTCTGGCTCTTCCAGGTCAAGCTGGCGCAGGAACTGAATGCCATGATTGACCGTATGTACGCGGTAGGCATGCTCCTCCAGGTTGGCCCGTAGATAGCGCACCAGGCGCGCGTCGCCCTCTGCGACCAGGACATACGCCCGCTGGCCGGGTTTCAACAAAACGCTACTACGCACCGTAGGTAACGGTAGCGGGCCACTCGGCGACGAGGAGAGTGGTTGCGACTGCCGCTGTAGCTGCGAGGATAAGCGCGGCGCCAAAGGCAATGTACAGTAAAACGTTGCGCCCTCTCCCAGGCCAGCCGAATCGACCCAGATTGTGCCGCCATGAGCCTCAAATGTCGCTCGCGCAACAGCCAGTCCCAGACCACTTCCACTGGAAGCCGACCCCTCCCGCTGTTGAACACGGTAAAAACGTTCGAAAATACGATCGAGATGTTCGGGAGCTATCCCCACTCCTTCGTCAGCGATGCTCAGGCGTACCTCGACGTCATTGTTCTCCAGCAAAATAGTGATAGTCCCCCCCTCGGGAGAGTACGTGACAGCGTTGTTCATCAGGGAGTGTAAGGCCTGCCCAACGCGCACAGCATCGCAGACCACTACGAGAGGGACAACTGGTGGGATAGTGAGCACAAAAGTGTGACGCGGCGCAGCCTTTTGCCAGTGCTCCACGACCTGGCGCAGCAGTTCAGGAATCTGTACCTGTGATAGCTGCAAGGTCTGTGCCCCGGAATCGAGCCGCCAGACATCTAGCAGCGTGTTAAGCACATCATATAGGCGGTCCGCGTGTGTATCGATCATCTGCAACATTTCACGTTGCATAATCGGGTCCCAGCGCGTAGAGTTTCCCAACAACGTCGTGGCACAGCCTTTAATCACCGCGAGTGGGGTCTTCAGTTCATGCGCAGCGAGCGCCAGCGCCTCACCACGAGACTCGATAGAGGAGCGTTCCAGCGTGATATCGTCGAGCAGTATCCCACGACCCAACAAATGCCCTGTGGCATCCCACATCGGAAAACAACGCACGCGTAGCCAGCATACCGCCGCATTTGCCAGGGCGATATCTGTCGAAGACTCTTTTTCAGGGGAGAACCAGGCACGATCAAACTCGTCTTGCACAGACTCAGGTTCGGCCGCCAGGGTCAGGAGTTGTTTCCGCACATCAAAAACGGGCTGCTCAATCAACTCATGACTGTTGATGCCGAGCAGGCGCACAGCGCTGGCGTTGAAATATGTGACGCGTTCTCGTGAATTTAAGAGCAGAAAGCCGCTGCTCATATTAGCAGCAACTCCCGTGAGCACGCTATATTCTTGTAAGAGCCCGGCAGATAAAATATCGCTATCTTTTGAATAAATATGTGATGGAGACAACGCGCTCTCTACGGCCCACCAACCACCATTGCTCGTATTTGTATCTGCCCCGTTTCCGGCGGCGAAATCCATGATACAGGTAACCTCTCCTGGTTGCTTGAGTTTGTCTGGCTCACTTATATTCTAGCAAACAGGTCAAGTTCTGTTATTTAGCGACCATGGCAATCATCACGATGAGGACAAGGTGAAATATCATGGCGACGACGAATCCCCAGGCGATAAAGAGGATCCACTTGCGGTCGTTCAGTATTGAGCGGTACGAGGAATACGACTCGGGCCAGCGTTCCGAGGCGACTATACCCATTGCTATACGCAGACGTAAGGGAGTCCGGACGGGAGAGCGGCGCATTTCGATGAGCAGAGACTGGTAGCAGTCATTGCACAGAATCCAGGAACGACGAGGCTCGGGTACACCTTCTGGCTCCATCAGGGGAACTGACCCTGATTTGAGGCGACCGCTACAGATTGAACAGCGTTTAGATGTGTGATTTTTTGCCCTGCGGGCGCTCTCTCGACCACCTGCAACGACAGCTCCACTTCTGCTCACTTCTTTCATCGTCGTCAATCCTTTCTGTCGCCTGGTCTCCAGGTATCTTGTCTCGCACTTCCGAACGAACACATACTCCAGGGTACAAAAATATTGCACTTTTCTATTCTACCACATTTTTTTGTAATAGGTTTGTGATAACTAGAAGCATACACGAACAACACCGGGTAAGGAGGATACAGAAAAGGCGAGCTGTTCGGAGCAATTTGGCGGGTGCCAAATTGCTCCGAACAGCTCGCCTTACTAACTTATCAGGGGCGCAGCAGGAGGGGAAGCAAGTAGACCGTGCTGACGACGAATATCCACACGAAGTCAACGAAGTGCCAGTACATCTCACCCGCCTGGACAGCAAAATGATTCTTCGCCGTGAAGTCACCAATCAAACAGATGAGTAAGAAAAGTATGCCGACAGTGACGTGTAAACCGTGAAAACCAGTCAACGTGTAGAAGGCCGAGCCGAAAGCCTGGTAATGGATTGTAAAATTCGACGCGAACAGGTTGGTATACTCATACAGCTGGCCTCCCAGGAAGATGGAGCCCAGTACAATCGTGCCAAGAAGACCCAGCACCATATTACGTCGATTCCCCCTAGCGATACTGGCGCCCGCAAAACGTGCGGGTATACTACTTGCCAGCAGGATGAACGTATTGATCAGGGGAAAGACCACATCCAGGTAATCCCCCGAGGGCAGCTTGAATGCCCAATGCCCACCCATATTCCTGATTTCAAGGTAAAGATACGCTGCGATTAAGTTGGCGAAGATCAGCGCCTCCGAGGTAATGAAGAAGATCATTCCCCACCAGCCAAGACTTCGTCCCGCCAATTGATGCTCAGTAGCAGCAGTGATTGGCTCACCTTGAGTAGTACTCATTTATTCTCCTCTCCCTATCTTGAGGATAGGTATCTCGCGCCCCTTACCGGTGTATGGAGACACCCATCACTATTTCCTTCGTTCAAGCCCCCAACCAACGATGGCAGCAACCGTTAACACCACGCCGATCCCCAGCACGACCGGGTTGGTGATGAGACCAACGAGCAAAATGATCAGCGCCACAGCCAGACCAAACGGCCAGATGCTCCTTTGAGGGCTGAGCGCCTGCTCTTGTACTCCCTTGGGCGGCAGGGCCTTTTTCGCGCCCTTCTCGCCCTGGTTTTGCTCCTCAGTCACATGCTCTCCTTTTCCCGCTTATCTCATCTCAGTACAAGTACCGGGTCTATACCGTTCGGTCTACATCAGTGGGTTGCTGTCTTCCAGTCAGCGATATCGGGGTTCTTCATGTCATAGAACGGGCGACGACTGCGAACCGTCGGGATGGTCAGGAAATTGTAATGCACCGGTGGGGAACTGGTATCCCACTCCAGCGTGTACGCATCCCATGGATCATCGCCCGCGGGCAGCCCGCTGCGCAGGGACGTGATTAAGTTCCAGAAGAAGACCATAATCGCCAATCCCAGCATGAAGGCGCCAACCGTTTGCAGCAGATTTATTTCGTTCCAGCCAAGGTTGTCCGGATAGGTGTAGACACGCCGCGGCATACCCAGCAGGCCCAGGATATGCATGGAGAAGAAGGTCAGATTTATGCCAATCAGCATGAGCCAGAACTGGATCTGCCCTAAACGCTCGTTCATCAATTTGCCGCTCATCTTGGGGAACCAGTAGTAGAAACCCGCGAAGATGCCGAAGACGGTACCACCGAAGAGGACATAGTGCAGGTGCGAGACCACGAAGTAGGTATCCGTGACCTGGTAGTCGAAGGGCACAACCGCCAGGGCCGCTCCATCCAGGCCACCAATCAGGAACATGGCGATGAAGCCACAGGCAAAGAGCATTGGAACCTTGAGGCTCACCTTACCCAGGGCGATGGTCGCGATCCAGTTGAAGATCTTCACAGCGGTCGGAATGGCGATCAGCGTGGTGCTGGTAGCGAAAAAGGCCTGCGCGATCGGGGGAAGACCAACAGCGAACATATGGTGCGCCCAGACAGTGAAGCTCAAGAAACCGATAGCTACACCAGACCAGGCGATAAAGGTATAGCCGAAAATAGGTTTGCGCGAGAAAACGGGCAATACCTCGGAGATCATACCAAAGGCAGGCAGGATTAGAATGTACACCTCGGGATGGCCAAACGACCAGAAGAGATGCTGCCAGAGCAATGGATCTCCTCCAGCAGCGAACTGGTAAAAATGCGCGCCCAGGTGACGATCGAGCAACTCCATGACGCTAGCAGCCGTGAGGCTGGGAATCGCGAAGAGCAGTAGGAAGGCTGTTATCAGGGTCATCCACGTAAACAACGGCATACGGTTAATCGTCATACCCGGCGCGCGCATCTTGAGAATAGTGACCACAAAATTGAGCGAGCCAGCTATCGAAGAAATACCCAGGAGGAGAATACCCAGCAGCCAGAAATCCTCGTTCAAGCCAGGCGTACACATGACAGCGTTACCGCAATTCGAGGTTAGCTCACTTAACGGCGCGTAGTTGAACCAGCCGCCATTGGGCGCCTGGCCAAGGAGGAAGCTCGAACTCAGGAAGATTCCGGCGAAGAGCACCATCCAATAGCCAAAGGCGTTCAAACGCGGGAAGGCCATGTCGCGTGCCCCAATCATCAGGGGCACGACAAAGTTACCGAAGCCAGTGAGCGTCGGCATTACGAAGAGGAAAATCATCGTCGTGCCATGCATGGTAAAGACCTGGTTGTAGACCTCCGGGCTGAGCACATGCCCGTTAGGTACCGCCAATTGTGTGCGGATAAGTAAAGCCTCGACTCCTCCCGCCAGGAAGAAGAAAAAGCCGGTGAGCATGTACATGACGCCGATCTTTTTATGATCGGTTGTCATGAGCCATTCGCCAATGTAAGTTTCGTCAAGGCGCTTGCGACGCTCTACTACAGGTGCCTCAACGATGGTGCGGGTTGCCATGGCCATTCCTCCAAATATCCAGCCCTGTAAAATACAGGGGTAACAGGCTACTTTAGACTTTGCAGGTAAGCAATCAATGCATATATCTGAGAGTCCGAAAGACTACTGATGACCATATCATTGCCTGGTTTCACTGCCTGCGGGTCGTGCAGCCATTGATACAGGCCGCAATTGTCCTTGTTCGCCAGCTTGCCATTGACAAGCTGGCACGCTGGATCATTAGCCCAATTGTGACCTTCACTGGCAATCAGTACGCCACCTCCGATAAACCTGCGCTCAGCAAAGTGCGTCAGATTCGGGCCGACCAGGGCAGTAGAGGAAAGGCCACTATTCGTCTTGGCAGCATCGAAGCTGTTCAGGTTGACACCTACAATACCATGACAGCCTGTGCACCCCCCCGACCCTGTGAAAATCTTCTGACCTTGCAGGGCAAGCGCATCGGTCGGAGTTCGTGCGGACTGTTGCTCGTTACTCACCCAGGCATTGAAGGCATTCGTATCTAAAACGATGACATTGAAATACATGTGTGCATGCTGCGTGCCGCAGTATTCAGCGCATTGACCGTGATACTCCCCGACTTGATCGGCCCGGAATATTTTCTGGTTGAGATGTCCAGGGATGACGTCCGTCTTGCCAGTAATGCTGGGGACCCAGAAGCTGTGGATGACGTTACTCGATTGAAGATCCATGTGCACAACGGACCCCTGCGGTAAGTAAAGGGTATCGGCGTTGTTCACGTGCTGATTTGGATAGTCGAACTCCCACCACCATTGATGCCCAACCGCAGCCACCTATTGCCATGAATCTGCCTGGGGGCAGGTGTATTTGGACGCTCACGATAGCGGATAATCGACCAGATCAGTACAGCCTCGACGACCACAAAAACAAGTGTGGCCACCGCCAGGATGAACCAGAACAAATTCGCTTCCTGCTGGGCAACAGGCCCCGTTGGGTTCAAAATAGTGGGAGAATTGCCGCCACAAGCTGTAAATAGGAGCGAGGATAAAAGCACGACCGGGATTATCGCTCCCCAGTGTTTCATCCTGCGAAATATTGGCATCCTCACTTCTCATCTCCTAAAAACGTGATTAACGGTGGAACGGAAAGAGTGATCATATCGCTGCAAATGCGGCACTCTTGCCATCATATGCGACTACTATAAATGCTTCCCCTGTCAGGTGGCTTGCAGTTGCTCCACAGCACCTTACAACAGCCTGAATAGTATAGCAGAACAGGCCACATGCGACGAGGTCAGTTGAGAACGGCTTCGTTCTCCATACCATCCTGCAAGGCCTCCTGCTCTCTTTGTTTCGCCTCCTGCATCTGCATCCAGCGTATAAACAGAATACTGACGATAACAATATACACAATATTTCCTGGTATCCACATAATGAGTCCACCCAACTGCTGGTCCGCGGCAGGAGAAAGTCCCCAGATGCGCGGCGCGGCCAGGTATGGAGCATACAGCGGTGGTAAAAAGGTTAACCCCGCGCCAAGCGCCACCGTCGGCATTCCACTTAAGAACAGGTAGAGTACCTGCCCACCAAGTGAGAGGCGAGGCAATAACGCGGAAGGACTAAAGACAGGCCACCAGTAGATTACGCCAAAGACAATGAACGTCACATGTTCCAGGATATGAATGTTCTGGTTCTCCAGCGTCGCGTTATACAGCGGCGGCGCGTGCCAGAGCCAGAAATCGAAATTATAGAGAAAGAACGCAAGCGCTGGAAACGTCAATACTCGGGCTATACGAAATATTACCTGTTTGCGCAAGAGCGGGTCTACCAGCCAGCCAGGTATCCCTATCAAAAGGAGCGGGGGCCCAACAATTGTGATGCACAGGTGCTGCAGCATGTGCGCGCTGAAAAGATAGCTGTCACCCAATTCATCAAGCGGTGAAAC
>WNGI01007228.1_pt1 | contig 10152 bp, 5 predicted proteins | sample 5400621 | NCBI WGS metagenome assembly WNGI01 (sample SAMN13153374, study PRJNA577476) | soil metagenome | isolation source: 20 cm soil or saprolite under Garry oak tree replicate 1 | place: USA:California | collected 2016-06-15 | reverse complement strand
CGGCTGACTCCGGCGTCTCGTGCTGCGACCAGCATGTTCAGAAAGCCCGTCGCGTTGGCAGCATGCGTGCGCAGTGGATCTTCGATCGAACGCGGGACCGAACCGAGCGCAGCCTGATGCAGAACGATGTCAACTGCCCGGCAGCCCCGGCGGCATGCGTCGGGATCGACGATATCGGCTTCCAGGAACTGGTGCCGTTCCCACCGCTCGTCGCCGACGGCTTGGCGCACCTCTTCCAGGTTGTTGCGGTGCCCGGTCTCGAAGTTGTCGATGCTGACGACGTCCTGTCCGAGGCGCAGCAGGGCTTCGAGCAGATGCGAACCGATGAACCCTGCGCTTCCCGTCACCAACCAGCGCAAAGGCTTGGCGCGGAGCTGCAGAACGGCTGTCCGCATGGCCATCGGCTCGCGCGTGACGAAGGTCATCACAGCCTCCATACCCGGATGCCACGCGCCCGCAACGCCACCGCGTCGGCTTGGCACTTCACATCGACGTACACCCCATTGGGCATGAGCTTGGCGACCAAGTCATCCGCCGAGTACCGCTCGTAGGCGCGGTGCGCCACGGCCGAGACAATGGCATCGGCGCGGGGCAATTCGTCCCAGGGCGTTAGCTGTACGCCGTACTCGCGCAGGGCGTCGGTGGGATCGGCAACCGGGTCGTGAACGTGTACGGACGCCCCGAAGGACGCAAGTTCCCTGACGACGTCGATGACGCGCGAGTTGCGCAGGTCAGAGCAGTCCTCCTTGAAGGTCAGTCCCAGCACGTTCACCGCCGCGCCCTTTACTGCAGAGCCGGCCTGGATCATCAGCTTCACCGTCTGATCCGCGACATATTTGCCCATGCCGTCGTTGATGCGGCGCCCTGCCAGAATGACCTGCGGGTGGTAGCCGAGCAAGTCCGCCTTGTGCGTCAGATAGTACGGGTCGACACCGATGCAATGTCCACCAACCAGTCCTGGCCGAAAGCGCAGGAAGTTCCATTTCGTGCCGGCTGCCTCCAGCACCTCGGTCGTATCGATCCCGATCTTATGACAGATCAGGGCAAGCTCGTTGATCAACGCGATGTTAAGGTCCCGTTGCGTGTTTTCGATGACCTTGGCTGCCTCCGCGACCTTGATGCTGCTCGCCCGGTGCACACCTGCGACAATGATGCTCGCGTAGATCCCGGCAACCTTCTCCAGCGTTTCGGGCGAATCGCCGGAGACAAGCTTGATGATCCGCGACAACGAATGCTGCTTGTCGCCCGGATTGATGCGCTCCGGCGAATACCCGACAAAAAAGTCGCGCCTCCACTGCATCTCGGAACAGCGCTCGACGACGGGCACGCAGATTTCTTCGGTCGCCCCGGGGTAGACGGTCGATTCGAAGACGATTGTCGCGCCACGCTTCAGGTGCCGGCCGACCGTTTCGCTTGCCGCAACCAAGGGCCCGAAGTCGGGTTGGTGCGCGTCGTCAACCGGGGTCGGAACTGCGACGACGATGAAATCGGCGTTACCGAGTTCGGCCGCGTCGGTGGTAACTCGCAGTCCCGATGAGGACTCGAACTCCGCGCGACTCACTTCCCCCGTCGGGTCATGGCAATCGCGGTATGCCGCTATCTTCCCCTCGGAGAGGTCGAAGCCGATCGTCGGATATTTTTTTCCGAATTCGACGGCCAGGGGCAAGCCTACGTACCCCAAGCCTACTACGGCAACAACCGTCACTTCGACTCCCTTCGTCGTGTTTAGGTGCGTGTCGGACCCGCTGGCGCCCGCTCCTGGCAGTTTCAGGCAGAAGGACCACCGATTGGGCTACAGCGTCTTCAGCAGCGCAGCAACTTCCGCAGCGCAATCCGGGCTGCAGGTTAGTGGTGGCGCCTTGGCGATCGATGTTTGAAGAGATTGCTGTTCCGCGCCGCTGCCTTTGGCGTCCGTCGCGGATTTGCCCGCCGCCTGATCGCTCGCCTGTGCGAGGACTTCCAATTCCTTGCGTGCGGCCGCCTTGTCGCCCGCCTTGATCAGGGTTTTCGCCAGATGCAGACGAATGTCAGCCTGGTTCGGCGCGAGCTGTGCTGCTTTCTGGAGCTTTTCGAGCCCCTGAGCCATGTCGCCGTTCTTCACCAAAAGCATGCCCAATGTGTCCAGGATTGCCGGGTTTGTCGGTGCGAGCGTCGACGCTTTCTCGGCGTACGACAGCGCCTTGGAGTCGCCCAGTTCGCCGGCTACCCAGGCGAGGTTGTTAAGAACCATCGCGTTATCGGGTTGTTGGGCGACCACCGCCTGATAGTACCGAGCCGCGGCTTTGTAATCCTGTTTCTGCAGGGCGCGTTCGCCCAGATAGGCGCGAAGCACGACGTCTTTCGGATGGTCCTGCAGCCACTTATCCGCCGCTCCGTTGGCGGCGGCGTCTTTGCCGGCGTTGGTCATGGTGGCATATAACTTTACCGCCACCATGCCATCATCGGGCGCGTGCTTCTGCGCTGCGCGGAAGGCAGCTTCCGCCTCTTGCCATTTCTGCTGCCCCCCCCAAAAGTCGCCTTCGAGTTGGTAGCCTCGCATGTCGGCAGGCTGTCGCCGCTGAATAGCCTTAATCTCCAGCAGAGCTTGTTCGCTGCGACCGGCCGCGGCGTAAACGATGGCGATCTGCCGGCTCACTTCGAAGCGCTCCGGGTTGATCTTTTGCGCCTCGCGCATTTTCTCTATCGCCTTGTCGTAGTCCTTTACCGCCGCCAGCGCCCCGGCAAGGCGCAGGAGCGGTCCCAACGTGTCCGGCTGGGCTGCCACCAGCTTGCTGAAGGTGCCAACCGCCAGTGTGGCTTCGCCCGTCGCCTGCTGAACCTGTCCCAGCAGCTCGAGCGTTCGAGGATCGTTTGGCAAGGCGGCATTCGCTTCTTGCGCCGCAAGCAGCGCTTGCTTGTCATCGCCCCGTCGGGCGTAGAACGCGACGAGCGCGACCCGCGCATTGATCGACTGTGGATTTGCCGTCACCGCCTTCTTGAGCAATGACTCGATTTCCGTGGGATCACCGCCGAGCGATTGCAAAAGATTGGTAAGCGCTAGCAATGCCTGCTCGTTCTTGGGATCCTTTTCGAGCAGAGCATCGTAGCGCTTGCGCGCCAGGTCCGGCTTTTTCTCGAGCCAATCGAGCTGCGCAAGGTTGCCGATCGCAGGGAGATAGTCCGGCTGGATCTGCAGGGCGCGCTCGAAATTCTCGCGCGCCGCCCCAACGTCGCGCTTGGTCAAGTAGACGATTCCCCTCAGGTTGTAGACCAGCGGATTGTTGGGCTGTTTCTTCTCGAGGCGGCCGACCGCGACAAGGGCCTGGTCAAACTGTTTCTGACGAAGGAGGTTGGCGATCAGGGCAAGGTCAGCCGCTGATAGGTTCGGATCCATGGCCGACGCGGCCTCGAGATCGCGAATCGCACCCTCTTTGTCGCCTTCCGCGAACCGCACCTGGCCGAGCCGGGTCCGCGCCGCGGCGTTTTTCGGGTCCAGCGCGGTTGTTTGCGCGAAGTATTGGGCTGCTTTAGGAATGTCACCGACGGCGAGATAGGCCTCTGCCGCGACCGTCATAAGCTGAGGATCGCGGGTACCGCGGCCCAGCGCCGGTTGCAGCACTTCGAGAGCGTGTGCCGGGCTGCCCAAGCGCAGATAAGTCGCTGCGAGCAGGCGCTGTGCATAGGTCGAGTCGGGTGCTCCGTTGGCTGCCCTGCGCAAATAGTCCAGCGCCTGATTATATTGCTTGGCGCGAAACTCGATCTCGCCGGCGAGAAGCAGGCCCGGGACGTAATCAACCCCCCCCTTGAGCACCTGCTGGATCGCCTCGCGAGCGGCGGGAAGGTCGTCGCGTCGCGACGCAATGAGCGCCTCGAAGTAGTAGGCCTGACGATCCAGCTTCGATATTTTTCGGATGGCGCCGACCTGGTCGGTTGCCTGTCCGAGATCGCCCTTGCCGATCAGCAGTGAAGCGAGGAGATAGCGACCCTGCAGATAATCGGGCTTCGCGTCCAGCGCCTTCGTCAGGAGAACAGTTGCCGAATCGGTTTGGCCTTCGGCAACGAGAAGCCGCGCCTTGAGCAGCGATGCCTCCGGTGGCGCCTGCGGCTGCGCGAGGACCGCATCGACGATCTTCCTGGAACCTTCGATGTCTCCACTCCCGGCCCGCAGTATCGCGATGCCCAGAAGCGCATCTGCATAATCGGCTTTGGCGGCAAGTGCAGCGTTGAACGCGGCTTCTGCGTCCTTGAGTTTGCCGAGCGAGAGCTGGGCGTTGCCGATCGTCGTCTTGAACGCCGCTTGCGCGTCCGAACTGCCAAGTGTTGTGCTGTCGAACTCGCTGACCAGTTCCTTGGCGTCCCCCTCAGCGACGAGAGCGCGCGCCAGCGCCGGCAGTGTTGTGTCCGCCGGATAGCCCAGCTGCAGCGCCATGCGCAGCTCTTTGACCGCGCCCGCGGAGTCGCGGCGCTCGGCCAGGGCAGTCCCGAGGAGGTATCGCGCTTCGGCGTCATCCGGCGCTTTTTGCAGCGCATTCCTGAGTTGGATCAACGCAGCGCCTGAGTCGCCCTTGGCCAGATACTCTCTCGCCGATTTGACCAATGTCTCGGGCGAATCGCGCCCGCAGGCGGCGAGCAGCACGACACAGACGCCCGCGGCGAACCAGACGTTGACCAGAGTGTTCAGCCAGACTCGCTTCATTTGGGTATCGCTTTCGTCGGGCGGGACGCCAGCGGGGCCATGGTGCGCCTCATTTGAGTCCGAACCGGTGAATGAGCTCGTAGAGCGTGGGCCGGCTGACACCGAGAAGGTCGGCAGCCTTGGTAAGATTACCATTGACTCTGCCGAGAACCCGGAGCACCGCGTTCTTCTCGGCTTCGTCGCGCACCTGGCGCAAATTGAGTTGCAATGTCTCCTGCAACTCCGGCGCGATGCCGATATCCGCGGCGCTGATTCTCGGTCCATCGGCCATGATCACCGCCCGCCGCATGACGTTCTCGAGCTCGCGCACGTTTCCCGGCCAGGCATAGGATTCGATGACGGCGACTGCATCGGGAAGCAGCGTCATCGAGCCCCGCCGTTGCTCGGCCCCGAACCGGTGAATGCATGTATGGGCCAGCAGTGCCGCGTCGCCCTTGCGTGCACGCAGCGGCGGGACCTCCAGCACGATCTCGGCCAATCGGTAGTACAAATCGTCGCGAAACTTGCCGGCCGCCGTTAAGTCTTTGAGATTCTGATTGGTGGCGCAGACGATGCGCACGTCGATTGGGATCTCCTGACGTCCTCCGATACGCTCGATCACGCGCTCCTGAAGAAAGCGCAGCAACTTCACTTGCAGGGCGAGCGACAAGTCACCGATCTCGTCGAGGAAGAGCGTTCCGCCATGCGCTGTCTCGATTTTGCCAAGGGTCTGTTTCGCCGCCCCCGTGAAAGCGCCCTTCTCGTATCCGAACAGTTCGCTTTCGAGGAGCGTTTCGGGTATCGCCGCACAATTGAGCGCGACGAACCGATTGCCGTGCCGCGGCGAGAGTTCGTGCAACGCGCGGGCGAGTAGCTCCTTGCCTGTGCCGGACTCGCCGAGGATCAGCAAGGTGGCCGAAGTCGGAGCGACCTTCTCCACCGTGCGGCAGATCTTCTGCATTCCGGGATCGCGCGTGACGATCCCTGCCATCGCCGGCGCGTGCTGCAGGGCCTGCAGGCGCCGGTTCTCCTCTTGCAAGGCGTAGACGCGAAATGCCCGTTCGATCATCAGCGTAAGGACGACCGGCTCGAACGGCTTCTCGCAGAAGTCGTACGCGCCCAGCGCGATGGCCTTGAGCGCGTTCGCGCGGTCGTTCTGGCCGGTAAGAACGATCACCTTGGTATCGGGTACCAGCCCGTGGAGATCCTCGAGCAGCTGCAAGCCCTCGCTCGGGTCGTCAGCGTGCGGCGGAAGACCGAGATCCATCGTCACGACGGCGGGTTCATGGCGACGCACCATCGCCATCGCAGATTCGCGATCGCCGGCAACGATCGTTTCATATTGATCGAATGCCCAGCACATCTGTTTCTGCAGCGCCAGGTCGTCCTCGACGATGAGCAAGCGAGTACGCGTTTCGTTCATGCGGCTTCTTTAGGCTCCATTGTAGGCGCGGCGGTGTCGTGCCCAAGTGGCAACACTACACGAACCCGAGTCCCCACGTCGGGAGTGCTGTCAACCAGGATCTGCCCGCCAACGCCCGTCACGTATTGCGCGCTCTCGTACATGCCGACGCCCATGCCCGCCGCCTTGGTCGTCTGGAAAGGCTTGAACAATCGGTCCCGGACGAACTCGGGTGTCATGCCGACGCCGCTGTCCGTGACTTCGATAACCGCGGTGTTGTCGTCGCGGCGCAACCGCACCGAAACCCGCCCCCTGCCGGTGGTTGCATCGAGTGCATTTTGCACCAAATGCCCGATGACATGCTCGAGTCGGTCCATGTGACCTACGCCATAGATCCCCACGGCCAGGTCCATGTCGATCGACGCGTTCTGGTCCGACTTGGCCGCACAGGCGCTGCGGATGACCGATTGGAGATCCACCGACCGCGGCTGTTCGACCGGCCTCGCCCCGGTCCTCAGCTGCAGCATTAACTTGTTCATGCGCTCGACAACATTGCCCACCGTCATGAGCATGTCGCGTTGGAACGCAGGGTTGTTGCGGTGTCGCTCCGCGTTCCGAAGCATTAGCGAAAGCTGTGCCACGAGGTTCTTCAGGTCGTGGACTACAAATGCCGACATGCGGTTGAATGCGTCGAATTTGCGCGCTTCGAGCAACGCCTCGGTCAACTGGATCTGAGCGAGATGGCTTGCCGCCTGTCGGCCAGCGGTCTTCAGCAGATCGAGCACTTCCCAATCTATCTTGATCGAAGCACGGGCCGTGACGAGCACGACGAATCCCACGAGGCCGGCGGGGGCCGGGAGCGGAACCACCAGCCACGCGCCCGGAAGCGAGACGAGCCATTCGGGAATCGAAAGGTCGCGGTAGCGCTCGGGTGCCGAGGCGTGCTCGGCGAGATCGATCACCCAACCGGTGCGCTCCAGAAACCTGCCCAGCGAGCCATCCACCGGTTCCACGGCATTCACGGCGGACATGTTCCAGCGCGCGGATGGCCGGAAGGACTGGTCGCCGTGCGTCAACCAGAGCGCACCAGCCGGGCTCTCGACCAAGTCGGCGAGTGCATGGATGCTGCGCTGCTGGATACCCTGCGGCGAACTGTCTGCCGATAATGTCCGGGTAAACCGTAGCCACTCCTCGCGGTAGTCGTAGCGGTACGCGAAGAAGTGTTTGCTGACAAAGACCTTCAGCTTGGACCTGAAGCTGCCTGAGAACACTGCCAATGCAAAGACAAGCAGCGCCGCGAACAGAAACTCGATTTGCAATGCGTTGCCCAGCTCCCCCCCGACGTAGCGGAGGAAGTACCCCGCTGCAGCAACGGCGAGAAGGAGCAGGCCCGACACCAGCAGCGCGCTCGAGCGCAGCACCGCGTCCCGCGACAAGTGCATCTCGATCGTCCACAGCGGATTCCTGGCCGCCGCAATGCCAATAAAAGGCAGCACCAGGGCGTGCGCGATGCCCCGCGCCACCCAGATGTTCAGATCCTGACGGCCGAACAGCGTGGCGTCGGAATAATAGAACAAATCAAATCCGAAAATTCCGGTCAGCCCCAGGCAAAGCGGCTTGACCGCCCAGCGCGCATGCGGCGCGGAACTGCGCAGCAGACGCTCGACCAGTACCAGCCCGAGGACGGCCAGCCCGAGGTGCATGCCATAGACAACGATGCCGGCACGAACCCCAAAGAGCGTGCGCAGCGGCTCCGGGCCAGGAAGCGCGACACTCGCGATGAGGGCGGCAGCCACGGCGACGATGAGCCACCAGGGCGCACCCACCAGCTTGGCGCTGGCCTCCACAGCGCTTCGGCGGGTCGTGCTGACGAGGCCGTACAGAAACCCGAACCACAGCGCGTAGCGCAGCGCGTCCAGCCCATTGGCAGCGATCAAGGTCGCCACACTCGGCCAGATGGCCACCGTGACTTCGCACGCCGCCCACAGCGCGCTGGCAATAATCGCCGACAGCAGTAGCGCTGCACGTGGTCCACCGCGCCAGCCCAGTGCCATGCGCAACGCGAACGCGAGGAAGCCGGCACCTGCCACGCCGTAGCTCCATATCGCCGCGGTAAGGAGGTTGCTTGCTGTCACGGGAGGGTAAAGGATGGGCGGGAAATGTTTGACTTTAGCGCGGATCCGTCGACTCGGCTAAGGCCACGCTGCGTCGTGTCCCGTCCCTACGGGACCGCGGCTTACAGCCCTCCCGCGCAACGATGCGCACTCGTCCGCGCCATCGCTGCCTTGCCGGTTCCGGACAAGGGAGCCGCAGTATGCGTCGATCAGCGTGCACCCTCGCCGAGCATGACCACCCTGACGGTCTTGAACAGGATAAGAATATCGAGCAGCAGAGAGTGGTTCTTCACATAGTAGAGGTCGTACTCGAGCTTCTTGATAGATTCTTCCACGTTCGCGCCGTAGGTATAGCGCACTTGCGCCCAACCGGTTAAGCCGGGTTTGACACTGTGCCGAACGCCATAGAACGGGATCTTCTCCGTAAGCAAGGAGACGAATGTCGGACGCTCCGGTCGCGGGCCGACGAAGCTCATCTCTCCTCTGAGGACGTTGATCAGTTGCGGCAACTCGTCGACGCGAGTGCGGCGCATAAAGCGCCCGACGGCTGTCACCCGTGGGTCATTGATGTCTGCCCAGGACGCCTGCCCGTTCTTTTCGGCATCCTGGGTCATGCTCCGAAACTTGAGCAACGTGAATCTCTGGCCACGGCAGCCGACCCTCTCCTGCCGATAGATGATCGGCGCGCCACCATCGAGCGAGATCAAACACACAATCGCAGCCATGAGCGGCAGCACGATCAGCAGCAGCACCACCGCAATAACGATGTCGAAAGCCCGCTTCACGACGCCACGCAGCCAGTTTTGTCGAAAACCGTTGCCATAAATCAGCCAGCTCACCTTGAGCGACTCGATCGGGACACGCCCGTGGACACGCTCGAAAAATCGCGGCAGGTCGGTAACCTGAACGCCGGCGAGGCGGCATTCCAGCAGCGCCCGCAGCGGGAGCACGCCACCACGCTGTTCGCGCACGGCGATGATGATCTCGTCGATGTTGAGGTGTTTCACCGTTTCGTCGAGAGACAGATAGTTCGAGACGATATGACCCGAGGCGACGCTCCTCGCAGCAACTTTCTCGAGCGGATAGAACCCCGCCAACTGCACGCCTGGAGGGCGTGCTAACGCGAGCGACGTTTCAACCACCTGTGCCTCTGGACCCGTTCCGAGCACCAATACGCGGTAGGGCAAAAGCATCCGCGCAAGTGGCGACACCATCACCTGTCGCACCGCGATCAGGCCGCCGAGGGCGATCAGGACCGCTGGAGCGAACGCCCGTTGGAAGACCGCGCCGCCCGGCAGCACGAGTGAGGCAACATAGGCGATGGGCAAACCGATCGCCAGCGCTGCCGCCTCCCTGAGGATGTACTCCCCGAACGGCAGCCGCCGGTCGCGGCGGTACAGCCCAAACGCCGCATTCAGGCACACCATGAGGAGCGCAAAGACGAGCGCAGGTGCGACAAATTCAAGCGACGGAAAGGCGCTGTGATCACTGTAATATCTGACGGCAAGGACCACCGCGGCAATGAGCCATCCCAGCTCCAACGAGAACTGCAGGAACGTCGCACCGCCACTGTGGTGACGCAGCAGGCTGCTCGCTGGAACCTCGCTGCGCCCCGAATCCCGATGGGGCTTGCGGCGATTGTCCGAGTTCTTGGTGATACCGGAGTCGCCGCTGGTCATTCCGATGAAGCCTTTCGTTTATTTTTGAATCCGACGCGCCCGAGTCGGCCACCGCCTACGTTTGCGCCCTTCGGGAATTCGAGAAACAACAAAGCTAATACGCGCCCCAGAATCATGGTGCGACCGGGCAGTCCGCCCCGGCATGCCCTTGGTCGGCTAAGTGCATAACTTCATCAGGATCGGCCCCCGGCTTCCTGGCTGAGCCCGTCCACCCCGGCGCTGGGCGAACCCGCCGCTTCCCACATTGCTCGATTCTCCAAGCAATATAAGTGCCAAAAAGAAGGCAACACCCATCCCGTGCGA
>WNGI01007227.1_pt1 | contig 10153 bp, 6 predicted proteins | sample 5400621 | NCBI WGS metagenome assembly WNGI01 (sample SAMN13153374, study PRJNA577476) | soil metagenome | isolation source: 20 cm soil or saprolite under Garry oak tree replicate 1 | place: USA:California | collected 2016-06-15 | reverse complement strand
GGCTTGCCACGGGAAAATTTCGCCGTTCCAACACGCGCAACAGCTCAGTGCCTGCTGCACCAGTCGCGCCCACGACAGCAATGTGATAATTTCCCATGAGCATGTCGATTGTAACCTTAGGCCCACGTTGTGCAAAACATGGCTGGCAAGCACTCGAAAGCTCACGGCGTGCAGAGTGTCGTGATCTGGGGAGCACAGGCTGCCAGCCTGTAGTTGCCGGCAGCCCTGCCGGCAACATTTTTGCGCACGCAATTCGATTCGACGCCAATTCCCGGTCTCGGCAAGCTGCCGAGACCTACAGGTTGGCAGCCTGTGCTCCCCAGAGTTTGGTCTATTCTTGAGCGCTATGACTCGTGTTTGCGCCCGCCAATCCTTTTGATCTCGAACGGAGATGAAGAACATCCATGTATCAATTCGGGATCAGCGGCTCACATTGAAAGACGACGAGACCCCGATCCGCACTTACCCAGTGTCCACTTCGCGGTTCGGCATTGGTACGGAGCAGGGGAGCATGAAAACGCCAACGGGCCGATTTTGCGTAGCGAAGAAGGTTGGGGGCGAGATGCCGGGCGGCACAATTTTTCGAAGCCGCGTGCCAGTCAATCCCAGCGAACCGCTTCCTTCGACCGAGGATCTGGTCATGTCGCGCATTTTATGGCTCGACGGATTGGACGAGCACAATGCAAATACACACGACCGCTTCATCTACATTCACGGCACCAAACACGAGGACAAGGTCGGCACCCCCCACAGCTGCGGCTGCGTTAGAATGCGGAACACGGATGTAATCGAACTGTTCGATCTCGTGGATGAAGGCACGCCGGTCGTAATTGAGGCATGAAATCCCAATCAAATTACGAGTAGCAAGTTGAAGCGTCCGCGCTAGAATCTTCCCGATCATACATCCAAACCAGGGAAGAGAAACGTTGCTTCCGTATGATCCCGAACGGGTACTGCAGCTTGCGGCGAAAGGAGGCGAGATAATTTGAAATTTGTAAAAGCAATTTTGGTTGTGGCTGTTTTGGCCACTGCTTTGAGTTTTGGTGCTTGCGCTCAAAGAAAGGAAACCGTGACCACAAGCGCGGGAACGACCGGTTACGCGAAGTAATCCGGCACCCCGTTTGTCGTGATCAAAAAAGTTGAGAAAAGCATTGCTTCCCCGTGGTTCACCGCCTAAACAGACCGGAGCAACTTGCGGCGAAAGGAGGCGAGATAGATTGAAACTATTGAAAGTGATCATGATCGCGGTCGTAATGGCCAGCGCTTTGGGACTCGGGGCTTGTGCGCAACACAGGGAGGTGGTGACCCCACCACCTGCGCCGAAAGGCAAATAGATCCGGCATACGGCAATTTAATTCGGGCGGATTCGCCCAAAGGCCAGGTCGTGCTCCGGCCTGGCCTTTTTCTTTCTCCGATTCAAGCGGTTGAACGCTTGAACGTTTCAACAATTCTGAGCATGTGTTTAGCGTCAAAGATGCGCCACTCATGTCGAAGCCTGGGACAGCGTCCCAGGACTTGTGGATTGCTGAACCCATCAGCGCTGAATGCGCGATTCAGCTTTTGCGCAAATCACCAAGCAAAGTCGCACCCGTCATATCATTTCCTTGAGACACTGAATCGCGCTTTCAGCGCTGCATTCATCGGTGATTGAATCCCTGGGGCGCTGCTCCAGGCTGAATCTTGCGCGGCACCTTTGGCGCTAAACATGGACTCGCATGGGACGTGTTTGGCCTTTGTGCCTTGCCTTCACATTTTGCCCTTTTCCCACTAACCTGTAGCAATGGAGCTGAACGGCGAACAGATTTCTCTTGTTCAACTCGCAGCGGTCGCTCTCGGACCCGAGCCCGTTCACATTTCTTCGCTCGCGCGTCCGCGTATTCTCGCGTCGCGCAAAGTGATCGAACAAATCGTGGCGCGTGATGTGGTGGTTTACGGAGTCAACACCGGATTTGGCAAGTTGTCCGATGTTCGGATTCCACAGAGTGACTTGCGCCAGCTTCAGCTAAACCTTGTCCGCAGCCATGCCTGCGGAATTGGAAATCCGCTGTCCGAGGCCGAGGTGCGGGCGATGATTCTGTTGCGCGCAAACGTGCTTGCGCTCGGCTTCAGCGGCGTTCGGCTGGAAATTATTCAGTTGCTTTGTGAAATGCTCAATCGACGCGTTTATCCTGTCGTTCCGGAAAAGGGCTCTGTCGGTGCGAGCGGCGATCTCGCTCCGCTTGCGCATCTGGCATTGAGTCTCATCGGTGAAGGCGAAGCATTTTTTGAAACGGAACGGATGCCGAGCGCCGAGGCGCTGAGACGCGCTCACTTAACGGCGCTCCAACTCGAAGCAAAAGAAGGCCTGGCACTCCTCAATGGTACCCAGGCAATGCACGCGGTCGGTGGGCTGGTTCTTTTGCGCGCACTACGTGTCGCGCGTGTTGCCGACGTCGCCGGCGCGATGAGTCTCGAAGCGCTGAAAGGAACGCCTGCCGCTTTCGATTTGCGGTTACAGGATGCGCGTCCACACCCACGCCAGAAAGCCGTTGCCGAACATCTGTTGTCGCTGATGGAGGGCAGCGAAATTCGTCAGTCGCATCTCACGGGCGATCCGCGTGTCCAGGACGCATACAGCTTGCGTTGCATGCCGCAGGTGCACGGCGCAGTGCGCGGCGCGCTGGCGCATTGCGAAGATATTTTGCTGATCGAATCCGCATCGGCGACCGATAATCCACTTGTATTTGCGGAAAGCGGCGAGGTGATTTCCGGCGGCAATTTTCATGGCGAGCCGCTTGCGTTGGGGTTCGATTATGCTGGGATTGCGATTACCGATCTGATGAACATGAGCGAACGGCGAACCGATCGGCTGGTTAATCCCGATAAGAACGAGGGCCTGCCCGCATTTCTCGCGCGACAGCCGGGTTTGGAGTCCGGCTTCATGATTGCACAGGTCACGGCCGCTTCGTTGGTCAATGAAGCGCGCGTGCTCGCGCATCCGGCGAGCTGTGACAACATCACCACGTCCGGTGGAAAGGAAGATCATGTTTCCATGGGAATGACGAGCGCATTAAAGCTGCGATCGATTGTAGATCTTGCCGAAAATTTGCTGGCGATCGAGCTGCTCACGGCTGCTGAAGGCCTGGAACATCGCCGCCCGTTGAAAGCCGGAGTTGGCGTCGATCGGGCTTTCGCTGCGCTACGGAAAATCGCGCCGCCGCTGATGCAGGATCGGCCGCTCTCAGGTGACATCGCGTGTGTTGCCGAAGCGATCCGCCAAGGCAAATTTGATGCTGAAGGCCAAAAGCAGTGAGCGCAAAACGAATCATCCACGCCCCGCGCGGCAGTGAGCGGACCTGCAAAGGCTGGCATCAGGAAGCTGCCATGCGAATGCTCATGAACAATCTCGATCCTGATGTCGCCGAGAATCCGGATCAGCTGGTTGTGTACGGCGGAACGGGGCGGGCTGCCAGAAGTTGGGAGGCGTTCGATGCGATCGTGCGTTCGCTGCGCGACCTCGAAAATGACGAGACGCTTCTCGTGCAATCAGGAAAACCGGTTGGCGAATTCCACACGCACGATGAGGCACCACGTGTTCTGATTGCGAACTCCAATCTGGTCGGGCAATGGAACAACTATGCCGAGTTCAATCGGCTCGAGCGAATGGGGCTGACAATGTATGGACAAATGACAGCCGGCTCATGGATTTACATCGGCAGCCAGGGAATCGTGCAGGGAACCTATGAAACTTTTGCCGCAGCAGGTCGAAAGCATTTCGATGGTTCGCTCAATGGAAAATTTGTCTTAACCGGCGGGCTTGGCGGGATGGGTGGCGCGCAGCCGCTTGCAGCGACCATGAACGGCGCGCTCTTTCTCGGCGTCGAAGTCGATCCGGCGCGAATTGAGAAAAGACTGAAGAGCGGTTATTGCGACAAGATTGCGTGGTCGCTTGATGAAGCACTGAAGTTAATCGATCAGGCGCGTAAAGATCGAAAATCGCTTTCCGTGGGTTTGGTTGGCAATTGCGCCGATGTCCTCCCTGAAATTGTGAAGCACGATGTCGTTCCCGACGTTCTCACCGATCAAACCAGCGCGCATGATGCGTTGAATGGCTACGTGCCGCATGGAATGTCACTCGAAGATGCACTCGTTTTGCGCCGGACAAATCCGGACGAGTACATTGAGCGCGCGATGAGGTCGATGGCGGTACAGATTGAAGCTATGCTCGCATTGCAGAAGAAAGGCGCAGTCACGTTCGATTATGGAAACAACATTCGCGCGCAGGCAAAAAAGGCCGGCGTTAAAAATGCGTTCGATATTCCCGGGTTTGTTCCCGAATACATCCGTCCCCTGTTTTGCGAAGGCCGTGGTCCGTTTCGCTGGGTCGCCTTAAGTGGTGATTCCGAAGACATCGCACGCACTGACAACCTCGCGCTCGAATTGTTTCCTGAAAACCAAACGCTGGCGCGCTGGATGAAGCTCGCGAAGGATCGAATTCAATTTCAAGGATTACCTGCGCGCATTTGCTGGCTGGGCTACGGCGAGCGCGCCGAGTTTGGCGTCGCAATGAACGACTTGGTGAAACGCGGTGAGATCAAAGCGCCAATTGTGATTGGCCGCGATCATCTCGATTCCGGCTCTGTCGCATCGCCAAATCGTGAAACCGAAGGCATGCTTGACGGCAGCGACGCAATTGCTGATTGGCCGTTACTCAACGCGCTCGTGAACACGGCAGCTGGCGCGTCATGGGTGTCCATTCATAACGGCGGCGGCGTTGGCATCGGTTTTTCGCAACATGCCGGCATGGTGGTCATTGCCGATGGCACCGAAATTTCCAAACGCCGATTGGAGCGCGTGCTCACAAGCGATCCCGGCACAGGAATTCTGCGCCATGCCGATGCGGGTTATTCCCGTGCAATTGATTTCGCTGCGAAGAACAAGATCGACATCCCGATGCAGCCGCAAGTCGGGAATTGATCTTGTAGCCGGCATCGGTGATGCCGGTTGTAAAATAGAGAGCGGCTCGGAACCGCGGTCCGGGATCACCGATCCCGTCTACAACGCGCGTACAAGAGGCACGGATGTCTTTGCAGCAATCTGCGTGTCGGCTTAGTAATCAGCCGAAGTCATATGCAAAAACTGATTGAGTGCGTCCCGAATTTCTCTGAAGGGCGAGATGACAACATTATTCGTCAGATCACCGATGCGATCAAAACGGTTGACGGCGTGTCCTTGCTCGATGTCGATCCTGGGGCAAGCACGAATCGGACGGTGGTGACTTTTGTCGGCTCTCCTGACGCCGCGGTGGAAGCGGCGTTTCGCGCGATCAAAAAAGCGGCGGAGTTGGTCGACATGCGCAAACACAAAGGCGCGCATCCTCGCATGGGCGCGACCGATGTATGCCCGTTCATTCCAGTCAGCAACGTAATCTGGGAAGAAGCAATCGATTGCGCGAATCTCCTTGGAAAACGCGTTGGCGAGGAACTGAAGATTCCGGTCTACCTTTACGAAAGAGCAGCGAAACACAAATCGCGTTCGAACCTTTCGATTATTCGCGCTGGAGAATACGAGGCGTTCTTCGAAAAGATTAAGCAGCCCGAGTGGAAACCAGATTTCGGGCCTGCAGTTTTCAATGAGAAATCAGGCGCAACGGTGATTGGAGTCCGTGATTTTTTGGTGGCTTACAATGTGAACCTGAACACGAAATCGGTGCGGCGCGCGACCTCGGTTGCGTTTGATGTCCGAGAGCAGGGGAGAGTCAAGACCGAAGACGGCACGCCTTCAGGCAAACCGGTTTTGGATTCAAACGGCGAACCGGTTCGGGTTCCCGGCGTTCTGAAGCATGTGAAGGCTATCGGCTGGTTCGTGAAGGAATACGGAATCGCTCAAGTCTCGATGAATCTGACGAACATCGAGGAGACGCCGTTGCACGTGGCATTCGATGCTTGCGCTGAAGCGGCGGCCAACCGGGGGTTGCGAGTAACCGGCTCGGAGATTGTTGGCATGGTTCCAAAAAAATGTCTGGTGGATGCCGGGCGTTATTTTCTCCGTAGACAGCGATGGTCCGAAGGCGCTTCAGAGGAGGAGTTGATCGACATTGCGATTCGCTCAATGGGCCTGAGCGAACTGAAACCTTTCGACCCAAAAGAAAAGGTGATTGAATTGAAGATCGAATCTACTGAACAAAAGCCGTCCCTCGTCAAAATGAATCTGCGCGAGTTGTGTAATGAAACACTGAGCGATTCGCCCGCGCCGGGAGGCGGTTCCGTAGCAGCGTTAATGGGCGCGTTAGGTGCGTCGTTGGGTGGAATGGTGGCGAATCTTTCCGCCGGGAAACGTGGTTGGGACGATAAGCTCGAGTATTTCAGCGATTGGGCGGTCAAGGCGCAGCAACTTAAGGACCAATTGCTGTCGCTAGTCGATGAAGATACTGCTGCGTTTAACAGAGTGATGAATACATTCGCGCTGCCAAAAGACTCGGCGGAAGAAAAGAAGGCGCGCTCGACTGCGATTGAAGAAGCGACCAAGCATGCAGCCGAGGTTCCGTTAAAGGTAATGGAGACTGCATCCAAGTCCTACGAACTGCTCTCCGAGATGGCGGCCAAAGGAAATCCCGCTTCCATTTCAGATGTAGGCGTTGGCGCACTGGCCACGCGGGCCTGCATTGAAGGGGCCGCGCTGAACGTGCGAATTAATCTCGCGCAACTGAAGGACGAGAAATTCAAAACGGCGCTCGCTAACAAAGTGCAAGAGATCAGCGAGAGCTCAGACACGCAGTTCAAGAAGATTAGCGAGATCGTGGAGAGCAAGCTCGGTTAATGTGTGAACAGATCGCGCGCTTTCGCTTCAAGGGGTGACGGCTTCCCAGCCGTCATGTTTCGACGGCTGCCCAAGCCGTCGCTCCTTGGTTTCCGCTTCAACGCTTCAACACTTCAGCGTTTCAACGAATCATGAGTTCACTAGCCGTTCTTCACGCGTCGCAATTGATCACGCTGGCGGGGCCGAAGCGACCGCGCGTCCGTGCTGAGATGTCTGAGCTGGCGATTATCCGCGATGGCGGAATGCTAATTCGCGAAGGGAAGATCGAAATGGTCGGTTCAAGCGAGGAGGTCGCGAAGAATGCAGGCCATGTGGAGATCGTCGATGCCGGCGGCCGTGTTGTTCTACCAGGATTTGTCGATGCGCATACACACCTGGCCTTTGCCGGAAATCGTCTCGATGATTTCGAGCGCCGCGCCCGCGGCGAGACTTACGAGCAAATCGCCAAGGCGGGCGGCGGAATTTGGTCGACTGTGGAAAAAACGCGCGCCGCTAGCGGCGAAGACCTTTTCAATCAAGCACAGACACACGCGGAATTGTTCTTGCGCTGCGGAACAACAACCATTGAAGCAAAATCCGGGTACGGACTGACGGTCGAAGACGAATTGAAAATCTTGCGCGTAATGCGTCGGCTCAATGAAGAAAAGCCGCTAGAAATTGTGCCGACGTTTCTTGGCGCGCACGCGGTGCCACGCGAAGTGGATGCCAATGAATACATCGATCTTGTGATTGATGAGATGTTGTCGCGAATCGCAAAAGAAAAGCTGGCCGAATTTTGCGACGTGTTTTGCGAGTGCGGTTATTTCACCATTGAGCAATCGAGAAGAATTTTGACGGCGGGCAGGAAGCTCGGACTAGGGCTGCGAATTCATGCGGATCAACTCAGCAATTCCGGCGCGGCGCAACTTGCCGCTGAATTGAAAGCGACTACGGCGGATCATTTGGAGAAAACAGACGCGCAGGGAATTGCGGCAATGAAGTCCGCCGGCGTGCAACCAGTGCTACTGCCGGGTTCTGTTTACGCGCTCGGATCGACAGCATACCCTCGCGCGCGCGAAATGCTCGACGCAGGCCTTGCTGTTGTGCTCGCGACGGATTTCAATCCCGGTTCGTCGCCGACGCCGAGCATGCCTATGATTTTGTCGATTGCGTGTATGCAGATGAAAATGTCGCCCGCGAAAGCAATCACGGCATCTACCATTAATGCGGCCTACAGTATCAATCGCGGCGGCAAAATTGGTTCGCTCGAGCGAGGCAAGCTTGCTAACTTCTCGATTTTCGACTGCGAAGATTATCGCGAGTTGGCGTACTGGTTTGGGATTCCGCAGACGCATTCGGTGTACGTCAAGGGAGAGCGTGTCCGTCTCTGGGGAGCACAGGCCGCTGGCCTGTAGTTGCCGGCAGCTTGCCGGCAACATTCGAGAACCTCCTCCGCGCGAATGAACTCTGCATCTCGGCAGGCTGCCGAGATGAACACGCTGGCAGCCTGTGCTCCCCAGAACTTTGCGGCACTCACAGAGCGCCGCTACAGTGATGCACAATGAAAGTTGAAGTAGACAAGCAGCCTGGTTCTGTGTCGAAGCTGCAAATTGAATTGGCGCCTCAAGAAGTGACGAAGGAGTGGGATGCAATTGCGAACAGCTTCGCACGGTTCGCCAAGATTCCCGGTTACAGACCCGGCAAAGCGCCGCGCGCCGTCATCGATAAAAGATTTCGCAAGGAAATTCAGGAGGAGCTTACCAAAAAACTCGTCTCGAAAAGTTATCACGAAGCAATCGAACAGGAGCAGTTGCGCGTGGCTTCATTGACTAACATCGAAGACGTCCAATTTGGCGAGGACAAATCGATGCGTTTCCGTGCGACCGTCGTAACCGCGCCGGATTTCGAGTTGCCGGATTACAAGAACATTCCGGTGCAAGCGCCGGACACAAAAGTTTCTGATGTCGAAGTCGACGAGGCACTGGAGCGTTTGCGCGATCAGTCGGCTGATTTTGTCGATGCGCCGGGGCGCTCACTGCAAATGGGCGATTTTGCAGTGCTTGATTTTGAAGGTTCGGTGGATAGCAAGCCGATCAGCGAAATCGCGCCGCAGGCCAGCAAGAATTTGCAAGGCGGGAAGAAATTCTGGCTGCATCTGGCTCCTGACAATTTCCTGCCGAAATTTTGTGAGCAGTTGACCGGACAAAAGCCCGACGAGACGCGCCTGGTGATCGTCCATTTCCCAGAGGATTTTCCGGCCAAGGAATTGGCCGGCAAAAAAGCGGATTACGCAGTTACGTTGCGTGAGATTAAGGACAAGGTTTTGCCGGCGCTGGATGACGCGCTTGCGGCCAAACTGGTTCCCGGGAAGACCCTTGCCGATGTTCGCCATATGATCGAGCACGATATCGAGCATGCGAAACAGCATGATGCCGAGCGCGCCACGGAATCGCAGATCGTAAAATACTTGCATGATCATATTCAGTTCGAGTTGCCTCCGGCGCTCCTGCAAAATGAGACGCGTCGGGCACTGGCCGAATTAGTGCAACGGAATCGTGAGCGCGGTGTTACTGATGACATGCTGAAGCAAAAAGAAAAAGAATTGATCGACGGTGCCGCGGGTCTGGCGGCGAATCGGTTGAAAACAAATTTCATTCTGCATCGGATCGCTGAGCGCGAAAAAATTGAGATCACGAAAGAAGATGTCGACCTGCGAATCAGGCAGGAGGCGGCGCGTTACGACATTTCACCCGACAAAATGCGCAAGGAGTTACAGCAAAAAGATGCGTTGGACGACATTGCTGAACAGATTCTGCTGGGCAAGACTCTTGATTTCCTCAAGGCGAATGTTAGCGTCACAACGGCGCAAGAAGCCACTGTTAAAGAAGAAAAATCATGAGCGTCTCGGACGAAAACATTTCTCAGGTGCTGATTCCGATGGTCGTGGAGCAGACTGGCCGTGGCGAGCGCAGCTACGATATCTACTCTCGGCTACTCAAGGATCGGATCGTTTTCATCGGAACGCCGATGGACGATCACATCGCTAATCTTGTTATTGCGCAGTTGCTCTTCCTGCAAATGGAAGACTCGAAAAAAGACATCAACATCTATATCAATTCGCCCGGTGGTTCGGTCACGGCAGGATTAGCGGTCTATGACACGATGCAGTTTCTCACCTGCGACGTGACGACCTATTGCCTCGGAATGGCCGCCAGCATGGCGGCGGTGCTGCTTTGTGCCGGCACGAAGGGCAAACGTTTTGCGTTACCGAATTCCGACATCATGATCCATCAGCTTTCCGGCGGCGCGCAGGGCGCGGCGAGTGACGTGGAACGCCAGGTTGATTACATGTTCAAATTAAAGAAACGGCTCATCC
>WNGI01007226.1_pt1 | contig 10153 bp, 7 predicted proteins | sample 5400621 | NCBI WGS metagenome assembly WNGI01 (sample SAMN13153374, study PRJNA577476) | soil metagenome | isolation source: 20 cm soil or saprolite under Garry oak tree replicate 1 | place: USA:California | collected 2016-06-15 | reverse complement strand
AAATGTCGAGCATCAGGCGCGTTTCGGCTTCCGCTTCCTCATAGGTCGCGTGCGCCGTGTGGCCTTCCTGCCAGTAAAATTCGAGTGTGCGAAGGAAAAGCTTCGTGCGCAGTTCCCACCGCACCACGCTGTTCCATTGATTGATCAGGACCGGGAGATCGCGGTAAGACTGAATCCATTTCGCGTAGGCGTGGCCGATGATCGTCTCCGAAGTCGGACGGATGACCAGCGGCTCTTCCAGTTTTTCGCCGCCTCCGTGCGTAACCACGGCCAGCTCGGGCGAAAACCCCGCCACGTGCGATTGTTCCTTGCTGATGAAACTCTGCGGAATCAGCAGCGGAAACGCCGCGTTCACATGCCCGGTTGCCTTGAAGCGCCGGTCGAGCTGCGCCGTAATGTTCTCCCAAAGCGCCCAGCCATAGGGACGCACGATCATGCAGCCGCGCACCGGCGCGTAATCGGCCAGCTCCGCCCGCAACACTAGCTGGTTGTACCATTCTGAGAAATCTTCTGAGCGAGAAGGGAGCTTCAAATCCGCCATGCGCGATGGTCCTTTTTTCTGCTTTGATATCGAGTGGTGAGAATCAAGAAAAGAAAGCGTATCCGACGCTGCCGGAGGTGTCAACCAAGGGCCGAAACGAGGTCGTGGTCCAGTTACCGAGGATTCGGTTTATCGGGAGTTTCCGATCAGCCGCGCTTTGTTCACGGTCAGGCCAGAATAGCAGACAACTCGCACAGAATTGCTGATCCATTGCGCTGACCAATAGCGAGGCGGCGCCGCAGAAACAGATCCGTCCTGTGTCGTCAATCCGAGGATTCACTATCCCGCCCATCCAAGGCCATCAACGCTGGAATATATGTGCGACCAGAAGCGGCTATATTGACGTGGTATACTCCTGCTCTCAAGACGTGAAACTTGAGCGCATTTCAATTGGAGGTCTCGAATGAAACGCATTGCACTGTTTGTTCTCGGCGGAGTGCTGGTTTCGACCAGCGCGTTGGCGCAGGCGCCGGACACCGCCGTGGAGACGGCCTTACTCGCCGCCCCGGCCAATCTGCGCGAGGCTGCAACGGTCATCAAGTGGAAGCCGGACTTCACGTACGACACGCTGAAGAAAGGCACAAACCGTCTGGTCTGCTACGACCGGACGGGCTTTCCTGAACAGCAGCCATTCTCGGTTGAGTGCACCAGCGTCGCCAACCTGGATCGAGTCGCTCAGAATCTGAAGTTTGAAGCGTCGGGCGACAAGGTCAAAACAAAGGCATTGCTCGATGCTGCGGAAAGCGACGGAACCCGTGTCAAGCCCGAGTACGGATCGGTGTGGTACCACATGCAGGGCGCCGACCGGGAGCACGCTCGCGCGCACATGACCATCGCCGTGCCGGGCGCGACGCCGCAGTCAATCGGATTGCCCGACAACAATAAGCAGGGCACCGTATGGATCATGAATGCAGGTACGACGACCGCCCACCTCATGACTCCGGGCGAATAAAAGGCATCCATCGGAACAAATGGCCGGGATCTTTCGACCGGGCCCCGCCCGAAAACCGGAGGGCGGCGTCACAAGCCGCCCGAGCTTCAGCAAGGTCATCCCGCGGGCTGCACCTGCATGATCGATTTCAAGTGGACATCGTAAAGATTGAGTACATCGAGAGGTCATGAAGCATCTGATCTTCAATCTTCTAGCAGTCGCAGTGCTGGCCGCAGCTCCGGGCAAGCAAACGTTCACCGGCATCATTACGGACGACGTGTGCGCGACAGCAGATCATTCCCAAATGCGAATGGGGTCCACGGACGCCGAGTGTGCCAAGGCCTGCATCGATGCTCATGGCGCCTCGTACATTCTGTATGACGGCAAGAACGCCTACACGCTGAGCGACCAGCGGACGGCGGAAAAATTCGCGGGGCGGAAAGTGAGGGTCATAGGCACGCTGGACGCCAAGACCAAGACGATCCACATGGACTCGATTACCGTGGCAAAATGAGCCGCGTAGTTGGCAGGTGCGGTTCGCAGGATCTAATCAAGAAACCGCGTCACATTTGATCTCATTTTACTGAACTCAGGGGTTGCACTGACGTGAGACGACTCCTTCCAAGAGAAGGATGGTTAGTGGCAAGTTTGTGTTGGTTCTTCCTTCCTGTGGTTCCTTGCGTTCGCGCCGACCCGCCAAAATTCGTGCGGCCACACTGATCGCGCTCGCCCCCTGGACGTGCAGCAATCCGCGCTACGCATAATGCAATTCTCGTGATCTAGCGAGGCTCCAAAGCCTTGGCCTTCATAGTGGGCGCTGCTGCAGGTGAGGTGATGAACTTGATTAGAGCTTTCGCAGCGTCTGCATTATGTGTATTCGTTGCGACGCCGCCGGCGAAGCTGATGTAGCTCTGCAAATCCGCTGGGACAGGACCGGCAAGTTCCACTCCCTTGAAAAATTTAATCTCAGGAATCAGCGTGATGACGAGTTCCGCCTTGCCGTCGGCAACGTTCATTTGAGGGCGTCCCGGGTCCGCATCCAGCATGAGTTTGGACTTCACGTTTTCGGCGATTCCGAGATGCTCAAAAATCTCGTGGATATGCGGCGCGCTCGCACCACTCGGATTGAAGCTGATGGATTTCGCGCTGAGCAGGGCTCGTTTTAGCGCTTCCGGAGTGCTGACATCGGGCTTGGCCGCTCCGGCGCGAACTCCGACGCCCATTCCAGTGCGCGCGATGTCGGCGCGCGTGCCCGCCGCGATCTTGCCTTGGTTAATCAAATCATCAATAATGTCCGAAGTGAGAATCGCCGCGTCGAACGGCTCGCCGGACTGGACCTTCTCTCTTATCGCTTTCGAGGAATTATATTGCGTCGTTATCTTGCGCCCGATCGAGTGCTCGATCTGCGGAACGAGCTCCTCCACGGACGGCTTCATCCCGTCCGAGACGACCACGAGGAGCTCCGTGCCCTGCGCCGGAGTCTTCTGGGCAAATAGGAAAATAAATCCGATGCTTGCCGACAGGATGGACGCCGCGATTGTGGTTCGCCTCATTGTTTTCTTTTTCATGGTTGCCTCCCTGTTCTCTTTATTCCCAGTTTGATTGCAAATCATCTGAGATCGATAGGGTAGAAGCAAGCATTATCTCGGCGAGTGAAGAGGTAAAGGACGACCAGATGCCCGCCCCAAAAGTGGTGATCCTCTACAAAATCAGCTGCCACGAACAGACTACGATTTTGTAGAGGCCTCTCCGTCCCGCGGTTTTCAGGGCGGAGAGGGCACGTTTCTTTTCAACCTCAGTCACCATCTGCGATTCATCTCACTTGTCAGGGGCGCAAATCGGCTGCAAAATTATTGCCGGAGTCAAGCCGATGTCGGAAAAACATTTGATCGAAGCCATCGCTCGCAATTACAGGGAAATGCCGGCCCTGCAGGATGTAAGTGGGTTCCAAGTCGCCGACGCGCCACTCGCCCGCCAAAGCAGCGCGGCGAGCGGGAAGCCAGCGCTATGGCGACGGCGCGTAGAGCCCGCACGCGGCAGCCAGCCGTTAACGGCGCAGTTTCTTCGCGATTTCCTTCGCAACGTAGCGCGCCCGTTCAATGTCTTCCGGTTCAAAAGAGATCGCGGAGACTCGCGGATGCCCACCGCCACCGTATTCTTCCGCGAGTGTCGCCAGATTGTGCTTCGTGGAATCCGGATTCCACGGATTCGAACCGACGGAAACTTTTGAGCGCGTCGGCGACACGATCACGCTGACCGAATAGCGTGCGTCCGGATGCAGCATGTAAGGAATGAACTTGTTGTATCCCTCCAGATCCAGGTCACTCAGGTCAAAAAAGATGACCCCGTCGATCACTTCCGTGCGCTGGCGCATCAGATCGATCGACCGATGATGACGTTCGAGCAATGGCCCGAGGTGCCGTGCGACGATCGGCAGCTTGATCATTTCCGCAAGCGGACGATGGGACAAATCCGGAATAATTTTTGGCACCAGCCCGTCTTCCGGCGCCGCTTCGATCACCAGAGCCAATTGCGTTGCGGGCTCGGAAAGGGCCACCGCGGATTCCGGGGTGGGGTATTGCGCGCCGTCGATGATGTCACCCCAGTGCACCAGCTCGGCGAGAGGCTTCACTTCGAAGCCGAATTCAGCACTGGTTACGTCTGCCAGGAGCTTCGTGCAGGACTTATATTCGGGCTTGTAGAATTTGTGGCCGCTGCGATCACGCTGGAAGTGTTCGGCGTCGGCCGTCGTGAGGAAGGCGCTCTGGTGGTGGTCAAACCACCACGTCACCCGGGGCGAACTCGAATACTTGAAATCGACGATGACGTTCTCATCGCCGTCAAACAGCCCCGCCTCGAAGGGTTGCCGTGCGCGGTGCGTCATCCCGGTGAAATGGAATTCAGCCCCGGGCTTGACACGCTCACGAAAAAAACGATAGAACACCGCCGCCGAGGCCGCACCGTCGAAGCATCGGTCATGAAAACACAGACGAACTTGGACTGGCTCTGCCACTTTCCTCCCCCGCCTCCATCCCACCTAAGAATGCGCCGTCTCGTGCAAAGCCATAAAAGATGGCCGGGAGACGAGGGAAAGTCAAGACGAAAACAGTGGGCTGGGTGCTGCGGAGCGCTTCGCCCTTTTGTTCCCTGATAGCCTTTTATCATGAGGAGGATCCAGAGGTTGAATCCAGCAAGGCTGATCAAGTTTAACCTGACCTTCCTTGTCAGCCGCTGGAGCGTGTGTTAGTTTCACTTGTTTGATTTCTCTTGGGGTGCGCGCATGATTCGCAGTTACCGCGGCCGAACGCCGCAAATTCCGGCGTCGGCTTACATCGACCCCGACGCGGTAATTATCGGCGACGTTACGATTGGCGAGGACTCGAGTGTCTGGCCGGGCGTCGTGATTCGTGGCGACGTCAATTGGATTCGCATCGGCGCGCGCACCAATATCCAGGATGGGTCGGTGCTGCACGTGATGATGGACACGCATCCCCTTCAGCTAGGCGATGCGGTGACGGTTGGCCACGGCGTCATCCTGCACGGCTGCACGATCGAATCGCGCGTCCTGATCGGCATGGGCTCGGTCCTCCTGAACGGCGCGAAAATCGGCACAGGCTCGATTGTCGCCGCGGGCACGCTGGTCCCCGAAGGCACTGTGGTGCCGCCTGGAAGCCTCTTCATGGGGCACCCAGGAAAATTCCGCCGCTCCCTGACGCCCGAAGATCAGGCCAGCATCGAGGCCTACGCCGCACGGTATATTCAATACGCGGCAACGTACAAGACCGAGAAGGCGTAAGAGCCGGAAAAACTTAACACAGAGCACACTGAGAGGAGAGCACAGAGGGCACAGAGAAGCAGGATTTCAATCCAAGAATCACCTGTCGCTAGAAGCCATCTCCTAAATGGGTAGCCATCAAGGCTCGTGAATTTGGATTTGCGCAACTTTGATTCCGGCGCTGAAAGTATTTGCTCGTCTTTGATTGCGGCGCTGAAAGCGCCGCCGCATGTTAGCCCAGGGCAACGCCCTGGGTTTCGGAATCGATCGGTGCGCCCTGAAAGGGCGCAGGAACCCTCCGCCCTTTCAGGGCGGAAGAAATACCTCGGACACGTCCCCGGGGCGTTGCCCCGGGCTGGCATGCTCCGCGCCGTTGGCGCGTCATTGCGGCTGAGTTCTCGAGCGGAGAAAATTGGTACGAAACAAATTAAGAGGTAGCTTCTAGTCACGAGTCACCAAACTTGGCCGAAAAACGTCAATTTCAAGCTATCAAAGGCGTGCGCGACATTCTCCCGCCGGAGTCCGCGCTGTGGAACCGCGTCGAGCAGACCGCGCGCGAGGTCTTCGGCACTTTCGGCTTCGCCGAAATTCGCTTGCCGATTTTCGAAGACACGGAATTGTTTGCCCGCTCAGTTGGGCAGGAGACGGATATCGTTTCTAAGGAAATGTACACATTCGTTGATCGCCCGCTTGAACTGCCTGCGAAGCCTACGATGGGCGAAATACCCGGTTACATTGAGGCCATAGGCCATCTAATGCATTCGGGAGCCATTCCCAAATCTCAGGCAAATGTTGAGCGTCTTAAATTCTTGACAGATGAAATCAAAGAGCTTTACCCGCTTTTTGAGAAGTCGGTTGAAAGGTACGCAGACAGGCTGCTCGTCCTATCATATGCGATTGAGGATTTTCAGCTTGGACCCGAAATCTCGCTGCGTCCCGAAGCAACGGCATCGGTTGTACGCGCGTACACCGAACACGGAATGCAGACTTTGCCCGGCAACGTGAAACTGTATTACATGGGGCCAATGTTCCGCCGCGAGAGGCCGCAGAAGGGGCGCTACCGGCAGTTCTATCAGATCGGTGCGGAAGTTCTCGGGTCATCGGACGCGCCTGGCATTGACGCCGAAGTGATTGAGATGCTCCTCGCGTTTTTCGAACGGCTGAAGCTTAAGGGCGCGGTCCTGCACATCAATTCCATTGGCGACAAGAATTGCCGGCCGGCGTATGTCGAGCGGCTGCACGCCGAACTTCAAAAAGTGCGCGAGCAATTGGGCGCGGACAGCCAGCGGCGGATCGAGACGAATCCGTTGCGTGTGCTGGATTCGAAACTTGAACACGAGCAGGCCATCATTGAAAAGCTGCCGCGCATTGCCGATCATCTTTGCGCCGAGTGCCGCGCGCACTACGACGAAGTGAAGCGGCAACTCGCGCTGCGCGGGATTGCCTATCAGGAAAACTGGCGGCTGGTGCGCGGGCTCGATTACTACATGCGCACGACATTTGAAATCACCGCGCCGGGGCTTGGCTCGCAGAATGCCGTTTGCGGCGGCGGGCGTTATGATGGTTTGGTCGAGCTGCTGGGCGGGCCTGCCACTACGAAGGGCATTGGATTCGCCATCGGCACCGACCGGCTGGTGCTTTCGTTGCAGGAATCCGGGGTGGGCGAAGTGTCGGGCGGCCCAGCCCGCCCGGCAGGCGGGCTCGACGTGTATCTCGCGTGGTTTGGCGCGGCGGCGCAGACCGCGGCGGTAGGGCTCGCCCGGCGGTTGCGCGATGCGGGCTTTGTGGTGGAGCTGCCTGCGGTCGAGATGAAATTTGGAAAATCGCTGGGGCTCGCGGATCGCCTGAAGGCGCGCCACGCCGTAATCCTGGGCGAAGATGAACTCGCCGCCGGCGTGGTCGCGGTCAAGCGCCTGGCCGACGGCACGCAGCAGAAGCTTGCGGAACAGGATTTGTTTTCGCATTTGCGCGCGGCACGCGATTTTTAGTAGCACAGGCTTCAGCCTGTGGAAGTTGATCATCTCTGTTTTAAAATGCACACAGACTAAAGTCTGTGCTACTTAAAAAGGGACCAACAATCCGTGCTCGATTCACTCGGATCACTGCAACGAACGCACTACTGCGGCAATCTTCGCGCCGGCGATGACGGCAAAGACGTCGTGCTGATGGGCTGGGTCCATCGGCGGCGCGATCTCGGCAACCTGATTTTTATTGATCTGCGCGACCGCACGGGGCTGGCGCAGATTGTGTTCAACAAGGAGCAGCACGCCGCAGCCCACGCCCGCGCCGAGGAATTGCGCTCGGAATTCGTGGTGGCCATCACCGGACGCGTGGTGAAACGCCAGAAACCGAATCCGGACCTGGCCTCCGGCGAAGTGGAAATCATCGCCAGCGAACTGCGCATCCTGAACACGGCGAAGACGCCGCCGTTCGTGGTCGAGGACGAAACGACGGCCAACGAAGAGACGCGTCTGCGCTACCGCTATCTCGATTTGCGCCGCACGCGACCGCGGCAGAACATCGCACTCCGTCACCGCGCCATCCTCGAAATCCGCAAGGCCATGGACGAAATGGGCTTTTATGAAATTGAAACACCCATGCTTACGCGCTCGACTCCGGAGGGCGCGCGCGACTATTTGGTTCCCAGCCGCGTGCATCCCGGCCAGTTCTACGCGCTGCCGCAATCGCCCCAGATTTTCAAACAAATTTTGATGATCGGCGGGATGGACCGCTACTTCCAGATCGTCAAATGCTTTCGCGACGAAGACCTGCGGGCCGACCGCCAGCCCGAGTTTACACAACTCGACCTCGAAATATCGTTCCCCACGCAGGAAACCGTCTTCGGCGTGATCGAGCAGGTGATGGTGCGCGCGTGCGCTGTGGCCGGCATCACAGTGAAAGGCCCATTCCGGCGCATGGAATATCGTGATGCGATACATCGCTACGGCTCGGACAAACCCGATCTGCGCTTCGGCCTGGAATTGCAAGATGTGACCGAACATTTCGCTCCGGCCCGTGAGACGCTGCACATCGAAGGAAATGTCCAGGCGCTTGCCGCGCCCGGAGCAGCCACGTTCTCGCGCAAGCAGCTTGACGAGATCGCCGAAAAAGCAAAATCACTGGGCGCGCGCGGGGTTTACACATTTAAAGTAACACCCGAGGGTGTCACGTCGCCGCTCGAGAAAAACCTTGGCGCCGAAGCGCTGAAGAAAATTGCCGCTGCCGCCGGCGCCAAGCCCGGCGATCTGGTCGTCGCCGTCACCGCCAAGGAACAAATCCCTGGCACGGACGCTGCCGCTCTGATTGCGGGCCAAGTGCGCCTTCTGCTCGCCGACCAATTGAAAGTGATTCCCAAGGACCGGTGGGAGTTCGTATGGATCACGGGCTTTGCCCTGTTCGAATGGAGCCCGACCGACAAGTGCGTCGTCAGCGCGCAGCATCCCTTCACCGGCATCGTTGAGGAAGACGTTTCGAAACTCGAAGACGCTTCCGACGAAGTGCGCCTCTCAATGCGTTCGAAAGGTTACGACCTCGTTCTAAACGGCTCCGAACTTGGTTCCGGCAGCATTCGAATTCATCAGCAGGACGTGCAGGAGCGCGTGTTCAGGGCGCTGGGCCTCAGCCAGGAACAATTGCGCAACCGCTTCGGTTTCTTTCTCGATGCGCTGACCTACGGAACGCCTCCGCATGGCGGCATCGCGCTCGGCATCGACCGCGTAGTGGCGCTACTGGCGGGCGAGAAATCGATCCGCGAGGTGATTGCGTTCCCGAAGACCGCGAAGGCACAGGATTTGATGGCCGAGGCGCCTTCGAATGTAGATGCGGACCAGCTTAATATGCTCGGAATTCAACTAAAGAAAGCAGAGGAGAAGTAAGATGGAGCCCGTTTGAGCTCGTCGCGCTTCAGAGGCTGAAGTCGATAAGAAATAGGTTCGTTTACGGTCATGCTGAAGCCCGGCCCTCCTGAGGATCTACGGGGCCATCAGCAATGGAGTGAATTCACAGACGGGTTTGAGTAATTCTTTGGGTTGGACTGTACTCGCTTCTTGAGTTGGATTTCGGAGGTCGGGGCTTCGGCCCCGACGTAACGCTGAGTAGGAGAAGGGGCTTTAGCCCCTGAAGTTCCGATGAGCAAACTCCCTCACCGGGTTCTTCCGGGAAGCACATATTTCGTTACAACAAGCACTTGGGAGAGGCGCGAACTATTCCGAGTGGCGGAAGTTGCAGAAATCCTGGTTCGACGGATACTCGTCTGCCGCGACAAAGGCGCTTACCAGCTTCATGAATTTGTTGTGATGCCGGATCATTTTCATCTTCTCATGACTCCAGGTGCAACGACCACGCTAGAGAAGGCCGCGCAGTTGATCAAAGGTGGAAGTTCTCATGAGATTCATGCGCAGCGTGGGCACGGAATGGAAATCTGGCAGGTTGGTTTCCATGACTGGACGATTCGGGACTGTGAAGACTATCGGGCGAAAGTCGGGTATATTCGCATGAATCCGGTTCGAGCGCATTTGGTTGAGCAACCGGAAGATTGGCCGTTCGGCTCGGCCTGCGCGAACTTTTCTTTGGATCCTGGGCCAGGAAAATTCCAATCCTGAACTTCAGGGGCTAAAGCCCCCGGAAATGGAGTCGTTCGCGGCCGGGCTGAAGCCCGGCCCTCCTAAGATTCTCGCCGGTCGTTCGGGCGCGGATATTTTTGAGGACTAGATTTCGGAGGTCGGGGTTTCAGCCCCGACGTAACGGCGAGGAAGGAAATGGGGCTTTAGCCCCTTGTATCTTGTTTTTCGTGTATGACCTGACTGAGCGATGGCGTTGTTCCGGCGGGGAGGCCGTTTGCCCCCAAGGCCCGAGTTTCGGCTCGCGAGCCTGTGCTTCAGATCGGCCCCCCGCCCTCTTCTCCAAG
>WNGI01011799.1_pt1 | contig 10154 bp, 8 predicted proteins | sample 5400621 | NCBI WGS metagenome assembly WNGI01 (sample SAMN13153374, study PRJNA577476) | soil metagenome | isolation source: 20 cm soil or saprolite under Garry oak tree replicate 1 | place: USA:California | collected 2016-06-15 | reverse complement strand
GTGGTGCCGAGACCGGGAGTCGAACCCGGACGTCCTTGCGGACATCGGTTTTTGAGACCGACGCGTCTGCCAGTTCCGCCACCTCGGCGCGGCCCAGCGGGGGCTCGACCATACTATCGGCCCGTGAGATGGGGCCTGATCGCCGTTTTGATCTCGGTTTTGACCGCCTGCGGACCTGAGCTCGCACCCAGCGCCGCCGTCACGCCCGCCGCCACCGGAGCAGCCTCCGCATCCGGGCCCCGCATCTCCGCCCCACCCGTCAGGCCGCCCACCCCGCCCGGCACCAACCTGCCGGCGTTCGCGTGCGCGGACGCTTCGGGCGGCAAGACGGGCGTCGCCAACAGCATCACCGCGCGCGTCGCAGAGCAGGACGGCTACGACCGCTTCGTCCTGCAGTTCGACTCCATCGTGCCGACCTACACCGTGAAACGGCAGGCCAAGCCGGTCTTCACGCTCGGCGGCAGCGGCCAGACGGTGACGCTGAGCGGCACCTCGGGAATCCTGGTCAGCGTCCACTCGGCGACCGGCGCCACCACCTTCACCGGCTCGACCGATCTGGTGCACAGCGATTTCCAGGTCCTGAAGGAGGCGCGCCAGACCCAGGATTTCGAGGGCTACGTCTCGTGGGGCCTCGGCGTGAGCAGCGCCACGTGCATGCGGGTGTTCACCTTGAGCGATCCGGCGCGCTTAGTCGTCGATTTGCAGATTCCCACCAGCTAATCTTCCGCGGCGATGGCGATCCAGCCACCACCGGCCGCGGCAGTCCCCCAGCAAGCCGTTCCGCCGACCACCCCGAAGAGCTCCGGCTGCTTCGGCCGCGGCTGCGGCTGCAGCTTGCTCGGCTGCGCCGGGGTGGTCGTTCTCGCCATCCTGCTTGCACTCGGCGGCGGCTACTGGTTCCTCGTCGTCCAGGCCTCGGCCGCGGTGACCGCGCCCGCCACGCTGGTCGTCTACAACCAGCCGGTCACGGTCGATCACAAGGCGGCCGCGGCCGGTCAGGCGCTGAACGCCGGCAACGAGGTCGCGACCCAGGCCAAGGGACACGCCGCGATCCAGTTTCCGGACGGCTCATACGTCCGGATGTCGCCGGACACCACAGTCCAGATCACGACCGTGCAGCTGCAGAAGAACGGCAACCTGCAGTCGGCCGAGGTCGCGCAGAAGATCGGGCGCACGTTCGTCAACGTGCAGCACCTCGTCGGCGGGGCGAACTTCAAGGTGGGCGGGCATTCGGTGAGCGCCCAGGTACGCGGCACGCAGTTCGAGCTGCTCGTGAGCAAGGACAATTCGAACCTGATCAAGGTCTTCGAGGGGACCGTCGGCGTGACCGGCAAGACGACGGCCTCGGTGAGCGCCGGCCAGGAGATCTCCGCCGACGCCAACGGCACGCTGTCCGCGGTCCGCCCCATCCAGCGCGACCCGCTGGACCCCTACACCCTGACCGCACAGTGCAGCCGCGCGGTCTCCAGCGGCACCACCGCCGGCACGCTGCAGACGTCGGCCGGCGACCCCATCGCCACCGGTCAGACGGCAACCTTCGACTACAACTCACCCGGCGGCACGATCAGCGTCGCGCTCTGCTACCCGGGCAGCTTCATGACCCTCTCCATCAAGGACCCCAGCGGGGTCGAGCACGCCTCCCGCAATGGAGCCTCCCCGGTCGTGGGCAATCTCAGCGGACCCGCCGGAAAGTACACAGCCACCGTGCACGCGATCGACGTGTCGCCCGCGGAGGCGTTCGTGGTCGCCTTCGCCGCCAACGCGCCGTGCACCGCCGGCAGCTCCGACACCGGCGGCTCTTTCGTGCGCGAGACGCTGAGCAACTCGCAGATCGCAAGCAGCCTCTCCCAGTCCGGCGCGGAGGGCGTCTCACTCAAGGTGCAGGGGACCTCGCCGACCTCCGCCCGCATCTACTACTACTCCGACCTCGGCGGCACGTCGATCTCGTGGACGGTCGTCTTCTACGCGGCGACCCCCAACCTCGGCGCCGTCGTGACCCAGGTCACGGTGCGCGGGGTCAACGTGACGACCCAGGTCCTCAACTACCTCGGCTCGGCGGGCAAGCAGTCGATCAGCACGATCCCGCAGGACTTCACCGTCGATCGCGTCTATTCATGTGCAGCCCGTGGCGACACGATCATGGTCATCGAGGGCCACCGATAAATCGGTGGTGGGGACGCCGCTGATAGCGATCCGGTGAGCTATCTTTCCCGGGCAACATGGCATCTGTAGCCGTCAGGGCTCCCCGCCGCCGCGGCGGCCGCCGGATCATCATCGCGCTCGTCCTCCTGGTCCTGATCGTGGTCGGGGTCGTGGTGTGGCTCAACGTCGCTGCCCAGGCCCAGGTCAACGCCTCGGCCACGCTGACCGTCTACCAGCCGGCGGCGTCCGTCTCCCACAACGGGACCGACTTCGCGACGGCGAGGACGGGCGCTGTGGTGCAAGCGGGCGATTCGGTGAAGACCGACACCAAGGGCCGCGCCGCCATGACGCTGCCGGACGGCACGCTGACCCGCCTGGCCAGCGACACCACGATCAAGCTCGACTCGGCGCACTTCACGAAGAGCGGCAACCTGCATGACGTGACGCTGACGCAGCAGATCGGCCGCACGTTCACCAACGTCCAGCACCTGGTGACCGGCGCCACCTTCAACGTGAAGGGCAAGTCCGCGACCGCCAGCGTGCGCGGCACCAAGTTCGAGATCTACATCAAGGCCGACGGCACCATGATCATCAAGCTGTTCGACGGCCACATGGTGGTGACGTCGGGCACTCAGATCGTCGCCCTCTCCGCGCCCTCGCAGGTCACGGTCGACCCCAGCGGCCACATCGGCGACCCCGGCCCCATCGTGCCCGACCCGAACGATCCGTTCGGCCCGGCGCTCGACGCGTCCAACGCCGTCGCCGTCGGCACGACACCCGGCACGGAGCAGGATTTCGTCGGCGCGCCGCTGCACGACGGCGAGAAGCAGACCTACCAGTACAGCTACGCCGGCGGCAGCGCCGTCAAAGCATCGTTGGGTTACCCGGGCAGCGCGATGAAGCTCACGGTGAAAGCGCCCGACGGCCAGCAGTACTTCGCGACGGGCAAGCTGCCGACGGTCACGGTCAAGAACGCTCCGGCCGGGATCTACACGATCGTCGTCGACGGCGTCAGCGGCCTGGGGACCGCGGGCGAGGAGCCGTTTGTGGCCGTCGCGTCGGTTGAATCATGCGCGAGCGCCGACATCGCGCAGAACCGCGCGGTGCATCGCGGCTACACGGCGCAGGACCTGATCACCGCCATGCAGCAGTCGGGCGGCGTGTCCGGACTGTCGAACCTCACCCTGACGATCAGCGAGAGCTCCACCGCGGGCGCGATCATCACCGGCAAGGGCACCTACAACGGGCTGGGCTGGAGCGGCTCGGTCGTGCTGGTCGCCCACAACGGCGTGTTCGACATCATGCCCACGAGCGGCACCGTGCTCGGCATGAACGTCCCGGCGCAGCAGGTCGTGCAGCAGATTGCGGCGGCCATCGGACAGGATCCGTCGAACGTGAACCCTGGATTCGTCGTCGACCGCCTCTTCACCTGCAACTCGGTGATGATGGTCGACGGCCACATCAGCTAGCCTCCCCCGAACCAGCCTCGCAGCGAATGCTGCACAAGCGTCAACCCGGAGCCTTCGAACAGCCACACCACCTCGGCCACGCCGACGATCACGAACAGCGCGGCGCCGACACCGATTCCCCGCTTGCGTGTGACGGGGGGCTCGAGCCAGTCCTTGCGCGCCACGCTTCCGTTCGGCGAGTTGATCGATGACTCGAGGCGCGCGAGCAGCTCGCCCGCGGTCGCCGGACGTCGCGCGGGATCGCGGTCCATCGCCTGCTGCAGGATGGCCGCGAATGACGCCGGAAGATCGGGCGCGACCTCGCGGACGTTGGGCGGCGGTTCGTAAAGGCGGCGGCTCAGGGTTTCGATCCAGCTCTTCGAGGAGAAGGGGCGGCGCCCCGTCGTCGCCTGGAAGATGACAGCGGCCAGCGAGTAGACGTCGGCGCGGCCGTCGACCTCGCGGCCGACCAGGCGCTCGGGCGCGACGTAGTCCGGCGCGACAGGTCCGCTGGAGCCGGGCCCGCTGTTGAAGGACGCGACGGTGCCGAGGCCAAAGCCTGTGAGCAGCGTCCGCCCGTCGTCGGCGAGCAGGATGTTCGCCGGCTTCACGTCGCGATGGATCGTGGCCCGCGAGTGCGCGTAGTCCAGGGCGCTGGCGATGGGTCGCAGGAGGTCGATGATGCCGAGCGGCTCGTAGCGCTGGCCATCGCCGAGCATCCCGTCGAACGTGCTGCCCGCCACCAGCTCGGTGACGAGGTACGGCGAGTCGCCCTCATAGGCGAGCTCGTACAGGCGCGGGATCGCCTCGTGCTCGAGCGCGGTGTAGGCGCGCAGCTCGAGCAGGAACCGGCGCGAAAAGCTGACGTCGCGCGCGACGCCCGTGCCGATGGTGCGCAGCGCGACGCGCCGATGCAGGCGCGGGTGTTCGGCCTCGTAGACCGAACCGAGGCTGTCGGTGTCTAGCTCGCGGAGAAGGCGGTATCCACCTACGTTCTGGTGACCGTTGCTCTCAGGCTTGGTGTCGCTTTTCGGCCGCGAGCCGTTCTCGTGCGGGGCTTCCTGTCCCACGAAACCTGAACTTTAGGCCACCCGGGCCATTTCCGTTCCGAAAGCGGGCGCGCCGTCCGCAGTTCGTTTCTTGACGCGCCGCCAGCCTTGGCCTATGTTTCTGGAACGCTCCAAACGTGGAGCTGGTGTTTCCAACTCGAAGGAGGTCTGATGGAACCAATCTCCCGGCGTGAGTTTGTGAAACGGACAGCATTCGCGGGAGCGATGCTGACCTCGATCCCGGCTCTCCTCGAAGCCTGTTCGACCGGCGGGACAACGTCCGGTACCAAGACCACCAAGCTGACGATTGCGGCGGTCCAGGGTGCCGAGGACGGACCCCTGAAGAAAGTGGCGCCGATGTACCAATCGCAGACCGGCATAACGATGGAGGTGGTCGAGTTCCCGTATGACCAGCTGTTCGAGAAGCTGGTGACGACCTTCCAGGCGAACGGCTCTTCCTACGACCTCTGCATGATGGACGACCCGTGGATGCCGAAGTTCGGCACCATGGGCGCGCTGCAGCCTCTCGATTCCAACTTCGGCTTCACCCGTGACTCGGACATCCCGAGCATCGTCTACGACGTGGGGACCTGGCCGCCCCCGCATGGACCCGTCCCTCCGTCGGAGCAGAGCAAGTCGCAGCACCTGTACGGCATCACGATCGTGGGCAACGTCGAGATGTTCATGTATCGCAAGGATCTGGCCACCACCGCGCCCACCAGCTGGAACGACGTGCTGGCCAACGCCCAGAAGTTCAACAAGTCCAATTTCTACGGTTACGTGATTCGCGGCAAGGCGACCAACCCCGCGAGCAGCGACTCCCTGCCCATCCTGTGGTCTTTCGGCGGTGACATCTTCGACACCAGCTGGAAGGTCAAGCTCGACTCCACGGAGTCGATCGACGCAATCACATTCCTGACCCAATCGCTGAAGAAGTACGCAGAACCGGGCGCGGCCAACATCGACGCGGCCGACCGCGACAGGTTGATCGCGATCGGGCAGGCGTTCCAGTCGACGACGTGGCCGGCGGAGGTCACAGGAGTTGTGGAGTCGCAGGGCGTCTCACAGGTCATCGGCAAGATGGCCTACATCCCGATCCCCCAGGGACCGAGCGGAAAAGGGCTCGGCATGATGGGCAACTGGCTGCTCGGGATCCCGAAGGGTTCGAAGAACGGTTCCGCCGCGGCCGACTTCATCAAGTGGCTGATCAAGTCGGAGAACATGAAGACATACGTCCAGAACGGCGGCATCCCGACCCGGACCAGTCTCCTGAACGATCCATCGCTGGGACAGGCCAACCCATACTTCCCAGCCCTCGCGCAGTCGCTTGCGGCGTCGCCCAACTGGCGGCCGCGAACCGACCAGTGGAACGCGGTCGAGACCATCTACGGAACGGCGGTGAACCAGGCCGTCGCCGGGCTCAAGACGCCGAAGGACGCTTTGACGGCGGCCGCCGCGCAGATCCGCACTGCCATGAAACAGGCCGGTTACCCCTCATAGATTGACGATGTGACTTGGCCGTGGCCCACCGACCGGCCCACACGGGTGAGCAGCCTGTGAGGGCCGGCCGGCGGCGGCTCAGCCGGGACGAGCGGCTTGCCTATCTGATCCTGCTGCCGGCTCTCGCTGCGGTTTTCGCGATCGTCACGATCCCCTTCGTCCTCGTCATCATCCAGTCGCTGAGCACGCAGGACGGCACGTTCGTCGGCTCCATCAACTACTCGCGGGCGCTTGGCAACCCGCTGTTGTACGAGGCGATCCGCTCCACGGGCGTGTACACGCTGATCGTCCTCCCCATCGAGATACTGCTTGGCCTGGGCTTCGCACTGCTCGTCCACCGGACGGTTCGGCGGGTGGGATTGCGGGCGGCAATCTACGTGCTCGCGATCATGCCGCTTGTGGTGCCACCGGTCGCGATCGGCGTGGTCGCGCGGCTGATCTACGCGCCCGGTTACGGCGTGCTGAACGTGATCCTCGATCGGGTCGGGATCATGCATCAGGAGATCAACTGGTTGGGCGATCCCACGCTCGCGATGCTGGCGGTGGCCAGCGTGGACGTGTGGCAGTGGACACCCTTCGTCTACCTGGTGCTGTTCTCGGGCCTGCAGACGGTGCCGCGCGAGTCCGTCGAGGCCGCGCAGCTCGATGGCGCCGGCGGGTGGGCCCAATTCCGCTACATCGACCTGCACTACCTCCGGCCGCTGTTCGTCCTGATCATCTTTTTCCGGCTGGCGGACGTGCTGCGCGTCTTCGACCACGTGTTCATCCTCACGGGCGGCGGCCCGGGTACCGCGACGCAGCTGCTGAGTCTCTACATGTACCGGGTCGAGTTCAAATTTTTCGACACGGGACAGGCAGCGGCCCTCGCGGTGGTCGTGCTGGTCTCGTTCAGCCTGCTGTACGCGCTCATCGCCCGCGTGCTCCCGTTGGAGCGAGCATGAGACGCCTCGGAAGCGTGATCCTCGCTCGATCCGCCCTTGCAACCCTCGCGCTGGGAGTGGCCGGGGTGCTGTACGGCTTTCCCATCTACTGGCTGGTCGTCACCTCGCTGAAGAGCAAAGCCGAGCTGTTCGCCAGCTCGGTTCACCTCGTGCCGCATCAGCCGACGCTCGCCGCCTACTCGAGCGTGCTGATCGACCGCGGGTTCTGGGTGCTGCTCAAGAACAGCGTGATCGTCTGCTTCTCGACGGTGGTGGTGACGCTGGTAGTGGGCTTGCTGATCACCTATCCGCTGACGCGGTTGCCTGTCCCGGCCCGCCTTCGTGTCGGCGTTCTCAACTGGGCACTGTCGCTGCGCTTCCTGCCTCCGATCGCGGTCGTCATTCCGTATTTCGCCATCGTGAGGACGCTGCAGATCTACGACGAGCCGATCGCGCTGATCGGGATCTATTCGCTGTTCAACCTGCCGTTTGCCATCTGGATGCTGAAGGGCTTCCTGACGGAGATCCCGCTCGAGCTGGAGGACGCCGCCCTGGTCGACGGCGCCACGCGCTGGGTTGCGTTCTGGCGAGTGCTGCTACCCCTCGCGGCGCCGGGCGTCATGGCCGCCGGGATCATCATCTTCACCTTCGCGTGGAGCGAGTTCCTCTTCGCCTTGATCCTGACGGCGACACCCAACGCGCAGACGTTTCCGGTCGGCGTGCAGGGGCTGGTGACGGCCAACCCGGATAGTCCGGACTATCGGGGGTTTGCTTCGGACTTCAGCCCGGTTAGTCCGGACTATCCGTGGGTACCGACAATGGAGATTGGCCCTATCGTTGCAGGGCGTCGGCGTGGCGGAATGGCAGACGCGCCAGCCTTAGGAGCTGGTGCCCGAAAGGGCGTGGAGGTTCAAATCCTCTCGCCGACACCACGATCTGGGGCGGCCTTGAAGTTCTCGATCTCCACCGGCTCGATCTCATCCGCGAGCTCGAAACCGAAGATCCGCGAGAGGAAGTAGAGCTCGCCCTCCGTCGCGCGCCGGATGTTCTTGTCCTGGCGAAAGCCGTGCTGCTCGCCCTCGAACGCCACGTACGCGAAGGGCAGCTTCTTCTCCCGGCACGCGGCCACGAACACCTCGGCCTGGTCGGGCGGCACGACCTTGTCCTCGAGGCCCTGGAACAGGATGCACGGCGCGCTCAACCTGTCGGCGAAGTGGATCGCCGAGCGAGCGCGGTACACGTCCGCGCGCTCCGGATAGGGGCCGACCAGCGTGTCGCAGTAGTGCGACTCGAACTTATGCGTCTCCTTCACGAACAGCTCGAGGTCGGCGATCCCGTAGTGGCTCGCGCCCGCGTTGTAGAAGTCGCGCTTGGTCAGCGACAGCAGCACGGTGAAACCTCCCGCCGACCCTCCGGTGATGGACACGCGATCGGGGTCGGCCAGTCCCTGCTTCACGAGATGGCGCGCTGCGTTGATGCAGTCGTCCACGTCGACGACGCCCCAGTTGCCGTTGAGGCGCTGCCGGTACGCGCGCCCGTAACCCGACGACCCGCCGTAGTCCACGTCGACCAGGGCGAAACCGCGGCTCGTCCAGTACTGGTACTGGAACGCATACGCCGGGCCGGCGCTGCCGGTCGGTCCGCCGTGGCAGTGGACGACGAGCGGCGGTTTCTCTCCGGGCGGCGCGGTGAAGTCTCGGTTGCGCGGGGGGTAGTAGACGGCGTGCGCGGTCAGTCCGTGCTCGGTGGGAAATTCGATGGCCTTGGGCACGCTGAGGTACCCGCCGTCGATGTGCGCGTTGTTGGCGACCTTCACCACCTGCTGCGCCAGCGTGTCGAGGTCCAGGACGAGGACGCGCTCGGCGAGCGTGGAAGAGCTCGCGAACATCGCGACTTTGTCGCCGGAAACCTGGACGTTGGCCAGGCCGGTGTACAGGAGCTCGATCTGCTCCAGGCCGCCTGAGTTCAGGTCGATGCGCCCGAGCTTGGTCCCCGCCGGGTCGGAGTAGACGCAGATGATCTCGTCCGCGCCGTGGAAGTCGTAGAACCGCTTGCCGAACGCCCACTGCGGTGCGCCGAACTCCGCGGCCCTGGTGACGACGGGCTCGTCGCCCTCGCCGCGGGCGCGGTAGAGGTTCCACCAGTCATTGCGGTCGGAGACGAAATAGAGCTCGCCCTCCGGCGACCACTGGGGCTCGAGCACCGACTCGTTGTGGCCGCCCGCGACCTTCCGCTTCGACGTGATGTTTCCCTCGCGGTCGAGCTCGCCGACCCAGACCTCGCTTGCGTCCCACGGCATGTTGGGGTGATTCCAGGTCTGCCAGGCGAGGCGCGAGCCGTCGGGGCTGAGCGCCGGCGAGGAGTAGAAGTCGTTGCCGGAGGCCAGCGTGATGGCCTCCCGCTCGCCCATGAAGTCGACCGCGACGATCGTGTTGACCGCTTCGGGGGCGCCGGTGGAGTGGTCCTCGCGCACCGCGATGACGCGGCCGCGGCGGGCGTCGACCACCATATCGGCGTGCCGGATGTCGGCATCGGCCGTGATCGGCTCAGGTGCGCCGTCACGGTCCTGCCGGTACAGGCGCTGGTCCCTGTAGTTGGTGAAGAAAACGGTCCCGTTCGCGACCGCGTAGTGCCCGCCGCCGTACTCGTGGACCCGGCTGCGGGCGTTGAATTCGCGCGGTGTGATGTCGCTGATGGCGCCGCCCGCGTCGCGCCGGCAGACCACGATTCGCCCGCCTTCGTTGGGCCGCAGCTCCGACCAGTAGAGGTCATCGCCGTCCCAGCGCACCATCTGGTTGCGCATCTGGACGCGGCCCTCGAGGACGACCTCGTTGCTGATCGGGGAGGCCCACGACCCATAGGGGGCCGTTTGCAACGCCCGACCGCTAGTATCGGAGGCCATCAGAGTGTCGTGCCAATGAAAGCATGAGGAACGCTCTTCTCGTGGTTGACGTTCAGGTCGATTTCGTCGAGGGCGGAAGCCTGGGCGTCCAGGGCGGCATGCAGGTCGCGGCGATGATCGCGCGCCACCTCCGTCATTTCAAGAACGAATACCAGTTCGTGGTGGCGTCACGCGACTATCACGAGGACGCCCC
>WNGI01007224.1_pt1 | contig 10154 bp, 8 predicted proteins | sample 5400621 | NCBI WGS metagenome assembly WNGI01 (sample SAMN13153374, study PRJNA577476) | soil metagenome | isolation source: 20 cm soil or saprolite under Garry oak tree replicate 1 | place: USA:California | collected 2016-06-15 | reverse complement strand
CTGGTGGAGCTGCGTGCCCAGCTGCGCCACCGTCGGGCTCGCAGCAACGCCGGGCGCAGCAAACGCGCTTTGCAATGCCCTACGACCCGTGATCGAATCCCGCAGCGATGCCAGCAGGCTGCCGTAGGTGCGTCGCTCCGCATCGAGCTGCTCTCGCTCCAGCTCGAGCGCGGGGAGTCCCGTCTGCTCCCGGGTGACAGACTCGGCTGAGCCGTAGCCACGGGCGCGGCGATGAAAATCGCTGAGGGCCTGCCGCGCCTCAGCCAACACCGCGTCGTTGACCTTGAGCTGCGCCTCGAGGAACTCGCGCCGCAGCTTGGACTGCTGCTGCGCCGCTTCGGCGCTGGTGGTGCGAAACACGTCGACCACCCGGTTCACGACCTGTCGCGCCCGAACCGGATCGGGGGCGGAGTACGCCACATCCACGATGTCGGTGCGGGTTCGGGGCGTGACGCGCACGGTCAAGATCAGGCGACTGATCGCGGCGTCACGGCTCGTCACGCGCAGCAGGCCCTGGCGCACACCGGGCCATTGCGCGACCGCGAACCGGACGTCACCGAACGTCACGGGAACCCCGTACGCCACACGCCGCTCGCCCTCGGGACGCACCACCGTGAGGCTGTCTCGCCCGAAGGTAAGCGGGAACGAGTCGGGCTCGGCGGTGGCCGCCACCCCCACGTTCGTCAACAGGCTCGCGGGAAACTTGCGTGTCGCGATGCGCAGCATCGGCGTGCTGTCGACGACCTCACCCGCGACGGTGCGGCTGGTGAGCAGCTCCATCTGCGACAGGAGGGGATCCACCGATGCACCGCCGAGCGTGAGGCTTGGACCCTCGACCAGACCACCGGTCAGAGCGCGACGAGAATCCGAGGAGCGAATCACCGCGACGGCGCGGTACACCGGCTGCGAGCGATAGGCCAGGTATCCCGTGACCAACAAGACGGCGCCGGCGACACCGAGCACGAGCCGCAGGTGCCGCCGCAACGTCACAAGGAGGTCCTTGACGCGGACGGTGTTGACCAGCGCCTCGAGCTCGGCGTGGTTGCTGTTCGTGGTCCCCGAACGGGGCGCCGGAGCGAGCATGCTGGGATCGCTGGGCTGGGGCTCAGACATGGGCGGGCTCATCGCCGCTGCGCGCTGATCACGGCCGCCACCGCGGCGGTCAGGCTGGCCACCGGCAGGAACAGATCACGCAGCACGCTGAAGCTGCCGCGGCGAGTCACGAGGAGCTGGTCGCCCGATCCGAGCAGCAGGGTCTCATACTTGGCGTAGCTGTGTGCGAGATCGATCGTGATCTCGCCGTCGCGGCGGATCAGGCGGATCTTGTCGAGCCGCCCCTGCTCCGTCGGCCCGCCCGCCAAGGCCACCGCCTGCGCGATTGTCGTGCCTTGAGGTAATCGATACAGGTTGGGTTGACGTACTTCACCCGCCACCGTCACCGGAAAAAGCGGCTCGATGACGATCTGCACGTCCTGCTCATAGGTGACCAGCAAGCGGCGCAACCGCTCCTTGTCGACCGAGAGGGGCGCTCCCCCGACCTTGATGACTTGGTACACCGGGTGCACCAACGTGCTGTCCGTCCCGATCACAAACTCGCCGCTCAGCTCCGGGTGCCGCCATACGGCGATGCGCAGTAAGTCCCCCGATGCCATCAGCGGGTCTGCCTGCGACCGCTGCGGTGACACAGAAGCCAATCGAGGCGCGGCGCAGGAAGCGAACACTCCAATCAGCGAGACTGCGAGGGTGCGCAACTTTATCGTCATTGGTGCGGGCCAACCCGAAGGAAGTTATCTGCTCTTCACTCGCAAAGAGCGTGCTAGTAAGGGACGATGGAGAGCGAACCGAAGTCGCCGCACGCGAGCGGGTTAACACAACGAGCCGACCGCGGCGGCCAACCCGAGTGGCGTTGTTGCAAAAGTGTGACAGGCCAGCTGATTACTTGCCCTGCGCTCGCACACTTGACCATCCACTGCAGAACCCGTGATGCGCCGGTGCGCAAGACCGCTGGCACCGAAAGTGGCATAGTCGTTGCTCCACTCACCAATCGCTCTGTCAGTTATGGCTGGTCCTCGGTCGACGATTCGCGCGCGCAAGAAACGGATGAACGCACTGCCGAGATGGGAACAAGGCTCTGAATTCCATTGGTTGCGGGCCAACGGGGGGGAGACCACCCCATTGCCTTGGCGCGAGCCGATTGTTCTTGCAGGTTCTGGCAGGGACGCGATCCGGTGCCTGCTCGCGCACGGAATCGCGCGCAGAGGTTGGCGACGGATCTGGATGCCCACCTATTTCTGCCAGGATGTGCTAAGCAGCATCGCGTCGACCGGAATCACAGTGCGCGCGTATCACGATAACCCCCTGCTGCCGGCACCAGCGCGACCGGCGGAAGTGGAACGCGGCGACGTGCTCTATGTCGTTAACTACTTCGGACTCCGTTCCGCGCCTCCCTTTCCGGAGAGCTACGGAGCAGAGCTCGTCGAGGATCATACCCACGATCCGTGGTCGCATTGGGCGTCCAACAGCAATGCCCACTATTGCATTGCCTCGTTACGCAAAGCACTCCCAATTCCCGACGGCGCAGTCCTATGGTCACCCAGAGAGCGGGAACTCCCTCCGACTCCTGCCGTGACGCCCACTCGTCAGGCGGCGTCGGCCCAGAAGCTCGCGGCAATGCTATTGAAACACCTGTATCTCGAGGGGCAGCGCGTCAACAAGCAGGCCTTCCGAGACCTGGCGCGCCAGGGAGAAAGCAACATTGCCTCTGGCGAGGTCTCAGGGATCTCTCCGTTTTCCGCGGCCCTGCTTTCGACCTTCCCGATCACTTCTTGGAGAAACCGCCGCCGGCTCAACCAGCAAAGGCTCTGCGCGCGTCTTGCGCCAGCCCCATGGGCAACCGTGTTGTCCCCGGACGGCGACGGTTCCTGCCCTTTCTCGGGCATTATCGTCTTCGACACCGCAGCCCGTGCCCAGCACGTTCGTCAACGCCTGATAGGCCTCGGTGTGTACCCGGCCGTGCTTTGGTCGTTAGACAATCCGGTCTTGCCGGCCATACCGGACGCCGATCGTGAACTGTGGCCCCGGCTCATGTCGGTTCATTGTGACATGCGCTATTCCAACGACGACATGGACAGAGTCGCTGAGCTCATAGTCCAATTGGGGAATGAGTGGCACCGGTGATTCCTTTCCAGATTCTGGATGCGACCGTGCCGGAGGAGCTGCATCTCTGGCACGAACTGCTGCAATCGTGGCCGGGTCGCGAAGTGATGGCCGATCCCAACTACGTGCGGCTGTTCGCGCGCGACGTTGATCGTGTCCTCTGCGCGGCGAGTTCCACGGCACAGGGTGGCATTCTCTACCCCTTCATATTGCGGCCGGTAGGGAGCGAGCCATGGGCCTCATGCGACGAGACGACCTGGGATATCACAACCCCGTACGGGTACGGTGGGCCGTTCGCCTGGTCGGTGGATGCCAAGTACGCCGAGGAGTTCTGGAATCAGTTCGACGCTTGGGCACGCGATAACAGTGTCGTCACTTCCTTCGCTCGCCTCTCCCTCTTTACCGACGAACGTCTGCAGTTTCGTGGCGAGGAAGAAGATTGCATATCAAATGTGGTGCGTTCGCTGACCCTGACGAGCGCCGACGTGTGGAAGGACTATGCGCACAAGGTAAGGAAGAACGTCAACAAGGCCCGTCGTAGCGGGCTGGACGTACGATTCGACTCGAGCGGGGAGTTACTCGACGCCTTTCGTGACATCTATTCCGCCACCATGCAGCGACGCGGTGCGGCAGCGGGCTATCACTTCCCGAGAACGTTCGTCGAAACGCTAGTGAACGGTTTGCAAGGGCAATACGTCTTTTGCCACGTGCTGTCGGCAGGCCGAGTGGTCTCTACCGAGCTCGTGCTGGTCTCTGCCACGCGGCTGTATTCATTTCTCGGCGGTACCGCGGAAGAGGCTTTCGAGTCACGACCAAACGATCTCCTCAAGCACGCCGTGATAGAATGGGGAATCCAGAACGGCAAGACAGCGTACGTGCTCGGCGGCGGCCAAGAGGAAGGTGACGGCATCTTTCGGTACAAACTCTCGTTCGCCCCAAGCGGAGTGGTGCCGTTCAAGGTCGGCAGACGCGTATACGATCCGGCCGCCAGCGAGCGCCTCCTCCAGCAGCGCCTCCGTTGGGAAGAGCGAGCGGGAGCGCCTTGGTCCCCGAACGCGCGATTCTTTCCGGTGTACCGGGCGTGAAGCGCGTTGTCGACTGCTTCGGGGCGGCCCTCGGTTTGATCGTGCTCGCACCGCTCTTTCTCCTCGTGGCGTCCGCGGTCTGGCTCACGATGGGTCGACCGGTTCTGTTCACACAAAGGCGACCCGGTCGATACGGGCAGCCGTTCACGATCTACAAGTTTCGCACTATGGTGCCGCCGGAAATCGGCGAGGTGTGGTTTCGGTCCGACCAACGGCGTCTGACCGTGCTCGGTCGATGGTTACGTCGCACGAGCCTGGACGAGCTGCCGGAGCTGTGGAACGTGCTCCGAGGAGACATGAGCTTGGTAGGGCCCCGACCGCTGCTGATGGAATACCTCGATAAGTATACGACGGACGAGCAACGACGTCACACCGTGCTCCCCGGCATCACGGGATGGGCGCAGGTGAACGGTCGACAGGCGATCGCCTTCAGTCAACGCCTACAACTCGATCTCTGGTACGTGGACCACTGGAGCCTGGCCCTCGACCTGAAGATCCTGCTCAAGACAATCTCTTTGGCCACTCTCGGTCGAGGGGTCGTGCCGGGCCAGCCCCTCGACGACGTGGATGACCTAGGTCTCTCCGCTGACCGCAATCGCAGATCGAGCCATGGCGCTGGGGCCACGAGACAACCGCACTCCCACCACACGGGACCCGAGTGAACTATCGATTGGACGGGGTTGTATTGCGGCGTCCCGAGGCACGCGACGCCGAAGATCTCTATCGCCAAAAGAACGATCCCGCGGTGGCAAACCTCCTGGGTGGCTTCTCCGTCGGGTACAGCCATGCTGACATGCTCGATTGGATCGATCGACACAGAGCGGCGGCGAACGAGGTCATCTGGGTAATTGCGGATCCGCAGACCGATTGCTGCCTCGGCCATGTGGGGCTGTACCGAATCGACCACCGCATTGGCTCGGCCGAGTTCGGAATCATGATCGGTGACAAGGACGCGTGGGGGAAAGGCTTCGGCAAGCTTGTTACCACCTTCACGATTCGCTACGGCTTTGACATGTTGAATCTGAACCGTATCGAACTCACGGTTCTCTGCGGTAACGACCGCGCCAGAAGGATGTACGAGGAGCTCGGCTTCGTCGTCGAGGGGATCATGCGGCAGGCGCAGTACAAAGACGGGCGCTACCACGATGTAGCGATGATGTCGATGCTGCGAGCAGAGTTCGTGCGACCCAAAGCGTAACCACATCGGGGGACACCATCTGCGGAATCTGCGGGATAGTTGAGTACGGTCAGTCGAGCATTGATCGGACCGTACTTTGGTCAATGACGCGATGCCTCCGTCACCGTGGGCCGGACGATGTGGGTGTCCAAGTGGTGGGGCCCGCAGGGCTCGGCCACACTCGTCTGAGCATACTCGACCTGTCCTCAGCGGGGCACCAGCCCATGCAGAACGAGGACGGCTCGGTGACGCTCGTCTACAATGGCGAGACCTATAACTTCTCGGCCCTGCGCCATCGGCTCGAAGCGGCAGGGGTTCGGTTTCGCAGCCACTCTGACACAGAGGTCGTCCTTCAAGCGTTTGTCCGGTGGGGCCTCGACAGCTTTTCCATGCTCGACGGCATGTTTGCGCTTGCAATCTGGGACAACCGATCGGAAACGCTGCACCTCGTGCGGGACCGGTTCGGCATCAAACCGCTCTACTACGCCACCTCGCGTTCTGGACTAGTGTTCGGTTCGGAAATCAAGGCGATTCTTGCGTCCGGTCGCATACATCCCACGATCGATTGGCAAGCGCTGCACGAGTACCTTTACTATGGCAACGCACTGGGTAGCCGTACCCTGTTCGACGGAGTGCGCCGCCTCCTTCCCGGTCACCGCCTCACATTCAATCGGGACAGCTGTGCCACTACGGCCTATTGGTCCCTCGCCGACGTGGCGCCGGTACGAGACACCGTCGACACCGCAACCGAGACGACGCGTGGGCTCTTGGCCGCCGCGGTTGATTCCCACCTGGTGAGTGACGTTCCCGTAGGGGTGTTCTTGAGCGGCGGTGTGGATTCGTCTGCGATAACCGCGCTCGCTAGCTCGCGCTATGCGGGCCGACTTCAAACGTTCGCGGTCGGGTTCGACTTCGATGGTGGAGCCGGTGAACTCCCCAGGGCGAGAGCGGTGGCACAGCATTTCGGGACCGACCATCACGAGCTGCACATTGCCGGTGCGGACTTGCCGATGGTTATCGAATCGCTCGTGCGCCGCCACGACGAACCGTTCGGGGATGCTGCCAACATCCCGCTGTACCTCCTATGCCGGCAGCTTGCAGGTTCAATCAAGGTCGTGCTGCAGGGTGACGGGGGAGACGAGATGTTCGCAGGATACCGACGTCACCGCATCGTCTCACACGAGCGCTTCTGGCAACTAGTTTCCAGGGCAGGCGGGGTCTTGAGCTCGCTCGGACTCCGTGGTCCTGCAGTCTCGCGAGCGCACCGCTTTTTCAAGGCGATGGCACACTCGGATCGTGGCATGCGCACCGCCTTGCTGCTCACGCCCGAGACGTTGCAGCTCCCGCCCACACACACTCTGTCACTCGAGGTCCGGGGCCTCGTGGAAGCGCTTGATCCTTTCGCTCGCTACCGTGAGGTCGCGCGTTCGCTGGGACACTTGGATCCCCTTCAGCAACTGCTCTATACGGACATCGCGATCCTCCTGCCCGACACCTTCCTCGAAAAGGTGGACAAGTCCACGATGGCGTACGGCATCGAGGCCCGGGTACCATTCCTCGATGCGGCGTTGAGTCGATATGCGATGGGCCTGCCGGCTAAGCTGAAAGTCCGGCGCGGCCAGAAGAAGTGGATGCTGCGCCGAGCCATGCGTGGCATCGTCCCAGACGCAGTTCTCGACGCACCGAAGCGCGGCTTCGCCGTACCGGTGGACGCCTGGCTGCGCGGCCCGTTGAGGCCATATCTGGAATCGGTGCTGTTCGACCCGTCCACGCTGAATTCCGGACTCTTCGATCGCAGTGTGCTGGAGGCAGTACTGCGCGAACACGTCACGCGGCGCAGGAACCGAGGGTTCTTGCTGTACAAGCTGCTGAACCTGGCCCTCTGGCATCGGGCTTACATCGGCCCCTCAAGAACGACGGTATGCGAACCCCTTGGTCCTGAGGTTGCACCCGCGCTCATGCCCTAGAAGACCTTCGCCCCGCAAGCACTGACGGCCGCGCGGTAGCCGTTCATTCCTGTTACGTCGCGCTCTTCCTCCAGCCATTCCGACCACTCCACCCGTAGCGGAAATCACAGCCACCCGGCTGGCGACGCCGCTAAACTCTCTCAAGACAGGGGATCGACTTTCTCAGGACAGGGAGCGGGGACCGCAGACGGCTGCTGCTACCATGGGTCCCCGTCGGGACAATATGTTTGCAATACGCGTTTATCGACGCGTATTGCATGACATTCGGTTGGGCGTCGGCCTGAGGCGCCGCAGGTAAGTGATGACAGACATGGCTGTGGATGGGGCGAGTAAGCGGTCGGCATGGGATTTGCTGATAAAAAGCATAGTAAGCATAGAACCATCAAAACACGCAGAACAACTAAAACTGCTTTACGCTGCTCAGAGCAAAGCCGTCGAAAGGCGGTGACGCAGAGTCACGGGGCTACAGCGGGTCCTCCGCCACGCTCGCCGGGCCGCCAGCGCTTTCGACTTCACGGTCGAGACCGGCGGACCGGCTTTTTTGCGCCGCCCAATCTGGGGATAGAGCCATGACGTTCAAACACAAGCTCTCCGCTCGGTTGGCCTTGATGAAAGATGCGCCTCGCTGCGCCCAAGAGGAGTACACCCATGACCTTTAAACACAAGCTCTCCGTTCGCTTGGCCTTATTGAAAGATGCCCTGCTGCTGCTCCCCTTGACCGCGCTTCTCGCCTGCGAGAAGCCGGCGGGGATTTCCGGTCCTGGCGCCGTCGCTGTTGTCACACAGGTCGCCATTTCTCCTACACAGATCACCCTGCGTCCCAACCAGACATCGCACTTCACAGCGGTCGGCTTGACCGCGGCTGGCGACACCGCCAGCGTGCCCGTGACTTGGACTGCGACGGGCGGCAGTATTGTCGACACGTTCAGCAGGGGCAGCCTGCATTATGCCACGTACCAGCCCAGCGCCGTCCCGGGCAACTACTTCGTTATCGCCACCGACCCGCCAGAAACGGCCGTGGCCGATTCGAGCCGCGTCGTTGTTATCGCGCTGCCGGTGGCCTCGGTGGTGCTGAGTCCCACGGTCGCGACTCTTCTCGTCGGGGCGACCGTACAATTTGCGGCCACCCCGCAGGATTCGAGCGGATTGCCGTTGGCCGGACGGACGGTCACCTGGACGAGTAGCGCTCCGGCTGTAGCCACCGTAACCGCTAACGGGGTGGTGACGGGCGTAGCCTCGGGCTCCGCAACGATCACGGCGACCAGTGAAGGGAAGAGCGGCAGCGCCGCTACCACAGTCACGGCGGTTCCGGTCGCCGCACTGGCGGTGAGCCCGGCTTCCGCCAGCCTCCTAGTGGGAGCCACGGCACAACTGACGGCAACGCCCAAGGACTTGGCCGGTAGCCCGCTCAGCGGGCGTGTAGTGGCTTGGGCAAGCAGCAACACCACCGTAGCCACCGTGAGCGCCAGCGGCCTTGTTACGGCCGCGGCCGTCGGATCGGCAAGCATCACGGCAACCAGTGAGGGCAAGAGTGCCGCCGCTGCCATCACCGTGACCGCACTACCGCCGCCGCCGCCGCCGAGCGGGCTGGCGGTGTTCCCGGGAGCGGAAGGGTACGGCACCACGACGCCAGGCGGGCGCGGCGGCCGGGTGATCCACGTGACCAACTTGAACGACGCCGGGCCCGGTTCACTGCGTGAGGCGGTGGAGGCGGCTGGCCCGCGCACGGTTATCTTCGATGTGTCAGGTCAAATCAACCTGCAGAATAGCCTTAACATCCACAACGGCTTCCTCACACTGGCAGGGCAGACGGCTCCGTCCCCAGGCATTACCGTTGCGGTGACTGGCGGCCCCGGCGTGCTGAACAACGGAATTGTCACCTTCACGAACGACATTCTCATTCAGCATATCCGTATCCGCGCCCAAACGGATCCATCCGGGGGGCGACGCGACGCGCTGATGATCTTTGAGGGTTCTCGGAACGTGGTGATCGACCACGTGTCGGTGTCCTGGGCCAGCCACCTGGGCAAGAACATCTTTGTGTCAGGGGGCACGACCAACGTCACCATCAGCAACTGCATCGATTCGGAGGCATTCCCCTACGGACTGTTGATTACCGCCTCCGGCGCAAGCGGGCCTGCCCGATCGATGAATACGGCGGTATTCCGTTGCCTCTTCGCGCACAACCAGGACCGGAATCCCGAGGTGTCCTCGAATACGAGTGTCACCTACGTCAACCAGCTCATTTACAACCCCGGCTTCACAATCGCCGGCTCACACAGCTTCGGCTTCTCGCTCTGGCGGGGACAGGCGAACGGGACGCTCCCGGATGGACCCGCCTTTGCGAACATCGTAGGAAACAGGGCAAAGGCGGGACCGACGAGTGGGCCGCTGCGGCTGCGCTTCGAAAGCTCCGCGCTCCCGAACTCGCTCGTCTACACGGGGGACGACGTCTTTCCGGACGGGATGGAGTTCCAGACTGGCACCGGTTTCTCGCCGGTGCCCAGTCCGGCGTTCCCGTTGCCCAGTCCGTTCACCATTCTTGGAAGCAACGTGGTGGAGGCCTACGTCCTCGCCCACGCCGGGGCCCGTCCACTGGATCGCGACGCCGTGGACACTCGGATTGTCAACGACGTAACCAGCTTGACCGGGAGCAGCACCCTTACCGACGAGAGTCAGGTGGGTGGCCTTCCCTCCCTCGCTCAAAACGTTCGGGTCTTGGCGATTCCGGCGAACTACGCCGACCTCCGGCCCAGCGGGTACACCGTG
>WNGI01030299.1_pt1 | contig 10155 bp, 8 predicted proteins | sample 5400621 | NCBI WGS metagenome assembly WNGI01 (sample SAMN13153374, study PRJNA577476) | soil metagenome | isolation source: 20 cm soil or saprolite under Garry oak tree replicate 1 | place: USA:California | collected 2016-06-15 | reverse complement strand
CGACGCTGACCGCGCTCTATACGCTGTTGATTGCGTTCCTGATGGTCTCGCGCCTGCCGGTGTTTTCGGGCAAGACCATTCGCATGCGTGTGCCGCCGGAAATGGTGCTGCCGGTTTTCGTCTCGGTCATTTTCTTCATCGCGCTCTTGATCGGGTATCCCTGGTACATTCTGTCGGCAGGTTCGGTGCTCTTTCTCCTCAGCCTGCCGGCCGGATGGAAGTCTTATCGCGACCAGGAGCGCGCCTACGCCGCGCAGGCCGCTGTGCCCGCCGATGCCACGCCGTCAACTCCGGCGTCTCCCTACGCTCCGACCGCCGCCGAAGCAGAACAGGACAATCGGCCGGCGCGGCTGAATTGAGCGTTCTCCTCAAATATCTGCCATGAGCAATCGCCGAGTTGGGTTCGATCCCAATCTCGGTTATACGGCTGACCATAAGCGCCCTTGAAAAGGGCCGACCCATGAATTCTGGAGAGAACGCCGTGACGGATTCCGCGACCCCACCGCTGCCCGCCGCACTTCTTGAAGCATTGGCGCGCTACGACACGCCGACAATCTGCAACGCGTTGGAAGTCGTCGCGCCCGCCCGCCGTCTCGTCGGCTATACGACGAAGCCGCTGGTCTGCCCGTTCCCAGATCTGCCGCCGATGGTCGGATATGCGCGCACCACGACGATCCGCTCGGTGCTCGCCTCTGGCCTCACCGCCGCCGAACAGCAGCAGCGGCGAATTGCCTATTACGAATATGTCGGCACCGGCCCGGGGCCGCGCATCAACGTGATCCAGGATATCGACGGCCCCGATGCCGGATTTGGTGCGTTCTGGGGCGAGGTTCAAAGCTCGGTGCACAAGGCGCTCGGCTCTCTCGGTGTCATTACCGACGGTTCGATCCGCGACATCGCGCAATGGGCACCCGGCTTCCAGGCGCTCGCGGGCTCGATCGGACCGTCTCACGCCTACGTGCACGCCGAAAATTTCGGCGGCGAAGTTCGCGTGGCCGGAATGACGGTGCGCTCCGGCGATCTCATTCATGCCGATCGTCACGGCGCGGTGGTCATTCCGCTCGATGTGGCCGCGAAGCTGCCGGATGCGGCCGAGCTCTGCGGCCGCCGCGAGACGCCAATCCTTGAGATCGCCCGCAGCAAGGATTTTACGCTTGAAAAGCTGAAAGAGGCGCTGAAGCGTTCGGCTGAAATTCACTAGCGATCCGATCGCTTCGGCATCTGGGGGGCTGTCATGAGGAGGTTCTTGGTTGCGCTGGTGCTGACGATTGCTGCCGGCATCGTTGCCGTGCAGGCGCAGAACTATCCATCGCGCTCAATCACGCTGGTGGTTCCGTTCCCGCCGGGCGGATCGACCGATACCGCCGCACGGATCATGGCGGAGCGCATGCGGGTCTCGCTGGGACAGCCGATCGTAATCGAAAATGTCGGCGGCGCCGGCGGCAGCATCGGGGCCGGGCGCGTCGCCCGTTCGGCGCCCGACGGCTACACCTTCGACATCGGCCAATGGGACACCCATGTCGGCAGCATCATCTACAAACTCGACTACGATCTGGAAAAGGATTTTGAGCCGATCGGCCTGATCTCCAACAATCCTCAGCTCATGGTCGCCAAAAATGACCTTCCGGCCAACAGCCTCGCCGAACTCGTGACGTGGATGAAGGCGAACCCGGGCAAGATCAATTTCGTCAACCAGAATGCGGCGGCCAATGTCACCGGTGTGCTGTTCGAGAACCTGACCAAGCAAAAAGTGCAGTTCATTCCTTATCGCGGCGCGGGCCCGGCAATGACCGACCTGATCTCCGGCACCGTGGACCTGCTTGTGGTTCAAGGTGCGGTGGCCCTACCGCAAATCCGCGCCGGCAAGATCAAGGCGCTCGCCAACCTGTCGCCGCAACGCTCGGCCTCGATGCCGGACATTCCGACCGCCGACGAGACCGGTGTGCCCGGACTTTACATGTCGGGTTGGTTCGGCTTCTTCGCCCCGAAAGGGACGCCGAAAGACGTCATCGCCAGGCTCAATGCCGCGACCGCCGAGGCGCTTGCCGATCCGGCAATCCAGAAGCGGTTTACGGAGTTGGGGCTCGACGTCGCGCCGCACGAGCAGCAGACGCCGGAGGGGTTGGCCGCGTTCCAGAAAGCCGAAATGGAAAAATGGTGGCCGATCATCAAGTCTGCCGGTATTGGCGCGCAGGCGCAGTGAGCGTGAATATGGAAGTGCTTTCGACATGAAGATGGATGGCAAAACCGTATTGATCACAGGCTCGACCGACGGCGTCGGCCGCTATGTCGCCGCCAGGCTTGCCGCCGATGGCGCCAAAGTGTTGATCCATGGCCGGGACGAAGCCCGGGCCAAAACGCTTGCCGATGAAATTCACGGCCAGGGACGCGCCGCGCCGATCTTTTATGCGGCGGATTTGTCTTCGCTTGCCGGCACGCGGCAACTCGCGGAGGCGGTGACTGCCGACCACAAGCGGCTCGACGTTTTCATCAGCAATGCCGGAATCGGGTCGCGCGCGCTCGGGACCGAAAGACGCACCAGCGCCGACGGACACGAACTGCGGTTTGCTGTGAATTACCTTTCCGGTTTCCTGCTCGCTTACCTTTTGCTGCCCTTGCTAAAGGCCAGTGCGCCGTCGCGGATCGTCAACGTCGCCTCGCTCGGCCAGCATCCGCTCGATTTCGACGACGTCATGCTGACCAAAGGCTACAACGGCACGCGCGCCTACGCGCAGAGCAAGCTGGCGCAGATCATGTTCACCATCGATCTTGCCGCAGAACTCAAGGGTTCGGGCGTGACAGTGAATGCACTGCATCCCGCCACCTACATGAACACCACGATGGTGCGTGAAGGCGGCATCACGCCGATCTCGACCGTCGAGCAGGGCGGCGAAGCGATCCTGCATCTTGCAGCGGGAGACGACGTCGCAAGCAAAACCGGGCTGTTCTTCAACAGCATGCAGCAATCGCGAGCCAATCCGCAGGCCTATGATGAGACCGCCCGCAACCGGTTGCGCACGCTAAGCCGCGAACTCACGGGCCTGACCGGCGCCTGACCAGTCAGACCGGCGTTGGCACTTCGCCATCTGCTGGCTTGCTCTGAACTGGCGCAGGCGAGGATTTGCGAGTTGTCCGCTGCAATTCAACTTCCTTGGTGACGGCCGCAACGGAATTGCCGACCTTGTCGACCACCGCCTTCAATGCATCAGGGGACATATCGAGCCGCCGGCTCCAGGCACGAACCTGAACGGGCTCCGCCAGGTCGATTTTATTGCGGATGGGCGGATGCTTGATTCGTTGCATGACGGGATACCCCTGGCTACAGGGTCAACGTCATCCGCAGAGCTTCGTTCCATTTTGCCGACGCGACCGAATGCTTGTGGAGCGGTGCCCCACAAACGATTGCGAGCGGCGTTCGATAAATTCTGGCTAGGTCACATCAGCGAGACGATTCGGTGCCGGCAAGCCTCAAACGGCAGCTTTAGCCGGCAACCAGATTCGCGGCAGGCCAAAGGGGAGCAATGCGATGCATTGCTCCCCTTGCGCTTGAATTGTCGAGTTAGCCCTTCGTTACGATCGGCGCCGGGGCCTTGCCAACCGGGTATTTGCCGACCGGGGCCTTACCGATCGGAGCCTTGCCGACCGGCGCCTGCGTGTAAACCGGCTGCGCGCGGGGCAAATCAGCGGCGACGGCAGCGGTCAACATACCGAGCGAGGTGCCTGCCACTACCAGGAACTTCAACGGGCTTGTGTGGCCGAAATACCACGCGGTAGCCGGTCAACGGGCTTCGCGTCAGGAGCTTTACTTAACTTTGGCGACGGCCCCGACCTCACGGACGATTTCGGCCTGGATGCGGGCGCTCTTGTCGATGTTGATGTGGGAAACCGCCGAATCCTCGGCGACGTCGACATTCGACAGCTTGCCCCGGAAACCAGGTGCTGCCGTAAGCGGAGCTCCCCAACCCCCCGCTTGATAATAGTTGACCGCCCGCATGACGTTAGCGGGCACGGGATCCTGCCTGTAGGGCGCGAGCGTCACCAACAGCGCGACCGGCACATTTTGCGCCTCAAGCACCCGAGCCATGTCGATGACGTTGTTGGCCCCTTGTGAGTGGCCCACCAGCACGATCGCGTCGGTCTTGCCCTGCGCACGCTCGCGAAGGATTTCATCCGCAGCCGCCTTCCAGGAGAGATGCCCGCTCACCTCCGCGTGGATGCCCTTGGCCTTGAGCGCGTCGGCGATGGTGTCAAGGCCTGTCGAGAACACACCGAACCAGCCTCGCAACAAAAGCACACGCGTCTCGGCGCGGGCGGGACTGCAATAGAGGACGAGGATAACCGCGATCGCTCCTGCGCACGAACTGACATAGCTACGGCCACCCTGCACGCGCTTGCTCCGGAAAGATTGTGCCACCGCGCCTTTTAATCCGGAAAGCATGATCCTGTCAGCCCGCTTGATTTCATAGTGGTCCTGCTTGCGGCCAGCGCTCGCGCTTGAGTTCGATCGGCAATCACGGCATCACCATCGAATTATTGCGAACTATCTGGTTACCTGCAATTCTGAAGCCCTTATGATGACCTTTGCAATACTTGGTCTCATCGCCTTTCTCGGGATATCTCTGATCCCAATTCATATCTTGCGTCGCAGGGAGTACGCTCGAGCGCGAGAATATTTCGTTGCTTCCGAGTCCACTCCCGGCGGGGTCGTACAGAATAGTTCCATTGCTTACTCGTTACAGATTGCGGCTTTTGCCCAGTTCTTCAGCTGGGGCGCCAGAGGCGACTTCTGGTCGGCTATCGTTTGCTCGGCGATGTTTGGAGCGGGCCTGTACCTGATCTACCGACTGCGGCGGCCGATGCTCCTTTTTTTGAGCCAGGCGCTCGATCGCGATCGGTCCATCACGGTCCCGGCTTTCATCGCACGCCAGCACGGCAACGATCCACGCGTCCGGTTATTTGCGGCGGCGCTGAGTGTTCTCGCGTTCGCGGGCTTGATCACCGGGGCGGCGATCGGCGTCGCGTCATTGGTAAAGCCGCTCTTTCATGCGTTCGGCGCAAGCGCAATTGGGAATTTTGTATCTTGGATTGATCGGATCGATCCTCGTTGTCTTGTACATGTTGATTTCGTCGTCTGTGCGGATGCCGCCGCGCGGCACGTTCGCGGTAGCCGTGCTTGCGGTCTGCTGCGCAATCGTGCTGATCTACCGGCGATCGCGATACATCGATACCAGCCCGATCGGACGCCCCGCCTCCGGCGAAGGCGTTGATATCGAACCACGCGGTGCGCCGCTGTTCCGCAGGTTTTCGAGGGTTACCAATGAACTGATAGCATTGGTGGTCGCGATAACGCTCGGCGTCGCGGTGATCGATCTATATGCCCAGGGCTTTTCAGCCGTGGTCACCGAGAGCCTCGCCGCATTGCGGGCAGTGAGGCCGACATCCATTTCAGTGTTGATGGCCCTGGTCCTGCTGACGATCTTCTATCCGATTGTCGACACCACGAACTGGCTCAGAATAGCGGCGCTACCGGCGGATGGCGGCCAAACGCCGGAGGCATTTGCAGGGGTGCTTGGGATGTACGCCGGCGCCAGCGCCCTGCTGTGGCTCATGATAAGCATGTTCGGGACGATCGCGGTACTCGCGACGGGCATGCCCGATGGCGCCGACATTTTGCAGTCTTTCATCGGGTGGCTTGCTTCGCAGCAGAACGGTGTGGCGGATGCGGCCTCAGGGCTGTTGTTCGTAAGTCTGATTGCAATGGCCCTGGTGACCATGAGTGCAATGTTTTCTGCAACGCTGGCGACCATTCGGTACGACCTGATCCCAGCCCTCTCGCCTGGCCCGGCGCAGCCCGACCAGGCTCTCGCGAGGAGACGGGCCGTCACCGCGGGCGGCGGCGTCTGCGTGGCCATGCTCATCATCCTGTCCTTGCTGAATGATTATCTCGACCCGAGTTTCGCCGGCGCGAGGTTTGTTAACCTGCAGCTTGCGTGTTTTTGTGCACAGCTTGCATTCGCTCCACTCGTCGCGGGTCCCATGATTCTCGGAAACGCTGGCGTCATTAGCCCGGCTTGGGCAATCGCGGTACTCGGAGCAGGCGTTGCGGCGGGGCAAGGCCTCGTTATTGTCGGCCTTCAGCCCGAATACAAAACGTGGCTGTGGGCCGCGATTCCGGCGTGTCTCGCAGTTGGCTGGTTGCTTTATGCGGTTGCGCTGCTGCGGACCAACAGAATGTCGCCGGCCGCATAGCGGCAACCACGTCACGATTTGACGTACCTCGTGGTCACGCTACCGAGCGGAAATCCAGCGAACACAGGAGCATGGCCCAGCGCCTAGTTCTTTATTAACCAATTGTTATGCCTACTAAATTCGGTAACGCGTCTTTAATGGCGCCGACGTAGGGTTTCCGTTGCGCAGCTCCGGATGGGCCGCGCCACCGTCCAGAACGGCCGGTCGTTCGCGTACGCGTTGGAGAATCCCATGGATATCATGACGGGCGTCGGGCTCGTGTGCGGCATCATCGTCGTTTCAGTGATGATCCTCATGGGCGGCGATCTGCACATGTTCGTCAGCGAGCATGCTGCCCTCATCGTCATCGGCGGATCGATCGCCGCCACCATGATCCGCTTTCCGCTCAGCGCGATTTTACATGGTCTGCCGCTGGGCGCGAAGTTTGCCTTCACGATCAGTCGGCTGTCCGCGCGCGATCTGGTCGACGAACTTGCCCGCATCGCGGAAATCGCGCGCAAGCAGGGACCGGTCGGCCTCGAAAAAGTCGAGACCGACGAACCGTTCCTGGCCAAGGGGATACGCTACGTCGCCGACGGCTACGATCTCGAATTCATCCGCGACAACCTCGAACGCGACCGCGACAATTTTCTGATGCACCTCGACGAGGGCGGGAAAATCTACCGCGCCATCGGCGACTGCACGCCGGCGTTCGGGATGGTCGGCACCTTGATCGGCATGGTGCAGATGTTTGCCAACATGACCGACCCTTCGAAACTCGGTCCGTTCATGGCGACCGCCTTGCTGGCGACGCTGTACGGCGCGGTAATCGCGAACCTGTTCTGCCTGCCGATTGCCGACAAGCTACATGGCAAGCTGCTCGACGAGGAGACCAACCGCACGCTGATCATCGACGGCATCCTGATGATCCGGGATTCCAAAAGCCCGACGCTGGTCCGGGAAATGTTGCTGGCCTACTTGCCGGAAAAACATCGCGAGGAAGAAGGCGAGCCGGTACCGGCTTGATCGGCGGGTGACGGCGGTCCGGGGAAAAAGCGATGGCCAAGAAAAAACGTGGCGGTGCACATGCCGGGGGGCACGGCTGGTACGTGTCGTTCGCCGACCTCATGGGCTTGATGATGAGCTTCTTTGTCATGCTCGTCGCCTTCTCCAACCAGGACCAGCAAAAGCTGAAAATCGTCGCGGGCTCGATGCGGGAGGCATTCGGTGTGCAGACCGAAGCGCGTTATACAGGGATCGTCGAAACCGATGGCCTGCCGACGAGGCCGAAGCTGAAAAACACCGCGCACATTCCGCCCGAGGAAGCCTCCAATACGCCGACCCCGGATCAACAGGAGCGCAATCTTACTGCCGGCGCCCGCCTGAAAGTCGACCGCGAATTTGCCCTTGCCTCGGCATCGTTGCGGCAGGCATTGCAGGACATGCCGGAACTGACCGAAATTTCAAAACACATCATGTTTGAGGAGACCAGCCAGGGCCTCAATCTCGAAATCGTCGATCAGGACGGACGGTCGATGTTTGCCGATGGCTCCAAGGTGCCGTATGAGCGCACGCGCAGGCTGATCCAGAAGCTTGCGGCTCCGTTGAAGGCGACGCCGCTGCGAGTCTCGATCGTCGGTCACACCGCGGCGGGTTTCGTGCCGGCGCAAAGCGATTATGGGGCGTTCGATCTTTCGGCCGACCGGGCCAACACGGTGCGGCAGATTCTCGAGAGGGAAGGATTGCCGCCGGCCCACATTTTTGCGGTCTCAGGAAAAGCCGACAGCCAGCCACTCTTCCCCGACGATCCCTCGCTGTCGGCGAACCGGCGCGTGACCATCACGCTCATGCGTGAAGCCCCGCCGTTGCCGCCTGGTCTGAAGCCTTAATTCATTCCACTACTATGTTACCACTCACGGTCTGACATTTCGTGGGGAGGCCAGCATTGCCGGTTGGTCGGTTGACAAGCTTTCCTGGAAGGCGTCGGTAGCCGGCCCGGATCATATCAGTCCATAGAGCGTTCTCTCCCAGCATGGCCGTCAGCGTCACATCATCAGAAACCCATGAAGGCACGGTCTCGACCAGCTTTTGGGCGCTGACGCTGGGAAGTATCGGCGTCGTCTTTGGCGATATCGGAACTTCGCCGCTGTACGCATTTCGCGAGGCTGTTGCCAATGCCGCGCACGGTCAGCCGGTGACGCGAATCATCGTGCTCGGGGTTCTGTCCCTGATCCTGTGGGCGCTCTTTATTGTCGTCACCACGAAATACGTTTTGGTGCTGCTGCGCGCCGACAATAATGGCGAGGGTGGCACGCTTTCGCTGATGGCGCTGGGCCAACGGGCATTGGGCCGGAAAAGTTGGCCATTGCTGGCGCTGGGTGTCATCGGTGCGTCGATGTTCATCGGCGATTCCATGATCACGCCGGCGATCTCGGTACTGTCGGCGGTCGAAGGTCTCAAGCTGGCGACGCCGGCGCTCGAGCACTATGTGGTGCCGCTGACGGTTTTGATTCTGGTCGCGCTGTTCTCGGTTCAGAGCAGCGGCACGGCTCGCGTCGCATCGGCGTTCGGACCGGTCATGGTGGTCTGGTTTTCTACCATCGCGGTCATGGGGCTAATTCATATCAGCGACGATCCGTCAGTGCTGGCCGCCATCAATCCCTGGTACGGGATTCAGTTTCTGCTTTCCCACGGCGTCATCGGACTGGTCACCCTGGGAGCGGTATTTCTGGCGGTGACCGGCGGCGAGGCGCTCTATGCGGATCTCGGTCACTTCGGACGCAAGCCGATCCAGGGAGCATGGCTATATTTCGTGTTGCCGTCGCTTTTGATCAACTACTTCGGTCAGGGCGCGCTGGTGCTCTCCAATCCTGCGGCGATCGAAAATTCCTTCTACCGGATGGTTCCGGACCTCTTGCTGTTGCCGCTGGTGGTGCTGTCGACCGCGGCGACCGTGATCGCGAGCCAGGCCGTGATTACGGGGGCGTATTCACTGATCCGTCAGGCGGTGCAGCTTGGTCTGTTGCCGCGCTTCGAGGTTCGCTACACCTCGGAGGCGCATGCCGGACAAATTTATCTGCCGCGGGTGAACAGGCTGTTATTGATCGGCGTAATGCTGCTGGTGCTATTGTTTAGGACCTCAAGCGGCTTGGCTTCCGCCTATGGCATTGCCGTCTCCACCACCATGGTCGTCGACGGTATCATGGGTTTCGTCGTGATCTGGAAATTGTGGAATTGGCGAGCGGCCACCGCGGCGGCTTTGATTTTGCCGTTTGTCGTCGTCGACATGACTTTCTTCGCTGCAAATCTTTTGAAACTGCTTGAAGGCGCGTGGGTGCCGCTGCTGTTCGGCCTCACCGTGGCGATCATGATCTGGACCTGGCGCCGTGGTGCTGCGATCCTGACCATGAAAACCCGGCGTATCGAAGTTCCGCTCAAGGATCTGATCAAGAGCCTCGAAAAGCGTCCGCCTCACATCGTCAAGGGCACCGCGGTTTTTCTGACCAGCGACCCGAATTTCGTGCCGACGGCGCTACTGCATAATCTCAAGCACAATAAGGTGCTGCACGAGCACAACGTTATCCTGACCATCGAAACCGCACAAACCCCCCGCGTCGACCTGGCCGAGCGCGTCCGGATGGAAACCATCAGCGACAAGTTTGCCACCGTCCGGCTGCGCTTCGGTTTCATGGAATCTCCGAACGTTCCGAAGGCGCTGGTGATCGCGCGAAAGCTCGGCTGGCAGTTCGATATCATGTCGACGTCATTTTTCGTGTCGCGGCGCTCGCTGAAGCCGTCTTCGCAGTCGGGAATGCCGCTGTGGCAGGATCACCTGTTCATCGCGATGAGCCGGTCGGCGAATGACGCCACCGACTATTTCCAGATTCCAACAGGACGGGTGGTTGAAGTGGGGACCCAAGTTACCAT
>WNGI01009074.1_pt1 | contig 10155 bp, 7 predicted proteins | sample 5400621 | NCBI WGS metagenome assembly WNGI01 (sample SAMN13153374, study PRJNA577476) | soil metagenome | isolation source: 20 cm soil or saprolite under Garry oak tree replicate 1 | place: USA:California | collected 2016-06-15 | reverse complement strand
TTATCCTCTCTACTCTCTTATAGTTGAGCCCCAGCTCCTATAAAGTTCAAATCAAATACACCACACTCGGTAAGTGTTACATTATTAATGTAACGTTCTGCGCTGCTGGCTAGGCATTGCCACGCCTAGTTTCAACACCTGTATCGTTCTATATCTGTTACATCGATTTGTTAGCATATGATTATAGGAAATTGTAATTTCAGTATCGCAGTGATTCTGTAAATCTGCCGTTCTAGACTGAGTGCGTGACCCTCCTATTTCAGGCCTCGACCCTAAAGCCACCGGCGGAGGTACTATTACATCGCGAGGAGCCTATATTACCACCACTCGGGAACGCACATTGAATTTCGTACGAGCAAGTTTGAAAACGTCAACCGACCGATCGCAAGTTGTCAAAATGATTGCATCATGACTGCATGACCTCTTCCACTAAAAGGAAGTCGAAGGGTTATTTATTGCCCCGGACCTTGAAAAACAAAAACCCGCAAGGTCGTAACAGGTCAATAATAACAATAATAAAGAGGGCACCGACAGAGGAAATCAGATAAGCACGTTCAATGCGATGAAAGAAAACCAAGAAGTTCATTTCCGTCCAGCAACTTGGCCGCCAACCGCGTCCTATGTTCTTCATCCAGCTGTGCACCGTTGGCCATTGTCGCAAACAACGACCACGCCTTGGGTGAGTCAATCGAAATATCTTTGATCATATCGACCATTGGTGTCAATCCATCCTCGAGCGCATCAGGAGAACACAAGCCTTTGCTCCTCGCTCGCGTAAATAGATCGGCGACAAGTCGCGCATCCGGCTCCTTGGGTTTTATGACACTGGCAACCAAGTTGTTCACCAGAATGTGATGGTACTGCGAAGGAAGCGTGCTCAAAAAGTTTTCGGCTTCGTCCAGATTCCGAGAGTCGAAAAACTTCTTGACGTATTCTGTGATTCCTGTGTCAGCCGCCTCCTCGTTCATCTTAGTTTGTGCCGGCGCCTCTTCTGATCGCGCATGATCCATCGGGGATAGCCGCGGCGTCGCGAGCGACCCATTTCCGCTCACGCAATTGAAGCACATCCTAATCCGTGTATCAGAATTTGCATTGCGGCACATCCAAGAGTGTCATGAACCTGTAACATGAACCACAACCGCACACTGATGCTAGGATTGTGGGCAACTTCCTTCATGCGTTGGAAGTGCACATCCATGTGCGCACGAGCTCTCGGCGTATCAAGAAACGACCCAACAGTCGTCATCAGCTCGCACAAACTCTCCATCTGTTCTTCCTTGGGGTCATGCCAATCACCAAGCAATTTCTTGATACACGCATGCATGATACGCTCTGTCAACATCTGGAGCTTGAACAGTTCACCGAGGAACTTGGTCAAAGCAGGACCTCGACGCTTGGATTTCCGCGCACCGTCATTTTCCTCCGCTGCCTTGGTCGCATCCGGGGCGGCAGCGGGCTCCTTGGCAACTGATCCGAGACTCTCAAATGCTTCTTGACATCTGTTGATCAAGTACTTGCGGAACAACTGTCCACCTGCGATGGGCTTCCCCTCAGCGTTCTTCATGCCTTCGTCCCGAACCTTGGAATTAATTTGCCCCATTATTCTCCGGCACAGGCGGGCATACATCTCTGACGAAGAGGTTTCTTTAGTAGCATTCTCGAAGACGAGACGGACAATCTGGAGGAGCGTCCGTCCGTCTTTTTGATTCTCGGATCCGTTTGCCCACTGAATGATTTCACTTGAAATTGAATCAAAATTCTCCATCGTAAGCTTTTCGAGCAGGGCTTTGACATTGCTATCCACAACTTCCGGAGAATCGAGACCAGCATTGGCGGACATCAGGCTGCTGTCTTATCTACTATTGGACTCGGATACTTGGAGCGATGGGCTGGGAAAAAGAAGGCTGTGGACCAGGAACACCTGTGATTTCGGTGGGCATGTGACAGGACGACTCGAACACATCTCAAAATAAACCTCTTTCGAGCGTAGTAATCAACTTACATTCTAAGTTCTAAGCACAGTAGTAGTAGGGCAAATAAATATGATTCAAGAAAAGATGAGACAGGATAAATGATAAAGAATAACACCGTTCTGAAGTTGCAAAGAGCGGCCTTGCTCATAGTACGTCAAGCTGCAGTGGTGTGGATAAGAGAGAAATATTCACGCTCGTCCTAGACTCACCAGGCTGTCTATGCGGCATTTCTCCTCGTACCCTGTTCAATCTTTTGTCCCCGACCGTGGTTAGTTGATACTCATCCCCCGAAATGCGCCGACATTCCACTCTGTTTAGAGCTACTCGTATCCATAAAAGATCATACGTAATCCCGGGGAGAGGAAAAAACTGGAAGCAATGAATAAATCATGATGGTAGACGTTACCAATTGGTGTATGACGTACTATAGCAACAAGTATTATCAATGGAAGCTGCAGCTGCTGGGATCCATTGGGCGAAAGATGGATAAATACCGCAGCGAGCACGGCAATGCCCGTGACGGTGTAAAGCAAACCTGACTCTGCGACAACGCGAATTGCAAAAAGGAGGGCGGAGCGTGTGGGACAACCAGGCATTTTATTCCTAAAGATTTGGATTATAATGGCAGCTGAAGTACAATTTAGCACCCGGATCGGATATTACTACACATCGAGCTTACATGTTGTGTACGAGTTGAGAACAATGGTAGCGACGAGATAGCCCTCTTCAATTTCCATTACTCGTTTCCATTGAGTTATTAGTGTGTATAGTGAAGTTTCTGCTTCCACGACTTTAAGAGAATTCCAGTACGAGACTGAGATAATGGTGGAGAAGTTGTACAGCAATAGAACACTGGGCAGCACTATGATGGGCCACCATCTGTTGTAAACAACCCAACAACGGTAAGTCTGACAGAGGCTGGTGAACGGAGATCCACGAAAGCACAGGCCCACAAACCAAAACGCCATCGGCGATGATTGACCCCAAGGTAATTACTGCATCTTGGAAAGCCTAAAGCTGGTTGAGGATAATAAAGACACTTCTGGATGGTAAAATACGCACGGCTAAGACGCCCGTCAACACCAGATCATTGTTGCCGTGCATAGCGAGTAAAAAAGATCCCAGGCAGATGCCAAGGTTTGTAACGGATAGGGCAAACACGAGGATAGTGACAATTATCATAGACCAGCTGATGTCCTTGCGTATCTTCCAGTCGACATCCGAATAAATCTGCCATCGCAGACAGAGAAGGAACGTGACGAGGTGTATGCCGTTCATGATGGCCAGTATTACCACCGAAACGAAGGCTGCTTCAGTCTCGGATAGTATCATGTCGTCGCTAGTCTGTATGACATTTCGCGCTTGCATTTATATGCCTAGAATGCATTATCCTCAAAAAAGCAAGCATTGAGGCGTCTCCTCACTGTGCCTTACGGTCCGGGACCACTCTTTCCTTATCAATATATCTCGTTTTAGGACACAGCCCCACTGCGACAGGATGCAGTCAGACACGTTCATTAACACTTGAACTTGATGCCACATCCGTCTGAGTACACCGATCAGGCCCAGGTCTTGCGATTATGAAGGTATGACTCTGTTAAATCACGAAAACCTACCTTACATTCCAAAAGCTGTCCAATCATGAATCGCAAACGTCGATGGCAAGCTGGCAAACTTCCTGCTATCTGACGAGTTAAGATACGAATATGCAATCATGCCCAAAACCTGCTTTGTCTTCTTTGAGGCATAACAGGAAAGTTCCAGGGCTGAAACAATTCATGTCCGGACAAAACGGGTTCCTATGTTCCATGATGGGTGCACCGAGGTCTCATTCATGGGAAGGACGCGCAGGCCTATCTCTAATTAGAAAGAAGAGAGACCGATAGCCTGGTTCGAGTCAGGGTTAAACCGGGACGCGCAGAGGGCCATATGAACATCACTGGTATAGCTGCGAGTTGGTGGTTGTAGTGACGGAAGAAGGTTCATATGGCTGCGCAGATAACAGCAGTGGCGAAGCGCCGGCCTCTGACTCCTCCCAAGTGCTCCTCAAATACGCAACTAACGTAACGCAGCGCGTCACTGCCAATGTCACCACCTCCACTTTCTTGATTGAAAATAACATCGAAATGGCTTACATAACGTACGGTAAAACATCATAGGCGATAATTTTAAATCGATAAGATATGTTTTTGGAAAGGTGTTGTACGTCAAGCCTTAGCCACAGTGATAAGGGCAAGAGACACATATTTCTCATCCTCAACCCCTGGTGCGGCCCGTGCAATGGACGTTCTGTCTGGGGTTTCTCCTTCTACCACGGCGGTTAGACTAAATTTGACCACTTCCGGTCTGGGTGATATTCTGCTTTGCTTTAGGCAACTCTGATTAGGATAAAATCGTGCGCGACGGGAATATCTGGAGGCAAAAATGGATCACAGTCGTTTATGTTAACGTTACCCGTTGGTGCATGACACTCAATAATCGATGGAAAGTGGGATCCATTTGGCGAATCACTGATAAATATCGCACAAAGCGTGGCGATACTTATGAAGGTGTAGTATAACATGTAAGCTCAATGATTCTTCATGATGCAGGAGTTATACTTCAGCCGCCATTATAATCCACAAATGCAGGAATAGCATACCTAGTCGTTGCACTCCGCTGTCGCATTCGTAATTCGCGTCATCGCAGAATCAGGTATATCGTGTAGAGTTATTTGTTCCAAATGGTAAACGACGAGAAGTGCACTTGTGTGGTATTGTTCGAACACCAATACAAAACCACGATAATGGTTGAAATATTGTATAGTAGCAAAACATGGGGTAGAACTGTGACGGTCCCCTGTCTCCAACAACGGTAGATCGGGTGAAGAGCAGTGAACGGAGATCCACAAGAGCCCTGACCCATGAACCAAAACACTATCAGTGGCAATTGCCATCAAGGTACCCGCAACATCTGCAACAGGCTGGAGCGAGGTTAGGATAGCAATAGTACTTCTGAATGGCAGAATGAATACGCACAGCCATGATACTCATTAACGTCAGAATCGGAATATCATTACTCTTTAGAGCAAGTAATAAAGATTCTACGCAGACGCCAAAATCTATGGCGGAGAGAGCAAAGATGATAATTGTGACAATTCACATGGAATATTTGATGTCCTTGCATATGATCCAGTTGACATCCGAGTAAAACTACCATCGTAGGCAGAGAAGGAGCATGCGAAGTGTATCCCGTTCATTACGGCCTCATATTCACTGCAAGGACGGCTACTTCGGCGTCGGATACCATGTCGTATCTGTGTTTCACTTGATATCTTACCGTATTTATACGTGCTCTTTTGTCAGGTAGGTATTGTCCTCAAAGGGGCAAGCTGGGATTCTGGCGTCTACGGTAGAGCTCCCTTGTTCAGCATCCTTTGTTTAAGGTTCAGGATGATAACTCGACACCTATCGGCGTTCTGGCAGCGACTTCGCTTCCCTAGGTGAAATGCTGTGAGTCAGCGCTTGCAGTTACGACTTCGTTGTTAAGAATAGGATTACCTTCGTCCCAAAGCTCTTAGAAGCACGAATCCGGAATGCCGATAGCTCAACTTCCGGCGGTTAAACAATCATGTTACATCCCCTGATCCACTGACAACGGAAAGCAATGATGCCGCCATATCTACCATAACCGGAAGAAGTCCTGTCACGTCCAAGCACCATGAGACCTGAATGTCGATTAGAGTTATGGGCCTGATTCTCTGTTTGGATTTCAGCTATCTCAAAATTCTCATGCCAACCAAGACCATCTCCAAATAGCAAGAGGCCGATGAGATTGGTTGTTCAAAGGAGTTCCTGGAATCCTGAGAGACGCAGAGAGGACATTGACCACTGTGTACACATTGTTAGCATGCCCACGATAGCTCGTCGGTTCTTGTGATATATCTGCCTTGGGGGGTGCGCAACAATCAAATGGTGCGCGAACTCGGGTAGAGGGATCCGGAGGGAGCATGTGAACAGAATGGCTTGCGACGAATACCGACAGAACAAAGGAAACGCTGTCACGGTCTATAGGCCAGTCGGGACTCGGCGGAAGCCGGTGTTTATCTGGTCAACGTTCACTGACCCCTGTTGCTTGACGATGACATTCATTTGACTATTGTACGCGTGGCCGGTAGATATGGAAGAGGCTTGTAAAATAAAATAGAAAATTCTCTAGGCTTTAACAAGGTATGAATCAACAAGGTATGTACGGTTAGAAGCGCATCTCATAAAGGTATTACAATAAAGCTGAGTGCCTACAACAGAAGATTAAACGCGAAGAATGGAAATATGTCGGACCAGCAAAGCGATAAACAAGATGGATATCCAAAAAGGATTAGCGATCATATCATTAATACACGAGTGGTTTTCGCAGATCAGATTGATTGGGGGTTTGGGGAATGTTCCTGTTTCAAGAATCACCCGCTGATTGCTTTTGCAGAACGGGGTGAGGCTGGAATTTCGGTGCGAATAGATGAAACGGCCATATTAGTTGAAAACCCTAGGGGCTCGGACGATAACACCGACGATGGCGAGGCAGTGTATGTCGCAATGGAGGAGTAAGAAACCACAGTGGTGGGAAGGGGTAAACGGGAAATGGGATGTATCGCCGGAGTCGTTGGTTTGTATAAGTCTGGAAAATGATGCGTTTGAGGAACCACAAGGCGTGAAACAGGAGCGGGAGTGCTCCTCTTGCTACTTGAGGTAGGATTAACGTCATCGTCGTGCTCCGTGTCTGCGGATGAACCCGAGGACGACTGCCTAACTCGATTGATAGGTTCTCGATGAACCTTTAAATGCTGAAGAAGGTTATCATGACGGTTGAAAAGTTTTTCACATTGTGCATATGTACACTTGAATGCTGTTATGGGTAAACATATTAGCCTCTTTATTCATTATTTCACAAAAGCGTCACACGTACGTTTTTCATGAGTGTGGATCGACCGAATATGCCGTTTAAGGTGTTCTCCACGATAGAAACATTTCCCACAGCCATCCACTTGGCAAACATAGACACGGGCGTCTTTTGTATCCCCGCCTTGGTCTAACGAATTAGTGGTAGGGACGCGTCTACCGCGGCTCTTCTTCGTTAAATTGGGTACGGGCGTAGGTAGAACTACGCGTGATCGTGGAGCACGTCGTGCGTCCAAAGAGATGGACCCATCCGCATTACTATTTAAGAATGTGAGTTGAATAGAAGTATCTCCATTGGATACGGCTTGTGATTGAAGTGCAACGTCCGAAGAGACGTCTGGAGCATGAGTGACGTGCTCAGGGGTCATTTCGTCTTCTGTCTGTTCTGGATCTTCGATGGCCTGCTTCCGTGGACCGGAGGCCCTTGACCTCTTCCGCGGCGCCGCCGAAGATGCTTTAGCGGTTCGCACCGGACTGTCGTCGCGTGGTCTGCGTTTTGGTACGTAACCGGTTTGCGACCTGGTGAGGGGTCTGCGAGGAGGCGATATCGAGCGGGTAATTGATGTCTTGGACTCTGTTTGTGAATCTTGCGTTCCTTCAACTAATCTCGGCGAGTCATCCTATCATAAGATGCGACGTTTACGTTGAATATAGAATGGTGAAATGTCGAAGACTCAAACATACCCGTTGCCTAGGCCCACCCTCACTCGCTACTGAATCATGATCATTTTGCTGTTCCCGTAGTTGTTGAACGTCTATCCCTTCTACTTGTTTAAGCTTGTGAATGAGAACCATTGAAATAACTGTCAAAAAGTCTCGCGAGGATCGGACAGGGGATGCTTTCCAGAATAACACAATTGAACGTGGTTAGATAGGTAACGGCAACGGAAGAAAACAAAAGCTGTACCTTGTCTTGAGATAATGGGTGGGAATGAGAAGAGCAATGAGGAGAAGACGAAGGAGTCCTACTGCCAGACGTTTGCACTGTAGCCCCTGAATCACGGTAGCTGGCGCGTTACTTGCCCGGAAGCAATTTTTTTCTCCCACAATGCCACGTGTAGTAGTAACGTCTATGAGGTGCGGTCAGATTTTCGCCACTGCGGCGTACGAGCCCTTCGCCTCTAACTCGTTGCAAAAATCATTATTCGCAACAGCAATATCTACCGTTCATCCAGGTACATATAGTAGGCAGTTCATAGTGCTGTACACACCTATTTGGTCCAAGGGCATCTAGCAAACAGCACCAAACTCATGTTGGATATACTAATCATGGCGCGGTCCTTATTATGCTCACCAAGGTCCAGATTTGCACTCTTTGATGGCAAAAGTCACGTCCAGAAGCCATAACATGGCGCCACTTTGATCCTTCAAGCTTTTCTTGTGGATGAATCGGCATCATCTCATTAAAGTTAAGAGACAGTGTAGCTCGGGGTACCTTTATACGCAAAGCTTCCACCGGCACCTATGGTTGATCACGAAATCTTCAATAAATAAGGTTAGCGTGTGTGGCGCTCTTCACCTCTGAGGTCCAGTTCTATCAGCATAACTAATTCTGTTACAGGCGTCGGAATACGACATCGCTGTCAGTTGCGCATGTGAGCCATAAACCAGGGTCGCCAGCGGAGCCATGCTTTGTTCCTCCCGTCCATACACCGTTCCTCTACAAATTGGGCCACCTCAGAAGTCCTGCCAGTTATTTTCATGGCGTCGCCGGAAATTAACTGCCAATTTGATGAGCTGCAGGTTTGTCCAAAGCATCTTCATCTCTTTACCCCGTTCACATGCTTCCCAGATACCATTCAAATTCTTACATAAGGAGGTCCTGGTAGAAAGTCTGACGTGTGGCAAACTGATTGTGATGGAGGTATGTTACTCCGACATCAAGACGCGCTTTTAATAATAATGACCTTCTGCAGATTATTGAGTTGATATGTCACGACACGTTCCTCGGCTACTTCATAAAATGAAATCGCGGAAGATCGATCGCACTTACACCTAGCCTTTGTGGTAAGTATGCCTTAATATACCCTATTAAAGGGTTTTCCATCAGCGATTCGTTAAACATGACATTTCAGCCCTGGCCTTCGGCTTCTTGGCCTGCTAGCGTAATACACAATTCTAATGGACGGACAATATCGCTTGATTTCTGGAAACAGTAGATGGTTGCCAACGCCTTATCCGTGCTGATATCTACAACTTGCCGCATTTGACATGGCGCCTGCTCATGTTCACGTATTTTGCGTATCGCGTATCGCTAGCTCGAGCTAGCCATGTCCACGAGCATCATTCCCAAGTACTACTAATGGAGCTGCAGAGCGTGATATCTGGTTTGCTGGTCAAACCAGGCTTTAACGTAATCGCGCTGTTGGAACTTTGCCTAAGATGGTGAGTGCCAGCAGATAGTTCCTTCCTGTTCCTTCCTGTTCGTTCTAATGCTATCTGGTGACTCAACAGAACCGTTCGCAGCTCCCAAAGTGGCTACGGAGCCCACGCCTCTCTTCCCACCGATATCGCGGACAGTACCATATTCACTCGACTGACGGTTTAGCTCAAGCCACTATCATCACAAGTGCGACAGAAAAAGGATCCAGTTGTATCAAACCGTTAACTAAGCCTCCCATCACATGTCCGAGGAGGGGAAGATTGATAGCCGCAGAAGATAGTTATGAGAAGGCCACCGAACATCCCTGTGTGGATGCGATACTTCTGCCGCGAACCAGCGAACGAGCCTTCAACGTAACCTTGCGCAGCAGGTATTGCCTCACTTGTACCACGACCGACGCTGATGCAAATGACAGAATTGATATGCTTTACTTTGACTTGCTCTTGAAGAACTTTTTTTCCTTTTAATGAAGACTGCTAATCTAAACAGGTCAGGATTTCTCCTCATTTGGGCCAAAGAACGGAACGTTGAGCCCTGATCTTCCGCGTTTCGAGGTAACGATCGCGATTCTCGCTTCGTCGGCCCCTGCATATTCAGACCGGCGCGGTAGAGCGGGAACAACAGGCCCGCGACCTTGCTGAGGTGAGCAACCCTCATATAGCTTGCCTTGTGTATGCTTGTTGGATCAAGTGTGACTGATTTCGATTACCGCTTGCCTACGAATTATTCATTCTCAGCTGCCTAAGCGTTCAAGCTTTTGTTTTCACCCTAATCTTACCGTCTGGCTAGCAGCTATATATCGTGCCTGCTCGGTTCTTACCGAACTAGGCTTTTTTTCTATTAAGATCATCTACCAAGGGCGGCC
>WNGI01007223.1_pt1 | contig 10155 bp, 10 predicted proteins | sample 5400621 | NCBI WGS metagenome assembly WNGI01 (sample SAMN13153374, study PRJNA577476) | soil metagenome | isolation source: 20 cm soil or saprolite under Garry oak tree replicate 1 | place: USA:California | collected 2016-06-15 | reverse complement strand
ATGGCCGGGCTTGACCCGGCCATCCACGAGAGAAAACCCGTGGATCCCCGGGTCAAGCCCGGGGATGACGGATTGGAGCTGGTCCACCCTGAGTACGTCGCTTTCGAGTATGCGTCGGCTATGATCGGCGATCTCGGTCCTAGCTGCAGGAGAGACGCGATGCCGGAATTCGAGAAGCGTCGGATCGGGCGGACCTCGCTGGAAGTGACGGTTCTGGGGCTCGGCTGCGCCACGCTGGGCGGCACCCGCATCCCGGTGACCCGGCAGGGGGCCGAGGCGATCGTGCGCGCCGCTTGGGATGCCGGGGTGCGCTATGTCGATGCCGCACCGTATTACGGCTTTGGGCAAGCGGAGCGGGCGGTCGGCGATGCGCTCCGCGACGAGCCGCGCGACGAATGGGTGCTGTCGACCAAGGTTGGGCGGCTGCTGCGCCCCTTTCCGCAGGCGGCGCCGGAGCCGGGCCGCAAGCATCCGCTGCCGTTCGGTGTGGCCTACGACTATTCCTACGACGGCATCATGCGGTCTTTCGAAGACAGCCTGCAGCGGCTCGGCCTGGCGCGCATCGACATCCTCTATGTGCACGATATCGGCCGCTATCAGCACGGCGATGCGCATCCCGAGCTGATGCGCAGCCTGCGTGAGAGCGGCTATCGCGCACTCGCAAGCCTGAAGAACGCGGGCACGATCAAGGCAATCGGCATCGGCGTCAACGAGCGCGAAGTATTGCTCGAAGCAATGGAGTGGGGCGACTGGGACGCGTTTCTGTTGGCCGGACGCTACACGCTCCTCGAACAGGCGCCGCTTGACGATCTCCTGCCGCAATGCGTCGCGCGCGGTACCTCGATTGCCGTCGGCGGGCCCCTCAACTCGGGCATCCTCGCCGGCCGCGACACCTGGAATTACCGCAGCGCGCCGCCTGAGATGGTCGAGCGCGTCACCGCGATCCGCGCGGTGTGCGATCGCCACGGCGTGCCGTTGCCCGCGGCGGCATTGCAATTTCCGCTGGCGCATCCGGCGGTCGCGGCGATCATTCCGGGCCCGCGCGACCCCGATGAGTTCCGCGCCAATCTGGAGCTATTGCGGCACCCGATCCCGCCGGCCTTATGGGAGGAGTTGAAGCACGCAAAGCTCCTGCACCCGGACGCGCCAACTCCGGGATAGTCGCTTCATCACTCAGAAATGCCCCTCACCCCGGCCCTCTCCCCGCAGGCGGGGAGAGGGAGAGCGCGCCACGGACCGAGCATAGCGTCCGAAGGGGTGTCGAGGCGTTGCCGCCGCGTGCCCTCTCCCCGTTCGACGGGGAGAGGGACAGGGTGAGGGGCGAGAGTCGGTGGGGTGAGGCGGAGCGGCGTCAGAACTGGACGCGTTGGGTCAGCGCGCCGTCGATGATGAGATTGGTGCCGGTGATAAAGCTGGCGCGCGGGCTGGCGAGAAACACGACGGCGCTGGCGACCTCTTCGGGCGTCCCCATGCGCCCCATCGGGTTTCTCGCGAGCATCGAGCCGAACATCTCGGGATTGCGCTCCTCGACAATGTTCCACACCCCGCCTTTGAAATACACATTGCCGGGCGAGACGATATTCGCCCGCACGTTTTTTGCCGCGAGGTTGCGCGCGAGACCCTTCACATAAGGGATCAGCGTCGCCTTAACCGCCGCATAGGAGCGCGTCGGGCCATAAACCTCCGCCATCGCCGTGCTGCCGACGGCGACGATCGCGCCGGCCGAGGATTTCTCGAGAAACGGCAAGGCCGCCTCAATGCCGAACACGGTGCCCATGACGTCGATCTCAAAGCCCTTGCGCCAGGCTTCCTCGTCCATCCCCTGGGCCAGTGCGCTGACATTGGCGACAAAGATGTCGATGCCGCCGAGCGTCTCGGCCGCCTCGCCGACCCAGCGCCGCAGTGCCGGCAGATCCGCGACATCGACCGCGCCGCCGGTTGCCCGGATGCCGGTGCGCCCAAGCGTGGCCACGGTCTCCTCGACGGCATCCTTGTGCCGCGCGCAGATTGCGACATCGCAGCCTTCGGCAGCCAGCAGCGAGGCGATGGCGCGGCCGATTCCGCGCGTCCCGCCGGTGACGATCGCCTTCTTGCCTTTGAGCCCGAGATCCATCTCCATCCCCTGTCCTGGCAGGTCGCGGCGCGGCGCCGCGATCTCCTAAAGATCGCTCGCGCCGGCATGTTGAGCCGATAGACTACGCCGCCGCGCCCGAACGCAACAACCGCTGCCAGGAACGCCGCCGAGACCCCGTGTAGAGATGCGTTTGAACGAGTTGCTGCTGCGGCCCTTTGGCGGTGCGCGCGAGGCTGTCCCGGCGCGGTCGCCCGCCGTCCTCGCCCGCGCCGAGCGCCGGCGCCGTTCGCGGCGTTGGGGCTTGCTGGCCAGCGCCGATTTCCGCCGCCTGTGGCTGATCGGGGTCGTCGCCTTCGCGGTGCGCTGGCTGGAGATGCTGGTCGTCGGCGTCTTTGTCTATCAGCGCACCGGCTCGGCGTTCGACGTCGCCCTGATGACGATGCTGCGCATGCTGCCGATGGCGTTGTTTGGCGCGGTCATCGGCGCCTGGGTCGAGCGGATCGAGCGGCGGATCGCGCTGATCGCCGTCGTGCTGATCATGCTGGCAACATCCGTCTGGCTCGCGGTGCTCGCCTATCTCGGCTGGCTCGCGGTGTGGCATTTGGCGCTCGCCAGCTTTGTCAACGGCATCGCCTGGGCCGCCGACAACCCGGTGCGCCGCGTCATGATCGGCGAGGTCGTCGGCCCCGCTCAGATGAGCGCGGCGATGTCGATCGACGTCGGCGCCAACAATGCCAGTCGCATGCTCGGTCCGACGATCGGCGGGCTACTCCTCGCCGGCATCGGCATCTCCGGCGCGTTCACGGTCAGCGTGCTCTGCTATGGGATCGCGCTCGTCGCCGCGATGCGGCTAACGCACCGCAACAACATCGCCCCGGCCGAAGCCGCCGGCGCCGTCCTGTCGCGGATGCTCGAAGGGCTGGCGCTGGTTCGGCGCGATCCCCGGGTCGTTGGGACGCTCGTTATCACCGTCATCTACAATGTGTTCGGCTGGCCGTTCACCAGCATGATCCCGGTCATCGGCCAGGACAGTCTCGAGCTCGGCGCGAGCGGCATCGGCATCCTCGCCAGCATGGACGGCATCGGCGCCTTCTGCGGCGCGCTGCTGATCGCTTTCTTTGCCCGGCCTGTGCATTACACGCGGCTCTATGTCGGCGGGGTCATCGGCTATCTCGTCATGCTGATCGTTTTCGCGCTGGCGCCGAGCGTGCCATTGGCCGGCGCGGCATTGCTGCTGACCGGACTGACCGGCTCGGCCTTCAGCGTCATGCAGGCGACGCTGATCTACCTCGCCGCCCCGGCCGAGATGCGCAGCCGGATGTATGGCGTCCTGTCGGTCTGCATCGGCGTCGGACCGCTCGGCTTTCTCGGCTTGGGCCTGTTGGCCGAGGCGATCGGCGCGCCGCTGGCGACGGCGCTGAGCGGCGTTGTCGGCCTCGCCGCGCTTGTCGTGGCGCGGCGCTGGTGGGGCCGTCTCGCGCTTCCTTTGTAGCCGCCGCAAATTTCCGCTGCGCGGGAACGCCGCACCCCTTCCTGCGTTGAAAGACGGACGCATGGGAGGCTTTCGGGGCGACAATGGACGATCCACAGAAACTTCGCGAATTGGCGGCGTGGTACCGCGAATTTGCCGAGAAGACCGGCAATCCGGCGATCTGGGAATCGCGGCTGCGCATGGCCGAGGATCTCGAACAAGAGGCCGATCTGCTCGAGCGGCGTCAGCCGGCAGTGGCCGCGACATAACCGGCCCGAACCGCCGGTCAACTGGAGCGCCAGTGCAGCGGCGGTTCTGAGAGATTTTTTTAAAGGATGGTGGAGCCGAGGGGGATCGAACCCCTCGTGGCATGAAACTGCGTGAAACGGCCTTCGTCTGGACGATAGCCTTTGAGGTCTTAATTCCAGCCGATTTCGATGCCGAGGGCGGTTGCAAACCAGCCCTCGCCGTTCCATATTGTTTCATCGAATTGGAACCTATTTGGAACCTTTGCTATGCCGGAGGGGCGCGTAAGCCGGCGCATCAAGTTTACTGACCGCTCGCTTAAGGCGATTAAACCGCCGACCAAACCCAAGCAGCTTGACTATTTCGATGACGCGCTTCCAGGGTTCGGGCTTCGCGTGTCCTACAACGGCCGGAAATCGTGGATTGTCCTCTATCGCTGCAATGGCGTTAAAGGACGGCTCACCTTGGGTCGTTTCGACATCCTGCCTCTGGCTGAAGCGCGAGAGAAAGCCCGAGACGCTCTGAGGGCCGCCACCAACGGTAATAATCCGGCAGCCCACAGGCATCGTGCCCGCGAGGCTCCGACCTTCAAGCAACTCGCAATGCGCTACATCGAGGAGTATGCGAAGCCACGGAAACGGACATGGCAGAAGGATCGGCGCCTCCTCGATCGGAACCTCGTTCCGGCGCTCGGTCGCCAGAAAGCGCATACCATTACGCGGGCCGATCTCAGGGCTGAACTAAACAAGGTGCGGAGCCGCCCGGCGCCGGTCGAAGCCAATCGGACATTCGAGGTCGCACGGCGCCTGTTCAACTGGGCAATCGAAGAGGAGATCCTCGCCGAGAACCCCGCCTCTAAGCTTCCTAAACCGGCGGAGGAAACTCCGCGCGAGCGCACACTGACCGCCGATGAGCTTCAGACCCTATGGCGCGCCCTCGATGATGTCGCCCCCGCGGTGCGAGGCGTGTTTCGGTTGATGATTCTCTCGGCGCAGCGCCGGAACGAAGTTTCGCGCATGCGCTGGCCGGATCTCGACCGGCGCGAGGGGTGGTGGAACATCCCAGCCGAGTTGACCAAGACCAAGCGGCCGTATCGGGTGCCCATCACTCCGGCAATGCTCGCGATCATTCAGGAGATCGAGAAGCTAGATCTCGACCCGGAATGGGTATTCCCAAGCGCTGCTGGCGGTAATCCAGTGCCGGAGTCGAACGTGACCCGGCCGTTCCGGCAACTGATCAAGGATGCAGGGCTCGCGCATTTTATGCCGCATGACCTCCTGCACACGGTCACGTCGCACATGACGGCGATGGGGATCTCGCAATTCGATGTCGGGAAGGTGCGGCATCACACCTCCGGCGACTCGAAGAGCATGACGAGCAGGTACGACCATTACGCCTACGACAGGGAAAAGCGCCGAGCACTCGATCTCTGGAATGCTCGACTGCTCGATATCATCGAGGGCGAGCGTGCGGCGGACAACCTCGTCGAGCTTGCCCGCGCCTGAAAACGGTCTCGCGGCGGATAGGGTCTGCAGCCCGAAAAGGTCGGCACCGCACCGGCCTTCCGCCGCGACCACCCTGCGGAAGCGCCGGCGGAGGCGCGATGTCAAAAGCCGAATCTTCAGGACCGATCCGCTTCAAAACCGAGATATTGAACGAAGCGACCGAAATCTTGCGGTCCGCAGCGTTGCCAGAGCGCTTGGCATTATTGCCGGAACTCCTATGTGCGTGGGCCATTGACGCCTTGCCCGATCATCTGACGCGAGATGACCGAGCCGTTCACAGCCAACGTACCGCACAGTGCAACGTTGTCAGCGATTTGGCGGAGCGCCTGCGTCGAGAGGTGGAGGCGCTAAACGAACTCGGTCGCTTCGATGAGTGCTTGTCATCGCTTCGCGACCTGCGCGATGAGCTTCGCGTGTCCGCGCCGAAGCCCCAACCTTATAGATTAATGCGTAGCTATCTGGTCGTGCTTGATCTCGCTGCTATTTTTGATTTTGTCACCGGAACCAGACCGACACGGCACAACAAGCACTATTCAGAGAACGGAAAGCAAAAACCTTCGGGACCTTTTTGGGGCTTTGTGAACTGCGTCTGCAAATCGGTTCCGGAGGTAAAAAGCCTTGACCGGGCGGCCAAAAGAGTTCTCGCGCACTACTATGACGCCGAGCCAAAAGACCCGGACAAGCACGGCTACGAAGACTCCGAATGGTTCCATAATCTCCAATTCAGCCATCCTCTTTTATGGGCAAAAATGCGACGGGTGCCGTAGCACTTTTTTGCCCATTATACAGAGGCCGAAAACCCCGCGATCCTCGTTGAGACCGGCTGCCCCGACTGGGGCGCGCCGATACTGTAATCGACGAGGTGATTAAGGTGACCGATCTTGAGGGGGCCGATTTCAGAGTAGGTGGCCGTAAAATTCTCCGGGAGCCTGAGGTCAAAAGACGAACCGGCAAAAGTCGCGCCCAGCGGTGGCGAGACATTCGCAAAGGTATATTTCCGGTTCCTGTTGAGCTGGGCCCCAACTCAATAGGCTGGTACGAGGACGAACTCGATGAGTGGCTCGCCTCCCGGCCGCGGCGCCGTTACGGCGCTCCTACTGAACCGGCCGCGGCATGAATTATGTCGCCAAAAACAGCGCGACCGGAAAGCTCAGGGGGAGCCAACCGGTCGGGCCGAGACTTTTGCGTGGCAGCAGAGTCAGGCCTTTCCTTAATCCAAAGTCCTCAGCTTGCACAAGCATCGCGCCGCCATCGCCGGTTTGAGGCGCTCGACTGGCTCACCCTGTGCGACGAGGCGGCACAGCATACGGGCGAGGCCTGGACATGAGCGCCGCTTTTCTCGACCGCACCCGGCCCGGCCTCCAGCTTGTCGAATGGCGACCGAAGCGGCGCGACAGCTTACGCGGTTTCCCCACCGTCGAGCTTCCGAACGGACTGATAATCAGCGATGTTTCGGTCCACGTCAGTCATGGCAAGGCTCGGGCGAGCCTCCCGGCGCGGCCTCAGCTTAATTCCCACGGGACCGCGCGACGGAGCGGCGACGGAAAAATCATCTACAGCCCCATTCTCAAATGGCGCAGCCGAGAACTCCAGGACGGATTCGGCGCTGCAGTCGTCCAGGCGGTTGAAGCCGAACATGGTGCGCTTGGATGATCGATCGCTACATCGAGGTCGGCTGGGATCTCAAGTTGATACCCGCCGGTGAGAAAGGGCCGCGCGTGAAAGGCTGGCCCGATCTCAAATCGTCAGCTACCGATCTTGAGCGTCATCTCGCCCAGGCCGGCAATATCGGGGTGCGGCTAGGGCCGTCGTCTGGCGACCTCGTCGATGTCGACCTTGACTGCTTTGAAGCTCTGGCGCTGCAGGACATCTATCTGCTGCCGTCCGGTGCGGTATGCGGCCGGCTCTCGAGGCCTCGTTCCCATCGATTTTATATCGCGCCGGGCTGTGTCTTCAAGGCTTACGCCGACCCGCTGATCGGCGAGACGCTTATCGAGCTGCGGGCAGATGGTCCAACCGGCGGCGCGCATCAGACGCTGATTCCACCCTCGGTGGCAGATGGCGAGCGGCGGGAATGGCACGGCCACACCATCGAGCCCACCGCCGTCGATGCCGCGATGCTGACGCGCCGCATGGACTGGTTCGCGATCGGCTGCCTGATGATGCGCTATGTCTCCGAGCACGCGGCACGGCGGCCCGGCCCTGACCTGATCGATCTCCTGGACGAAGCTGACCCTAAGCTTGGACAGGCGGCCCGGCTGTGGCTCGGCAGACGAGATGAAACCCGGGCACAGCCAAAGCCTCGACGGTCGATGACAAACGACGAGCTGCGACTCGCCGAAGTCGTTGCCGCTATTCCTAACGACGGCTTGTGCTGGGAGGATTGGAACAAGCTGGGGCTGGCGATTTATGCCGCGTCAGGCGGTTCCGACGAAGGCTACATCGCGTTCGACGATTTATCGGCCCGTTCCGCAAAATACGACCCGCATCGAACACGGGCGCGGTGGCTGCATTTTCATCGCTCGCCGCCCAATAGAAGCGGCATCGGCACCCTGATTCGCCTCGCCCGGCAGAATGGCTGGACCCGGAGGGCGGGATGACCGAGGGATTCGATGCCGACGAATTCTTTCGCGAGGAGGATGCGCGTGTCGCCGAGCCCCATGTTGAAGCCGAGCGGGCGCGGTCTCGGCAATCGCAGCCGAATGAGCATGATCCTCGTGTAGGATTAAGTCTGATCCCTTTCGAAGCGATGCAGGCGCGCGTCAGCGACGGCTACCTCGTTAAAGGGCTTCTGGGCTCGTCGAACATGGCCATCCTCTACGGCGAGAGCGGTACCGGCAAAACCTTTCTCTCGCTTCACCTCGCCCTGTGCATTGCTGCAGGGACCGAGTTCTTCGGCCACCGCATCCGGCGGGCCGGCGTGGTCTACATCGCTGCTGAGGCTGGACGGGGTATCGAGAATCGCGTTGTCGCAGCGAAACAGGAAACCGTGTTTCCGGCCTCGATGCCGTTCGCCGCGATCACCACTCCGATCGATCTCTGCACCCAGACAGCCGATACTGAGAAGCTTGTAAGCGCCGTTCAAGATGCCGCTCTCGGGATGCGGGTGGAGCTGATCGTTATCGACACGCTGTCCCGTGTCATGGCCGGTGGCAACGAGAACCAACCCGACGCAATGGGAGCATTCGTCCGCAATATCGATCGGCTGCGGGCGGCCACCGGCGCGGCCGTGCTAATCGTGCATCATTCCGGCAAGGATGCCAGCCGCGGGGCTCGTGGCCATAGCCTCCTTCACGCCGCTATCGACGCCGAGTTTGAAATCACACGCGACGAAGCCACTAAGATTTGCACCGCGCGAGTCACAAAACAGCGCGAGTACGCGACCGAGGGGGTTCTGTCGTTCACGCTCCGGCAGGTCGAGCTAGGAACGGATCAAGACGGCGATCCGGTTACAAGCTGCATTGTTGAAGCAGCCGAAATTTCGGAAGTCGTTTCGCGCAAACCCGCCAAGCTCACCTGCTCGGCGAAAGTTGGCTTCGACCAGCTGAAGAACTGCATGGCCGACCACGCCGTCGATATCCCCGCCTCGAAGCACGTTCCGAGTGGTGCCAAAGGCGTCACATTGGATCAGTGGAGAGCGCACCTCGAGAAAGCGGGGGCCATCAATCCCGGAGGCAGCCCAAGGGAGCAGTTCAAGCGTATCCGTGTGACGCTCCAAGCGGGCGGATATATTGGCGTTTGGGACGATTTTGTCTGGCTGTCACATGCCGTCACAGGGGTGTCACAGTGACGGCCAGTGACGCGTCACGTCACGTCACACCACCCTATAAGGGGTGTGACGGTGTGACGGTGACACCTGAGCGGCGGCTGGACTACTCCTTCGGGTGCGCCCGCGCAGTGGTGTCGGATGACGGCGAAACGATCTGGTTAACGGCGTCCACCGAGGATGGTGCTGCCGTACCCGTGCGGCTATCCCCAGTGCGGGCGATCGCCATTGCCAGCGACCTGGACCGGGCAGCGCTACCAAAGCTCGCCGCTGCGGTACAGCCGGCTTCCCAAGCAGTGATCGAGGAGAAATCGGCCAAACGCCGGGGCCGCGATCCACTGCAGAACAGCGCCGCGACGATGTCATCCGGGTCTGTGGCCCCTCCAGAAGGAGAGTAGGTACAATGGGGAGAACTGCGAAACCGACGACCGAGATGACGACAGCGCTCAACTCAGCGCCGCGCCTTCGAATCAGCAGAACGGAGAGCGGTCAGCTTACCGAGCTGATCTTGGACGAAGCGGCAGATGTCGACGCTCTCCGAGCCGCGTTCCTGTCTGCATTCGGCACGACAGAGCTCGTCATTGCAGAGGCGCTGTTCGAGCAGATCCTCAATGCCCTTCACACAGACCCGGAAAAGCCGCTCGACGACGCAACCGCAAACCTCGTCCTGGCACTGCTGCACCGGATCCATCCGCGGGACGAGTTGGAGGCGATGCTCGCATGCCAGATGGTCGTCGCGCACGTGGCCGCCATGGACGCGAGCCGGCGGGCGCTTCACGTCGAGCAATCCGCTGGCGGCCGCATCGCGTACCTGACCCTGTCGCGCAAGCTCATGAGTTTGTTTACCGCACAGATGGATGCGCTGAATCGATATCGAGGAAAGGGAACAACTCAGAAGATCGTCATCGAGCGGGTTCTTGTTGCGTCCGGCGCGCAAGCCATCGTTGGTGCTGTCGCAAGTGGGGGGCGGGGGGATGGTGTATAATTCGAGCGGTCAACCTCGCGGTCCCTACTGGCTAGCCGGGCTTGAGGCAGCACGATCGGCTCCTCGCTGCGGTGCCAAAACACGGCGCGGGACGATCTGCCAGGGCCC
>WNGI01007222.1_pt1 | contig 10155 bp, 8 predicted proteins | sample 5400621 | NCBI WGS metagenome assembly WNGI01 (sample SAMN13153374, study PRJNA577476) | soil metagenome | isolation source: 20 cm soil or saprolite under Garry oak tree replicate 1 | place: USA:California | collected 2016-06-15 | reverse complement strand
CGAGCGCGGGGATCCCGGACACGACGCGCCAGACCAGGTCACCGATAGGAGAAGGGGCAGCGGCCGCGCCCGAGTCGTGTGTCCACCGCACCCGATCCGCCTGCACGGTCCAGCGCGCTCGGACCTGCTCGCCTTGCACCGAAAAGCTCAGCGTCATGGTCCCCGCTCCCGGCTCCAGCCGCACGGGAAGCGACGGCAGCGGGAGCGCGGGAAGCGCAACCCCCGCGAGGCTCGCCGCGGCGGTGTCGCGGGGCGTGGGGTGGACGTGGTCGAGCAGCGCGCCCAAGCGGAAGCCCGGCGCCGCGGCGCTGGCTGTTGCCGGCCGGCCGTACAGGGCGGGATCGCTGGTCACGCCGCTCAGCGAGGCCGCGTATGTGCGGGGGAGCGCCGCGCCCACCGCGCCGAGCTCCACCGACAGCTCCGCCGTCTTGAGCAGGAAGGCGGGCTCCTCGTGCACCCGGGGAAATCGGACGGTCTCCCCCGCGCGGCGGGCGCGCTTCGGACCGGGCGCAGCCCGCGGCAGCAGACCCGGCGGCATGTAGCGCCGGCCGAGCTCCACCCAGTACAGGGCACGCTGGAAGCGGTCGACCGCCACCGAGCCGAACAGCGCGGCGCCGATGTCGGGCGCGTCGAGCCCCGGCAGCTTGAGCAACCCGCGCGCGATCGCATAGTCGCGCTGCCGCGCATCGGCCAGGCCGGCCGCGCCGGCCTGGAGCGCGGCGAGGCCGGATGTGACGCTGCGCTCGAGTGCCGTGGCACGATCCTGCGCCTGCTTCAGCTGCCCGAGCATACGACGGGCATCGTCGAGCAGCTTCACGTCGGTGGCTTTGGCGCCGCGTAGCCGCTCCACCTTCCGTCGCCCGGAATCAGCGGCCGCTGCGGCGCCCAGCCCGCTCAGGCCGTCGTCCCACGCCCGCCGGGCCGAATCGGCGCGGGCGGCAAGCTCCGCGGCGGCGCGCGGCGTATTGAGCCGCGCCGGGTCCAACCGCCCTACCTCGAGTTTGCCGGTCGCCAGCTCGAGCGCCGGCACGCGCAGCTGGTCCCCCCAGCGGTTCACCTGACCCAATAACCCATCCGCCTGTCCGCCAGTCCGCCCGTCTGTCCTTCTCGGCGTTCCGAATTTGAGCCCGGTGGCCGTAAGCCGGTCGATGACGACCTTCTTCTCGAGCAGGGGCAGAGGGTCGATGTCGGCCACCAGGACGTCGGCCTGGAGCAGGTTCTGCAGGGCCTCGAACGGGCTCGCCACTGTGAGCCCGCGGATTTCGACCCGGCCATGCGGGACATCCAGGTGCACTCGCTCGATCTCGACCTCCGCCCCGACGAGCGTGGTCCCCACCGACTCCGCGGTGCGCTTCGCGATCCAGTCCGCGAACACGAGCCACAACCCGAGGCCCAACAAGCCGAAGAGCAGCAGGGGCACGAGCGCCTTCCAGCGGAACACGGCGACGCGCACGTCAGGGCTCCGGCCGGAACAGGCGATACAGGTTGTACAGCTTGGACGCCGTCACCATGCGGTACCACGCCGAGCGCTTCACGCGCTCGGCAACCGTGGCGCGATAGCGGGCGACGCCCCAACGGCTCGCGAAGAACAGCGGCAGCCACAGGAGCAACGCGAACACCAGGCTGCCGAGGACGACGGTGTTGTTGAAGCCGGTGAGCGGGACCACCGGTGCGTTGTAGAGCGCCGTCCACAGCGGCCGCAGCGCCGGGGTCTCGAGCAACAGCGTGCGGCCGATCCAGTGGAACGCCGGGTCGAGCAGGAAACCCACGGGCACGAACAGCGCCCACCCCACCATGGCGCCGGGGAACGACACGTTCAGCACGATGATCAGCGCGAGCACCACGGCGTTGTGAAGGTTCCAAAGCGGCGTGAGACCGAGGATCGCGCCGAGCGCGAGTCCGGCGGCGAGCTGCCCGGGCGTGCCCTCGGAGTGCAGGGTCCTGATGAGCGACTGGATGAGCTTCAGCAGGAGCATGCGGTCGCTCGCTTCAGGTGGCCGGGGGGATGAACGTCCGTCGCACCAACTCGAAGACCGCTTCGACATCGGGAACGCCGACGAACGTCTCGGCGGCCGGATTGTCGAGCACTCGCTCGAGGTCGCTTGAATTGCGCTCGCTGAAAAGTCCGCCCCGCTCGTCTTCCACCCGTTGCTCCACCTTCGTCAGATGCCGCTCGAACATCAGATCGCCGGATCCGTCGGACCGCACCTTGAAGTTCACACTCTTGAGCTCGCGGCCGCTCATCCACTTCAAGGAGACGTCCGAGCCGAGACCCACTGACATCACACGACGGTTGGTCACGACGTAGACCGTTCCGACACCGATCCAGTGGGTGAGGGCAAAACGGCCTACCACACCTAGGCCGGCGATTGCCACGACGACCGCAAGGATCGGGTCGTCGATGGTGAACAGGGCGTAGGCGCCGAAGGCGGTGAGAGCCAACGCTCCGAGTGCAGATGCCAGCCGGCGAGCGGCGAGCCGCGTCCGGGCGGGCCGGCACCTCCACAGGACGGTCTCGCCGTCCCACAGCTCTCCGGCGATTCTACGCTCGGTGGCGGGATCGAGGGCCAACAGAGTCACGGCACCGGCCGCGCGAGCAGACCGGTGGTCGAGACGCGCACCTCGAATGTCTTGGCCCGAGTCGCCGCGACAAAGGTCGCTGATCCGTACTCCGCGTCCACGAGTGGGCCGAGCAACCGTCGCCGCGCGATGAAAAACAGGTCCACCGGCTTCGCGCGCGCGAGCTCGTACGCGGTGTGCGGCTTGGTTCGCTCATCGACGACGTTGTTGTAGCGGCCCGCCACGCGATCCAGCTCGTAGACCGTGCGCAGGCCGAGCAGGCTGACCCAGGGGTGCCACTTGAGCACGTGCGCATCGACGTAGAAGGCATCGCCCGCGAGCTCGTACATCGCGAGGCGGCGATCGGGCAGGGTGATCGTGGCGCGGAAACGCTGCGGCGCGAGCGGCTCGGTGCGCACGGTGGCCGCCACTTCCTCGAAGGTGAGGGCACGATACCCCTGGAGGCCGACCGTCACGGTGGCCGCCAACGCGGCGAGCGCCAGCAACAGCAAGGCGACGAGTCCCCGGATCGTCCCGCCCAGCCAGCGCCGCTCGCGACCGGCCCGCACCGCCGTGACGCCCACGACGGCCCCCAAGAGGAGCAGGCACAAGGCGGAGACGACGAGCGAGATGGTCATGTGGGCCGTCTAACCTAGCAATTATCTTTCGCTCATGCCCGCGAGTGACCCCGGCATCCGCATCCTCACCCCCCCGCCGTCAGACTGTGCCGACATTCTCAGCCCTGCCGCGCTCGGGTTTCTTGGCGCGCTGGCACGCCGCTTCGAGCCGGAGCGCCAGCGGCTGGTGGCGCGGCGCCGCGCGCGCCAGCAGGAGCTCGATGCCGGCCACCTGCCCGACTTCCTGCCCGAGACGAAGCAGATCCGCGACTCGGAATGGACGGTGGCGCCGATCCGCCCCGACCTGACCGACCGCCGGGTCGAGATCACCGGCCCGGTGGAGCGCAAGATGATGATCAATGCGCTCAACTCGGGCGCGAACGTCTTCATGGCCGACTTCGAAGATTCCAACGCGCCTACGTGGGAGAACAACGTGCGCGGCCAGCAGAACGTGCGCGACGCGGTCACGCGGACCATCGCGTACACCAGCCCCGAGGGAAAGCGCTACGCGCTCGAGCCCAGGACCGCGACGTTGTTCGTGCGGCCGCGCGGCTGGCACCTGGTCGAGAAGCACGCGGTCGTGGACGGCCAGCCGATGTCTGCGTCGCTGTTCGACTTCGGGTTGACGTTCTTCCACACGGCGGCGGCCCTCATCGCGAGCGGCTCGGGACCCTACTTCTATCTCCCGAAACTGGAGAGCCATCTCGAGGCGCGCCTCTGGAACGACGTCTTCGGGTTCGCGCAGGACGCGCTCGGCATCGCCCGCGGTACGATCCGGGCGACCGTGCTGATCGAGACGATCCTCGCGGCCTTCGAGACCCATGAGATCCTGTGGGAGCTGCGCGATCATTCGGCCGGACTCAACTGCGGTCGCTGGGACTACATCTTCAGCTACATCAAAAAGCTGCGCCGCCGTCCCGAATGCGTGCTCCCTGACCGCGCGCGCGTCACGATGGATCAGCCGTTCCTGCGGGCCTACGCGGACCTGGTGGTCCAGACCTGTCACCGCCGCGGCATCCACGCCCTGGGCGGCATGGCGGCACAGATTCCCATCAAACGCGACGCGGCGTTGAACGCTCAGGCACTCGAGAAGGTTCGCCAGGACAAGCTCCGCGAGGTGCGCCAGGGACACGACGGGACCTGGGTCGCACACCCCGCGCTCGTCCCTATCGCGCGCGAGGTGTTCGACGGTCACATGTCCGGGCCGCACCAGATCGCTCGCAAGCGGGAGGACGTGCGAGTCACGGCGCGCGACCTGCTCGCCACACCGGCGGGGGACATTACCGCGGACGGCTTGCACACCAATCTCAGCGTCGCGCTGCAGTACCTCGCCGGGTGGCTGGGCGGCATGGGCTGCGTGCCCATCAGCAACCTGATGGAGGACGCCGCGACGGCCGAGATCTCCCGTGCACAGGTGTGGCAGTGGCTCCGCCACGGCGCGCATCTGCGGGATGGTCGGCCCGTTACTGCCGCTATGGTGCAACAAATCATCGCTGAATTGGTGCAGGCCCTACCCGAACGGGTAGGGCCCGGAGGCCCCGGCCACGATAAGTTTTCGATGGCGGGCGAGATGCTGGCCGAGCTCGCCACCGGCGCGGACTTTGCGGAGTTCCTCACGACGGTAGCGTACGAACATCTGGACTGACACGGTTCGACCCATCACGGACGGAACCCATGGATAAGCAGCAATTCATCACCTCCCTGGAGCAGGCGTGGAAGACGGGGAGCCGCTGGAAGGGCGTCACCCGACCGTACACGGCGGCCGACGTATACCGGCTGCGGGGCTCGATCGACATCGAATACTCGCTCGCCCGCTACGGCGCGGCCCGCCTGTGGCAGCTGTTCCAGGATGACGACTACGTCGCCGTGCTGTCCGCGGTCACGGGCAATCAGGCGATTCAGCAGGTGCAGGCGGGGCTCAAGGCGATCTACGTGAGCGGCTGGCAGGTGGCCGCCGACGCGAATAATGCGCTCGAGATGTACCCCGATCAGAGCCTCTATCCCTCCGATTCGGTTCCCGCCCTGCTGCGTCGCCTCAACAACGCCCTCAAGCGCGCCGACGAGATCGCGCACATGAAGGGCGACGAGGCGACCTGCTGGTTTGCGCCGCTCGTGGCCGACGCCGAGGCGGGGTTCGGCGGGCCGCTGCACGCGTTCGAAATCATGAAGAACATGATCGACGCGGGGGCCGCCGGGGTGCACTTCGAGGACCAGCTGGCATCGGTGAAGAAGTGCGGTCATCTGGGCGGCAAGGTGCTGGTGCCGACGAGCGAGTTCATCACGAAACTGGTGGCGGCGCGCTTGGCGACGGACGTATGCGGGGTGGACACGATCCTGATCGCGCGTACCGACGCGAACAGCGCCACGCTGCTCACGAGCGATTGCGACGAATACGACCAGCGCTTCTTGACCGGCGAGCGGACCGCGGAGGGCTTCTTCCACGTGCACGACGGCGTGGACGCGGCCATCGCGCGGGCGCTCGCCTACGCGCCATACGCCGATTTGCTCTGGTTCGAGACGTCGAAGCCAGATCTCGCGGAAGCGACGAAGTTCGCCGCCGCGATTCACTCGAAGTACCCGGGCAAGATGCTCGCGTACAACTGCTCGCCGTCGTTCAACTGGCGCAAGCACCTGAGCGACGCCCAGATCGCCGCATTTCAGAAGGAGCTGGGCGCCCTGAACTACAAGTTCCAGTTCGTCACCCTGTCCGCATTCCACGCGCTGAACCACAGCATGTTCGAGCTGGCGCGGGCGTACAAGGATCAGGGGATGGCCGCGTACGCCGAGTTACAGAATCGCGAGTTCGCCTCGGAGAAGGACGGCTACGCGGCGGTGCGGCACCAGGAGTTCGTGGGTGTGGGGTACTTCGACGAGATCACCCAGATCGCGACCGGTGGGCAATCGTCGGTGACTGCGATGGAGGGCTCCACAGAGCAGCAGCAGTTCCACGAGCCGTCGCCCAAGCGCCGGAAAGCAGCCGGCCGGCGGTAGGCGCTACGGGAGGGATGAGCGAGAGCCGAGCGGCGCACGCCGCTCGGCTCTCGTCGTTTGTTCAACGAGTGCTGGCCACTTGAGCGGCCGGCGACCCGCCGACCCGACGCCACAGCACGGCGCGGTACATGTCGCCGTCGGCGTACTGCTGGCTGGTTCCGACCACGTCGCCGTTGGCGTTCAAGGCGCTGGCCTCGGAGTATTCCCAGCTGGGAAGCGTGCCCAGATCCTGCAACGTTCCGTCCTCCCAGACGAAGGCGTGCGCGCTCGACACACTGGCGCCGCGCAGACTTCTGCCGGCCACCTGACCGCGCGCGCCCAGCGCCTGGACGATCGTGCTCGGCCCGCCGAGCGTCCCCAAATCGTGCAGCGCGCCGTCCGCCCAGAAGAACGCATGCACCCCGTACCTGGAGGGATCGCTCGTCTGACCGGCCACGTCGCCCCGCGGGTTGATTACGATCCCTTGGCTCGCGCTGTACCCAGGGAGGAGCCCGAGGTCTTGCATCACCCCGTCCCGCCAGAGAAAGGCATGCTTCTGCCCGCTGGGGTCGCTGCTCTCACCGGTCACGTCGCCAGTCTCGCTGATCGCGAACGCCGCGCTGTAGGTCCCGCCCAGCGTGCCGAGATCCTGCATCACGCCGTCGGTCCACAAAAAGGCATGCGGTTCGCCCGCGGCTGTCTGGCTCTCGCCCACCACCTGACCATCGGCGCTGAGGCCGCGACCGCGGGTAGCCGCGCCGCCCAGCGTGCCAAGATCGCGCAGCACACCGTCCTGCCACAGCCCCCGCCAGGTCATCACCTGTCCCCGGTTGTTGATAGCATACGCGCCGTTGACGGTGCCGAGATCCTGCATGACACCGCTCTGCCAGATGAAGGCGCGCTCCTCAAACGACGAGGTCACGTACCGGCCTACGACTTGTCCCAGGTCGTTGATCGCGGTGGCCTCGCTCAGCTGGCCCAACGAGCCGAGGTCGCTCATGACCCCGTTCTCCCACAGGAAGGCGTGTCGCACGCCCCACGGCTGCGGCTCGCCGACGCCGGTGCGACTCGAGCCGACTACCTGCCCGTGGCTGTTGATCGCGACGGCCCTGCTGCCACCGCCTCCGCCGCCGTTGGTCTGGTCGAGTGTGCCGAGATCGACGATCTCGTAGCTGCCCGACCCGCCCTGCGCGAGCGGCAAGGATGTTGTAGGCTGCGCCGGCTGCATGGCATCCTGGCATCCGACCAGTGTAAGCGTGGCGAGGACGAAGACAACGCATCGCATGTGACGCTCCTCGTGAGACCGGGTTCGCGTAGGGGCGTTGCAAACCGCGTGCTGCAGGAACGCAGCGAAGGCGTTGGCTGCAATACAGGGCATCGTGAATGGCGTCCGTGCCACGGTGCAGCCCGCGGGCGACGGTACGGGCCGCAGCCGGTGTCGTCGCGTTGACAGTCTCGGCGCGGTCACTACCTTAGCCGCGTGAAGCGCTCGACGCTCTACGCCCTGGCCGCGGTGCTCGCCGTTGCGGCGCTCTTCTTCTTTATGACGACCGCTCGGGCCAAGGTGCAGTGCCGCGTGTGCATGGAGTACCGCGGCCGGACCAACTGCGCCGCGGCCGTGGGGCCGACCGAGCAGGTTGCCCGGGAAGGCGCGCAGAGCACCGCGTGTGGGCCGATCGCGAGTGGGATGGATGAGCAAATCGGGTGCGGGCGGACCCCCCCAGCCTCGGTGCAATGTCGGCCGAACTGATTATGATTCCCCCGTGTCTGATCTCTCCTTGCCGCGCACTCCCGTCCCCGCGAATCTGCTCTTGACGCAGGGTGCGCCCCAGGCGGGCCAGATCTTCGTGATGGAGCGGGTGCCGCACCACGACGGCCCGGAGACGGTCTTGGAGCTCTTGAACCGGCCGGAAGGCTTCTTCGCGTTCCGCCCCGTGGCGAACCACGACGTTTTGCTCATCTCGAAAGTCCAAACGATGTCCCTCTCGGTCGATCGTCAGGCGCCCATCGCCGACCCGGCCCGTCTCTCGGCCGCGCGCATGCTCGGCGTCGAGCTGGTCTTGACGGGCGGCTCCAAGCTCGGAGGCTGGGCGAGCGCCGAGCTGCCCGAGCACCACGCGCGCCTGCTCGACTATCTCAACGCGTCCCGTGACCCCTTCTTCGCGGTGTGGACCCATGCGGCGACCCATTACGTCAACCGCGCGTACGTGCTGTACGCGCGCCCCCTGAGCTAGGCATGCCCGCACGGATCGATCCATTCGTCGATGTGCTGCTCCGGGAGCAGGGCGACCAGCTGTACCTCCTGCCGGACGAGCCGGTCACCATGGTGAAGGACGGCAAACCCCGGAAGGTGAGCCGCCAACCGCTCACGGATCAGCACATTTACGCCCTCCTGGTCGAGGTGGCACCGTCCGAGTCGGCCGACCACATCGATCAGATGACGGAGACCGAATTCGAGTACATCGCGGACCGCGGCATGGTTCGCGTACGCATCGTTCCCGACGGTGGGCGACTGACCGCGATGGTGGCGCCGATTGGGAACCCCACGGCGACTGCGGCGCAGGCGGCGGCCGGTTCCGCCCCTGCAGCCCAGCGGGCGCCCGCCCAACGTGAAGCCCCGGCGCCCGCGGCTCCTTCCCCGCGTCCCCCGAAGCCGTCCGTGATCGCCGCGGCACCCATGGTCGAGGCACCCGGTGCGAAGGACTCACGGGGGGAGGCGTCGGCGGGCATGCCCGCCGACTTCGCCGCCCCGCAGTTCAAGGGGGCGGAGCGAGCGCTGGGCGAGCTGCTCAAGGCGCTGGTGCAGTCGGCCTCGTCGGACCTGCATTTGCGGGTGGGCGAGCCCCCGGTGTTTCGGACCCACGGGGAGATGAAGCGGCAGAACACGCCGCCGCTCACGACGGACCAGCTCGAGCTCATGTTGCTGGCGGTCATGCCGGAGCGAAACCGCGGGGAATGGAAGGAGACCGGGGACTCGGATTTCGCCTACGAGATCGCCGGGCTGGCCCGCTTCCGCGTGAATGCGGCGCGCGATCGTAAAGGCCCGATCGCCGTGTTCCGCGTCATCCCCGCCAAGGTGGTGACCGCTGAGCAGCTCGGGATCTCAAAGGAAGTGCAGCAGCTCTGCTACCTGACGAAGGGGCTCGTGCTGGTCACCGGACCGACCGGCTCGGGGAAGTCCACCACGCTGTGCGCGCTGATCGATCTGATCAACCGCACGCGCACCGACCACATCATCACGATCGAGGACCCGATCGAATTCGTGCACGAGAACAAGAAGTGCGTCATCACCCAGCGGCAGGTGGGTGTGCACACCGACACTTTCAAGCGGGCGCTGCGATCCGCCCTGCGGGAGGACCCGGACATCGTGCTGGTGGGCGAGATGCGCGACCTGGAGACCATTGCCATCGCCATCGAGACGGCGGAGACCGGCCACCTCGTGTTCGGTACACTACACACGACGACAGCGGCATCCACCGTAGACCGCATGATCGACCAGTTCCCGGCGGACCGGCAGTCGCAGATCCGCGTGATGTTGTCCGAGTCGCTCAAGGGCGTGATCGCGCAGACGCTGTGCAAGAAGCTGGGCGGTGGGCGCGTCGCCGCGCGCGAGATCCTGCTCACCACGCCAGCCATCTCGAACCTGATCCGCGAGGGGAAAACGTTCCAGATCCCCTCGATCATCCAGACCTCGAAGGCGCTCGGCATGCTTACGCTGAACGACGCGCTGATAGACCTGGTCGAGAAGAAGGAGATCAGTCCGGACGAGGCCGACGTGAAATCGGTCGAGAAGACGGGTCTGGCGGCCTCGCTCAAGGCCAAGGGGCACAAGGTGACGTTCGCGGCGTGAGCGGGAGGGACAGAGGCACCGGTCGGATTTGAACCGACGACCGCTCGATTACGAATCAGCGCCCTCCATGCGGGGGCGCTGTTTTGTTGGTGCGACTGAGCACAAATGGGTCCGAATAGACCCGCGTAGGTCGGAGCGGTCCGGCACAATTACGGCACA
>WNGI01023982.1_pt1 | contig 10156 bp, 9 predicted proteins | sample 5400621 | NCBI WGS metagenome assembly WNGI01 (sample SAMN13153374, study PRJNA577476) | soil metagenome | isolation source: 20 cm soil or saprolite under Garry oak tree replicate 1 | place: USA:California | collected 2016-06-15 | reverse complement strand
AGGCTGTTCCTTCCTCACTTCTCGACCAAGGACCGAGGGACTGGACTCGGCCTGGCCATTGCGAGCCGCATCATGGCCGAACATCATGGCTCCATTCGCGTTGAGGACAATTCTCCCATCGGCGCCAGATTCATTTTGCAGCTGCCCATGACGGAGGTTGCCGCGGCGCCGATCTCTCCCCGGACGGCCTGAAACGGAAATCCATGTCCCATTCCATCCTTATTGTGGACGACGAACAAGGCATTCGAGAGGCGCTTACCTCGATTCTCGCCGACGAAGGCTATGAAACCGCGTCAGTATCTTCCGGCGAGGAGTGCCTTGCGTTGCTCGATCAACGCTCGCCGGACCTGGTTCTTCTCGACGTGTGGCTCGATGGAATCGACGGCCTCACAACACTCGAACGCATGCGCGAGAACGGCATGACGCCGATGGTGGTGATGATTTCCGGGCACGCCAGCATCGAAACAGCGGTGCGGGCCACGAAGCTGGGTGCGTTTGATTTCATCGAAAAACCTCTTTCTCTCGAGAAAGTTATTCTGGTTATCAAAAATGCCCTCGAAGTTCACCGGCTTGAACTGGAGAACCGCCGCCTCCGGGAAGAGCTTGGCGGACGCACCCAATTGTACGGGGACAGCGTGCCGATCCGTGCGCTACGCCAGCAGATTGCGCTCACCGCTCCCACCAACGGGCGCGTCTTGATTTACGGAGAAAGCGGAACGGGAAAAGAGCTGGTGGCTCGCGCCCTGCACGCCGCGAGCCTTCGCAGCGATCAGGCCTTTGTCGAAGTAAATTGCGCCGCCATCCCCGAGGAGTTGATCGAGTCCGAGCTGTTCGGGCACATCAAGGGCAGCTTCACGGGGGCGAGCGAGAACAAAATCGGAAAATTCGAGAAGGCGGATGGGGGCACACTGTTCCTCGACGAAGTCGGCGACATGAGCCTGCGCACGCAGTCCAAGGTGCTGCGTGTTCTCGAGGAGCAACGTCTCGAGCCGGTGGGCTCGAACCAAACCGTCAGCGTCGATGTGCGCGTCATCGCCGCTACGAACAAGAAACTCGAAGACGAGATCGCGGCAGGAAGATTCCGCGAAGATCTCTTCTATCGGCTGAATGTGATCCCGTTCAACGTGCCGCCGCTCCGCGACCATGCCGAGGATATCCCGACTCTGGCGCGCCATTTTCTGGCTGAGTATTCAGCCGCATACGGACGCAAGCCGAAGGAATTGGGTGAAGCAGCGCTCGGAGTGATGGTGCGGTATCAATGGCCGGGGAATGTCCGGGAGTTGCGCAACCTGACCGAACGGCTGATGATTGTGGTGCCGCAGGACAAGATCGAGCCGCTTCATCTGCCCGGCGAACTATTCCGCGGCAGTTCACGAATGCCGCAGCAGCCCAACGCGACGCTTCACGAAGCGCGCGACGCGTATGAAAGGATGAAAGGGAGTTTATTCTGCGCAAGCTCGAAGAAAATCAGTGGCACATGACGCGCACGGCTGAGACGCTAGGGCTCGAACGCAGCCACTTGTACCGGCGCATGCGCACGCTTGGGATTACCGCCGAGGAATAAACTGCGAACTACTCCCCGGTTAGACGTTCCAGTTGTAGGTGCCAGTCGAGCTGGCGCACCAGTTGCGGATTGTCGCGCCAATCTCGCAGGACTTTCACCAACAACTCCAAAAAAATCTTCATGCCAAGGATTTCCTCGAGCTCCTTGCGCGCGTCCGTCCCGATTTTTTTAAGCGAAGCTCCGGCGCGGCCGATGAGGATTCCCTTCTGCCCTTCCCGCTCGACATAGATCGTCGCGCGAATGCGAATCAGCTTGTCCGTTTCCTCAAACGCATCGACAAGGACCGCGACGGCATGGGGAACTTCGTGAAACGTCCCCGCCATGGCCTTCTCCCGGATCAACTCTGCCGCAAGGAATCGTTCGGGCTGGTCGGTATATTGGTCCGCAGGAAAGTGCGGCTCGCCGGAAGGCAGGTACTCGATGAATTTTTCAAGAACGCGATCGACGCCGTCGCCCGTCAGCGCGGAAATGGGAATAATTTCTGCGAAATCGGTGAGTTTCCCGACGCTCTCGATGATGGGAAGTAAACTGTCTTTCGGGATGCGGTCCACCTTGTTCAGAAGCAGGATGCGCGTTCCTTCAAAACGGGCCGCGCGTTCGATCGCGTGGCGATCTCCCTTGCCGATGTCTTCACTCACATCCAGGATCAGAGCGAGAACATCAACGCCATCGAGCGCGGCGTTGACCTCTCCCATCATTTGGCGGCCGAGGGCGGAGTCGGGGCGGTGCAGGCCCGGCGTGTCGATCAGCACGACTTGCGCGTGGGGACGATTTACGATTCCTTGAATCCGGTTGCGCGTGGTTTGAGGCCGCGACGTCACGATCGCGACTTTTTGGCCCACGAGTCTGTTTACGAGCGTGGATTTTCCGGCATTCGGCCGGCCCACTACCGCGACAAACCCGGATTTGAATTCTAGTGTCATAAGACGTGTTTTTTAGTTTCCGAATACGGGTAGTTGCGACAGTACCGGCCCATCTCGAAACTTGACCCTCCATCATAACCTGCCGGTCCGGGAATCGCGGGGTTTTAGTAGGACAGGCACTCTTGCCTGTCCGTGTGCGCTATAGCGATATTCAACCGGACAGACAAGAGTGTCTGTCCTACTGAACCAACACATCGCCAAGCCGCGAGATGCCCCCGAGGCTGTCGCCGGACGTGCTACACTTCCGAAACCTTGGACGGATTCCGAGCCACTTCAACGTCCGGTTAAAACTTACGCTTTCGGAGAAAGACTGATGCCTGCAACACCTCACATCGAAAAACATTTTACCGCTACCGCTGCCGTTCGCGACGTCGTGATCGGAATGTCGGATGGCTTGACCGTGCCGTTTGCTCTTGCGGCCGGCATATCAGGCGCGGTGGGCGCGATTGCTACGAGCCCTCATGCGTCCGCACTCGTCGTCACCGCGGGACTCGCGGAAATTGCAGCAGGTTCTATCGCCATGGGCCTGGGCGGTTATTTGGCCGCCAGAACCGATCTCGAACACTACGCATCAGAGCGAGAGCGGGAGGTTCGCGAAACCGTTGAGCTGCGTGAAGTTGAAATTGAAGAGGTCGCCAAAGTCTTTCGCGACTATGGACTGACCGAAGCGCAAATGGCTCCCGTGGTCGACGCGATTACGGGGGATCAAAAACATTGGGTGGATTTCATGATGCGGTTCGAGCTGGGGCTTGAAGAACCGGAGCCAACGAGAGCGCGAATCAGCGCGCTGACGATCGCCATGTCGTATATCTTCGGAGGATTGATCCCGCTCGCGCCTTACATGTTGCTTGCAAACGTGCAAACGGGCCTTTGGTGGTCGGTCGGCGTCACGCTCCTTGCGCTCGCCGTCTTCGGATGGGTGAAAGGACGCTTCACCGGCATCAATCCATTTAAGGGCGCCGTGCAAACCGTTTTGATCGGGGGCCTCGCCGCTGGCACAGCTTTTTTGCTTGCCAAGCTGATCAGCTAATTGTCACTCCTAGAAATACTTGCTAGCAGATCGACTTTAGTTTGGCTGGAAGAAAAGTATTTAACACAGAGGACACAAAGAATCACCGAGGACCACAGAGAAATCTGCCTTGCTCTTCCCGTGGTCTATCCCTCCCCTTCTCCACCAGGCCCTCAGTGGCCTCTGTGGCTTTTCTCGGTGTTCTCTGTGTTAAATTCCGGAAAGCATTCAACACAGAGGCCACAGAGAACACAGAGAAAAACATGAGATCAATCCGCTGAAACTGCGGCGGGAATTCGGCGGACGCGGAGGCGCAGGACTTTTCGCTGGTTGGCTTCCAGGATTTCAAAGCGCAGGCCGCCGTAGTCCAAGTGTTCTCCCGGTGAAGGGACATGTCCTGCGATATGATTCAGCAACCCGGCGATGGTGGTGGCGGATTCCTCACCGGTAACGTTCCATTCCACGCCGAACAACTCCTGCACTTTTTCGATCGAAACGCTGCCGCGAAGGACCAAGCTGCCGTCGCGTTCGCGAACGGCGTCAGGGGCGGGCACACGATCATCTTCTCCGATTTCTCCGATGATTTCTTCCACCAGATCTTCGACGGTGACGATGCCCGCGACAGAGCCATGCTCGTCCACGACAATAGCCATCTGCTGATTCCGCCGCTGCATTTCCTTCAGCAAATCCGAACCTCGTTTGGTTTCGGGAACAAATAGAGCGGGCCGGGCCAGCTCACGCACCGTGCGGCGCCGGGCTTCGTCTTCGGGAACCTGCAGCAAATCGCGTGCGAAGGCTACACTGGTTACGTCATCGAGCGAATGTTCGTACACAGGAACGCGCGAAAATTTAGTCTCGATCAGAAGTTTCCGGAGTTGCTCGACAGTGGAATCAGCGCGGATAGCGACAGCGCGGATAGCGACAACATCCGGGCGCGGCGTCATGAATTCCAGGACGCGCTTATCGCTGAACTCGACGACCTGCTCGATCATCTGCGCTTCCGAGCGTTCGAGAATGCCCTCCTGCTCGGCGGCATCGACCAGAGCCTCGATTCCTTCTTGTTGCGCAGTCGAACTATCAGAGGGATGGTCGTCGGATATGCGCGCGAGTGAAACGGCGAGCTCCAGTACGGCGCGGAACGGCCAAACGATCCAAAGAAACGCGCGAATTACGATTGCAAATCGAACCAGCCAGCGCCCCGTCGTGCGCACGAGAAGGAAGTCAGGAATGAATTGCGAAAGCAGCAGCACTTCCACAAGCACGTAGATCAACGCTTGCGCCAGTGCGTCCCACGTTCCGGGAACAAATACAATGACGCCGCGAGCAGTCTCGGCCGTGACCACGACCAGCCAAAGATTCGCGAGCAGCCGGAATCCCGTGGCCGCACGGGCGCGGTCCAAATGAAAGTGAGGTTCGATTTCGGCCTCATAGATTTCCAGATGCGTGTGCACATGGCCGGTCGTCACGCGGCCCAGTTCGCGATAGATCCGGTCAATGTAGGAGAACACCACCAGCCCCACACCGAGCGCGGAGACGGCCAAGGCATAGAGGAACGTCATCATCGTTTGACGACCCCTAACCGCCTGCGCAGACCCCGCTCCAGGCGTTCCATTTCACCGTGGTCGGTTTCATGATCGAAACCGGCCAGATGAAGCATGCCGTGCAGGATCAGGATGCGCATTTCCGCTGCGAGCGTGCGTGAAAACCGGCGCGCGTTGCGCCGCGCGGTTTCGGGAGAAATGGCGATATCGCCGGCGTAGGTTGCGCTCAGTTTCGGCTTCGCGCCATTCGCGGGAAATGAAAGCACATCGGTGGAGCCGCGCTTGTGGCGGAAAGTCTGATTCAAACGAGCCATCGCGGCATCGCTGATGAACTGCACCGTCACTGCTTCCCGCGGGAAGTGCAGTTCCTGCCGAACGCGCTCGAAGAATTCCTCCAAAGGTTTGACGAGTACGCGAACACGGCGCTGGCGATTGACGATCATGGGCGTGAGGAATGTTTACTTCGCAGGCTCGGTCTTGCCGTTCCCGGGTGACGCCTTACGCCGGGCCTCGCCTACGCCAAATTCATCGTAGGCCTTGATAATTTGCTGGACGAGGTTGTGCCGGACGACATCGCGTTCATTGAAATTCATGAACGCGATTCCCGCGATGCGCCCGACAACCTCGAGCGCTTCGACCAGGCCGGAACGCCGCCCTGCGGGCAAATCGATTTGCGTCACGTCCCCGGTAATGACGGCTTTGGAGTTAAATCCGAGGCGCGTAAGAAACATTTTCATCTGCTCGCTGGTCGTGTTTTGCGCTTCGTCGAGAATGACGAAGGAATCGTTGAGCGTGCGGCCGCGCATGAATGCGAGCGGCGCGACCTCGATGATTCCCTTCTCGAGAAAACGCTCCAACTTGTCGGCATCGAGCATGTCATACAGCGCATCATAGAGCGGCCGCATGTATGGATCGATTTTTTGCTGCAAGGTGCCGGGGAGAAATCCGAGGCGCTCTCCCGCCTCGACCGCCGGGCGCGCCAGGATGATGCGGTCGGCTTGCTTGGTGAGCAGTGCGGAAACGGCCATGGCCACGGCCAGGTAGGTCTTCCCGGAGCCGCCCGGGCCAACGGCGAAGGTCATATCGTGTTTCTCAATCGCTTCCATGTACAGCTTTTGGTTCGAGCTCTTGGGGGTAACTGATTTTTTTCCAAAGACGCGCGCGCGCGGGGGGGCGCCCGGCTCCAGAACCTGGCGCAGAGTAGTCTTTGGGTCTTCCGTCGCGACTCGGATCATGGCGTTTACGTCGCCATGATTCATGCGGCGGCCTTCGCGTACGAGCTGGTTGTATTCATCAAGGATTCGGACGGCCCGGTCGACTTGGGCGGCCTCGCCATCTATGGCAAGGTGACCATCCTGCAATTCAGTGGTCACGCGCAGCGCGGATTCCAGCAGTTTGACGTTCTCGTCGAGAGTGCCGAACAGGGATTCCACCCCGCCGGCGATTTGTACAGTGCGTCGCATGGAAGATTCGGCCGACAACATTGTTCCGGCGGGCTCCAAGCGGAGCCCGTATTGTCGCAATGCAGCCAACCGATGGGGTCCACACCTCCAGATTCCGAGAGGAACCAATGTTAACAGCGTACTCGAAGCAAGCCAGAGGGTCAACAACGCGTAGCCAAATTGCCATGCAACACCAAGATAGCGGATGGGATTTTGCTCCGGTCGAAAATCGGCGTGGCAACTATGTTTCTTGCACGTCAGCGGCTGAGGCTGCGCCCTACCAAGATTGCGGATGTCACATTGGCTCGTTGATCCGGCAACGGAGGGACTACTTGTCCATGCCCGGCAACTCGAGTGCGTCGACTTCACTTGTCGAGGCATGGATCTCCGTGCCGGACGATTGTACGTCGCCACCTACCAGAAGCAGCCGGTTGCCGATGACGCCGGCCGCGAGTCCGTGCCTGCTAACAGGCATCGACGGCATGATCGACCACGTATTGGTTGCCGGATCGAACGCCTCGACCGAGCGGAACGTGGCCATCATGTGCGGATCTTGAAATTCGCCGCCCGCGACGTAGATCCGCCCATTGTACGTGCCGGCACCCAGGGCACTCCGGGTCGTGGGCATGCGTGCCCGTGGCGCGCTCCATTTGTCCATAGCAGGATCATATTCCTCGACGACCGAGATGTCTGAGGCGACACCGATGAATGCGGCGCCAACACGCCCGCCGATCACGTAAATCTTCCCGTTGACTGCTCCGGCGGCAGCGTGATTACGCGGTGTCGGCATCGGACTCCGTGCGCGCCACGTGTTGGCCGCAGGATCGTACTCCTCAACCGTCCCTAATACCCCTTGCGGGACTGTCGGCATCAACGCCATGGCTTCCGACCCAGGGAGATTGGCGGCGCCGCCAATCACGTAGATTTTGTCGCCGGCGACAGCTGCCACAGCTGATCCTCGTTTGGTGGGTAGTGACGCAAGGGCTTTCCAGTTGTCGGTGGCGGGATCATATTCCCATGCATTATTGATCGGAACCCATGCCGGGGGACCTGATTGTGGGAACACGAATCCGCCAAACGCGTAGATCTTTCCGTGATATTCGGTGAACGCCACGTGGTGAGAAGCCAACGCCATCGGCTTCTTCTTCGTCCATTGATTGCTGGCGGGATCATATTCGTAGACCATGCCCATCGGTTTCCAGACAGGAGCAAGGCCGGCGAACACGTACATCTTGCCTCCCGCCGCCGCTCCCAAAATTTCTTCAGCAGGTTCGGGAAACGGCGCCAGCCTCACCCATTTCGCTTGTGCATGCGCGGCAGGTGTCGCTGCAATGCAAGCAACCAACACCAGCACGAATTGGAGTTGCCCCGCAATTATTTTTTTCGACGCCATTTGTCACTCCTTGACGGTTTTGCGCATTGTAGCACTCCTATTCAATTGCGAGGGGCAGAGAAGAGCCTATTCAATCCCGCACACGACTCTGCTTGACGTTCAGCGAGGCGCGGACTAGATTTCTCACGTTTTGCCCCGGGAAATTCATACCTATTCCAGGCCATTCAGATGAGTGAGGGATTTCGATGCGAAGCGTATTTGTCACCGGCGGGACGGGATTCATGGGCCGGGGGCTGATCATGGAGCTGGTGCGGCGCGAGAATCGGCGCAGAGGCTCGGCCTGGTCACACTCGCGCAGATGGTCGGGGCGTTAGTCCGCTCGATCGAAAATCCCGCGAACGGTGTACGCATTCTCGGCGTTGCCGAAATTCGCGAACGAGGTGAGCTGAACCAATTCAATCGCAGGGGCGAATTATTTCTTCGTGCGATCTTTCAGCAGATTTTTCAGCTCGGACATGAATTCTTTGACGTCCTTGAAGTCCAGATAGACCGAAGCGAAGCGGACATAGGCGACCTTGTCGAGTTTCTTGATGCGGTTCATCAGGAGTTCTCCGAGTTCGCTGGTCTTGCGTTCGCGCTCCGGGGCTTCGTGGACAAACCGCTCGACTTCGTCGACCAATGCTTCGAGCTTCGCCGTCGGGACAGGCCGCTTCTCGCAGGATTTCAGCAACCCTTGCAAAATTTTCTGGCGGTCGAAGCGCTCCCGGCGTCCATCCTTCTTGATAACCATGTAAGGGATTTCGTCAATGCGTTCGTACGTGGTGAAGCGGCGTCCGCATTTCAGACACTCCCGGCGGCGGCGAATCAGGTCCCCGACTCGAGCCTCGCGCGAGTCGATAACTTTGTCGTCCGTGAAAGAACAGAACGGGCACTTCACTTGGGGGAATCTCCCGGTTCCCTTACCCTAAATCCTCCCTTGGGGATTGATACACCGTTGGCCCCCGTAACACCAATATGTTTGCCGACTGCTTCGGCTTCGGCCTCCGCTCGCGCCAGCTTGCGCAGTTCGCCCACGGACATCCCTTCGTGAATCAGCAGCGGAATCCCGGCCAGCGTGCAGCTTGCGAAGGTAATGATCCAGAGGACAACGGCAATGGCGGCCGCGGGCTCCTGTTCTACACCGAAGATTTTTGTCATGCCGATGAAACTGGCGATCTGGGCGCCGCCACCCACACCCGGGAGCTGCAGCGCTGATCCCACCAGTGTGACTGCCAAAATCAACATGGCGCCTGAGAAATTCATATCGGAGTGAAGAAAGGCGTCCCCGAACGCTTTGGCGATCCAAAGATAGATCAAGACGGCGAGCGTCCAGTGCAATGACGTGTAAATTAAGGCGGCCCAAAGGTCGGAGAGAGTCCGGATCGCCTGCAATCCCTCACTTATGCCCGTGATCACCGATGCGACGCGACTCCGGATTCCGCCGGCCGTGCGCCAGCGTTCCAGGCCCCGATCGACCGCTCCCGCGCCGTGCAGGCGGTAGTAAACCAGAAGCGCGATGAGGCCGCTCACGGCGGCGAGCAACAGCCAGGCGCCGTGCCGAGGCGCCCCATTCACCCAATTCATGTCCGCACCCGCGTCGGAAAGCCGACTCGAAAATACGAGCAGGCTCAGGCACGCGAGGGCCGCCGCGGCTGCAAAATCACAGAAGCGTTCGAGAAAGAAAATTCCGAACATGCTGGCTACAGGCAGGCGATCCTTCCGGGCAAGCAGGAGCGGGCGGACAGGCTCTCCCGCCCTCCCTAAAACGAAAATCGAGGCAAAGCCCATCACCGTTCCCGTGAACGTGTTCACGAAACTGGTGGGACCCAGATAGCGGCAGAAGCGCTGCCAGCGCAGGGCTCGAATCGCATAACATCCGTAAATTGCGATTATCGACAGGAGCAGGAGCCAGACGTTCGCCTGGCCGACGCTATGGATGAACTTTCTCCAAGTAAAATCGGCCAAATGAATTTTATGGCGGGATTGGTAGGCGATCCCGGCCAGGGCCGCTAGAACTAGCAAAGCGACAACGAGCCTACGAAGAGTTGCGCGCATTCGCACGCGAGCGTACCCGTTGCGCGGAGTGAGTGTCAAGAAAGGAGGTGATGTCAGGTTCTCGAATAGCTGACTAACGCTCGACCAAGCGTTCCAAGGTGGAGAAAAATTCGGGAAAGGAAACGCCGGCGCATTCGGCACCGCGAATCACGGTGTCACCCTCCGCGCCGAGTGCCGCGACGGCAAACGCCATTGCCATGCGATGATCGCCATGAGGCTCTATTTCGGCGCCGTGCAGGCAGCCCGCCGA
>WNGI01007879.1_pt1 | contig 10157 bp, 8 predicted proteins | sample 5400621 | NCBI WGS metagenome assembly WNGI01 (sample SAMN13153374, study PRJNA577476) | soil metagenome | isolation source: 20 cm soil or saprolite under Garry oak tree replicate 1 | place: USA:California | collected 2016-06-15 | reverse complement strand
CGACGGCTCGCGATCGGTCCCAGGACCTTCGGGTATTACGAACGGATCACGTAACGCGGGGCCGATGTGGCCGGGCGCCAGCAGTGATTCCAGGAGTACGTTTCGTCGTTACCGCATGCAAAAGGGAGGTACTCGCGTGGGAGACGACCTCGCTAGCTCGAACGTCAACCGCACGTCGTCGTTGGCGGCGACCAGCATCGCCATCTTCACGTTCATGCTCATCTTTCTCTATCCGCGGTTCGCGGCCGGTCAGATCGAGAGCGGCCTCTTCCAGATCACCCTGGGAGTCATCGGCGTCGCGACCTTCTCGTTCGTGTTCGCGTCCTTTTACTACTACGGCTCATCGCTCCGCACGTGGTTGGGGGAAGCCGAGCGAGCTCGGTACCCCGTTACTACCGCTGGGGAGATCGCTTCTGGCTGCTGGGACACACGCTCCTGTTCCTTGACCCGAGCCTGATCCTTTTCACCGTCGGCCTCGTTGTCGTGGCTTCGCTCTGGCTGGCGCTCTGGGTCGTCTATTTGTTGTTCACGATCTGGTCCTTCCGGATCTACACCGCAAGCCGAGGTGCGCCCGCGCCGTCGAAGGCCGCCTGACGCGGCGCGCCTAGACTGCGCGCTTAAAGGAGGGGGTTGTATGTCAGCGACGACGATGCCAGCCGTAACCACGGCGGAGAAAGCCGGTTGGTGGGCGCGCGCGCTCGCGATCCTCATCGACACGATCGGGGTCGGGATCGTCGCGGGGGCCATCTCGGCGATCCTCGGGGGCGATCTGAGAAGCAATCAGTACCAAGGGCTCTCGACGCTTTTCCAAGCCGTGTACTTCACCTACTTCTGGTCCGCGGCCGGGAAGGGACAGACGCTCGGAAGCCGTGCACTCAATATCCGCGTGACAAAGACCGACGGCTCGTACCTCGATTACTTCGGCGCGTTCCTGCGCTACGTCGGGTTCCTCATCTCGTGCGTGGTGTTCCTCATCGGTGTCATCTGGGCGGCTTTCGATGCACAGAAGCAGGGCTGGCACGACAAGATCGCGGGCACCTACGTGGTCAAGGCCTAGCGACAGAACTCCAGAAGGAGGTCGAGGACCTTCCCGACGCTGACGTCCTGCCCGCTCGTTGAACGAGCTCGTGGAATAAGCCGTTGAGCTCAGGATGTTTCGCGATGGCAGGCGGAGGGGTCAGGGTGTGGTAATCGAAACGCGGTCGGAACCATGGCGTAAGTCGCAAGGGCCTGCGCGCGACCACTGTATGGCGCCGGGACGCGCCACTGACGAACCGCTGAGCGGCCATCGCTACACGCGGATGTTCCCGAGTCTGCCGCATCTGAGCATCGGTGCCGATGTCGTTCGGGCGATCGGTCGCGCCGGGGGAGCGTGCGACATCCGCAATTCGCTGCGGAACGAGGCGAGCACTGTCGCGGCCGGCTGGCCCGTCTTCGGGCAGTTCGTTGCCCATGACATCACCGCCGATCGCTCCGCGGTGACGCATCACGACGACGAGGCGCTCATTCGCAACGCGCGAAGCGCGCGTCTGGATCTTGAGTGCATGTACGGTGACGGCCCGATCGGTAGTCCCTATCTCTTCAACCGCAGAGATCCCGCGAAGATGCTCCTCGGCATGAACGACAACGGCCTCTCGAGCGACCTACCGCGGAACCAGGAAGGTACCGCGCTCGTTGGCGACCCCCGCCAGGATGTCCACCTTCTGATCTCGCAGATGCATGTCGCGATGCTCAAGGCTCATAACCGTCTCGTTGACAGGCTCCGTGAAGACGGCGTCGGCGAGCCCGATCTCGCCGCCGAGGCGCGTCGAGCGTTGACCTGGCACTACCAGTGGATCGTGCTGTTCGACTTCCTCCCCACCACGATCGGCGAGGAGCGCACACACAGGTTGCTGCACGAGGGACCGCGATTCTTTCGACCCACCGGCACGGTCTCGATCCCATTCGAGTTTGCCGACGCCGCCTATCGGTTCGGTCACTCACAGATGCGCGATGCGTACCGCGTGCAGCGTGGCCGCGATGCGCTCACGCTCTTTCCCGACCTGATCGGCTTTCGTCCTGTGGCCTCCGATCGCGTGGTCGACTGGAGTCTCCTGTTCGATATCCCTGGGCAACCTATCGCTGCCCGGGCGCGACCGATCGATGGCTGTCTGCCCGAGCCGCTCCTGAAGCTACCCGTCGACATCACGGGGAACCTCGAGGATCAAGACTTCGAGTCGCTTGCGGTGCGAGACCTGCAGCGCGGGGTGGCGACGGGGCTTCCGTCGGGCGAAGCGGTTGCGCGGCTTGTCGGCGAGAAGCCGTTGCGTCGGGACGACGTCGGACTCAGTGAGTTCGGATGGTCTGGCGAGACCCCGCTTTGGTACTACCTGCTCAAGGAAGCCGAGGTATGCGAGGACGGTGAGCGCCTGGGGCCGGTCGGTTCGTTGATCGTCGGCGAGGTGCTGCTCGGAATCGTCGATGGAGATCCGGAGTCGTTCCGCAGCGTCGACCGCTCATGGGTTCCGACGCTCCCCAGTCGCGTTACGGGTCAATTCACGCTCGCCGATCTTCTCGTTCCGCAAGGCGTTCTTTCGGTCTGACCCGATCGGCGCACGCGCTCAGCGCCTGCCAATTCCCTTTTGATGGCGCCAGTGCCAACGGGACGTCTTCCTTACACGGCGCGGCCTCTTTACACGCGACCGAGACCGCGCCAGGCGCCCCGGAGGCCTCGCGTTTGGCGGGCAAGCGTAGGCTTGCCCGCCAGTCGGGAGGTAGGGCGTGGTTTCGGCGCGTCACGATCGTTCGAATCGGACGACTCTGCTGCGACGGCTCGTGTCCGCCGCGCTTGCCGCCCTTCTCGCGAATGCCGTTGTCCCGAGTGGCTTCGTTAGTGGCGCCGACGAGCCCAAGACATACATCGTCGTGTTCCGTCCGGGCGTCGCGCCCAGCGCGAAGACGGACGATGTGGAGCGCCGCATCGGCTTCGCAAGTGATTTCCGTTATGCGAGCGCGCTCCACGGGTTCGCCGCGCGTCTGAACCTAGCGCAGCTCTCGCGGCTTCGCGCTGATCCCGACGTCGCGTTCGTCTCTGTCGATCGGGTCCTGCGAGCGATCGGCACGGTGCCGATCAAGGCCGGCGACACCGCCCCGCCGGGTGTGCAGCGGATCGGCGCGGCGACGCCGACCTCGGTGCGCGAAGCTTCGACCGCGAACGTCGCGGTCATCGACTCGGGCGTGGACCTGTCGCATCCCGACCTGAACGCGGTGAACGGCAAGAACTGCATCGGGACCGGTCAAGCGCGCGACGACAACGGCCACGGCACGCACGTGGCCGGGACGATCGCGGCGAGGAACAACGGCTCGGGTGTCGTCGGCGTCGCTCCGGCGACGAAGATCTACGCGGTCAAGGTCATCAACGCACAGGGCAGCGGGACCGATGCGCAGGTCATCTGTGGAATCGACTGGGTCACCGCGAATGCGGCGGCGCTCGGCATCAAGGTCGCGAATATGAGCCTCGGCGGGCCGGGCACCGACGACGGCAACTGCGGCAACACCATCGGCGACGCGCTCCACCGCGCGATCTGCAACTCCGTCGCCGCCGGGGTCACCTACGTCGTTGCGGCGGGGAACAGCAGCGAGGACTTCGCCGCCGACGTGCCCGCGAACTACAACGAGGTGCTCACCGTCACCGCGATGGCCGACTTCGACGGGCTTCCCGGTGGCGGCGGTTCGGCGAGCTGCGCCGATGGCTACTTCGAGGACGATGACGCGGCGGCCGGTTTCAGCAACTTCACGACGGACGGAAGTGCGGATGCGGCTCACACGATCGCCGGACCAGGCGTGTGCATCCAATCGACCTGGCCAGGCAACCGCTACCAAACGATCTCGGGAACGAGCATGGCGACGCCGCACGTTGCCGGCGTCGTTGCGCTCTGCTTCGGTGAGAAGGGTGCGACCGGTCCGTGCACCGGTCTCACGCCGGCGCAGGTCATCGCGAAGATGCGCACGAATGCCGCCGGACACGCGCGCGGCGATCTGACTCAGGGCTTCGTCGGCGACCCCGATCACTCGGTCGGCGTGTACTACGGTCACCTCGCCTGGGCCGGGGCCGTCGATACGACCGCCCCCGTCATCAGCGGTGTGAACGCGACCGCGATCACGCACGAGGCGGCGAAGATCAACTGGACGACCAACGAGAACACGGACGGTCAGGTCGAATACGGGACGACAACTGCGTACGGGTCGGCAACTGCTGTCACTTCAACATTCGAGACGAGCCATGCCGTCAGCGTGAGCGGCCTCAGCCCGACGACCCTCTATCACTACCGCGTGAAGAGCCGCGACGGATGGGGGAACCTCGCGGTCTCAGGCGACTTCACGTTCACGACGACGATCGTCAGGTCGGATCTCGCTCTTTCCGGCAGCGTCGCACCCGAGCCCGCGGCGATCGGCGACAGCCTGACGTACCAGTACGCGCTCACCAACAACGGCCCGGCGCGCGCGACCGGTGTCACCCTCGTGGTGACCCTCGCCGCCGGGCTCAGCGCGGGCGCCGCCACGGTGAGCCAGGGCAGCTGCAGCACCCAGGGGCAGACCGTGAGCTGCGCGCTGGGGGTGCTCGAGGCCGGGATCACCGCGGGGCTCCTCGCCGATCGGCCCGCAGGGTTCTGGCGGCTGGGCGATGCCGCGAGCTCGAGCGTGGCCGCCGACTCCAGCGGCAACGGCCTCAACGGGGTGTACGACCCGGGGGTCGTTCGCGGTCAGCCCGGCGCGATCTCAGGTGACACCGCCGCGGCATTCTCCGGATCGGTCACCGTGAGCGTGCCCAACGCCGCGAGCCTGGACATACGCAGCGCCGTCTCGGTCGAGGCCTGGGTCCGACCGACCGCCTCGCAGAACGGCGGGATCCTCGAGAAGACCGTGGACGGCTGGGCCAACAGCCAGTACATGCTCTTCCTCGAGGGAGGCGTGGCCAAGTTCCGGCTGCGCAACGCCGCGGGCGCGCTCCTGACCCTGGACGGTCCGGCACTCGCGCTGAACAGCTGGTCGCATGTCGTGGGCACCTTCGACGGCACGACCATGCGCATCTATGTGAACGGCGCGCTCTCATCCAGCGCCGCGGCCAGCGGTCCGCTCGCCGGGGGCAGCGGTGCGACGTTCATCGGTCGGCTCGGTCAGAGCCTCTACCCCTTCCAGGGCACGCTCGATGAGGTCGCGGTGTTCCCCACGGCGCTCTCCGCCGAGCGCGTGCGCTTCCACTACCAGGGCGGCGGGGCCACGCTGCGCCTCGGTGCGACCGCGACCGGTGCGGGAACGCAGCGCAGCACCGCGCAGGCCACGGCCAGTGAGAGCGATCCCGACACCACCAACAACACGGTCAATCTGGACAGCACCATCAGCGCGCCGCGCGCCGATCTCGCTCTTTCTGGGACCGTGTCACCCGAGCCCGCGGCGATCGGCGACACCCTCACCTATCAGTACGCGCTCACCAACAACGGACCGGCGCGCGCCAGTGGCGTCACCCTCGTGGTGACCCTCGCCGCGGGGCTCAGCGCGGGCGCCGCCACGGTGAGCCAGGGCAGCTGCAGCACCCAGGGTCAGACCGTGAGCTGCGCGATCGGCGCGCTCGAGGCCGGGATCACCGCGGGTCTGTTGTCCGATCATCCGAGCGGGTTCTGGCGATTGGGCGATGCACCGTCGAGCAGCGTGGCCGCCGATGCCAGCGGCAACGGCCTCAACGGGGTGTATGACCCGGGCGTCGTCCGCGGCCAGCCCGGTGCGATCTCAGGTGACACCGCCGCCGCATTCTCCGGATCGGTCACGGTGAGCGTCCCCAACGCCGCGAGCCTCGATCTACGCAACGCCGTCTCGGTGGAGGCCTGGGTCCGTCCGAGCGTCTCGCACAACGGCGGGATCCTCGAGAAGACCGTGGACGGCTGGGCCAACAGCCAGTACATGCTCTTCCTCGAGGCGGGGGTGGCCAAGTTCCGGCTGCGCAACGCCGCGGGGCTCCTGCAGACCGTCGACGGTCCGGCGCTCGCGCTGGGCAGCTGGTCGCATGTCGTGGGCACCTTCGACGGCGCGACGATGCGCATCTACGTGAACGGCGCGCTTGCCGCGAGCGCCGCGCAGGCGGGCCCGCTCGCCGGGGGCAGCGGTGCGACGTACATCGGCCGGCTCGGTCAGAGCTACTACCCCTTCCAGGGCACGCTCGATGAGGTCGCGGTGTTCCCCACGGCGCTCTCCGCCGAGCGCGTGCGCGCGCATTACCAGGGCGGCGGGGCCACGCTGCGCCTCGGTGCGACCGCGACCGGTGCGGGAACGCAGCGCAGCACCGCGCAGGCCACGGCCACTGAGAGCGATCCCGACACGACGAACAACACGCTCAATTTGGACAGCACGATCCAATAACGGTCGCCTCGCTCGGTCGAGATCGACCGTTCTTTTGACGCCCTCGGACTAGAGGTCGAAGAACCGGACCGTGGCGACATTCGCGAGCACCGCAACAACCTGTAACGCCAACACCGATAGCGCCTCTTTCGGGGCCCGTGGAAGCCACGCGAGCGCGAAGAACGCCACCACCGGTACCTGCGCGGCCATGAGCAGCCACCAAAGCCGGGCAGCCGTCCCCTCATCCACTTCGCGTCCGCCGCCAGACACAGCAACGTGTCCGAGCACCAGCGCCAGTCCGGCGAGGGACATCAGTAACGGAACAAACGCGCTCGGGTGCCTCATCGCCATCATCGCTGCGGTCTTGCCGCTGTCCCTTGCGCGAGGATGCGCTCGGCCCCTCCATCCGCGAAAGGGCTCAACCCGAACCATCGGCCGAAGAGCGGGCGGGCGTCCTCGTCACCATCGAGGCGAACTGATCCCGCGGCGATCGCGTCGGCGAGAGTCAGGCGTCCGAGCCACACCGCAGTCAACGAGGCGAGGTCGGCCTCGACCGCGAGCTCGACCTCGAAGCCCTCGTCGGTGAAGCAGAGGTCCACGGCCGGCGGTTCGATGCGCAACCAGAACGACCGTCGCGGTCTGCGGAAGTCGAAGCGGATCACGGTCTGGGCGCGTCGGAGCGCCCGAACCTGCACGCGCCGCCGGATGAACCACATCAGGAGGACAGGGTCGAGCTGCGCGGGAGGGAGGTCGGCGCCACCCCAGCGATAACCCCACGCACCCAGCGCCTGGACGACAGGGCGAAGCTCTTCGCCGGCCGAGGTCAGGTGATAGCTGAAGCCCCGACCCCGCAGTGCGGGTCGTCGCTCGATGACGCCGGCTCGCGTAAGCGACTCGAGACGCTGGGTCAGGAGGTTTCGCGAGATGCGCGGAAGTCCTAACTGGATTTCGCTGAAACGGTGGCTCCCGTTGAGCAGCTCGCGAAGGATCAGCGGAGTCCAACGCTCGGCGAAGATCTCCGCGCCACGAGAGACGGGGCAGAACTGGACATGCTCTGGCACTCGCCCAGTCAACGCCTCCCCTCGCAGGCGCGCAAGTTCATTTTTTGGTCTTTCGGCAGAGGCACGCCGAATCGATCTTTCTCGTGGGCCGGAAGGCACCAGGGAGGTACGTAGAGATGCGGACTCGATTTGGGCTGGCGCTTCTCATCGTCGTGGCGACCGTCGCTGCGTACGGAGGGACCGTCATGGCGACATCGTCGCGTGGCGTCACGAGCACTACCTTCGCCATCGGGCAGTTCGGCGAGATCAGCGCGAAGACACTCTCGAGCAGCTGGCAGGCGCGGATCAACACCAAGGGCGAATCCGATGTGTGGATGCTGGAGAACCGGATCGTGCCGGGCGGGTCGTTCGGGTGGCACTCGCACCCGGGGCCAAGCATCGTGGTCGTCAAGAGTGGCGCCTTGACCCTGTACCGCGGAGACGACCCGAGCTGCACTCCTGAAACCGTCGCGGCAGGGTCTGGGTTCGTCGACGACGGCGGCGATGTTCACCTGGTTCGAAATGAGGGGACCGTCGACGCGGTCGTGTACGTGATGTCGATCGTTCCGCGAGACGCCGCGCGCCGGATCAACGAGCCGCAACCCGCCGCCTGTCCCTCGATCCAGTAGGAGGAGTCATCGGGAGGACGGACTCTGTCCGTCCTCCTCGGCTCGACTTCGGCCCCAGTGTTTTGAGCCCCCGTATCGCGATCGTTGAAAGCAGGCAGGCCGCCCGCGTAAGACAATTGGTGTCCGAAAACGCCGCAGGTGTTGGGGAGCTGCCGTTGATCGATTCCAAGTCGCAGGCCGGCCTCGACCGTTTGCACGAAGCGATGGCCGCGAGAGTCGCCAAAGGTGAGCTGCCGGGCATGGTCACGCTCGTCGCTCGCGGCGACGCCGTGCACGTCGACACGGTCGGCACTGTGGCCTTCGGCTCCACCGAGCCGATGCGGCGCGACGCGATCTTCCGCATCACGTCGATGACAAAGCCGATCCTGGCGTTGGCGACGATGATCCTCGTCGAAGACGGCGCGCTCGCTCTGGATGAGCCGGTCGACAGGCTCCTTCCCGAGCTCGCCGACCGCAGGGTTCTGAAGCGCATCGATGGCCCGCTCGACGACACGGTGCCCGCGCGTCGGCCAATCAACATCGATGATCTTCTGACGTTTCGCATGGGCCATGGCTTGATCATGGAACCCACGTTCGACCCGCCATTTCCGATCGTGAACGCCGCCAACGCGATGGGGCTCGTCATGGGACCGCCGGAGCCGCGGACACAGCACAGCCCCGATGAATGGCTCAAACGCTTCGCGACGCTGCCGCTCATGTACCAGCCAGGGGAGAGATGGCAATACAACACCGGATCGCTCGTGCTCGGCGTTCTCCTCGCGCGCGCGGCGCGGCAGCCGCTCGGTGATTTCTTCAGGGCCCGGATCTTCGGGCCGCTCGGAATGAACGAGACAGGCTTCTCCATGCCGGCGGAGAAGGCTGGGCGCCTGCCGAGGACCTATATGACCAACTTCCAAACGGGGAAGATGGAAGAACAGACGGCATCCGGTCCAGCGGTGTGGACGAAGCCGCCGATCTTCCCGTCGGGCGCGGCGGGGCTCGTCTCCACGATCGACGATTACATGGCCTTCGCCCGTCTGCTCCTGAACGAGGGCCTTCACGATGGGAAGCGACTCGTGTCACAGAGATCGGTGCGACTGATGACGACGAACCACCTCACGCCCGAGCAGATCGCGACGGGCGGTCTGATCCTCGGTGGGTTTGGCTGGGGCTACGGCATGTGCGTCGCCGTCGCGCCGGACGAGGTGTCGTCGGTTCCGGGCCGCTATGGTTGGAACGGCGGTTACGGCACTGTCTGGTTCAACGATCCGAGCCGTAACCTCGTGGCAATCGCGATGACGCAGGTCTCGGACTTCTTGTTCAACGGCACGGCAACCGAGTTCGGGAAGCTGGTCATCGATTCATCAACGGAGAGCTGACCGGCTATCGGGCGGCGAGGAACTCCCGATACCAGTGCGCGCTCTCCTTATCCGTACGCCGCTGCGTGGCGTAGTCGACGTACACGATCCCGAACCGTTTGGTGTAACCGTGTGACCACTCGAAGTTGTCCATCAGCGACCAGATGAAGTAGCCCTCGAGCGGAACACCGGCCGCGATCGCGGCGGCCGCCTCCGAGAAGTGCGCCGCGATGTAACTGGTCCGCGCGCCGTCGTGAACGCCGCCGTTCTGCGGATGGTCATCAAAGGAGGCGCCGTTCTCCGTGACGTAGATCGCCTTCGGCTGATAGTCACGCACGACGCGTCGCAGGATCTCGAAGAGGCCTCGCGGGTAGACCTCCCAGCCCATCGTCGTGTAGGTGGCGTTGGGCACCGGGACCTGCCGGGTGGCGAGGAGCTCGCCCGGCGACGCGCGCACGACCTGGCGCGAGTAGTAATTGATGCCAAGGAAATCAATGTCTCCGCGGTAGCTGCGCATTTCATCGGCGGCCTTCGAGTCGACGAGCTCACCGTACCAATCCAGCATGTCCGCGGGATAGCCGCGGCCACTCAGTGCATCGAGATACCAGCGGTTCAAATAGCCGTCGACGCGCTGCGCGGCGGCCGCGTCCTCTGCCGAGTCGGTCGCCGGATGTATCGGCGCGAGATTGAGCGAGATACCAACGCGCACGTCCCGAATGTCGCTCCGGATCGCGGCCGCGGCCGCGCGATGGGCGAGGAGCAGGTGATGGGCCACGCGG
>WNGI01007219.1_pt1 | contig 10157 bp, 6 predicted proteins | sample 5400621 | NCBI WGS metagenome assembly WNGI01 (sample SAMN13153374, study PRJNA577476) | soil metagenome | isolation source: 20 cm soil or saprolite under Garry oak tree replicate 1 | place: USA:California | collected 2016-06-15 | reverse complement strand
GCCATTGCTTAGGCCGAGATCGGCATCGACCACGCCGACCAGATTGAGCCGCGGAAAATGATGGCCCTTCGCCACCAATTGCGTGCCGATGATGATGTCGACCCGCCCTTCCGCGATCTCGTTCAACTCGCTGCGCATGGTCTCGATCGAGGTGACCAGGTCGCTCGACAGCACCATGGTGCGCGCTTCCGGGAACAGGCTGGCTACCTCCTCCTGCAAGCGCTCGACGCCGGGGCCGACCGCCACCAGCGATTGCTCCGCCGCGCAATGCGGGCAGACATCCGGGCGCGGCATCGAGAAGCCGCAGTGATGGCAGACCAGACGCTGGCGAAAGCGATGATCGACCAGCCAGGCGTCGCAGATGGTGCAAGCAAAGCGATGCCCGCAGGCCCGGCACAGTGTCAGCGGCGCATAGCCGCGGCGGTTGAGAAACAAAAGCGCCTGCTCGCGCCGCTCCACCGCGATCTGAATTTGCTCGGCGAGCCGCGGCGAGATGAACCGGCCGCGGGCCGGCGCTTCGCGCCGCAGATCGATCGCCTCGATCTGCGGCATGTGCTGGCCGCCGAACCGCGACGGCAGCACCACGCGCTGATAGCGGCCCTTGCGGGCATTGACCTCGGTTTCGACCGAGGGCGTCGCCGACGCCAGCACGATCGGAATTTTCGCGATATGGGCGCGCACCACCGCCATGTCGCGGGCATGGTAATGCGCGCCTTCGTCCTGCTTGTAGGCCTGGTCGTGCTCTTCGTCGACGACGATCAGCCCGAGACCGGCATAGGGCAGAAACAGCGCGGAGCGTGCGCCGACCACGACGGGGGCTTCGCCGGCGGCAATCGCCGCCCAATTGCGTTGCCTTGTGCGCGGGGTCAGTTCGGAATGCCATTCCAGCGGGCGAACGCCGAAACGCTGCGCGAAGCGGTCGAGGAACTGGCCGGTCAGCGCGATCTCCGGCATCAGGATCAGCGACTGCTTGCCGCGCCGGATGGTTTCCGCAACCGCCTCGAAATAAACTTCGGTCTTGCCCGAGCCGGTGACGCCATCGAGCAGTGCGACGTGAAAGCTGCCGTTTGCAGCTAGCGCGCGCATGGCATCCACGGCCGTGCGCTGCTGGCGGGAAAAGTCGGGCGCCGAGAACGACGGATCGGGCGCAGCCGGCGCTGGCGCGCGCGGCATTCCTTCCGTCGCCAGCGTGCCTTCATCGACCAGACCATCGATCACGCCCGCGCTGACGCCGGCTTCCTTTGCAGCTTCGGATTTGCCGTGCAACAACCCATCCGACAGTAGCTCGATCAGCCGGCGCCGCGCCGGCGTCATGCGCGCAGGCGGCGCGCCAATCAGACGCACGCCCATCCGCACCCGCTCGGGGCCGAGATGTTCGCCCATCCGCAAGCACATCCTTAAAACCATGCCGCGCGCCGACAGCGTGTAGTTGGCGACCCAATCGACGAGAGCGCGCAGCTCCTCTTGCAACGGCGGCACGTCGAGCTTTTCGCTGACGTTCTTGAGGCGATTGTGCAAGCGTGGATCGGGATTGGCGTTTTCCGCCCACACCACCGCGACCGCCTCGCGCGGCCCCAGCGGCACGCACACCACATCGCCCGGCGCCACATCCATGCCGCGCGGCACCCGGTAGGAATAGGTCTGATTGAGCGCAACCGGCACCAGCACGTCGACGACACGCGCCGACGATGCGGATGAGGTGCTGGCACGGATGGAATGGTCCATTGAAGAATCAGCTTTGGAGAATCAGGCTCGAAGCCGGAAGGGCCGCATTAACTTAGGACCGTGCGGCGGTCAGGGCCAGTGCCGACGCTGCCGCTTTCGCAAGTTAGCGAACGGTAAACGAAAGAGGTGCGATATAATCACCGGGAATCATCCTCGGCCCCAAGGCAAGTTATGACAAAGCCGGCTGCCACGGTTGAAGCAATCGAACTTGACTGCGCGGACGACGGGATCGCGCGGGAGATGACGCGCTGGCTGTCGCATCTGCGCAGCGAACGACGGCTGTCGCCAAAGACGCTGGAAGCATACGCCCGCGACGTCCGCCAATGTCTCGGCTTTCTCGGTGAGCACTGGGGTTCACGGGTGACGCTTTCGCGTCTTGCGGCGCTCGAGGCGAGCGACGTCAGGGCCTTCATGGCAATGCGGCGCGGACACGATATCGGTGGACGTTCGCTGATGCGGGCGCTTGCCGGTTTGCGCTCGTTCGCTCGCTTCCTGGAGCAGGAAGGCCGAGGCAAGGTCGGCGCGCTGTCGGCGATCCGCGCGCCAAAGGTCGGGAAGAGCCTGCCGAAACCGATCCATATGGCGGCGGCCAAACGTTTGGCGGACGCCGATGAGCGCGCCGGAGAGACCCGCGATCCCTGGATCCTTGCGCGCGACGCCGCGGTAATGGCGCTGCTGTACGGATCGGGCCTGCGCATTTCCGAAGCGCTTGGCCTGAAGCGCCGCGACGTGCCTTTGCCCGGCGCCGGCGACGTGCTTGTCGTCAACGGCAAGGGCAACAAGGCCCGCATGGTGCCGGTGCTGCAAAATGTGCTGGCGCTGGTTCAGGATTATGTGGCGATCTGTCCGCATCCGCTGCCGCCCCAAGGCCCGATCTTTGTCGGCGCCCGAGGCGGCCCGCTTAAGGCCCGTATCATTCAACTCACCATGGAACGGCTGCGCGGCGCGCTGGGCCTGCCCGACAGCGCCACGCCGCACGCGTTGCGGCATTCTTTCGCGACCCATCTTCTCAGCCGCGGCGGCGACCTGCGCGCGATCCAGGAATTGCTCGGCCACGCGTCGCTCTCGACCACCCAGATTTATACCGGCGTCGACAGCGAGCGGCTGCTGGAAGTCTATAAAACGACGCACCCCCGCGCCTGAGATCGATGATCCCCGACATGCTCCCGTCACATCCGCTTGCCTCTTGCGCAGGCGGCATTGTTCGGTCAATCGTGGCGTTGTCGATCGGGAGCGAATCATGAGCGCACATGAAAGCATGGAGCATGCGGAGAGCGCCGAGCACGCCTCCAGCGGAAACAAAAAGATCGCGTTGCTGATCGCCGTGATCGCGCTGTTTCTGGCGATGTCGGAGACACTGGGCAAGAGCGCCCAGACCGAAGCGATTAGCAAGAATGTCGAAGCCTCCAATCTCTGGGCGTTCTTTCAGGCCAAGACGATCCGCCGCACGGTGGTCCAGGCGGTGTCGGAACAGGCGAGATTGAGCCTCGGCCTGATGGGGGACGATGCCGCCAAGACGGCACTGCAAAAGCAGATCGAGGAATGGCAGAAGACCGCGGCACGCTACCGCTCCGAGCCGGAAACCGGCGAAGGCTCCGAGCAGCTATCCGAGCGCGCCAAGCATGCCGAACACGAGCGCGACCTCGCGCTGGCCAGATACCATCACTACGAACTCGCCTCTGCCGCATTTCAGATCGGCATCGTGCTGGCGTCGGCGACCATTATCACCGGCATTGTCGCGCTGGCCTGGATATCGGGCTTGTTGACGCTTGCCGGACTGGCGTTTACCGCGATCGGCCTGTTGGCGCCGCACGCGGTGCATGTGATGTGAAGGCTCGTTGAAACAGACTCTAGCGCGCTTCGTGCACGCTTTTGCGAAAGCGTTGGATCAGCCGCAGCAACCGTGATGACCAGCCATCGCCGCCGCCGCTCAATACCTCTTTGATTCGCAATTTGATTGGATCGACCAGTGCCACGGCCTTCGCCCGCAAGGCAATGACAAACTCGTAGAGTTTCTCGAACCACTCCATCTCGAGCAATTTCGGCCGCGTCACGTCGAAGATGAAAGCCGCGACACCGACACCCACGAATTTTGCGAACACGAAGGTGAGGACAGCGGCCATCCAATATTCATGGGCGAGCAACCAAAGAGCGACCAGCTTCAGCGGAAACAGCGGAACCACCGGCACGATGAACACGATCAGCGTCATCGCCGGCGACAGCGTATCGACCCGCTCGGCCAGCCAGGCCTTGAAGGCGCGCAGCGGAATCAGCGCCACGAACCACGCCACGACCGGCTCGAGGTGATCCCACAGCCAAGCCTCGATCAGGAAGATGACCGCGAGCAGAACCCAGACCGGTTGAAGAAGGCGGCGCATCATGACGGTTGTCCCAGCCCGTCCTTCCCCGGGGGCGTCGCTCACATATGGATCGAGCGCTTGCCGACTGCAAGCGCGGCTTCCTTGATGGCCTCCGAACGGGTCGGATGGGCGTGGCAGGTGCGGGCCAGGTCCTCGGCGGAACCGCCAAACTCCATCAGGATGGCCGCTTCGTGGATCATTTCGCCGGCCTCGCGGCCGACAATGTGCACGCCGAGCACCCGATCCGTTTTCGCATCTGCGAGAACCTTCACGAATCCCTCGGTGGTCTGGTTGACCTTGGAGCGCCCATTGGCGGTGAAGGGGAATTTGCCGACGGTATAGGCTATCCCCGCCTGTTTCAGCTCCTCTTCAGTCTTGCCGACCGCCGACACTTCCGGCGTGGTATACACCACGCTCGGGATAACGTCGTAATTCACATGCCCCGCCTGGCCGGCGAGGATTTCCGCAACCGCGACGCCTTCGTCCTCGGCCTTATGGGCCAGCATCGGACCCGCCACGACGTCACCGATGGCATATACGCCCTTCACGCTGGTGGCGAAATGCGCGTCGATCTGCACGCGGCCGCGATTTTCGAGCACGACACCGGCTTCCTTCAGGCCGAGACCCTCGGTGTAGGGAACGCGGCCGATCGAGACCAGCACCACGTCGGCCTCCAGCTTTTCAGGCTTGCCACCCGCGGCCGGTTCGACCTGGGCGATCAGCGTTTTGCCCGATGTGTCGACGGCGGTGACCTTGGTACTCAGTTTGAAGGCAAAGCCCTGCTTCTCGAGAATGCGCTGAAATTGTTTTGCCACTTCGCCGTCATTGCCCGGCAGGATGCGATCGAGAAATTCCACCACCGTGACCTGCGCACCGAGCCGGTGCCACACCGAGCCGAGCTCAAGCCCGATCACGCCGGCGCCGACGATCAGAAGCCGTTCGGGCACCCTGTCAAGCGAAAGCGCGCCGGTCGACGACACGATGCGCTTCTCGTCGATTTCGATGCCCTTGAGAGGCGCTATGTCGGAGCCGGTGGCGATGACGATGTTTTTGGTCTCGACCGTCTGCGTCTTGCCGTCATTGCCGGTGACCTCGACCTTGCCGGTACCGAGTATCTTTCCCTTGCCGCTGATGACGTCGATCTTGTTCTTCTTCATCAGGAACTCGACGCCCTTGACGTTGCCGTCGATGCCCTGCTGCTTGAATTTCATCATCGAGGGAAGATCGAGCTTTGGCGCTGAGACGCTGACGCCCATTTTCGCAAACGAGTGCGCGGCCTCCTCGAACATCTCCGATGCATAGAGCAGCGCCTTTGACGGCATGCAGCCAACATTGAGGCAGGTGCCGCCAAGCGCTGCATCCTTCTCGACCACGGCGACCTTCATGCCGAGCTGCGCCCCGCGGATCGCGCAGACATATCCGCCCGGACCTGTGCCGATGACAACAAGATCGTAAGTGGCCATGATTGGAGTCCTGTAGCTGAAGACTGTGAGAGGTATTAGCGCCCGCCCGACACATCAAGAATCGCGCTGGTCACGTAGGAGGCATCGTCCGACATCAGCCAGACGATGGCGTTGGCGATTTCGTCCGCGGTGCCGACGCGCTTCATCGGCACCATGTGACTAAGGCGGTGGGCGCGGTCGGGCTCGCCGCCGCTCGCGTGAATTTCGGTATCGATCAGCCCGGGGCGGATCGCCGCGACGCGAATGCCTTCGCCGGCGACTTCGTATCCCAGCCCGATGGTGAAGGAATCGATCGCGCCCTTGGATGCCGCATAGTCGACATAGGTATTCGGCGAACCGAGCTTTGAGGCGACCGACGACAGGTTGACAATGACCCCGCCCTTGCCGCCGTGGCGGGTCGACATCCGCCTCACCGCTTCGCGCGCGCACAGAATGCTGCCGGTGACGTTGACCGCCATCATGCGTTGAATGCGCTCGGCGGACATTTCGTCGACCCGCGACGTCGCGCCGACGATGCCGGCATTGTTGACAAGGGCGCCCAGCGTTCCAAACGCATCGGCGGCCTTGAACAGCGCCAAAATATCGCTCTCGTTGCCGACATCGCATTTCAGCGCAATCGCCTTGCCGTTCTTCGCCTCGATGGCGGAGACCACCTGGCGCGCAGCCGCTTCATTGCTGGCATAGCCGACGCAGACCTTGAAGCCCCGCGCCGCGGCGGAGATCGCGGTGGCGCGGCCGATGCCGCGGCTTCCGCCGGTGATGACTGCAACCCTGTCCGTCAAATTTGCCCCCACAAAACAAACGCGCTCTGCTGTAAAAGCCGCCCCGGCATCGCGACGAGTGCAAAAATCAAGATTCCGAATCTTTTCACAAATCCAGCACCAGCCGCGCCGGATCCTCCAGGCTCTCCTTGACGCGCACCAGGAACGTTACCGCATCCTTGCCGTCGATGACGCGGTGATCGTAGGACAGCGCCAGATACATCATCGGGCGTATCTCGACCTTGCCGCCGATCGCGACCGGGCGATCCTGAATCTTGTGCATGCCGAGAATGCCGGACTGCGGCGCGTTCAGGATCGGCGTCGACATCAGCGAACCATAGATGCCGCCATTGGTGATGGTGAAGGTGCCGCCCTGCATCTCCTCGATCTTGAGCTGGCCGTCGCGCGCACGCCGGCCGAAGTCGGCAATGCTCTTTTCGATCTCGGCGATCGACTTTTGATCGCAGTCGCGCACCACCGGCACAACCAGGCCCCTGTCGGTGCCGACGGCGACTCCAATGTGATAATAATTCTTGTAGATCAGATCGGTGCCGTCGATCTCCGCGTTGGCCGCCGGGATGTCCTTGAGCGCCTGCACGCAAGCCTTGGTGAAAAAGCCCATAAATCCAAGCTTGATGCCGTGCTTCTTCTCGAACACGTCCTTGTACTGGCCGCGCATCGCCATGATGTGGCTCATGTCGACCTCGTTGAAGGTCGTGAGCATGGCAGCGGTGTTCTGTACTTCCTTGAGGCGGCGCGCGATGGTCTGGCGCAGCCGCGTCATCTTCACGCGTTCTTCGCGCGCGGCATCGTCGGCGGGCGAGGGAGCGCGCACCTGCACCGCGGCCGCGGGCTGATGGATCGGCGTCGGCGCCGACGCCGCCTTCTCGATCGCGGCGAGCATGTCGCCCTTGGTCACGCGGCCGTCCTTGCCCGAGCCGGGGACGGTGGCGGCATCGATGCCGGTTTCGGCCGCGATCTTGCGCACCGACGGCGCCAGCGGCGCATCGGTTGGTGGCGGTGGCGCCTTCGGAGCGGCAGCAGCAGGCGCGGCAGCTGCGGCGGACGGTGGCGGGGGCGGTGCCGCGGCCTTGGCAGGCGCTGCAGCCGGCTTGGCGGCGGCTCCCGCCGCGCCATCATTGATCTGTCCGAGCAAGGCACCGACCGCGACGGTTTCGCCATCCTTGGCGCTGATCTCGCCAAGCGTGCCGGCCGACGGCGCGGGGACTTCGATGGTGACCTTGTCGGTCTCCAGCTCGACCAGCGGTTCATCCACCGCCACGGTATCGCCCGGCTTTTTGAACCAGCGGCCAATGGTGGCCTCCGTCACGGATTCGCCGAGCGTCGGAACGCGAATTTCAGTCATGGTTGTTTCCCCAATGCCTTGTGCTGTCATCGTCCGCGAAGGCGGACGATCCAGTAGTCCGTGACGGTCCTGATCGAAAACGGGCGGCGCGGGTTACTGGATGCCCCGCTTTCGCGGGGCATGATGGATTTGCAATTTCTCTAGTTCAGCGCCTCGTCCAATAGCGCTTTAAGCTGCGCCAGGTGTTTCGACATCAACCCGGTGGCGGTTGCCGCCGCGGCAGCGCGGCCGGCGTAACGCGGCCGCCTGTTCGGCGCATTGATCTGGTTCAGCACCCATTCGAGATAGGGCTCGATGAAATGCCACGCGCCCATGTTGCGCGGCTCTTCCTGACACCATACCACCTCGGCACTGCGGAAGCGTCCAAGCTCCTGAACCAGCGCCTTCAGCGGCACCGGATAGAGCTGCTCGATCCGCATCAGGTAGACGTCGTCGACGCCGCGCTTTTCGCGCTCCTCGTAGAGGTCGTAATAGACCTTGCCCGAGCACAGCACGACGCGGCGGATCTTGTCGTCCGGCACCAGCTTGATCTTTTCGTCGGGCAGCATCACCGCGTCATCGTAGAGAATGCGATGGAACGTGGTGCCCGAGCCCAACTCCTCGAGCCGCGAGACCGCCCGCTTGTGCCGCAGCAGCGACTTCGGCGTCATCAGGATCAACGGCTTACGAATCTCGCGGTGCAATTGACGCCGCAACACGTGGAAGAAATTGGCGGGCGTGGTGGCGTAGACCACCTGCATGTTGTCCTCGGCGCACATCTGCAGGAAGCGTTCGAGACGCGCCGAGGAATGCTCTGGCCCTTGCCCTTCATAGCCGTGCGGCAGCATGCAGACGAGGCCGGACATGCGCAGCCATTTGCGTTCGCCCGAGGAGATGAACTGGTCGAACAGCACCTGTGCGCCATTGGCGAAGTCGCCGAACTGCGCTTCCCACATCGCCAGCGCGTTCGGCTCGGCCAGCGAATAGCCGTACTCGAATCCGAGCACGGCTTCTTCGGAGAGCAGCGAGTTGATGACTTCGTAGTGGCCCTGATCGCCGCCGAGATGATTGAATGGCGTGTAGCGGCTCTCGTCTTCCTGGTCGATCAGCACCGAATGCCGTTGCGAGAAGGTGCCGCGCTCGCTGTCCTGTCCCGACAGCCGGACGTGGTGGCCCTCCTGCAACAGCGTACAGAACGCCAGCGCCTCGCCGGTCGCCCAATCGATGCCAACGCCGTTCTCGATCGCCTTGGCGCGATTTTCAAGAAACCGCTGCACGGTGCGGTGAATCCGAAAACCGTCGGGCACCCTGGTGATCTTGCGGCCTACATCCCTGAGTACCGCGACATCGACGCCGGTGACGCCGCGGCGGGCGTCCTCCTCCTGATCCGCCGATTTGAAGCCGGCCCACTTGCCGTCGAGCCAGTCCGCTTTGTTGGGCTTGTAGCCCGATCCGGCCTCAAGCTCGGCATCGAGCCGCGCCCGCCAGTCGGCCTTGGCCTTCTCCATCTCGCCTTCGGTCATCACGCCTTCGGCGATCAGCCGCTTGGAATAGATCTCGAGCGTCGAGGGATGCGTCGCGATCTTCTTGTACATCACCGGCTGGGTGAACGCCGGCTCGTCGCCTTCGTTGTGGCCGTGCCTGCGGTAGCAGAACATGTCGATGACAACGGGTTTATGGAATTTCTGCCGGAATTCGATCGCGACCTTGGCCGCGAACACCACGGCTTCCGGGTCGTCGCCATTCACATGGAAGATCGGCGCGTCGATCATCTTCGCCACATCGGAAGGATAGGGCGAGGAGCGCGAGTAGCGCGGATAGGTCGTGAAGCCGATCTGGTTGTTGACGATGAAATGCAGGGAACCGCCGGTGCGATAGCCTTTCAGGTCGGACAGGCTGAAGCATTCCGCCACTACGCCTTGTCCTGCGAACGCGGCGTCGCCATGCATCAACATAGGTAATACCGAGATGCGCTGGTCCGGCGGGTCGCCATGCTGATCCTGCTTGGCGCGCACCTTGCCGAGCACGACGGGATCGACGATCTCCAGATGCGACGGATTGGCGGTGAGCGACAGGTGAATCCGGTTGTTGTCGAACTCGCGGTCCGACGACGCACCGAGATGATACTTGACGTCGCCGGAGCCCTCGACCGCGTCGGGATTGGCCGAGCCGCCCTTGAATTCATGAAACAGCGCGCGATGCCGCTTGCCCATCACCTGGGTCAGCACGTTGAGGCGTCCGCGATGCGGCATGCCCACCACGATTTCCTTCACCCCAAGATTGCCGCCGCGCTTGATGATCTGTTCCAGCGCCGGGATCAGCGATTCGGCGCCGTCCAGACCGAAGCGCTTGGTGCCGGTGAATTTCAGATCGCAGAATTTCTCAAAACCCTCGGCCTCGATCAGCTTCATCAGGATGGCGCGCCGGCCCTCGCGGGTGAAGCTGATTTCCTTGTCCGGGCCCTCGATACGCTCTTGAATCCAGGCCTTCTGCGCGGCGTTGG
>WNGI01009280.1_pt1 | contig 10158 bp, 11 predicted proteins | sample 5400621 | NCBI WGS metagenome assembly WNGI01 (sample SAMN13153374, study PRJNA577476) | soil metagenome | isolation source: 20 cm soil or saprolite under Garry oak tree replicate 1 | place: USA:California | collected 2016-06-15 | reverse complement strand
AGGGGACCATGGGCTCGGTTGAAGCTCAAGCCGTCGCTTGCGCCTCTCGCTGCGCACGGACCACCAGCTTGCAAAAGGTCTCGGGCGTAAACAGGCGCGGAATGTCCGCCACTTTCATCGGCGTCTTGAATCGCGAGTCCGGGATTTCGCTCAAATAAGTCTTGAGTTGAGCGAGTCCCTTCTCCGTGACGATGCCCTTCTGCTCGAATTCAGCCTCGGGCAGATCGCCACGCGCATTCTCCACGATCTTGCCGCGCGGAATCTTGATCTTGAATGCGCGCTCGAGCCGAAACACCATGTCCAGGAAGTCGATCGACTCGGCGTCGAGCCCTTCGATCAGCGAGACGTCGAGCTTGATGTCCTCGATGTCGGCGCCGAGCGCGTCGGCCATCGTTTCGGCGACCTTCGGATAGACCGCCATGATCTCTTCTTTGGTGATTACGTCGTTTGCCATTTGCGATTGACTCCCTCTCCATTCATTCCATTTTGAGTCCGCCGTCGACGTGGAGGACTTCTCCGGTCATATAGTTCGCATAAGCGGACGCGAGAAACCACACAGCGCAGGCGACATCCTCAGGCTTGCCGAAACGGCGCAGCAAAATTTTTGACAGGACAACGTCGCCCGCGGCGTCACGCACATCCTGTGACATTTCGGTCTCGATGACGCCCGGCGCGACGGCGTTGACGGTGATCTTGCGCGGCGCGAGCTCGACGGCGAGCGCGCGCGTGAAGGCGTTGATCGCGCCCTTGCTCGCCGCGTAATTGGTCTGGCCGCGGCCGCCTTTCTCGCCCGACACCGAGCTCAGGTTGATGATCTTGCCGGCGCGCTGGACGATCATGTGCGGCACCACCGCGCGCGCCATGTTGAAGACGCCGCCGACGTTCGTCTCGAGCACCGAGCGCACATCATCGTCCTCGAGCGCCGCGAGCTGATTGTCGCGGATGATGCCGGCATTGTTCACCAGGATGTCGATGCGGCCGCAGCGATCGGCCATGCGTTCGACCGCGGCGGCGCATGCGCTCGCGTCGCGCACGTCGACCTGTTCCGAGGCGACTTTGCGACTCGTCGTTTTCGCCGCCTGCACGACTTCCTCGGCGGCCTTGGCATTGTCGCGATAGAAAAACGTGACATCGCAACCCTCATCGGCGAAGAGCTCGACGATCGCCCGCCCGATGCCGCGACTGCCGCCGGTGACGATCACGCTCTTACCTTGCAGTCCTGCGTCGATCTTCATCGCGTCGGCTAACCCGAGATTGCGAAGCCGCCGTCGACGACGAGCGTATGGCCGTTGATCATCGCGGCCTCGGGCAGGCAGAGCAGATAAACGGCGCCGGCGACATCCTCCGGCGTCAAGACGGGGCCCGCCGGCGTACGTTGCGCGAAGCTGGCGAGCAGTTCGTCGCGATTCGGAAAATACGCCAGCGCGTCGGTGTCGACGACGCCCGCGCTGACGGTGTTCACGCGAATCCCGCGCGGCCCAAGCTCCTGCGCCAGCGCCCGCACCAAGGCTTCGAGCGCTGCTTTCGATGCGCCGATGAATCCGTACATCGGCATCGCGCGCGTGGCCCCGAGGCTTGATAGCGCAATGATGCGGCCGCCATGCTTCATCAGCGGGACCGCGCGTTGAGCCAGCAGATTGACGGCAAGTGCGTTGGTTTCGAGACACCAGCGCCAGTGCTTGATGCCCATCTCCAATACGGGCTTCAGCACACCCGAAGCGGCGTTCGACACGACGATGTCGACGCGATCGAAGTGGTTGCCGAGCTCGCCGAATATCTCGTCGACGCTTTCCGGTACGCCGACGCTGCCCTGGATCGCGACAGCGCGTCGTCCGGTCGCTCGAAGCTCCCCGCACAGCGCTTCGGCCTCGTCATGGCTGTTGTAGTAATTGACGGCAATGTCGGCGCCGCCTGCGGCAAGCTTACGCGCAATCGCGCGACCGATGCCACGGGCAGCCCCCGTGACGAGCGCAACTTGACCGGCGAGCGGACCTGCCATCGATGGGGATTTGCGAACGCGGAAAAACCGACATTCTAACCGGCCCGCCCTCGACGACTGCGGGAGGCGCGCACGTGCGGACTGCCTCGGCGCTGCCGCCTTACCGGCTATCAGCGCTTCGCGCGGATCAGCCTCTGCGCTTCAAGACACCAGTGTTTCTTGATGCTGTACCAAACGTCCGCGGCCCACAGCACATGCAACATCGCATCGCCAGGCAAACCCGAGGGATCGGCATTGCTGCCGGGGGCGTATGCGTTGATCCAATCGCGAGTTTGTTCGTCGCGCGCAAGGTGGTCGGTGACGGGAACGGTAATGTGGTTGTACCAGGCGGGCAGCTCGACATTGCGGACCTTCGCCGTGCCGTTCGCGTGGTAGCTGTTCTGCTCTGCACCCGGCAGCGTCCACGCGACCATATCGAGCCCGATCAGGAATCCGGTGAAGTCATCGACGCTGTCCGGAATCAGCCGTAGTCGGCCGATCATATTCCACTGATTCGGCAGCAGGAACGCGGCACCGCCAGCGCCGACGGCGCTGGCATAGGCGATCGAGATGCCGACGACGGGGCGTTCCTTGCCCGTCAACGGATCGACGATCGACGTGCGCGGCTCGGCACGATGCGTGACGGGATTCCAGACTGCGATCTTGTCCGACATTTGACCGGCGAGCTCGCGCAGCACTTTCACCGCCTGCATGCCACCCTGGCTGTGACCGATCATCATCGGACGCATGCCGTCGTGCTCGTACTGCCACGCGATCATGCCCGCGAGCCCGGTGCTGTCCTCGTACGGGCTGTAGGACCAGTCGCGATTGGCGGGATCGCGGATTTGCGCTTCCGGATAACCCATCCCGGTCAAAAAGCGGCCGAACGAGACCATCAAGAGATGTACGGGATAGATGCCGCCGTGCAACAGAATGATGCGCGGTGCAGGTCCTTGCGCGAGTGTGCGGACGTCGTCGCCACTCAAACGCTCCGGGTCGAGCGCAAGGATTCGTTCCTCCAGCGCGCGATCGGTCGTCAATGCGTGCGCGGCGGGCGCGCGTGCGATTGCGGCCTGCTCGGCGGGTCCCGATGGCGTTGCGCATCCCGCAAGCGCTAACGCAAGCGCGAGGACGAACGACAGGAGGCGCGATTGTATTTTTTTCATTGCAGCGAGCACACGCAGTCCGCGACAAAGCGTCTGATTGTAGCTACTTTTGCCGCCGTGAACGCCGAGCGGCGATACGACAAGCCGAGCGCCAGCGCGTTTCCCGAGCTTGTTGCAGCGACGACGAGCGGCGTGATGGGACCGGTGGGAACTGCACGCAAATAGGCGGGCGCCTGGCCGTTGGTCGTAGGGGATTCCCACAACGCATCGACATTGAGCGACGTCAGCCCCGCGAGCACCGGATAGGCTTTTGCGTACAAGCGCTGCCGCCGGCCGGTATTGAGAAACCACCACACGATGCCGTTGAATTGCATGGCCAGCAATGTCTGAAGAAAGAGCTTGCGGCTTTTGAAGCGCGTCGTCTCGCGATGAATGTCCAGCGCGAGCGTCTCGACGGTGATCCCATCGGGCGCCGGATGGGAGACGCGCATCGAGCTCAAGAATTGGCCGAACGCTTCGTGCGTTGCGTAGCCGCTTTCACTGCGCAAGTTGACGATCGATGCGACAGCGACTTCGCGGCGCCGCCCCATACGTGACGCCTCCGGCAAGTCGCGCGAAAGCGCCTTCAGCATGATTGCGAGCAGCAGATCGTTGAACGTTACACCGAGCGCCTTCGCTTTTGCACACAGCGTCGAGACCGCAGGAGCGGCGAGCGTCACGAAGTCGAACGCGTTATAGCCGTCGGCGTCGTCGGCGTAGCGCGGCCGTATGCCGCGGCGACAGCTTGCCGTGATACGCGGAAGCCAGTGCACGTTACGCACCAGCTGACCGGCATTGCGCACGACGATCGGGCGGAATGTCGCCGGGTAGAGATTCGGCTTCGCGCGCTCAATCGATGCGCCCAAATAGCGGCCGACGATGTCATTCAACAGCGCAGCGATCGAATCGCCGCCCGCAATGAAATGATCGTAGGCGAGCCCAAGACCGAATTCGCTGCCTTGATCATGCGCAAAAAAGCGGAACGGGACGAAGGCGCCGTCATGAGGAAAAGGGCGGTTCAGCTGGCGTTCGATTTCGGTTCGAATTGCCGCATGCACATCTTCGCCGGTGGCGACGACCTCGAGCTCGACCGTTGCGGGTCCGCCGCGGTATTCGTATCGTTTGCGTGCACGATCGAGGACCAACCCAGTAAGCCCTGCGTCGGAAAGCTGATCTGCGATGGCCGACTCGACTCGCGCGCGGTCGAACCGATCGCGCACCTGTACGACATGGACTGCGCTGTACGGATGCAGATCGCGCCAGCGCAGCATCGCCGACTGAAACAGGTTGAGCTTACCTCTCATGGGCGCGAATCGCGCGTTGCGCTTCGATGCACCAGTGCTTCTTCACGCTGAACCAGATGTCCGCCGCATGAACGAGGTTCGACGCATCGACGCCAGGTTCGGCTGGCAGTTCCTCCGCGGCATCCGGCCGATACGCGGTGATCCACGCGCGCGTAACCGTTTGCTGCGCAAGATGTTGCGTGAGCGGAAGTCCGATGTGACTGTAGGTCGAGGGCAACGTGACGTTGCGCACGTTGGCGCCGCCGTGGGCTTCGTACGATTGATCGCCGAACAGGCTGCCGGCGATGATGTCGCCAGGAATCGCGAAACCGGTAAAGTCCTCCACAGTGTCCGGAATGAGCCGTAGCCGCGGCAGCATCGACCATTGTCCAAGCAACACGCGCGCCAGCTTGCCGGTCGCCAGTGCGGCAGCGTAACCGATTTTGAGACCGACGACCGGCCGAGTCGCGCCCGTCAGCGGATCTTGGATCGTCGTGCGCTCGAGCGCTCGCCCGGCGACCGGGTCGAAGACCGGAACTGCGTGATGGAAATCGCCTGCGAGCTCGTAGAGCGTTCGAATCACCAGCATGCCGCCTTGGCTGTGACCGATCAGCATCGGCATCATCCCCTCGCGCTCGTAATGCCAGGCGAGCTCGCCGGCAAGACGCTCGCTGTCGTCGAAACTCGTCCGCGACAGGTTGCCGTTGCGCGGATCGCGCAGCCGTTCTTCGGGGTAGCCCATCGCAATCAGAAATTCCGCGAACGGTTGCATCGACACGAACGCAACGCTGCCTTCGAGCAGAACGATCCGCGGCGCATCGACGTGGGCCAACGTATCGCGGACATCGGACTCGCTGATGTGGTCCGGTGACAGCGCGAGCACACGCTCGACGATCGTTGACTCCAGTTGACGCGTCCGCTCCAGCGTTGCGCCTGCTGCCGACGGCAGCACGAACAGCGCTAGAAGAAACGCAACGACCGGCGCCGCGACGGCACTACGAGTCACGCGACGACAAGCGGGGGAAAAAGCGCCCGGTGTGCGCGACATAACGTCGGTACGTTTCCCCGTGGACGGCGGACAAATGCCGCTCCTCGTTTCGCGCCTTCAAATTCCATAGCGTTAGGAGGATCGCGGCGATCCCAATCATCGGTATCGTCGGGACGACGACTGCGGAGCACACCACGAGCACCATGCTGAACGTATAGATCGGATGCCGAATAAAGCGAAACAGCCCGTCGGTGATCAATGGCGTCTTGCGCGAGCCCACGTCCATCCGCCAATCGTCGCCCATTCGCAGCCAGCTCCGGATTATGGCGAGGAACGACACCATGGCGCACACGGCCGCCGCCCAACGCAGAAATTGATAGGGCTCGGCGCCGGCGAACTCAGGCAACGCGAACGGACCGGCCGCCCGCTTAAGCGCGGCGTACGGAAGGAACATCCATGCGGCCGCCGAGGGAACCCAGATCAACCACATCAGCCGCTCGAGCCGCTGTTCGGGGATGAGGCCCACGGGCTTGCGATTGCGCCGCCGCACGCGCAGCACCATGATCGCCACGCCGAGCCAGTAGGTCCAGGTCGTCGCGATCAGCACAACGAGCGGTACGTCGTTCATCCAGTCGCGCTACGGCACCCCGATGCCGGGCACGAAAGGATTATACCGGGGCGCTCTAGATGCTCGCCCCGAATGTCAGAAGCGCTCGATGACCGCCGCGATGCCCTGGCCGCCGCCGATGCACATCGTGATGAGCGCGTAGCGTCCGTTGGTCCGCTGCAGCTCGTACATCGCTTTGATCGTCAACAAGCACCCCGTCGCACCGATCGGATGGCCGAGGGCGATACCGCCACCGTTGGGATTGACCTTTTTGGGATCGAGGCCGAGCTCCTTGTTGACGCCAAGCGCTTGCGCGGCGAACGCCTCGTTCGACTCGATGACGTCGATGTCGCCAAGCTGGAGATTCGCTTTCGCGAGCGCGCGCTTCACGGCAGTCACCGGACCGAGTCCCATGAGTTTGGGATCGACGCCGGCATGACCATACGAAACGAGCCGTGCGATCGGCTTCAGGCCTTTTTTCTCGGCCGCGGCGCGTTCCATCAGGACAACGGCTGCCGCCGCATCATTGATGCCCGACGCATTTCCGGCGGTGACGGTGCCGTTTTCCTTGATGAAAGCCGCTTTCAATTTCGCCATGCTGTCGGCCGACACGTCGGTTCGGACATGCTCGTCGGTGTCGAAAATGACCGGCCCTTTCTTGCTCTTGAGCTCGATGGGAAGGATCTGGCTCTTGAAGCGGCCTTCCGAAATCGCCGCCGCGGCACGGCGGTGGCTTTCGACCGCGAACGCATCCTGTGCTTCTCGGCTGATTTCGCATTTCTTGGCGACGTTTTCGGCCGTGATTCCCATGTGAATCGTGTCGAACGGGTCGGTCAACGCACCGACCATCATGTCGATCGTCTTCGCGTCGCCCATCCGCGTGCCCCAGCGCTGCGTCAGATTGGCATAAGCGCCGCGGCTCATGCTTTCGGCGCCGCCCGCTACCGCGGCATCGATATCGCCGAGAAGGATGTATTGCGAAGCGCTTACGATCGCTTGCAGACCGCTGCCGCAAAGACGGTTCAACGTCAGTGCGCCGACCTCATGCGGCAGGCCGCCGTTGATGGCCGCGACGCGCGACAGGTACATGTCCTTGGCCTCGGTATGAATCACGTTGCCGAAAACGCATTGGCCGATCGTGACGGGGTCGATCCTCGCGCGCGCAACCGCTTCTTTGACGACTTTGGCCGCGAGCTCGGTCGGCGGGATGTCTTTCAGGCTGCCGCCGTAATCGCCAATGGCCGTGCGCGCTCCGCTCAAGATGACGACTTCGCGTCCATTATTCATGTAAGTCTCCTGGAAATTGAATGCACATCGTACGACGCGGCGGCCGCGCGACGTTGACACCGGTCATGCTATTCCCAAATAGGTCGGGTCGCCCCCGCGGCCATTCAAGAGGGCGTGGCGAGAGCGCTAGGCCGGTGCGACTTCCGGTTTCCGAATGGCTTCCAGTGCGCGCAATTCGCGCCCCAGGTACCGGGCAATCGCGCGCATGCCGTAGAGATCGGCCTCTTGCTCGGCTTCGCTGTTGTAATTGGTATTGGTATTGACGTCATAGGTGTACAGATCGCCGCGCTTGTCGACGATGAATTCGATGCCTGCGATGCCGATGCCGTTGTCCGCCAGGAAGCGACGATAGCGTTCGACGATCGGGTGCGCGAAGCCCTGCACGATGCGAAAGCGCGGCGCGCTTGCGCTGGACCCCCAAGCTCGCGGCTTCGCCGCTGCGCTGCCCCCAGAGGGGGCGCAATTCGCGCCTTGGGACTGCCCTGCGGCGCTCACTGCAGGCGCCGTCTCGCCAACCGGACAGAACGCATCGCCGACTTGGCAGACATCCGCTGGACATAGCTCGAATCCCAGCGAAGTGTCGACCCGCACCGCGTAGAGAAATTCTCCGCCGACGAACTCGGCGCGCGTGATGAACGGCTCGGGCGCCTCGATGTACTCCTGAATCAGCGTAATGCCGTCAACCGACGGTTCGAAGGCGTCGCTTTTGACATGGCGCGCCAGTGCGTCGACATTGTCGAAGAGCTTGACGCCAAGCCCTTTGCCGGCGCGGTTGTGCTTGGTGATGAAGTGCCCCGGCATTGCGCGCGCGGCTTCGACAATATGCTGGGCGCCGACCGCTGCAATCGTCCGCGGAACGCGAATGCCGTGTCGCGCCAGCGCGGCGTATTGGGCGATCTTGCTGATCTCGAGTTGAAGCGCTCGCCCGTTGTTGATGACGCGGCGACCATGACTTTCGAGCCACGCCAGCACGCCGCCGGTCATTTCCGCCGCGTAACGATGGTCGCGCGTATGCGACGACGCGCTCATACGGTTGTAAAAGACGCCCTGCGGAGGCGTTGCCGCCAGATCAAGCGCCCCTCGATCGATGAACCACTCGGCGTAGGGCAGCGCCAGCTCGGCAAACGCATTGCGGAGCGGCTCGACCCAGGCGTCGTTCTCGTGGATGACGTAAATCTTTTTCGCCGAAGCGTCGGTTGCCATACCAGAACAATAGAGCTGCCGGCAGCGCATTGGAAAGAACCGCTCCTTTTAAGCTTGTAATCGCTTAGCCCGCTGAAAACGTACCGATTTTCGCGCCAAACGTGGCTAACGGGCCCCCAGCACTTTTGCGGCTTTAGCGACCGATTGGGGCTTGACCCAGAAGATCGCGGCGAAGCGGCCATCGCCGGCAGTAACGGCGTCGCAGGCGGTTACGCTGATTTTCGCCTTGGCAAGCGAGTCCAGCGTGGCGGTCATCGCACCGACACGATCGTCACCTTGCACGAGAAACCCCGTCTTCCGAGGGGACAGCTTGAGCTGCAGCTTTTTCGCCGCGCGCTTCAATGCCGCTGAATCCTCGGGAACGAGATCGAGCTGAGCCCGCCGGCCGCTCGGAAAACCGGAGAACGCCAGCATGTCGGTCATGGGTTTTCTCCTCTTAGCGCCGTAGGGCCGTCCCAAGGCGCGATTGCTCCCCCTTCGGGGGCAGCGAAGCGGCCGCATTGGGCAACCCGGCAGCGAGCGTCGGGGTCCAACGTTGGACAGACGTAGAATTCTGCGGCAGGCCATCTAGCATGGCAATGAGGGGGTGCGCAAAAAATGGTCACACCGTCGGAGCCCAAATGGCGACACCACGGTGTTCGCGTCGTGCACGCGAACGAGCTCGACGTCAACACGCCGCAAACGCCTGGAATGAGTCGCGCGGCCGCGATTACCGCAGCGCGTGCCGGCGCCGAGAAGCTGTGGGCCGGAACGGTCATCATCCACCCGAAGGCGAAAACCGGCGCGCACCATCATGGTCCGGTCGAGAGCGTGATCTACGTCGTGGCGGGCCGTGCGCGCATGCGCTGGGGCGATCGGCTCGAGTTCATCGCCGAGGCTGGGCCGGGCGATTTCATCTATGTGCCGCCGTTCGTCCCGCACCAGGAGATCAACGCGAGCGACACCGAGCCGTTATCGTGTGTGCTGTGTCGCAGCGGTCAGGAGCCCGTCGTCGTCAACCTCGACCTGCCGAACGTCGAGCCCAATCCCGAAGAGGTGCATTGGGTCGACAATATTCATCCGGATCCATCGAGGCGCGCGTAGGGGTTTCAATCGGCTGAGGCGTCCACGCCTCGCTTAACGCGTCGTAACGGGCGGTCACGGCCGCGCCGCGGCATCGATATCGTAGTACTGCCACTGATGCGTCTTGAACGGGTTGAACTTGAACCCTTTGAGCCATGGCTGCGCGACGACGTTGTAATACGGGTAGTCGGCCATGATCCAGGGCGCATAGGCGAGGATCAGGTCGGTCATCTTGCGGAAAAGCGCGTTGCGCTCGTCGCTGTCGGATAACGCGTGCGCCCGTTCGTAAAGGTCGTCGTATTGCGGCAGGCGGAGCCGCGCATCGTTCGACGTGCCGATGTTCTTGCTATAGAGATAGCTGTAGAACGGGTCTCCATCAGGTGTCGAAGCGATCCATCCGAGGCCCCACATCATCAACTGGCCGGCCTCGGACATCTTGTTCAGCTCCGGCCATTTGTTCTTGAGGAACGTCATCCGCACGCCGATGTCGTCCATGTTCTTTTTCCATAGCTCATCCCTGACGCGGGCCGCCGCATCCGTCGTCGAAGCGTTCACGAGCGTCAGGCGCGTTCCGTCGGGATTTTCGCGGTAGCCGTCACCGTCGC
>WNGI01008888.1_pt1 | contig 10158 bp, 11 predicted proteins | sample 5400621 | NCBI WGS metagenome assembly WNGI01 (sample SAMN13153374, study PRJNA577476) | soil metagenome | isolation source: 20 cm soil or saprolite under Garry oak tree replicate 1 | place: USA:California | collected 2016-06-15 | reverse complement strand
CGCAGCCACCCTACGCAAATTACCATGGCAAGAGCTTGAGACATTAAGCAACCCTAAGCCCGTAACAGGAAATTTCATCCGCAAAAATCGTCGAACTAGTTCTCCCTGCCTCTTGTTTTGTTTTGATCTGCTAACGATGCTGGTCGTGTGATGAATCGGCTCGTTGGCTCAGGAGGAAGTGTGCGAATTTTCCAAATACTGGTGGGCGGCCTCCTGTTGCTCCATCCAGCGCCAGCTCTCGCCCAAATCATTTGGGATATGCCGACCGAGTATCCGCAAGGCGCCATGCCGGGACTCGGCATAACGACGAACCTCATGGATCCCGAGCGAACGCGCGATCGGAAACAACAGCGGACCGAACAGCACCATCGCCGGAATGCCCTCGAGCACGGTCCCCAGAATAATGAAGGCAACGGCCAGTCTTTCCATTCGTACCTATGACAAGACGTCGAGTGAGGTTTTTGCCAATGTCGGTGCCAAGGCCACCTCAATCAGTTTCGCAGATACGATGCCGAAGCTCGCCGACGGCAGTATTGATGCGGTGTTGTCGTCCGGAGATGGTGGTGCCGGCCGCGCACTCTGGAAATACCTGCCCTATTTCAGCGAAATTGTTTATTCGCTGCCGCTATCAATCGCGAGTGTCAATCAGACGATCTACGACGGGTTGACCCCGGATCTGCGGGAAGCGGTCGACGCCGCAGGTCGCCAAACCGAGATTGAATTGTGGTTCGCGGTGTCTACCCGGCAGCAAGAGAACTACCAACGCATGCGCGAGAGCGGCGTCACAATTGAGCCTCGTCCTGCGCCTGCTGTCATCGCAGCGCTCCAATCGGGAGCGGCGGCGGCGCAGCGTGCCTGGTGCACCAGATCCGGGCCGGTCTGTCGACAGATTCTCGACGCTTTCGAGGCCGGCAAACCCGTCGGACAGCCCTTGGTCGAGACGCAATCCGGCGTTAACGAACTGAGGCGATAAGAGCATTGGACGAATGTTCGCAGCTTAGCTCTGCGTGATACCAAAATGGCATGGGTGAAGGGAATCGAACCCTCGTATTCAGCTTGGAAGTCAGGCACATTTTCAAGTGTTTTCATGCAGCATTCCGACGAAATAAGACCTTCCGGCTAACTGAGACCACTACAGAATTTTGTTTTGTCGGAATAAAGCTGAAACTTGGGGCGCTGATGAAATCGAGGTTCTCGAACCTCAGCGTGATGCCGAGATCGGCTTCGGCGCGGAGGCGAATTGACTCACGCAGCGTGATCCCAATACCGAGAACGCGCAGCGCCGGTCGTCCCTGGATTTCGGCGATTTGGCAAGGACATTGGCGGCTCGCAACGGTCGGAGTTCTTGAGAAACCGCCAGCAGATCGTTACGGCGCAAGGCAAACGTTGAGGCGGTTGAATACCGAGAACGACCTCCGAATCGCGTCGGGCTCGATTCCTTCCACGATGAAGATGAGGCGCGATCTGTGATCCTCGCTCGGCCAGCGGCTCAGATGGGTCGGCGCGTGCACCAGATGTTGCACCCCGTGAACGGCGATGGGCCGCTCTTCGCCCGCGAGCGCCAGTATTCCTTTGACCCGCAGGATTCGCTCGCCATGCCGGTTGAGTAGCATGGTCAGCCAGATGCCGAAGGCCGTCCAGTCGAGGGGCTCGTCGACGATGATCGAGAAGGCGCTGACGCCGCGATGCGCCGCCATCCCCACGGCGGACTCGTCAATCGCCTTGAACCCGCAGCTGCTGCCCGATTGCAAAAGAACGGCCGCATCCAGGGAAGCTTCGGCGGCGGATAGCAGCGGAGCGGAAGGGTTTATGGTGCCAAGCCGCGCCACCAGCTGCGCCGTAACCGCCGCTTCGGCAATATCGGTCTTGGTCAGGACGATCACGTCGGCGATAGCGACCTGGCGCACCGATTCGATGTGGCGCTCGAGTTGAAGCATCCCGTTGACCGTATCCACGGTAGTGATGACTCCGGCCGCGCGAAAATGGTGGCGCAAGACAGGGTCGGCTTTGAGCGTCGAAAGCACCGGAAACGGATCGGCGAGCCCGGTGCTTTCGATGACCAGCCGCCGGAACGGCGGCACCGCACCCCGCTCGCGCCGGGAATGCAGGTCGCGCATCGCGGTTGCCAGTTCGCCGCGAACGGTGCAGCACACGCAACCCGACTTCAGCAACACCATCTGATCGTCGAGACGCTCGACGAGAAGATGGTCGATCCCGACTTCGCCCAGTTCGTTGATGATCACCGCGGTGTCCCCAAGCGCGGGACCGGCAAGCAGACGGCGCAGCAGCGTCGTCTTGCCGGAGCCAAGAAACCCGGTGAGAAGCGTCACCGGCGTGAAGGCTGGTACGTCCTCAACCATGGCCGGCATCGAGCTGCTCCAGAAGTTCGCGCGCGAGCGGATCGCAGAGTCGGCCACACAGCTTTTCCGCCGCTGGCCAGAGATGACCAAGGTCCTCGACGATCTCGCTCTTGCCAGTGAAGGTCGACAACAGAAAGGACGCGCCTTGCCAGTCGGAAAGCCGCATCCCATAAAGGGCAAGCACACGATTGGCGAGGCGAACGCGATCCGCGCGCTCGCGCCGGCGCCGCATTGGATCGGCATTGCGCGTGTAGACGCCCTCGCGCGCCGCCGCATCCGCCCAATGCTCATTGGCGCCGAGAATACCGCACAGCGAACACATCCTGGCTTCTCCTTGCCGCTGCGGCAACCGCTACTTCTTGCGCGGCGACCGCGTGGCAAAATCGTCGGCCATCTCATTCATGGTGACAAATCGCACGCCGGAGTGCGAGGCGATGTGTTTGTAAAGCCGCTCGAGCATCATGAGCACCTGAGGCCGGCCCGAAACGTCGGGGTGAATGGTGATCGGGAACACGGCATAGTCGTTCTCCCGATAGACCCAATCGAACTGATCTCGCCACATCTCCTCGAGATGCCGCGGATTGACGAAGCCGTGGCTGTTCGGGCTCTTCTTGATGAACATCATTGGCGGCAGGTCATCGAGGTACCAGTTCGCCGGGATCTCGATGAGATCGGTCTCGACGCCGCGTTTGAGCGGAGTCATCCAGGCCGACGGGTGCTTCGAATAGTCGATCTTGGTCCAGCCGTCGCCAACCCTAACGTAATAGGGATGGAAATCATTATGCATCAGCGAGTGATCGTACTTGATGCCACGCTCGAGCAGGAGCTCGTTGGTCACGGTCGAGAACTCCCACCACGGCGCGACATAGCCAGTCGGCCGCTTGCCGGATAGTTGCGTAACGAGATCGATGCATTTGTCGAGGATGACGATTTCCTGTTCGCGCGTCATCGCAATCGGGTTTTCATGACTGTAACCGTGGATGCCGATCTCATGACCGGCGTCGGCGACGGCTTGCATCTCCTTAGGGAAAGTTTCAATGGAATGGCCCGGAATAAACCATGTCGTCTTGATCCCGAAGCGTTCAAATAATTTGAGCAACCGCGGGCTGCCGACTTCGCCGGCGAACAGTCCGCGAGAAATATCGTCGGGCGAATCCTCGCCGCCGTAGGAACCGAGCCACCCGGCAACCGCGTCGACGTCGATGCCAAATCCGACAAGAATATCCTTAGCCATTGATTTTCCTTTCGTAGATGAGCGCCTGTGCGAACAGATGCGGAACTGACGGCTTTTACACGCGGGATAATCCCTCTCCTGCGTCATTTCGACCGACAGCCCGATGTTGTTTTTCTGGGCCTCGCGATGTTTGTGCCTACCCTTAGCGACTGTCGCGAAATTAACGGCGATCTGATGCGAGGCTGCAAATTTCATTCCAAACAGGTCATCGACCGCAATCAGGCCCTTCGCTCACCTGTGAGTGTTACAAGGCGGCGGTCCGACAACATTCGAAAACGACACTCAAGCAACGAAATTCGTTTTCAATCGGCGGCGATCGACCGTGATTGCGCAAACGAAAGCGAACGAGCCATAGCAGTTGGTATGCAGGACTGATGACGGCACACCCACGGCGAAATCTCGACTCGCGAGATTAAAAACACTGGCAAAATTGGAAAGGCATTCAGCCCGAAGCCGGGATGGACTTTTAGCGGTGTCGGAATGAGATCGAGAGTTCCTGCTAAGTCACTGAAATTACTTGGAGCGGGTGAAGCGCTCCGATTCAAAATTTCTTCTTAATTTTTCTTCGTTAGATCAGTCATTTACGTCTTTCAGCGATTTTCGTGTTAGACGTTTTGTTGGACGTTTCGTTGCACGCTTTTTTGCTGCGGAACGCGGAGCCCGCCCCTCAAGACCCGTCGCGAGGCGTTCAGCCGATACCAGTCGCTAGGACAGCAAAGTAGGTTGCATGGAATGGAGCTCAGACCGCGATGCGCTTGTCGCGCTGCCCGTCAGGGATTCGAGTCAGGGGTCCGCTACACCGCGAGACCCACTTCCGTAGAAGCACTTTTTTCGTGTCACAGAGCAGCCTAACAGCCCTTCGGAGTGGCAGGATTCGAACCTGCGACCCCTGCGCCCCGAACGCAGTGAATATCTTCTAAGCTGTTGATTTTTCTTGCGGTCGCAAGCGTTTCCGCCACGTTTTGTTCACGGTCGTTTCACCCAATTCGTTGCGATTTCGTTGCGGCGTTCTCAGGCAGAACGGCGTTCACTGCGGCGATGGTTCGCTTTAGAAGCTCGCATCCGATCGCCGCGCCGGCGAGGCCGATACCGAATACATCAAGGTCTTCGCTCCTAGTCGATGCTACGCGCCAAGCGCCCGTAAGAGCGAAAATCGCGGCGACTATTATTCCGCCGATGGTCTCGATGCAAATCCCGAAAATCTGTCTAGCCGAAAGGCGCGCGGCGCACTCATCCGAGGATTTTGCGCCAAGTCTGCGAGCATACCACCGATAGCACTGGCGAACTTCGCACCGTGCCCGGAGCACGGCGAAGCAACGATGATCCGGGGATCGGTGGGCAGTCGGTCGACGATGAATTCGTTGCCACCGTCGTCGATCGCGTCGCCTTTCAGCGTGTTGGTGTAAAGGCAGATATCTCGATCGGTTACCGGTCCTGCAGCCTCGGGCACGAGTTCGGCGAGCGTGCTTCCGACGGCCTCTAGTTCCTCATCCGTCGGCGGGGGATCCCAGTCGTCGGCGCCCACCACCGGACCGTGGTCGTGCCGCGCGGCCTTGACGCCGCGTCCCTCGAAATCGGGAAAGCCGTAGATCATTCCGCGCTTCCCCTTGACTATGAAAATGGGAAAGTCGCCGTACGCTACGGCTTCGGGTTTGGCGGGTTTGAACCAGCCGACAGCCTGGCGGGTGATCTTGAGATGGCGCGTGGGGAATGGTCCGGCCGCTGGTCGATTCCAGCGCGCGCCAACCTTCGAAGGCCCGGTCGCTGAGGTCGGTATACGCTTCGCTTTCGAAGTTGAATCGCCGATAGACCCGGCACGAGCCGTGCGAGGAGCCGCGAGCTTCCCCCATGATTAGCGGATCGAACCCCAAACGTCGGCGCCCCTGCCCAACAAGGAATGGAGCGCCGAGTTTCCCATGGGGCCCAAGCCGATGATGGCGACGTCGCAAGTTCGCACATGCGGATGAGCGGAACATGGGGCGGGAGCTGCGAGAAATCGAATTTGGTCGACCCCGCTCCGACCGAGAAGACAAGCTCGAGATTGGGGAAAGTTGCTGCGATGTTTTCCGGCGGCGCCCACACAGCCAGGTAGCGCACCTGCGCGGGGTCACCGATGTCCGGCCAAAGCCGGAACGGCAGGTCGGGCGCGCGCGCCGCAAAGCAGCGGGCCCATTCCATGCCACGGGTCGCGTTCGCCTTGTAGAGGAATGTCATGCGAGCTGCCCCGATCCGACACCGCTAGAACAGGGTGACCGGCGCAAGTGGCCGGCCATCGATCAGGCGCAAATGGCTGTACGCCGCCGGGTCGACCAGCGGTGCATCTCCCCTCACGATGTCGGCGGCGAGCTTGCCAGCCGCCGGCCCGATGCCGAATCCGTGACCGCTAAAGCCCGTCGCGAGGTAAAAGCCCGGCAGGGCATCGACGGGAGAAATCACTGGAATGGTGTCGGGCGTGGTATCGATTGTGCCTCCCCAGGCCTCCGCGACTTCGATACCCTTCAACTCGGGATTTGACTCGATCAGCGCGGCGAGCGCCGAATTGACGAGCGACATGTCCGGCGCGGGATCGCGCACGCGTTCAGCCTCGAACGGCGAAGGCTTGTCGAGGCTCCAGTTCCTGCCTCGCATGATCTGATCGAAGAACGACTTTCCAAACGACAGCTTCAGCCCCTTCCGGCGGTGCTTGTAGGTCGGCCAGAAGGTCCGCGCATAGCGAAACAGATCCGGCGACACTTCCACCGTGCCCCGGCCGCGCAGCGCGAGCGTAAAGCCGCCATCGAGGCGGCGCCGGATGCAATAGAAGTCGGTACCGAGAGCGCCCATGGTGATTTCCGGCGCCGGCGTGGTGCGGCATGCAGTTGCGTTGACGAGGCCGATCGGCAGCTCGATGCCATGGCGCCGGCAGAACAGCGACGACCAGGCACCTCCCGCAAGCAGCACCGACTGTGTGCGAATGGTCCCCTTCTCGGTGACGACCGCGCTCACCTGCCCGCCCTGGGTCTCGAGACCACGCGCGGCGCAGCTCTGATGAATGGTCACACCGTGCTTGCGCGCAGCGGTCGCGAGCGCAGGCACGGCCATCGAAGGCTCGGCGCGCCCGTCGCTCGGCGTGTGCAGGCCGCCGATCCAGGCGTCGACGTTGCCGGGCATGCGCTCGGCGACCTCGGCAGGCGACAAGATCGACGAGTGAACCTGCTGTTCGCGCGCGATCTCAGCCCACTTCTCCCAGGCGGCCAGTTCCTCCGGCTTCTTGGTCAGGAACAAGACACCGGTACGCCGAAAGCCAGCATCGACGCCAGCGTCGTTTTGCATGTCGTCCCACAAGCGCAGCGCCTCGCGGGCAAGTGGGATTTCGGCGCGCGCGCGGCCCTGCTGGCGGCACCAGCCCCAATTGCGGCTCGACTGCTCCGCGCCGACATGCCCCTTCTCGATCAGCGCGACGGAGTGCCCTTTCTTCGCCAGATGATAGGCCGCCGAGACACCGATGACCCCACCGCCGATCACGACAACATCGGCTTGCGCCGGCAAGCGCTCATCGCTTGTTATACGGCTGAGTGGCGGGGACATGAGACTCTCCTGACAATAAATCTGATCGAAGCCTGTTGGCTCTTCATGGGATGTTCATGCTCGGATCGAGGGCGTCGCGCAGCCCGTCGCCGAGGAAGTTGAAGCTGGTAACGGCAAGCGTGATGGCAACGCCCGGCGCAATCGCGAGCCAGGGCACACTCGTCAAATAGATTGCGCGGCATCGAGCAAAGCATTTGCCTTCGCAGGATCGCAATTGAGCTGCGGCAGGCCCTGCAGGAACGACCAGGCCTGCTGCGGCACGAAGCTCTCGGTGTGCGTCGGCAAACCGTAATTAAGCGCATCGATGATCGCCTTCTTGTTGATTGCGAGATAAAGCGCCTCGCGCACCGTGCGGTCGGCGAATGGGCCGAATTCCAGGTTTGGCGCAACATGCTCCACCGAGGCGGTCGAGGACACGAAGATCTTCCGGCCGCGCAGCGTTTTCGCCTCCTGCACAAAGTTAGGATGCCCTGCAGGCCGGTGTAGTCGACCTGACCCGTGCGGAACTGCGTGTAAAGAACGGTCAGGTCCGGGATGTATTTGAAGACCACGCGCTCCAGATAGGGTCCTTTGCCGTGATACCCGGCATGGGCATTCAACAGAATGTGGTCGGTACGCGCTCGCCCCAGCTGAACGGCCCGGTCCCGACCGGCGCGCTGTGGAACGGAGAATTGTTCGGATCGGAGACCTTCTCCAGGATGTGTTGGGCACAATGCAGGATGTGTTGGGCACAATGAAGGTCAGCGACAGGATCGACATGTAGCGCGAATAGGGCGCCTCCATTAACCAGTGTGCGCTCGCTTTCGCAGGAGATGGGCGCAGCCCATCAACACAACCGTCAGCACGATGGTTAGGGTCGAGACCGCGGCGATGGTTGGCTCGATCTGATAGAGCACATCGTCCCACATGCGGCGCGGCAGTGTGACTGCGCCCGACCCGGATATGAACAGCGCAACAACCAGTTCATCGAACGACGTGACGAAGGCGAACAGGGCGCCCGCCAGAACGCCCGGTCGAATAAGCGGCAATGTGATCTGGAAAAAAGTGCCGCTGGGTGTGGCGCCGAGGCTAAGGGCGGCCTGCTCCAGGCGGGGGTCGATGCCCGCCAGGCTGGCGCTCACGCTGATGAACACGAACGGCACCGCGAGGCAAGTGTGGGCGAGGATCAGGCCAACCGGCGTGCCGACCAAGCCGTCGCGGGCGAAGGCGTAGTAGATGCCGATCGCCGCGACGATCACCGGCACGATCAAAGGCGATACGATCAGGGCAGAGGCCAGCACGCGCAGCGCTCTGGGCAGGCGGCCGATGCCAACGGCCGCCAGTGTGCCGAGGAACGTCGCAAGCACGACCACGCACGCCGCGACCCAGAGACTGAGCCAAGTGGGGCGCAGCCAATCGTCGCTGGTGAAATAAGCAGTGTACCAACGCATACCGAAGGCCGGCGGCGGAAAGGTGAGGTAGGTCGCCGAAGAGAACGAGACCACCATCACGACGACGATGGGCAAAGCGAGGAACAGAAGGATCAACCCGACCACTGTCGCCGGCAGCAGGCGGGCGACCGTCATCGTGCACTCGTTCGGAACGCGTTGCCGACGCCAGGCAGCCGATAGAAAGCCGCGATGATGGCGAGCGCTGTCGCCAGCAGCACGACTGACAGGGTCGCCGCATAGGCCCAGTTGAGCTGATCGACCTGTTGCGCGATCAGCATCGACAGTGTGATCTCGCGCGGGCCGCCGAGCATGGCCGGCGTGATGTAGAAGCCGAGGGCCATCACGAATACTAGCAGCACTCCTGCAGCGACGCCCGGCATGGAGAGCGGCAGGGTTATCTGTCGAAAGGTCGCCCCCGGCGTGGCGCCAAGCCCGGATGACGCACGCGCCAATAACGGATCGATCTGCCGAAGCGCATTGGCGATCGGTAGAACCATGTAAGGCAGCAGGATGTGAATCATCGCGATCCGCGTCGCCAGCGGCGTGTTGAGGATGCGCAACGGCCGGTCGATCATGCCCACCGCGAGCAGCGCGTCATTGATGAGGCCATGCCGGCCCATCAGCACCATCCAGGCGTAGCTGCGGACCAGCACGCTGGTCCAGAACGGCAGCAGGATCAGGATCAGGATCACCGGCGCGTACCGCGGCGCGCTCACCAGCGAGAGGGCTACGGGATAACCCAGTACCAGGGCCCCCAGAGTAACGATCAACGAGGTGTAGAGCGTGTTCGAGAGGACCTTCAGGAAGACTGTGTCACCTGTCAGGGACGCATAATGCGACAGCGTCCAGACCGGAACGGACGGCTGCCACGACCGCCGCACGCCGACTTGCCGCGTGGCGGCCGGTCCGATTGATTGGACTTCGACCACCTCAGACAACGATCGTATCCGCGACCGACCAGGCGATCTCCGCCCGCTCGCCGACCGTGCGGCGCCGGATCGCCGCGCTTGACGGCTCCTTCAGCACCATGGTGGTACCGTCGCTCACCTGAAGCATGTAGCGGCAGCGTTCGCCGGCAAAGACCGCCTCGGTCACGGTGACGCTGAGGCGATTCTGCGGCGTAGTCGAATTCCAGGCGCCGTCGGCGAAGCGGATACGCTCCGGACGCGTCGTGAGCATGACCTTCGCGCCTGTGGCGGGCCGACCGGGACACAGCGCGCGGACGATCGCCCCTTCGCACTCAACCACCACGACCTCGTCCTCGATGCCGCGCACGAGGGCCGGGAGGAAATTCGACTCTCCGAGGAAGGCGGCGACGAAGCGGCTGTTCGGCCGGTCGTAGAGATCCTCGGGTCGCCCGACCTGCGCCACCAGCCCGGCATTCATGACGGCGATGCGGTCCGACATGACGAGGGCTTCCTCCTGGTCGTGCGTCACATAGATGAATGTAATGCCGAGATCGGCATGAAGGCGGCGCATCTCCAGCTGCAGGTTCTCGCGGAGCTGCTTGTCGAGCGCGCCCAGGGGCTCGTCCATGAGGAGAAGGCGCGGCTTGAACACGATGGCG
>WNGI01007216.1_pt1 | contig 10159 bp, 10 predicted proteins | sample 5400621 | NCBI WGS metagenome assembly WNGI01 (sample SAMN13153374, study PRJNA577476) | soil metagenome | isolation source: 20 cm soil or saprolite under Garry oak tree replicate 1 | place: USA:California | collected 2016-06-15 | reverse complement strand
CGTTGATATCGAAAGCGGTCTCCGTCTGCCGGACCTTCCGCTGGAGTATGTCTCGATCGCGTCCCGGCGGCGTTTGGTTTGCCTGTTCCTTCAAGCGCTTTGCTTCGGCCGCCAGCCGTTCAGCAAAGGTCGCTTTGTGTTTGACGCGCTGTCGTTTCATCTGCGCGATCCTTCTCACTTCGAAGACTGCCCCACCCTCGATTCTAATGCTCAGATGTTGCTCTGTCTGTCCGATACCTGACTGTATCGATCAGCGAAACGACCGAGCATTTGCCGTAACTTACTCAGATAGAGTGAGCTCAGTCAGGGCACCGTTTCGACCCTCGATAGTCATTGAACATCGGCCTGGGGACCGGGCTGGGTTCCCGACGCGCGCGAGGCGGGAACCAAAGCTCCATCTGCGCCGTTAGCTTCGATGTCGGCAATTTTCCGTGTTGAGGTGCTGCCTTGGATGGCCAAACTCGAGAGCGTGGGCCATCCGCGGAAAAGACGCGGACAGCTGAGCGCAGACAGGAGCAAGAATCGCAGCCTGACACTGTCCGTGAAGGCTCAGGCGATGCGCCCACGACGCCTCCGAAACGCCCGCTGCTTGATCGCCTGCGCGAGCACTGGATTGCTGCGGCCGCAGTTGCGGGCATTCTCCTGATCGCGTTGATTGGTGGCTTCATCTACTGGCTGAATATTCGCCATTACGAATCGACGGACGATGCGTTCGTGGCCGCACGCAGCTTCTCGGTCGCGGCAAAAGTCGGCGGTTATGTCACCGTTGTGCCGGTCACCGACAACCAGCATGTCAATCAAGGCGGCGTCCTGGCGCGGATCGACGACCGCGATTACAGGATCGCGGTCGATCAGGCGCAGGCCCAGGTCGCCGCCGCGCAAGCCAACATCGCCAATATCGAAGCGCAGATCGATCAGGCCAAGGCGCAGCTCGCGCAGGCAGAAGCCCAACTGCAATTCTCGCAGGAGGAGGCCGATCGCGCGCAGGATCTCGTTCAAAAGGGTGCGGGAACGCTCCAGCGCGCCCAACAGACAAAATCCGATCTCGAGGCCCAACGGGCCAACACCAACCGCGCAAAAACCGCAGTGATCGGCGCCGAGTTGGGCATCAAGGTGCTGCAGACGCAGCACAAGAGCGCCGAAGCCGCGCTGCAGCAGGCCCAGGCACAGCTTGATCAGGCCAAACTGAGCCTGGAATACACCAACGTCCGGGCAGCACAATCCGGCCGTGTCGTCAAGCTGAGCGGGGCAAAAGGCACGTTCGTGACGGCTGGGCAAAGCTTGATGATGTTTGTGCCGGACGAGGTCTGGATCACCGCCAATTACAAGGAGACGCAGCTCGCCGATATGCGCCCAGGCCAGCCAGTCGAGATCAGGATCGATGCCTATCCAGGCCGCAAGCTCAACGGCCATGTGGACTCGGTGCAGCCCGGTTCGGGCACGGCCTTCAGCTTGCTGCCGGCGGAAAACGCAACCGGCAATTATGTGAAAGTCGTGCAGCGTGTCCCGGTCAAGATCGTGGTCGACAACTGGCCGTCCGATATTCCGGTTGGTCCCGGCATGTCGGTCGTGCCCTGGACCAGGGTGCGATGACGGACGTCGCGCGGGGCGGTAGTTCGTCCTGGTCGCCGGAACGTTCCGCAGCCGGCGGACACAACCCCTATCTCATCGCCTTCGTCGTTTCGATCGCTACCTTCATGGAGGTTCTTGACACCACCATCGCCAATGTCGCTCTGCGTCACATCGCGGGCGGATTGGCGGTCGGCATCGACGAGAGCACCTATGTCATCACCAGCTATCTGGTCGCCAATGCGATCGTTCTGTCGATATCGGGCTGGCTCTCCACGGTGATCGGCCGCAAGCGCTTCTACATGATATGTGTGGCGGTCTTCGCCGTTGCCTCCTTGCTGTGCGGATTTGCCTGGAGTCTGGAGTCGCTAGTGCTGTTCCGTATCCTCCAGGGGCTTGGCGGAGGAGGGATGGCAACCAGCGAGCAGGCGATCCTGGCTGATTCCTTTCCACCGGGCAAACGCGGCCAGGCGTTCGCCATCTACGGCGTGGCGGTGGTGGTGGCACCGGTCATCGGTCCGACGCTCGGCGGTTGGATCACCGACACCTATTCCTGGCATTGGGTATTTCTCATCAACGTCCCGATGGGGCTGCTTTCGCTGTTTCTGGTGGGGACGCTGGTGAGCGAGCCATCGGGTGCGGAAGAGGAGAGAGAAAAGCTCCTGAGGAGCGGTATGCGGATCGACTATATCGGCTTCGTGTTGGTCGCGATCGGGCTCGGCTCGCTCGAATTCGTGCTCGACGAGGGGCAGCGCAAGGACTGGTTCGGGTCCGACATGATCCTCGGCTTCGCGCTGGCCTCGGCGTTCTGTCTGCTGGCTTTGATTCCCTGGGAACTGACGCGAAAGGATCCCATCGTCGACATCCGTCTCTTGGGCAAGCGGCAGTTTGGCGCGTGCTTCCTGGTGATGCTCGGCACCGGCGCCGTGCTGATCTCGACGACGCAGCTGCTGCCGCAGCTGCTGCAGACTGAATTGGGTTACACCGCGATGCTGGCGGGTCTGGCGCTATCCCCCGGTGGGATCTTCACGCTGATGATGATGCCGATCGTCGGAACGCTCGTAGGTATCGTTCAGCCGAAATATCTGATCATGATAGGCGCGTGTATCGTCGTGTTCGCGATGTGGCACCTGACCGGGCTGAACGGCGACATCACCTATGGTTACGCGGCATGGTCGCGCATCCTCCTTGGACTAGGGCTTCCGTTCCTGTTCCTGCCGGTAACGACGGCATCCTACGACGGCGTGCCGCCGGACAAGACGAACCAGGCATCAGCGCTGATTAATGTCGCGCGCAATATCGGGGGATCGATGGGCGTAGCACTGGCACAAACCGTTCTGTCGCAGCGCCAGCAATTTCATCAGAGTCGTCTGGTTGAGCATGCTGCGCCCTCCGATATCGGCTACCAGCAGACCATCGATGCCCTGACGCGCTATTTCCAGGCGCAGGGCTCGAACGCGTCCGAGGCGGCGTCACAGGCCGTCGCCTCAGTGGGAGAGACCCTGCAGGGGCAGATCGATTTCCTGGCCTATATTGACGTATTCTGGACGCTTGCGGTGATAGGCGCATTGATGCTTCCGCTTGCGCTCATCATCAAGCCCATCGACCTGAGCACGCCGGCGACGGGACATTGATGGGGAAAATTGCCCGTCCGCCGTAATCTTTTCAATGTTCCTGTCGATCGTCGCTGCAACGCGGCAAGCAACGCCGTGATCGGATCCGGCCGTTTCCTAATTTCAACTCATGAGTCGGATACCGAACAGACAATCGGATTTTGCGGTCCCAGAATTTTTTGTTTGACGGATTTCTTTTTGGTTCGACGGTTTCCAGAGATAACGGCCATGCCGTGGCGTCGGTTATTGACTGATGTATTGCTAACTCCGGTTGAGCTACCGCGATGTACCCGATGCGGTGCGCGCATGATGTTGGCCCAAATAGAGCAGATGGAAAAGGGCTCGGAGGAACGCACCTTCGAATGCCCCAAATGCGATTTCATCGAAACCAGAATCGCAGTCGATCCGTTGACGTCCGATGCGGTCATCCGTTTGGTGAGTAACATTAAGCCACCGAGTTGACCTGTGAAGGAACCGCACACAAGCAGGTCGATCCTTCACAATTTGGACGCGTGCACCGACGAAGCATCGGCGGAGGCACGCAAATTACCCTAGGGTCCCTGCGATGCGAGGCTCTCAAGAAGCCCGTCAACTACGAGTCGCGACGGATATGCACTGTAGCCAATACGGAATCCACACGTGGAGCGGTGGCGATAAACGAAGGAAAGATCGGCCTCGCGATTCTCGATGCAGGTTCTTCGCTGAATGGGTGGCTCGAGCGCCTCCTCGTCGGTCGGCATCACGCGGACCGTAGAGTTGCTCTTTATATCAGCACGATATAGGCCGCCGTGATCAATGCCGCCGTCGCGATCAATGCCGTAAATAGCATTCCATAGTTTCGCTCTTGCGCGCGCGATGGCGTATCTCCGATAGGCGCGGGCGCTGGTTCGGTTGGACCTTCACGTACCATCATCGTGCTCCGAAAAGGCGGTCAGGCCAAAGTCGGCCGCTCCAAACGACTTGAGTCGCAAAGCATATGACGCATCAAAGGCGCGATCGTTCCTGATTTTTCAACCGCCTGAGCATGGCTGGCGTCGCTCGCACCCTAACAAAAGGGTCAGAGCTGATCGGGCGAAGCCGCTTAGTAGCCGGATCCAAGGCCGCCGCGCACGGAGCCGATCAAACGTCCAAAGGACGTGCTCCGACCTGACCGTCGCAAGGCCACATAGCGGCGATTAATTTGCACGCTCGCGCATGGACCGCAAATAATGTTCGGCGTGCTGATAGTAATTCTCCGCGGCGATCAGATCGCCTGCCAGGGTTTCGGCGCTGGCGAGGGCCAGGTAATGCTCATATTTCATGCGCGGGTTTTGAGGAACTCTCGCATTCAGGCGCGGCTGTGCTGCGATTGGCCTAGGTCTAGAGGGGGTTCTCATGTTGGTCCGTATGTCGCGGGGCGTTGCCATGGCGGCGTTCATTCCTTCGGGATGTTGTCGGGCGCGACAATCAGGAGACGCGCTGCCAGAGAGCAATCGAATTCTCGGTAGCTGCGCGGTGAACAGTTCTGCACTACAAGCGCTGGCTGAACGAATCGCCTCGACAAGCATCACATAGGGACGCAAAGAGGCGATTTCAAGTTACCGGATATTGACGGAGTGCATAGCGCGCGCTCATCCGAGGTAAGTTACGCATGTTTGCAACGCAGCTAGCGTACGGAACCTTTTCCCATGCGGTGAGCTGGACAACAGCTTTTCAAGCGTGGCGTTAGGTTCGCGGATTCCGCAGGATGCGACAGCCGTGACCGGTAGCGGGTTGCGACCAAGCATCGCATCGTTGCCTGTGGTCAGGTGTGATCGCCGGCCCTAACCCGGCCGGGATGTGCGTGAAGATAATCACTGTCTCGAGCGCTATATACTCCACCAGGATCAGTTCGAGACGAAGGGCATGAGAGATTTCCGTTCGGCGTACCGCACGCTCGCGTAATTCGCAGCACTCACCTATCTGAAGCCAACACTCATCCCTCTGGAGGAAGGCTCAATTGAACCGTTCCGCCAAGCCCAAACCGACTACGGCAGCGGAACCCCGTAGTAGGCACTTACAGAGCGCGCAAGCTGTTGATCGTTCCAATTCCAGTCGGAGCTTCGGGCATATTTCGGCGCTTTCCGTAACTGATCCTTGGTGATCATCGTCTGATAGCCGCCGAGTTCGACGTTGTATTTGAGCGAAGGCCAGGGCAGCGGATAATAGTCATCGCCAATTCCGAGGAAGCCGCCGAAGCTCAAGACCGCATAGGAGACTTTCCCGCTGAACTTTTCGATCATCACCCGCTCGATTGATCCGATTTTCTGACCGTCGGGCCCATAGACCGCCGTGCCTTGCACCTTGTCACTGCCGATTAGGCTGACGGTCTCTTGTGCGTCTAAGAGCATAATCGATCTCCCAGTTTCCGCCTGCCGAAGCGTTGTTGTCCCGATGCTCCGTCGGCTTGTGACGCTCTGGACACCTCTCAGGCAGCCAATGCGTCAGGGTTGACTTCACGTTTGGCGATCCGGGTCAGCAGCGCATCGATCTCTCGTTCTTCGTCGAGGCTTCGGTGCAACATCCTCTGCTCGTCGCGCAAATCCAATTGACCGGCAAGCGCCGCAGCGGTGCCGTAGGCGGCAATTTCGTAATGCTCCAGCTTTTGGGCAGAGGCAATCAGGCCGGCATCGCGGAGGTCATCTCCGCCGAGCATGGCAAGCATTTTCCTTGTCTCATGGACAAGGGCCTGCATGGCCTGGTCGGTGTGTGCCGCTGGGTTGGCGCCATGCTTTCGCAAGATTGTTGCTAGTCGCTCCCTCTGGGCCTCAGTTTCCCCGCGGTGATGGAGCAGCAGGTCCTTCAGTGAGGGATGAGCGGCCGCTCCCGCCATGCGCAACAGCGCATCTGAGAGCTGGCTTTCGACGCTCACCAGCTCCTGCAGTTCCGCGATGTACATGTCCCTGAAATTATTGATTTTCATGACACCAATCCCTCGCTCATTCGGCGTGCATTCGCATTTCCAAGCAACCAAATCTTGGCTGCAGCCATCTTCCGACTTCATGTCTGCTCAACAAGGTCGAGCGCTCTCTGTTCCAATAGTTTTGGTTCGTATGGCGCTTCGAATGAAGCGCAGCGCAATCGAACGAACACTGCTTCGGTACGTTATCAACGGGGAGCCGTCTTCGGGCTAAGGCGCTGAGCGTCAAAAGTCAGACAACCTCTCGACGGGTTTTTGCGTCACATTCTGGCCGTCATGGAGATGTGGCGCGATGACGGCGAACGGCGGCGTATCGCGTATCGAACCATTCGCGTTATTTGCATTTGGAGCATCGGCAAGAGACTATGGAACGAAAATTCCACGTTTTCTCTACGGGGCCCGACATCATTCCCCATAACAGTCTCGTTCTTGTCGGCGACGGTCAAAAGGCTCTTTTGTTGCGCGACTGAGGCGGTGCACTGGATGTCGACCTAGTCGTCGAGCAGATTCTCGAACAGGATAATCCGGCGACGCGTGAGCAGGGGACGGACCGTCCCGGACGATCTACCGCAAGTCCTGCAGTTGCCCGAAGAGCGATGGAAGAGGTCGACTGGCATCATATCGCGAAGGAGCGTTTTGCAAACGACAAGCTCACGCCAATCTTTTCGATCGGCTCATCATCATCGCCCCCCGAAGATATTGGGCCAGCTTCGCAAAGCGTGTCACGCCGAGGTCGTCGCTCGCATCGCCGCTGAGATCCCCAAGGAATTGACGTCGCATCCACTCCTACCAGGAACGGCAACATATCCGTAAGTCAGGCCTCCTCCGGCCAATCCTTGACTCACTCGGCCCGCTTGGCCGCGGCGACCTCGGTAGCGGTATCCAAACCAAGGCCGAACAGACGGAGCAAAAGATGCACAAGCTGCCAAATTTCGCTCCCTCCAGCTGAATGCGACCGTGCCAACAATTCCGTATTTGCGCGAGAGCGCCGCGGTGCGGATGATGGCGGTGTCTGCGCTGGCGCACTCAAGGCCTAGACTTCTATTGCTTGTTAGCACAGCCTTCACCGGTCGTTTGCCGATGTCGCGGTTGAGGTAGTCAAAATGGAGTAGCTGCAGCAATCGCGGCAATTAAGTGGATCACGCACTCACGTGGCGGAACGTTCTTGACCCGAATATTCGTGCATGACTACGCTGCGGCGTACACTTGAATCAGAACACTCAAGGGGAACACGTTGAATAGTTCATCATCGTCTTCGCTGGCATGGCCATCATTTGCGCTCGCCCTGGTGCTGAGCGCGCAAATCTCACGCGACGGATGGTAGATGAGTCGGAGAAGAGTACTGGCTGGTGAGGCTGCGACGACAGCCTGTGGATGGGAGACCGACCGCGTTCCTTAATTACTCTGGTCATCGAGGCTTCTAATTAGCGAAGCTCTAAAGTATCAAGCGCGAGAAAGAGTTCCGTCATGAATACCTGGAATTTCGGACTAAGCTCGTCCGCGTCGAAAGCTTACTCGTTCCGAAGGACGCGAACTTGCATCGCTAAAGTTCTAACACGCTTCAGCAACGCCTATGCAGATCTCGCTCTGTGGATTGCTCCATGGTTGGAAGAAGACGGGGCAGGCCGATGAACTGCAGAATGACCACGCCAGATGCTGTATTCTCCAATCTTGGACGTGAAGGGCCGGTGCTTGCGCGTGTTGTCTGCAAAATCGATGGCACGGCGTAGAGCCTAAGCTTATCCACGCTCTTCGGGTGCGGACACTTGTGCGCAAACATGCCGATCTTGTTAGTTTTCAAGGCCACATGACAAACTAAGTCTTTGATATGCCCTAGTAAGCGCGCGAGGCCGAATTCGAACTCTGTCAACGATACCCGTAAGCAGGTGATGGCGCGAAAGGTTGCGGCGCCATTCGGCTGAAATCTGGGCGGCAAGACCATTGCGGTGCCTGGCCTACATTCAAACCGAACACCGATGATATGCGCGAGGCCCCTTCAATGCCCCTTAACACTGCGCTGCAGGATATGGGTGCGACCGTTCGAGCGTTGATCCTGTTGGCATGAAGCTGGCCCGCATCGAAAAGCCGGAGATTCAATACTCCGAGGATCCGTATGAGTGCGCCTACGGTGCTGACGCTTTGGTCATCGTAACCGCAGTTTCGGGCGCTTGACCTCGATCGACTGAAACGCAAGACGGCGAGTCCGGTCGTCGTTGATCTTCGCAACAGCCGGCAGAGGTCTTAGGCATCACAGCAGGCCTGTGTGACGTGGTCGCTGGGCGGAATCCGGTGTCCGCTTTTCGATGAGCACCATGACGGTAAAATTTCAAACGGTGGCCGGCGGCGAACGGAATCGGGTGCGTTATTCTGGCACACCTCGCCCCAAGCGCAGAACACCAAGGTCCGCTCTCGTATAACAAAAGGGGTAATCACTTTGATCGTTTGATTGTAGTGGGCTTTCATTTAACCTCGTGACGGGCACATGACGCGGTTGCGGTCCGGGAATACCACAATCTCTGGCCGAAGATACGGAAAGCACAGCTAATCGGAGCGTGGGTGGCGTTTCGCTGATTAAAGTGAGGGGCGCATGGGCAGGAAAGCCACATGGGCCGGTCGTCAGGCCGTCCCAGATCAGCGAGGCTGCAATGAAGCGGGAACCTATTGGGACCGTTCTTGTCGGGCCAAGTGCGCTGCTGAGGGAAGGTCTAGCTCGGATTTTGAGTGCGGCTGGTTTTCGTATCCTCGCTTCGGCGTCCGGTGTTGACGATCCCGTCTTGAGCTCGATCCCGCAAGAGCAATCCATCTTGCTCATCATCGACGTCAGCGATGATTTCGATACGGCATTGGGACAAATCGAGTCTTTCAAGAAACGGTATCCAGCCGGGCGCGTCGCCGTGCTGGCTCATCAGCAGCAGCTGACCGACATGGTGTCGGCGTTTCGAGTGGGCGCCAACGCGTATCTGGTCAAGATCGCGACCTGTGACACATTTATCAAATCCCTCGAATTGGTCATGCTCGGTGTGACGCTCTTGCCGCCTGAAATTTTGTCCTTCGTCTCTGACCGGTTGGACCGCAGCAGCAACGGCCGCGCAGCCGGTTACAACGGCCACGCAGCCGACGACAAGGATGACCCTAACGACGGACAAGTGGATGACGACGACGACGATCGTGAAACGGTCGGGACCGAGCTTGGAACGAATGAGCATGTACAACAAGCCAAGACCGGCTACACGCCACAGCTGTCAGCTCGGCAACAATCCATACTGAGGTGTTTGATCCAGGGTGATTCCAACAAGACTATCGCGCGCAAGATGGCCATCGCCGAGGCCACCGTGAAGGTTCATATCAAAGCGATCCTTCGGAAGATTCGGGTCCACAACCGCACGCAGGCCGCGATTTGGGCGATGAGTACGGGCCCGTTCATGGCGGCAAGGGACGACGCTTCGCCTCCCTTGGAGCGGCTCCCAGTTGAGCCGTTCCCCAGCTTAGATGTCGCACAAGTCGTATCTGCAGGGTACGAGAACGGATCAACACTGTTGCCGACGCTCAAGGGAGCGAATCATGTCGCGTTGCCGAACATCGTGCGTCTTGTCCGCAAGGGTATTCGTAGGAAAAATGATTGATCTGCTTGCGCCGTGGCTGGCGGCGATGGTCGTGCTGGCGTATGGCGCGGTGTTGCTGCTGGCTCCATCAGGCCATGTAGCGCTAGCCTATGACGCGTTGGTTGCGACGCGGGTCGTAGCTACTCCGACGATGCCCAATCCGGCCTACCTCCAGCCTGTCACAGATCCAGTCTTCGGAACGAATTTCACCCAGAACTTCGAATTCTGGCCGTGCAAGGGAAATTCGTCCAGCGACGGAAACCGAATGGTGGTGCGCGCCACGTGGTCCAGCAACCGGGGCGAAGCGTGCGGTCGTGCCGCGGACCAGTTTGCGCGAGTGTCGGGGCCGGGAACAGCTGCCAGGAAGTAAACACTGAATCTGCGGCCAGGGTCGCGCCGGGAGGGATCGCTATGCCACATTTCCGAATGCGGACTTA
>WNGI01007214.1_pt1 | contig 10160 bp, 7 predicted proteins | sample 5400621 | NCBI WGS metagenome assembly WNGI01 (sample SAMN13153374, study PRJNA577476) | soil metagenome | isolation source: 20 cm soil or saprolite under Garry oak tree replicate 1 | place: USA:California | collected 2016-06-15 | reverse complement strand
GACCTCAGCCCGGACCTCAGTGAAGAGTACGGCGACCAAGATTTTGGAGCGCCGCTATCGGACAATTCCACTACCGCTGCCGAGAGCGACTTCCCGACTGATCGTGAAATGCCGAGCCTGTCGGCTCCTCAGGAAGATGCAGTTGCCACGGGCATCAACCTGCAAGAACTTGCTAGTGAGTACGCGCTTCTGCACATGCAGCAGCCTAAGAAGGTAGTGCCGCCGCGCCGGGCTCCGGATGACGATCCGTTGCCGCAGCCTGCGCCCGCGCCTAAGGTTCTCGAACCCGTCACGGTTCCGGCAGAAATTCAGCCGAAGGCAGCGCCGGCCGCCACTCTCAGCACGGTCTGGCAAGGATGGAGTCCAAGAACCCGAAAATGCGTTATCACCGCTGGGTTTCTACTGGCGCTGTTGTTGTCCTGGCAGATTACAAGATCGTTACCCGGACGTGGCCAGACGCAGGACGGCACGACCGCTGAACAAACAGCAGGCGATCCCGCTTCTGCAGACCAAGTGGCAGCCGGTGAGCAAGAGGCTCCGGTAACAGAATCTAAGAACAATGAAGGGGCGTCGGCAGGCAGCAAAGTAGTGGTCACGGTCACCGACCAGGCATTTGGACAAGGGTTGGGTAAACGGGGGAGCGCCTCCTCGCAACATCTGGATATATCTCAGGATTCCGGCACGCAACTGCTGCATACCGTGGAACCGGTCTATCCGCCGGCCGCGAAGTTGGCTGGCCTTCAGGGCGCGGTAGTGATTAGCGCACTGATCGCGGCGGACGGATCCGTGCGTCACTTGCGAGTGTTACGCGGTGATCCGCTGCTGGCGCAGGCCGCCACGGAAGCAGTAAAGAATTGGCAATATCGTCCGCCTGTAGTGAATGGCCAAGCGGTCGAATCGCCAACCCAAATTACGGTCAAGTTCATGCTGGCGGACAACCGGGACGTGGCGCCCGGCAAGCGTTCAGCCAAATGAGAAGTTTCCCGGGGGTAGGTTGCAGGTTCAGTGAGTACAGTGGCGAAAGTAGAAAAGGAGTGTATGAGTAAAAATTTTGAATTACTGCAGCGCGTAGGTCGGACTCGCGGACAGAGTCACGAGCGACACGTCGAACTGGATACGGAAATGATGGGCGGGACACGACTGATTCTGGCCAATCCCCCAACCGCGCCTGCCACCAGTAAGCATAAGCCGATCAGCACGAACAAGTTGATGCGCGAAGAGTTAGTGAAGCTGGCGCAGCGGCTGTTCCTGCTTCCCGGGGCATTCAAATCAATTGTATTTTCCGGAATTGATCAGGATAACGGTTGCGATCGGGTGTGCGCGCAGGTTGGCGAGATCCTGGACAATCAGGCGCCCCGTTCTATCTGCCTGGTGGACGCTAATTTCCCTCGGCCGTCATTGCACGAATATTTTGACGTAAGTAATGATGGGGGATTGACCGATGCGGTGCTGCAGTCTGGGCCGGTCACGGATTACGCCCGCCGTTTGCGCGGCGCCAACCTATGGCTGGTGCCGGCGGGGACCATCGGTTCGGAATGGCCAACGCTGGTAAATTCCGACCGCATGCGGGTGCGCATCCAGGAGTTGTGCGACCTCTACGATCACGTCCTGATTGCAGCCCCTCCGATAGCCATGTACGTGGACGCGCTGCACTTGGGAAAATTAGTAGATGGAATGGTACTCGTATTGCAGGCCAACACTACGCGGCGCGAGACTGCACGCAAGGTGAAGCAGGAGATGGAAGCCGCCAGCGTGCGGCTACTGGGTGCGGTTCTGAACGAGCGCACCTTCCCCATCCCCGAATCTATTTATTCACGTTTGTAGATTCGGAAATCGGTTTGACATAAAAAAGTCGACTCCCCATCGGCTCAGATTCAGCAATCTTAACCTAGCCGTCGAGGTTCTCTGGCCGTCCCCAACCTCGACGGCATTGATTATGTATTTCATTTCGTCCAGCAGGAGTCGAAGCTGTGGCTACTGAGGCGCACCGACCTACAAATGCAACCCTGGTCAGGGACTTTGCTGCTTTTCCGCAGCTTGAAATAGTGAACAAAGCGGCTCCATCTATCGCTGCCAGCGCTGCCAGTCCGGTCGCGGACACGGTTGAATTCTGGCATGTGCCGGACTCCCGCTGGTCGCAGTTCGGTCTGGTAGCAGCCGACTTCTTGCTGCTCACCATTAACGCACTGGCAGCCTTCTACATCCGGTTCCTATCGCTGCGGCCGCAACCCTGGCACAGCTTCAAGATTCACGGCATCTGGTTCAGCCGCGAGCACCTGGCGATGATGCTGTTATTCGGCACCTTCACGGTACTTTTTTGCCACAGTTACGGCCTGTATCGGTTGCAGTTGACCCGCTCCAAACTGGACCAGACTCTAGCGCTCTGGAAGTCCATTATTTTGGCCGGCCTGCTTTTTGCCGTATTCATCACTCTGGGCGGTGCCGGGACATTTCCTCTAGTGGTGTTGGGGATGGCGGGCTTGCTGGACGCAGTCACACTGCCCGGTTGGAGACTTGCACGTCGCCAGATGTTCGAGTTGCGAGTGGCCCAGGGCCAGGCGGTGCGCAACGTCTTAATTGTGGGAAGCGGAGAGAGCGGGCAGAAGCTGGCCCATTATCTGGAAACACATGCCCGCATGGGATACGTGTTTCGCGGTTTCCTCGATCAACACGTGAGTGCCGATGAGAGAGTGCTGGGGGGCATCGAAGCTCTGCCCCAGGTGGCCCGTGCTCAATTTATTGATGAGGTGTTCATTACTCTGCCGCTCGATCGCGATCTAGTTCGGGAAGTAGCCCTACAGGCGCGGCGCCGTCACCTGGACGTAAAAATCGTGCCCGATTTGTTTGCTGACCTTACGCGGCGGGCGCCTTTGAGTTACATGGGTGAGGTGCCAGTGCTGGCCCTACATCGCGAACCCATTCCGGCGATTGCACTTTTCATGAAACGCATCACGGATGTGATGGGTTCGGCGCTGCTACTGGCTATCTCCTCTCCACTTTTACTGGCGATAGCGATTGCCATCTATCTGGACTCCCGCGGTCCGGCTCTGTACCGCTCGTACCGGATCGGTAAGAAGGGGCGACGTTTCACCTTCTACAAGTTCCGCACCATGGTGAATAATGCAGATGAGCTCCGGGCCCGTCTGCGGGCAATGAATGAACGGCAAGGACCGTTCTTCAAGATTGCGAACGACCCTCGCATCACGCGCGTTGGTCGCATCCTGCGTAAGTACAGCCTCGACGAACTGCCTCAGCTTTGGAATGTGCTGAAAGGCGATATGAGTTTGGTGGGGCCGCGACCGCCCATCGAAGACGAAGTTGATCAGTACAGTCTGGAGCACCTGCGCCGGCTCGACGTAACCCCCGGAATTACCGGCCTGTGGCAGGTAGAAGCACGCAGCGATCCTTCCTTTGAAAAGAATATTGCTTTGGACCTGGAGTACATCGAGAACTGGAGTCCGACCATGGACCTGAAAATCCTGTTGCGAACGGTTCCGGCAGTGTTCAAGGGAGTCGGACAGTAATCCACTTGCGGCCGGCCTGAAGCCAGGTTGCGCTGCGATATCTAAGACGAAAAATTGGCAACCGTCATACAGGATCGGGTGGCGACATTCCCCGCGGAGACGCACCTTACGCGTCTACGACGGGAAGCCTGGGCATTGTCCGACCAGGCTCTGGTGAGCGGCATGAATTTCCTCACCAACGTTTTACTGGCAAGGCTCTTGGGATTGCAAGAGTTCGGAATCTTCACCCTGGCTTGGATGACAGTACTGTTTTGTAACAGTCTGCAAATGGCCCTGGTAATTGCTCCCATGATGAGCATCGGGCCAAAACAGACGGACGAAGAAGCGCCAGTCTATTTCAGCGTCACCTTAATTCAGCAGTTAATAATGGCGTCGGTTTCGTTCGTTCTGCTTTTGATAGGCGTGTGGGCCAGCCAATTTTTCTTTCCTCATTGGGGTATTAGCACGCTGGCTTTCCCGCTGGCTTTCGTGTGTTTTTCGTTTCAAATCCAGGAATACCTACGACGCTACTTCTTCACCCGTTCCAAGGCCTACCTGGCCTTTATGAATGACGCTGTCAGCTACGCCGGCCAGGTGGTGTTACTCCTGTGGCTTTATTTCCATCACAGCGGAAACATTTCCAAAGCTCTCTACATTATTGGTGGCACGTCGCTGATTGCAGTTCTGTTTGGCTTGATCAAATTGGATAAGCTGCAATGGCCCGGCTCCAACTGGAGACCCATTGTTTCGCGGAACTGGAAATTTTCGAAGTGGCTGGCCGCTTGTGCCCTGATGCAGTGGAGCTCGGGAAACTTCTTCATCGTGGCTGCGACCTGGGTTTGGGGCGCATCGGCTGCCGGCATCTTCCGCGTGGCGCAGAGTTTAATAGCAGTGACCCACGTCTGGTTCCAGGGCCTGGAGAACGTGCTTCCCGCGACCGCCGCGCGGCTTTACCACTTCGAAGGTCGCAAGTCGATGCTGCATTATTTGCGCGGGGTAGGGACATTCTGGGGCGGAGTCACGGCCCTGTTCGCGGTCGTCATTTCCGTGGCGCCGAATTTCTGGCTGCATAAGTTGTACGGTCCTGGCTACGGCAACTACGGGTACATCTTGCGTTGGTATGCCGTTCTTTATCTGGTGATGTTTGGCAACATTGTTTTGCGCGCCGGATTGCGCGCCGTAGAACGCACTCGACCCATTTTCTGGTCCTACATCGTTACCACCACAATTTCCCTCCTTACCGCCGTGCCCCTCGCGCGGCATTGGGGCTTGAACGGCAGCATGTTCGGAATGCTCTTCGTGCATGTGGCCGCTTTAGGAATCCTGATTTTTACCTTCATGCAGAAGGTTGATGGCCACACGGCATGAAGATTGTCCACATACTGGTTGGCAAGGCCAATCCCGACACCATGAATGGCGTGAATAAAGTAGTCCATTTTCTGGCTACGGAACAGCATCGGGCCGGACACGACGTTCAGGTGTGGGGGCTCACCAATTCCAAGAACCGACCGGTTCACGCTCACGAATACGAGCTACGTACTTTTCCGATGTCGAAATTGAAGTTTTCCCTGAGTCGCGAATTGAAAGCAGCCCTGGGTGAGCTGAAACCGGGCTGCCGCGTCCATCTTCATGGTGTGTTCATCCCCGAGTTCGCAACTATTTCGAGATATTTACGGCGTCGAAGAATCGCTTATGGCGTGAGTCCTCATGGCGGATTTGCGCCGGGAAGCCTGCGACAGAACGGCTTCATGAAGCGAGTTTTTATTACGCTGTTCGATGGCCCCATGCTCGCCCATGCCGACCTAGTACACGCGGTGTGCGATGGCGAGCGAAATGATGTGGCGAGGATGGTTCCGGGCGCACGCACCATCACGGTACCTAACGGGCAGGACTTGAGATTTCTCGATGGGTTCGTGGCGACGGCGATGTCGGCTCGACGGCCGGTATTTGGTTTCAGCGGCCGTCTGGACATGACCACGAAAGGCCTAGATCTGTTGCTCGAGGGATTTGCGGAATACAAACGCGGTGGTGGCCAAGGTGTGCTCTGGATTCTGGGAGATGGCCGTGATCGGCAGGTCCTGGAAAACATGGTGACTGGGCGCGGACTGACGGCCGACGTTTCCTTCCTGGGCGCCCGATTCAAAGATGAAAAATTGCAAGCTCTGGCCAATATGGATTTATTTGTTTCGACTTCCCGTCGGGATGTGATGCCCACCAGTTGTCTGGAAGCCGCAGCCATGGGGAAACCGCTGCTGGTCTCCAAGGAAACGAACCTCGGCGACTACGTCACTGCTTTTGGGGCGGGCATTGTGCTTGAAAAAAACGAGCCTAAGAACATAGCCGCGGCCATGAAGATATTCGAGGCCCGGTTCTTGTCGGATGACTTAGCGACATTTGCACGGAACTCCCGCAGCATGATCGAGAAAGAGTTGAACTGGGAAACCGTGGCTGCCAGGTGGACGAAAGAAGCGTACGTGGGGGCATGCTCGTGAGCATTGCAGAACCTGTATTGAAAACAGCTAGCTCCCCATCTGTTCCGAAAGAAGGCTTAGCTGTCTTCCTGGACAGCTTAAAGAACTACGCCGTGTTGCGAAACCATCGCGACATCTGGAGCGGCTTTTCACATAAAGGCGACATCGACCTTCTAGTTTCCGATCTGGACGAAGCTTCATGCCAACTCCAGAAGGCCGTTGGGACGCCATTGTGGTGTACGCAACGATCTTACGTCCGGAGTTTTTTTTATCAATGGGGACACATCGACCTGTTGCCTGGGCTGCAGTGGCACGGCGCACCATTCATCGAAACTGAAAGAGTGCTGCGCGACGCCATACGGCCAGCGAACGGAGTTCCTTATCCACGTGCGGCCCATGAAGCGCTGGTTTCCTGGTTGACCAGTTTGTTGTTCGGAGGTTTCTTCAAGGAACGCTACCAAGAAACCATACTGCAAGCGGCGGTTACGGACGGAGAAGAGTTCGAGCGCGCTCTGGTTTGGGCGTTGGGACCAAAGTGGGGCGAACGGTTGTGGCAGCTTTTACAGAGCGGGAATCCTGAAAAATCCGAGCAACACGCACCTGCCTTGCGGCGAGCATTGTGGTGGCGGAGTTTCCGTCGTGAACCGGCGGGAACCCTTCGGCGATGGGCGAGCTATTGGAGAACGGAAGTTTCGCTGCGTTGGCAGCCGCCGGCACCTATGGTCGCAGTGATTGGTCCCGATGGCAGCGGAAAGTCATCCGTCCTTCGCGAATCAACCGCTATCCTTGATCAGACGCTCCACCAGATCGAATTCCATCACTGGTATCCACGGTTTTTTCGCTTCGCGCAGATACAAAACGGTCCAGTGCTGGAACCGCACGGTCGCAAACCACGGAGCAGAGTTGTTTCGATTGCCAAACTGTTGTTCATGGCTTTCGACTGGAACCTGTGCTATTGGGTGCGGCTGGTCCATCATCGAGCCAAAAACACACTGCTGATTTTCGATCGGTATTACCTCGACCTCGCCATTGATCCCATGAGGTATCGGTTCCAAGGCCCGGGATGGCTGGTGCGTCAGGTCGGCAAGCTGGTCCCTCAGCCTGATCTTTACATTCTGCTGGATGCGCCCGCTGAAGTGCTGCAATCCCGCAAACGCGAGGTTTCCCTGGCAGAGAGCATTCGCCAGCGGCAAGCTTACTTCGATGTGGTTAGCAAGATGAAAAACGGTATCGTGCTGGACGCATCTCGTCCTTTGGACGAAGTGGTGGCGCAAGTCAACTCTGCGATCCTTCAACCATGGCAATAAGCGCACCCAGCTTCGCGGAGACATCAGTGGGCTCGCCGTTGTGGCTCTCGGCCACTCGGGAAGAGGCGACCCATCGCGCAGTCTCTGACCTGCAACGCGCGCGCTTCATTATTCCCTTGCAGCGCAAGCTGGCAACCGCGGGACTATCTTCTTTCCTGCCGCCGGCGAAGCGCATAGCTATTCAGGCGCTCCAGAGTTTGCCGGGAATGCGTTCCAGAGAGCGCAATGGCTGGCTGCAGGAGACCTCGTTGCTCCGGGACATCAAACAGGCCGCGGGTAATGCGGTCGTAGGATCGATCGCGCGGATCGGAACGCCGGGCCCTTACAGTAAGAACACGGTGCTGTTCCTCAATATCGAGGGTGAACCGGTAGCAGTTGCCAAAGTTGGCACCAGCGTTGCTTCGGGCGAATTGCTGGCCAATGAAGCCCAGTGGCTGAGCCGGCTGGCGGCGACCCCGCTTTCCGCTAAGGTGCCGCGACTCATTTGGACCGAGCACCGGGCGGGCGCGCATATCCTGGTGCAGAGCGCGGTTTCAGGGGACTGGGGTGGTCATCTATTGGGACAGACCCAACTTCGGTTTCTCTCCCAATTGCAATCCGTAAGCGAACCTTACAGAGGATATCGGGGCAGCCCAATGGAGAGCGCCCTGAACAAGACCTTCTCCACGTTGCACAACAAGTTAAGTCCGGCTTGGACGCTTCGCGCGAAATTGGGGCTGAAAATTTTGGAAGAAAAATTGCGAGCGCCGCGTTTGCCGATGGTAGTTGCGCACCGCGATTTCGCAGGCTGGAACACTCGCCAATCGGGTAATACCGTCTTTGTGTTCGATTGGGAATATGCCCGTGAAGGCTACGTTCCACTTTACGACTTGTTTCACTACTTGTTGATGCCGGCGGCGGTGCGGAAATACGTTACATCCAGCCAGGCGCTAAACGTGGTCGCGGATGTGGTTGGTTATGGCAGACGGCTGGTTTGGGGCAATGAGAAAATCGCCAACGCCGAATTGCAACTGCTGGCTTACTTATTGGATGTTTGTTTGTTTTATTTGGAGTCCAACAACGGAAACGACACGGACGACATTGTGGTTTACCGTTTTGGAGAACTTATCGATCGTTTCGGCGAATGGAGTAAGGCATGAACTGGCCAAAAATCACCGTTGTGGTTCCCTCATTCAATCAAAAGAACTATATCGATGCCACGTTGCGCAGCATCATTGATCAGAAATATCCCAACCTGGAATTGATCGTCATTGATGGGGGTTCGAAAGACGGCAGCGTAGATGTCATCCGCAGTTATCAGAACTACATTACATACTGGGTGAGCGAACCCGACGGGGGGCAAACCTGCGCTCTCATTAAGGGGTTCAACCGCTCCACAGGCGACATCCAATGCTGGCTGAATAGCGATGATCTGTTCCAGCCAAACGCGCTGCGCGAGGTGGCCGAATATTTTATGAGCCATCCCAAGGTGGACATGGTGTACGGTGACACGCTATGGATTGATGATCAGAGCCGTACTATCGCGCCCCGCCGTGAGATTCCGTTTAACCGTTCAATCTGGATGTACACCTACAACTACATTCCAGGGATGTCTTCGTTCTGGCGCAAATCTATCTATGACAAGGTGGGCGGACTGAGTGCGGAATTCGACCTCTCCATGGATGCCGACCTTTTCATCCGCTTTGCTGAGGCGGGCGGGAAGATCAAGCACGTCCGACGTATGTGGTCGTGCATGAGGTTTTATCCGGAACAGAAAAATCGTCGCTTGCGGGATCGGACTCTGGCCGAGGATCTCCGCATCCGTGCGCGGTATTGGGGCACGCCAACCCCTTCCATGTACGCCCTGAAGCGCCGTCTGGCTATGGCCGCGCGCATGGTATGGCGCGTGGTCTGGGGTTGCTACAGCCCCAAAGAACGTCTCTATATCGAGCCCCCCACCGGCCTCGAACAAACCATCGGGCGAAGCAGCGGCGCCTAAAGTCGCTCGCATTGAAAAGTGACTTGGAAGTGACTTTGGGAATCTCGATCCGTTACCCAAATTGTTACTTCAGGTACTTTCTAAAGTACTAGCACTACGGGACAATCGAATCGTGGAGTTGAGGTGAGGATTCTTCTTTCTGCTTATGCTTGCGAGCCCGGCAAAGGATCCGAGCCTGGGGTGGGCTGGCACTGGGCGCAAGAAATCGGCCGCCTGGGTCACCGGGTAACAGTACTCACACGGAGCAATAATCAAACTCCCATTGAAGCAGCGCTAAAGCAGCATCCAGAGCCGAATCTTGATTTCATTTATTACGATCTGCCGCAGTGGGCGAGATGGTGGAAGCGAGGCGGACGTGGAATCCGTCTCTATTACGTGCTTTGGCAGTGGGGCGCGTACCGTACCGCCCAAGCGCTGCGGCGCAGGCTGGGGTTCGAGCAGGTGCACCACATCACTTTCGGTGGCATCCATCTGCCGTCGTTTATGGGCTTTTTAGGTGTGCCGTTTGTATTCGGTCCGGTGGGAGGCGGTGAACGTACACCGCTGGCGCTGCGAAAAAGTTTTCCGACAAGAGGATATTTGCTGGAACTTGTGAGAGACCTGGCTAACCAGATGCAAAAGGTCAATCCGCTTAGCCGTGCGATCTTCAAACGCTCCAGCTTGATCCTATGCAAGACCAGCGAAACTGCGGCATGTGTTCCGGTGAAATATCGAGACAAAACGCGAGTGCAGTTGGAGATTGGAATTGCAGGCGGTTACGGCGGAGTTCCGAATGCCGCGTCAGGCGCGGAGCCAGAGACCTTGCGCGTGCTGTATGTAGGCCGGCTCATTTACTGGAAGGGTTTGCATCTGGCATTGCGTGCATTCGCTGAAGCCAGAAAGACCATGCCGCAGATGAAGA
>WNGI01007213.1_pt1 | contig 10160 bp, 6 predicted proteins | sample 5400621 | NCBI WGS metagenome assembly WNGI01 (sample SAMN13153374, study PRJNA577476) | soil metagenome | isolation source: 20 cm soil or saprolite under Garry oak tree replicate 1 | place: USA:California | collected 2016-06-15 | reverse complement strand
GATCGAGGAGCAGCCCGGTCCCGGTCCGCCCGACCGCGCCGAGTTGACCGGCTGCCCCGGTTACGAGGATCGATCCGTTATCGGCCATGCGATTTCCGGCTCTTTTCGTCGAACTCTTAGTCGGCTGAACTCTGTGGATGCCTCTTACCGTGTCGCCGTGAGTGATGCAAGCTCTTTGAGGCCCACTGCCTCTGTTCAGTTGTCGGCGAGAGCGCTGCCACCATAGCGACCCGTCCTCCGCCGTTGAGACGCAAGACCGAGCCCAGGAGACTCAGGGCGTCCGGGTTCGGAGCCGAACCCAGACTTCACCCAGGAAACGGTTCTGGGCTGTTCGCTTCCGAGCCGCGGCCGCTTCGATCGCCGTCGAAGTGTTCGTCGACCGATTCCGATGTTAGATAGTGCGGAGATGATTACAGGGCCTATCATCGCCGAGATCGCGGCGCTGGTCGGAGACCCTGCGAGAGCGACGATGGTGTCGGCGCTTCTCGATGGCCGTGCTCTGACCGCGGGCGAGCTTGCCTTCGCGGCGCGAATCACGCCTCAGACCGCCAGCACCCATCTCGCGAAGCTGACAGAGGCGGGCTTGCTCTCGGTGGTCCGCAATGGGCGGCATCGCTATTTCCGGCTTGCGTCGACGACGGTGGCAGACATGATCGACGGGATCGTCGCTGTCGTCCTCCAGAAGAGACCGCGCTACCGCCCGCTGTCCCGTCACGCACGTGCGCTTAGTGCGGCCCGAATTTGCTACGACCACCTCGCCGGTCGCCTCAGCGTTGATCTCACCGATGCTTTCGTCGCCCGCGAATACGTCGTGCTCGACGACGAAGCCGCTGAGATCACGACAGCAGGCACCCATTTTTTCACCGAGTTCGGGATCGAGCTTCCCACGCTGCGTCCGACCCGCCGACACTTTTGCCGACTCTGCCTCGATTGGACCGAGCGACGCCCACACATCGCGGGTGCGGTAGGGGCCGCAATCACCAAGCGCTACTTCGATCTCGGCTGGATGGAAAGGGTGAAGCGCAGCCACGCCGTAATCGTTACCCCGTTGGGGCGACGGGGCTTCCAGAGGACCTTCGGCATCGACGCGTCCGGACCAGGCGGCCGCAGGAGCCGCTAGTCGGGCCGCCGAGGAACCCCGGTAGACGCTTTGATTACCGTCGAAGTGCTCATCGACGCGTCCGACCGTTTCGGATGTAAGATTGCGGCCGTGAGTCACCGGCCCTCTCACCGCCGAGATTGTGGCGCTGATCGGCGAGTGTGCGCGGACCACGATGCTCTGTAGGTGTGCCGTCTAGGTTGGGCCGCGTGCGGCGCGTGGCGAAAGGCTCGTGGGACGCCGCACAGCTGGACGTAGAGGAGGTGGCCATGCTGGAGGGAAAAACGCGCATCCCGCCGGTCGACGTCGAGACGCTCCCGGACGATCTGCGCGAAGCGCTCGAGGAACAGCGCAAGCTCCGGGGCGCGCCGCTCTATCCCTACCTTTTCTACGCGCGCAACCCGGCGTACTTCCGCGCCGCGAAGGCGATGTGGGCCGCCCTCCAACAGGAGACGAAGCGCGTGCCAGTGACGCTGCGGGCGCTGCTCAACCGTCGCGTCGCCTGGTGGAACGGCTGCGAGTTCTGACAGGACGCCAATGCTGCCGTCGGCAGCAGGAGCGGTGTCTCGACGGAGAAGCTCGAGGCGCTACTCAGCGACTATGCGAAGAGCCCTCTCTTCAGCGACGCGGAGAAGATCGCGCTCGAATATGCCGACGCGATCACGGACACCCGTCGCGACGTCGACGACGAATTGTTCGCGCGCATGCAGCGGCACTATGATGACGACACCATCGCGGAGCTGACGATGATCATCGCGTGGGAGAACGCATCCTCGCGCTTCAACCGGGCATTCCGCATCCCATCACAAGGGTTCTGGAAGCCATGACGCGCGCTCGCTGCGGTACTCGTTCGCGAAGACGATGGGGTACAGCCGAAGCGACCGGGCAGCCCTTTCCCTTGTAGTCCCCGTAACCGCTGTACAAATCATTCCAGAGTTCTTCTGTCTCATCTCGTTCCCATGTGTAGGGTCGTTGAAACTCCGGTATGACGAATCGCCGCGCGCGTCGTGTGTCTGGCTCATCACGTCCGAAGCGTCGACCGAGCACCGTACGCATGCCGCGGTGTTGATAACGTGTTCGCAACGTGACGGTCAATGTACGAATTGACAGGGAAATTTGTACTAATGGTTCTACTTGTGCCTCCAGTCATTACTGGAGATCCAAAATCTGTTCCGGAATCTGTTCCGGCGCACGATTCAATCTATGAATTCACAAATTTCTATGCGTCATCGCGCTCTCGCTCTTCTTAGGTGAGGAATCAGGGATTCCCCCAGGGATTCCCCCAGATTCCCCCAATAGTCACTATAGCCGGCATGATGTTTGCTCGAATCCGGCGCCGATACGCAGGGCGGCTTCCTGCGACCCAAAACAGTGTTCTGCCCCATGGCGAGCACAGACTCGCATTGCGAGCATGCGACGGTCGTATTTCACGACGTGGAAGGAACGCATGAGGGGAATGGGATGAGGTGGATGGGATCTGGAACGGGACTCGAAACTGACCAGGGCGCTCTTCCGGCCGTCGGCCCGGAGCCGCAGTCGGCGTCGCGTCTCGCCACGCGCCTGGAAGTGCTCCGAAATACCCTGCGACCCACACCGCATGTGCGGTTGGCCATGAACGGCATGAATCTCTTTGCCAAACTCGAGTATGTCAACCCGGTCGGAAGCATCAAGGACCGCGCCGCCTACTGGATCCTCAAGCGAGCGGCCGAGCGAGGTGAGATCTGCGAAGAGACAACGGTGATCGAGTCCTCCTCTGGGAACTTTGCCGCCGCTCTCGCAGCCTTCACTCACCTGATCGGCCTGCGGTTCATCCCGGTGATCGACCCCAACATCTCCGGCACCTACGAGTCGTTCCTCCGGCGCATCTGTCCCACGGTGGTGAAGGTTGAAGACCGTGACGACACAGGCGGATTCCTGAAGATCCGCCTGCAGATGGTGAAGCACCTGTGCGCCACCATTCCGAACGCCTACTGGCCGAACCAGTATGGAAACCCGGACGCCATGGAGGCGCACTACGAGCTCACGGCGACCGAGATCTGCGACGATTTTGACTCGCTTGATCATGTCTTCATCGGCGTCAGCACGGCGGGAACAATCGCCGGAGTGTCTCGTCGGCTCAAAGAACGCTATCCGAAAATCCGGGTCATCGCCGTGGATATCGAAGGCTCCGTCATCTTCGGTGGAGCACCGCGCAAACGCCATATTCCCGGCATTGGGTCGAGCATCGTCCCGCCGTTGCTGTCGCATGCCAAGATTGACGACGTTGTCTTGATACCCGAGCGCGAGACGGTTCAAGCGTGCCGGGAACTTCTCACGACCCATGGACTGTTCGTGGGCGGCTCCAGCGGGACAGCCTTCGCGGCGGTCAAGCGACATGCGGCAAGGATGGCCGGGGCCAAGCGCCCCACCGTGCTGTTCCTGTGCGCCGACCGCGGTACGCCATACCTCGACACAGTGTTCGATCCCAGGTGGGCGACCAGCCTCGACTAGGGGGAGCCGTGGACTTCGAGCTATCAATCATCAACGGCAAGACGGTGTCCGACATCATCCGGGCCCATCGGGATGAATGCATCGAGATCGTTCGGGAGGCGTATCTCGCGCACGCGGACGGACAGTCCGTCAACCCGGATAGCTATTTCTTGCGGTTCCCCGAGAAGCCCGATTCCCGGATCATCGCGCTCCCGGCCTACCTCGGAAACCGCTTCGACGTGGTCGGGCTGAAGTGGATCGCGAGTTATCCTGCCAACATCCAGCGAGGCTTTCCGCGTGCCTCGGCCGTACTCGTGCTCAACAGCCACGACACCGGATATCCCTTTGCCATACTCGAGAGCTCGATCATCTCGGCCGCGCGAACGGCGGCCTCGGCCGTTCTTGCGGCGTTCTGGCTAGGCGGCCGATCGCGGCGGGCGCGTTCGCTGGGAATCGTAGGCACCGGGTTCATCGCCCGGCACGTCTACGAGTTTCTGGTCGACACGGGATGGGCGATCGAGGAAGTACGGTTATACGACCGGTCGCCTCTCGAGAGTGAGAAATTCATGAAGACAGGGTGCCGCCCCGAGCGGCACCGCACAGTCACGGTTGTCCCCGACGTGGCCCAACTTCTGAGGGGCTGTGAGCTGATCGTTTTCACGACCGTTGCATCGACGCCCCACATCACCGATGGGGCCCTCTTCGAGCACAACCCGCTGGTGCTGCATATTTCCCTTCGCGATCTCGCACCCGAGATCCTCCTGAAATCGCAGAACGTGGTCGACGACGTCGAGCACGTCATGAAGGCCAACACCTCGCCCCATCTCGCCGAGCAGCAGACGGGAGACAGAAGCTTCGTCACGGGCACGCTTGCCGAGATCATGCTCGGACGCCGATCAGTGAATCGTAGCCGTCCGATCATTTTCTCGCCCTTCGGCATGGGGATACTCGACCTGGCGGTCGGCAAGTGGGTGTACGACCAGGCGGTCGCCGCCGGCCAGGACCTGCGCCTGCCCGACTTCTTCTACGAGGTCGTGCGATGAGTGCTGCGACGGCGATTGAGAGTCGACGCAGCGCCGCCGCGACCGGCACCGAGCGTATCTTCGCCGAGGTGCTGGCTGACGTCCTGCGCGTCGACCGCGTGTCAGTGGATAGCCACTTCTTTGAGGAGCTGGGTGCTGACTCGCTGGTGATGGCCCATTTCTGCGCGCGCGTGAGGAAGCGAGGCGACCTGCCGTCGGTATCGATGAAGGACATCTACGGGCATCCGACGATCAGACGCCTCGCAGCGGCGCTCGCGGACGCCGCGCCCAGCTCTGCGAAGTCGTCGGTTCCAGCAGCGACCGAGGTGGCGACACCGACACGCACGTCGGAGTACGTCGTCTGCGGAGCGCTGCAGCTGCTGTCTTTCCTCGGATACTCCTACGCTGCCGCAATCGGCCTCGGCCAAGGCTACCAGTGGATCTCCGCGGGCGCAGATGGCGTCGACATCTACCTGCGGCTCGTCCTGTGCGGCGTCGCGGGTTTCCTCGTTGTGTGCACGGTTCCGATCCTGGCGAAGTGGGTACTCATCGGTCGTTGGAAGCCCGAGGAAATCCGTCTCTGGAGCCTGGCATACGTCCGCTTCTGGATCGTCAAGACCTTGATCCGGTCGAACCCATGCGCCCTCCTGTTCGTCGGTTCCCCCCTCTACGTGCTGTATCTGAGGGCGCTGGGCGCGAAAGTCGGGCCGGGCGTCGCGATCTTCTCCCGGCGCGTGCCGGTGTGCACGGATCTGCTCACCATTGGCGCAGGGACGGTCATCCGCAAAGAGTCGTTCTTCCTCTGCTACCGGGCGCACGCGGGGCGAATCGAGACCGGCAGGGTCACCCTCGGCCGGGGCGCTGTCATTGGCGAGAGGACCGTGCTCGACATCAACACGTCGATGGGCGACGGGGCGCAGCTCGGTCACGCCTCCGCGCTGCACAGCGGCCAGGCGGTGCCGGAGGCCGAGCGGTGGCACGGCTCTCCGGCACAACGCACGGAAGTGGACTACCGGAGAGTCGCGCCGGCTCCGTGCGGCACGGTGCGTCGGGCCAGCTTCTGCGCCATCACGTTGCTCCTTGTCTTCCTCGTGTACTTGCCGCTCATCGGGGGGAATCTGTACTTGCTCGGGGCCGTGGCGCCGTCGCTCGGCAAGGTTCTGGATCCCAGCGTGGCTGCGAGCGCCGGTGCCGTGACGTTGCAGGGACTCTTCATCGACGCGCTGGAGCTTTCGCTGCTCTTCTTCTTCGGCTCCGTGCTCGTCGGCCTGCCGCTCGTGGTCACGGTCCCTCGCGCCTTGAACCTGTGTCTCAAGCCAGGCACGGTCTATCCGCTGTACGGCTTCCACGACAGGGTGCACCGCGTGATCACGCGGATGACCACTATCAAGTTCTTTGTGCATCTCTTCGGTGACAGCTCGTACATCGTCCACTATTTGCGCTGCCTGGGGTACCGCCTTTTCCCGATCGAGCAGACCGGCTCGAACTTCGGCATCACGCTGACGCAGGCGAACCCCTACCTGTGTTCCGTGGGCACCGGGACGATGAGCGCCGACGGGCTGGCGCTCATCAATGACGAGGTCTCGAGCACGTCCTTTTGCGTGTCCCGGGTATCGGTCGGGCCACGCAACTTCGTGGGCAACGACGTCGCCTATCCCGTCGGAGGCAGAACCGGCGACAACTGCCTGCTCGCGACAAAGGTGATGGTTCCGCTCGACGGCAGGATTCGGGAAGGGGTCGGCTTGCTCGGCTCGCCTTGCTTCGAGATTCCGCGAACGGTCGACCGTGACAGCCGATTCGACCATCTCCGGACGGGGGACGAGTTCCGCCGCCGCCTTGCCGCGAAGAACCGGTACAACGTTCGCACCATCTGCATCTTCCTCTTCGCCCGCTGGCTGGGCTTCTTCCTGGTCACGCTCCTGGACTTGGCTGCTTTCGAGCTGTACGACGCGTTCGCACACGTGGTCACGGCGGCGCTCTTGGCGCTCATTGTTTTCGTCAGCCCGTCGTACCTCGCGCTGGTAGAGCGCTGCCTGGCCGGATTTCGCTCGCTGCAGCCTACATACTGCTCCATCTACGACCCGTACTTCTGGCTGCACGAGCGACTGTGGAAGGTGACTGCACTCAGGGACATCCACGCTTTCGACGGCACCCCGTTCAAGCCCGTGCTCTGGCGGTTGAGAGGGGTGCGGATCGGCAGGAGGGTTTTCGACGACGGCGCCCACCTATCGGAGAGCACGCTCACCACCATCGGGGACGACTGCGTGCTCAATGCCGGCAGCAAGGTCCAGTGCCACTCGGAGGAGGACGCCACGTTCAAATCCGACCGAACCACGCTTGGTGCCGGCTGCACGATCGGGGTCGGCGCATTCGTCCACTACGGCGTGACGATGGGTAAAGGCAGCGTGCTCGCCGCCGACTCCTTTCTGATGAAGGGAGAGGAGGTCCCAGCCCACGCGCGGTGGGGGGGGAACCCGGCGAGGGAGATCTGAGATGAGCAATATCAGCCTTCATGGACCGGACACGCTGACCGCTGCGGAGCGCGGCCGAGAGTTCTGGCGCGGAGTGCTTCTCGCCGGTGGGTCCACCGCGCTCCCGCGGTGGACGCTTGAGCCAGTGCCCGGCGTCGGCGAACATGAGAGGAGGATCCCCGACGAGCTCGTGGCGGCGTTGCGCCGGCGGGCGAAAGAGCTGGCGGTGCCGCTCAGCGCGGTGCTGCTGGCCGCCCACGCCAAGGTGCTTGGCGCGCTGTCGGGCGAGCGCGAGGTCTGGACTGGCTACGCCGTGGAGGGCAGGCCAGCGTTGCCGTGCCGGATGACGATCGGACCCCACTCGTGGCGGGCGTTGCTGCTGGAAGCTCGTCGAGCCGAGTCAGAACTGCTGTCGCACGAGGGCTTTCCGGTCGATGATCTCAGGCGTGAGCTGGGCCTGACCAAGCCGTTCTTCGAGACCGTGTTCGATGTGATGGCCGACGACGGCGGGGACTTCGCTGAGGAAACCGCACTGTGGATCAGCTTCTTGGAACATGACGGCCTCGTGTTGCGGCTGCGGTACAGGACGGACGTGCTCGACGCGGACTGTGCCGCCAGGATCGCCGGCTATCACCTCACCGCGCTCGCGTTGATTGCCGCCGATCCGAATGCCGAGCACGCGCGGCAGAGCCTTCTCTCCGCCGAGGAACTGCACTTCCAGGTCAATGGCCTCGCCGGACCGCACAGGACGCTGCCGGACCGCCGGGTCCACGAGCTGTTCGAGGAGCGAGTTCGGGCACACCCGGACGCCGTCGCGGCCGTGCACGGCGACAGGCAGTGGACCTACCGGCAGCTCAACGACCGTGCCAATCAGCTGGGACGAGCCCTGTTGGCGCGGGGACTGTGCCGCGAAGGCGTCGTCGCTGTGGTGACCGAGCGCAACCTGGACTGGATGGCCGCTGTGCTCGCGATCTTCAAGGCCGGTGGCGCGTACCTACCCATCGAGCCGCATTTCCCGTCCGAGCGCATCGCGAGGACGCTTTCCCGGGCCGGCTGCCGGCTCGTGCTGACCGAACGCGGCAGCACCGCTTCGCTCGACCACGCGCTCGACTCGCTGCCCGGAATCCAGACGCTCTTCATCGACGCGGCCTACGAGGAGAACCATGCCGACGGCGATCTCGGCGTCGATGTCGCGCCCGACCAGCTCGCCTACATCTACTTCACCTCCGGCTCAACCGGTGAGCCCAAGGGCGCGATGTGCGAGCACGCGGGCATGCTCAACCACGTCTGCGCCAAGGTCCACGACCTGGGCATCGGCGAGGGGCAGGTGGTGGCCCAGACGGCACCCCAGTGCTTCGACATTTCGCTGTGGCAATTGGTTTCCACCCTCCTGGTCGGTGGGCGAACTCTGGTGGTCGAGCAGGAGACGATCCTGGACGCCAAGCGTTTCGTCGACAAGCTCGTTGACGGCAGGGTCGCCGTCGTTCAGGTTGTGCCGTCCTACCTTGAAGTCTTACTGTCCTATCTGGAGCAGCACCCCCGCGAGCTGCCGGGCCTGCGGTACGTATCGGTCACTGGCGAGGCGTTGAAGAAGGAGCTCGTGCAGCGCTGGTTCGCGGCCCAGCCCGCGATCAAGCTGGTCAACGCGTACGGGCTTACCGAGACCTCTGACGACACCAACCACGAGGTTATGGACAGGGTGCCCGACCGACAACGGGTTCCGCTTGGTCACCCGATCAACAACGTGCACGTCTACGTCGTCGACGAGCAGCTGTCACCGGTGCCGCTCGGCGCACCAGGTGAGCTCGTCTTCTCCGGGGTATGTGTCGGCCGTGGGTACGTCAACGATCCCGAGCGCACGCGGCGAGCGTTCATGGCCGATCCGCACCGCGAGGGCCACCGGCTGTACCGGAGCGGCGACTATGGCCGCTGGCTGCCCGAAGGCACGTTGGAGTTTCTCGGCCGTCGGGATACCCAGGTCAAGATCAGTGGCTTCCGGATCGAGATCGGCGAGATCGAAAACACACTGTTGCGGTTGCCTGGCGTCCGCGACGGCGCAGTCGTGGTCACCGAGCGGGCCGACCGCAGCAAGCGCCTCGTGGCCTTCTACTCGGGCGAGAGGCCACTCGATGCCAGCGTCCTGCGGGACCAGCTGCGTGAGTCGCTGCCCGCGTACATGGTCCCGTCGGCCTTCCATTGGCGGAAAAGTCTGCCGGTGACGGCCAACGGCAAGATCGACAGGAAGGCTTTGACGGCGCTCGCCGGAGAACTCGATGTCGTCGAGCAGGACCACGACGGGCCGAGTACAGCGACAGAGCACCGGCTGGCGGCCGCGTGGGCAGAGGTGCTGGGCATCCCCAAGGACCAGATCGGCCGGCGGGATCACTTCTTCGACCTGGGCGGCACGTCGCTGTCCGCAGTGAGGCTGGCGATCGCGCTGGACCGTGCGGTGTCCCTCAAGGACCTCACCGGTCACCCGATCCTCGCCGATCTGGCCACGTTGATCGACGGCGGGTCTTGAATGTCGTCCTCATCCCAGACCTCACTGCTCAACGTGGACCTGCAACCCGGCAAGCCGCCGATGCTGCGGGCCGAGGCAACCGGCGACGCGCCGCGCTGGGCGGCCGAGTACCGCGACGCGCTGCGCGCCGCCGTCGCCGAGCACGGTTCGCTCCTGGTTCGCGGCCTCGGGCTCCGCGACGCGGCCGGGACCGAGGCCGTCTTTCGGCGGCTGGCCAGTCTGATGACCGAGAAGGAGGCCTTCGCGCCCCGACGGAGCTACGTCCCCGGCGTGTACTCGTCATCGAAGTGGCCGCCCACCCAGCCGATGTGCATGCACCACGAACTTAGCTACGTGCTTGAGTTCCCCAGCCTCATGCTGTTCGCGTGCCTCATTGCGCCGAGTGACGGGGGCGCGACCCCGGTGGCGGACTCGTCGACCGTACTTCGCGCGCTGCCCACCGAGTTGATCAAGCGCTTTGAGCGGGTGGGCTGGCTGCTCATCCGCAACTACAACGACGAAATTGGGGCGTCGATCGCTGAAGCTTTCGGCACCGACGACCGTGGCGCAGTCGAGAGTTACTGCCGTAACAATGCGAT
>WNGI01007210.1_pt1 | contig 10161 bp, 9 predicted proteins | sample 5400621 | NCBI WGS metagenome assembly WNGI01 (sample SAMN13153374, study PRJNA577476) | soil metagenome | isolation source: 20 cm soil or saprolite under Garry oak tree replicate 1 | place: USA:California | collected 2016-06-15 | reverse complement strand
CAATATTGCTACCGGAAGAGCGCCAGTAGGTCACTGCCAGCGTACCTGTTCCAAACTTTTGCCCGAATACGGTGTTGGAGAAGACAATCGCGTTGACGCCGTCACCGGAGGAAACGGGAGGACTGGCTACATTGCCAGTGTATTGCAATCGCGCCATGACGTGGTCCCACGCGGTGAGTGCGGGTGCTGCGGCAGTATCCCACGAAGTATTGCCATCAATAAGCGTGCGCCCAGCTGAACCGAGACCCATCTGGAACGTCACGAGGGTGCCGGCTGGCCAGTGTTGACCCTCAAGCGCGTAGCCGCTTACGCGCCGCGAAACCGCCAGGAAAATGCCCCAAACAATCAGAATTGATAGCGATTGCAAACGTGCAAACGCTCTCTTCGACACGCAGTATCGGCGTGGAACGCGAAACAGGGTAAATCCCATAATCACCATAAAAGCATGAAGTATGCGAAGAGGTAAGGAACGCCAAGAGCGTGGGCAATTTCACGGTCGCAAAAATGCGAAACTTGCGCACTTAATACGTGATACGCGTAATTGTCGCGGAGCTACTCAACTTTTTTCGCAAATTTGCGCTGCCTATATCACCCCGCGCGAGCAGTTTAAGCGAAATATGCGCGAGTCCGGCGTTGGGCTGGACAGCGGATCAGGCCGGATGAGCCGGCTACCGCATCAACCCGGCCGGCAAGGTCAGGGGACGAGGAAAATCTTCTGCGAGTAGGGATCCTTGACCTTGCTACCAGATTGGTAACCCGTCACATCGACGTAACCGCCGTTGGGATCGTAAGGACTGAAAACGTACCCAGGTTTGCCAGGAACAGGCTTCGCCACCGGGAATTGCGCTGCCACATTTGAAGAGGAACTCCGCGGCGTCGCACTCGGCCGTGGCGCGGCTGCAGTTGACGGTCGCGTTTCGTCCAGCTGGGATGGAGGCGAAGCGCTGGTCGTGGATGTCACAGTCCGCGACGGTCGAAAAGGCGTCGGCGAGGCCTGCGGAGGCATTGCCTCCACCGGTTGTCCTTCGTAAATTGTCCTCTCCGTTGTCTCAGTCGTTGTCTGGTCGTCGCCCCTCAACTTGTTTCTTACGAAATGCGCTGGCGCGGTTACAACCGCCGCGGAAGTGGACGCGACGTTTTCCGCAGTGCGACACCCAGCCGCGACTAGCGCCAGCACGAAAGTGAGTGCCGCAAGCCGAATCATTGTACGATGTTATCAGCGCGCCGCGGACACGCAACTTTTCGCCGCCTTGAAGTCGGAAAGCAATGCCGAGATCGCTTCCTCCGTTGCTGACCACGCGCACCTCAAGCGGAAAATGTCCGGCTCGATGAATTTGTAAAAATCCCATCCGCGCTCGCCCAACTTTTGCGCAACCATCGCATCGAGTCGAAAAAATACCGCGTTCGATTCGACCGGAAACACAATCTCAGCTCCGCAGTTTTGCAGCCCGCTGGCTAATTTGAGCGCCGCCTCATTCGCTTGTCGCGCGTTTTTCAGCCAGACTTCATTCTCCAACAAGGCGAGCCAGGGTGCCGCCAAAAAACGCATTTTGGACGCAAGATGTCCGCTCTGCTTTGCCCGGTAATCGAAATCCCCGCTGCGCTCTTTGTTGAAGAAAACGACCAACTCCCCCGCTGCCAGACCGTTCTTCGTTCCGCCGAAGCAAAGGACTTCCACATCGGCTCGCCAGGTGATTTCCTTCGGTGCGCATCGAAGTGCCGCAATGGCATTCGCGAACCGCGCACCGTCCATGTGTAAAAACATCCCGCGCTTTTTTGCAAATGCTGAGATCTCGCGAATCTCATCAGGGCCATAGACGGTTCCCAATTCCGTTGCCTGCGTGAGGCTGATCACGCGCGGCTTATGCGAATGTAATTCGTGTTGCCGTGTCAGGGCCGCTTCCACTTCGCGCAAATCAATCTTGCCCATCGCGCCGCGCGTGGGAATTAGTTTGGATCCACCAGTATAAAATTCGCACGCGCCGCATTCGTCATTGTCGACGTGCGCGTGCTCATGGCAGATCACGCTCTGAAACGGCTGGCAAAGTTGTGCCAGGGCTAGGGCATTGGCCGCTGTTCCGTTGAAGAGGAGAAAGACATCGCAGTCGATTTCGAAAAGCTCACGGACGCGATCACACAGACGCCGTGTCCATTCATCGTCGCCGTAAGATGCTGCTGCGCCGGTATTCGCGGCGGCGAGCGCGGTGGCTGCTTCCGGGCAAAGGCCTGCTGTATTGTCGCTCGCGAATTCCTGACGCCGCTCAGTCACACTGCCAGTCGCTACCCGAGTTTTCTGTTTCGAGCAATCGAATGATGCCGGTCTGGCCTTTGATTATCTGGCATCGAATGTCGCAGCAGTCGCCAGATTTGCTCGTGTCGCCAAGCGCTATATGCGGCCATCAGCCGCGACTTTGCCAACGGCGAGGCGCGGTTTACAATCGGACATGAATCTCTTGCAGGCCGAGGTCGAGCGACGCGGCGCCCAAATCTTTGATCTGGTCGATCGCCATCCGGAATCGATTTTTAGCAAGGCCGGGTTCTATCAGCGAATGATGGAGTTCTCGATGCGCGACGAGCATTTCAAAGTGCAAATGTTCCGTTTCGTTGATGTGCTCGCTTCCCTCCGCCGCGGCTCCGACATCGTGCAACATCTCGATGAATATTTTGCCGACATGCGCAATGGATTCGCCCCGTTCATCCGCACCGGGGTGTCGCTCGCGCGCATCGTCCCGATCATCAGTGGAAAATTCCTGCGCTGGAACGTCTCTGGCATGGCGCGGCAGTTCATCGCCGGCCGCAATCCGGATGAGGTAATGAAAACGCTGCGCAAAAAGCGGCGCCAAGGAATCGGATTCACTGTCGATCTGCTTGGCGAAGCAGTCGTCAGCGAAGAGGAAGCTAACGAGTATGCGGCGCGTTGTCAGGAATTACTCGAACATCTCGCCCGGGAAACGCGCGGCTGGACCGATCCGCTCGGCAAAAACTCCGAGCTGTTTCCAGTCGTAAATGTGTCGGTAAAAATTTCCGCGCTCTATTCGCAAATGAATCCGGCCGATCCGGCTGATGCAATTGCGCATCTCGCGCCAAAGCTCCGCCCGATTTTACGCCGCGCGAAGGAGCTCGGCGCTTTCATCAATTTCGACATGGAAAGCTACGCGCACAAAAATGCGACCCTCGAACTTTTTCGAACCCTCTTCACCGAGCCGGAGTTTCGCGACTGGCCGCATGCCGGCATTGTCATTCAGGCTTATTTGCGCGACGCCGAAAATGATTTGCATGATCTGATTGCGTGGGGACGGGAGCGCGGGACACGTTTTACTGTTCGTCTGGTCAAAGGCGCGTATTGGGATTACGAAAAAATTAAGTCCACCCAAAACGGCTGGGTCATTCCGGTATGGATGCAAAAACCGGAGAGCGATGCCAATTTCGAAAGGCTGAGCCGCATTTTACTCGAGAACGAATCGATCGTCACTTCCGCGTTCGGTTCACACAACGTCCGTAGCATCGCGTACGCGCAGGCATTGGCGGAGGAGCTCGGGATCGATCGCAGCCGTTTCGAATTTCAGTTGCTCTATGGAATGGCCGGGCCGATCAAGCGCGCGCTGGTCGAGATGGGCTATCGGGTTCGCGAATATTCACCAGTGGGCGAACTGTTGCCGGGGATGTCGTACTTGGTGCGTCGCCTCCTTGAAAATACCTCTAATGAAGGATTCTTGCGCGCGAAGTTCTCTGAACATGTTTCGGCAACCCAATTGCTGCGTGATCCGCGTGATTTTGTGAACGGCGACAATCCGCCTTCGACCACGATCATTCCGAGCGCCGCGGGATCCCTCGGTCCGAGCCGGACTGGCATTTTCGCTCGGGATGACGGAGCGGGCCGCAACGGCGCCAACCGCGAGATGCCACCCGGCGATACCTACAAGAATGCTTCGCTGACAAATTTTGTTTATCCCGAGGCCCAGGAAAAAATGCGCGCCGCTTTGCACGAAGTGCGTGCGCGTTTCGGACAAAAGTACCCAATCGTGATTGATGGCAAAGAAGTTTGGACCGACAAGCTGCTGCCGTCGCTGAATCCGAGCGCGCCAGATCAAATCGTTGGCTTGGTTGCTGAGGCCGGAATTCCCGAAGCCGAGAGCGCAGCGAAAGCGGCGCGACGCGCGTTTGAGTCGTGGAGCCGCACGCCATTCGAAGAACGCTGCGAGTTGCTCGAGCGCGTGGCCGCCATCCTCGATCGTCGCCGGTTCGAACTTTCTGCGGTCGAAGTTTTCGAGGTCGGCAAAGCGTGGGCCGAAGCCGACGGGGACATCCGCGAAGCAATGGATTTTTGTCTCTTCTACGCGCATCAAATGCGACGCCTCGGAAAGCCGCGGCTGACCCAACACGTTCCCGGCGAGGAAAGTTACCAGCATTACTGGCCGCGCGGGGTCGCCCTCGTAATCGCTCCTTGGAATTTTCCGCTCGCGATTCTCTGCGGAATGGTCACCGCCGCACTCGTCACCGGCAACACCGTGATCATGAAACCGGCCGAGCCTTCAGCGATCCTCGGGGCGCTGCTGATGGAGATTTTCGAGGAGGCAGGAATTCCACCCGGCGTCCTGAATTGTCTGCACGGTCGCGGCTCGGTCATCGGCGCCTACCTGGTTGATCATCCCGATGTGGAAATGATCGCATTTACCGGTTCGCGTGAAGTTGGCCTGCGAATCTGGGAATCGGCCGGCAAAACGCGACCCGGCCAGCGCGAACTCAAGCGCGTTGTCTGCGAGATGGGCGGCAAGAACGCCGTCATCGTCGATTCCGACGCCGATCTCGACGAAACGATCGTCGATACTATTTACTCCGCTTTCGGTTATCAGGGGCAGAAATGTTCCGCCTGTTCGCGTCTGATTGTGCTCGAAGAAAATTACGACCGCGTGATGCAGCGGTTGCTCGCAGCCGCTGCGAGTTTGCGCGTTGGCAATCCAGAGGAGCCGGGAATTACTGTTGGTCCCGTGATCGACGAGACTGCCTATCGCCGCATTCAGGAAATTATCGAGCGCGGCAAAAACGAAGCGACTCTCGCTTTCCAGGCAACCAGCATACCGGACAAAGGTTATTTCGTTCCGCCCACCATTTTTACCGACGTAAAACCGGAAATGACGCTAAGTCAGTGTGAAATTTTCGGGCCGGTGTTGAGTGTGTTGAAAGCGCGCGATCTCGACGATGCGATCAGAATTGCGAACGATACCGATTACGCCCTCACCGCCGGATTCTTCTCGCGCAGTCCCGCTAACATCGAGCGGATCAAAGCCGAACTCGTCGCTGGGAATGTTTATGTCAATCGCTCCTGCACCGGCGCGGTGGTCGGCCGGCATCCTTTCGGTGGATTCAAAATGAGCGGCGGCGGGACCAAGGCCGGCGGCGGCGACTACTTGCTGAACTTCCTCGTCCCGCGCGTTGTCACCGAAAACATCATGCGCCACGGCTTCGCCCCCGAAGCTACGCCCGAATACCGCGACGAATTTCTTTGGCCGCCGCGGTGAGTGCGCAACTTCGGCAGGTAAATTGCCAGGTAATAATTCCGGGTAGCCCGCGGCTCACGCGTTGATCGTCGTTAATCCAGTGGGTGGCCTTTGAGCAGCAGTTTCACCACACTGACCACCATGTAGCCGACCGGCCACGCGGCGGCGAGAGCGACGAGGGCGAAAACAAACATCTCTTTGGCTCGTTCACGCTCGGACTCTAGCAAAAACTCGCGCGTGAAATCGTAAAATTTGCGCTGATCGGATTCTCCCTCATCGCCCGGAGTTGGCCAATAGCCACGCCACTCTCCCATGTCCGAGCGAAAGAAATAGTGCGTTTGCGGAAACCGGCGCTTTCTGATTTCGCACGGACTTTTCGGTTTCATCGCCTGCGATCCTCAGCTTGATTTGTTCCAAAATATCACATCACACGCAGGTTTAAAGTCGCGGGAATTGGCGGCGAGGATGCGGAAGATCAAAGCGCGGGGTCGCGCCAAACTTCAGTTGTTCATCCAACGAATGATTTGGTCGTGGGCCTCGGACAAGACGGTCACATGGTTCGCGCCCTCAACCGGAAAGAAGTCGATGAAAGGGAATTTTTGGGCCAGCTCGCGGCCCATCCGAACAGGGATAACCTCGTCCTTCGTGCCGTGGAAGATCGCGATTTTTGCTTCCGGATTGCGTTTGCGAATTTCAGCAATGCCAGCGCGGTTATCATAGCTTTCGATCAGCAAATGTGATAGCGGACTGCTGATGATGCGGGCGGCTTCTTCGCGCAGAGTTGTGAAGGGCGCGATCGCGACAACTCGCTGCACGCGATGACGCGAGCCAAAATCGATCGCAACCGCGGAGCCGAGCGAATGACCGATGGTGCAGAGTCGCGATTCCAGTTCTTCCTCGGAAAGAGCGAGTCGTTTCGCCAGCGTCTTTAGCGCGGCATCGCTCGACACCCGCATACTGGCGATGGTAGCGTAACCCTGGCATTTTCCGTAGCCGGGATAGTCCACGAGCAGGAACGCATCGTTAGAATTTGGATAGCCCGCGAGGATTGTCGTCCAGTCGAGCGCAAGAGAGCCATTGCCGCAAAACGCAACCCAAAGCCGGCTGGGAAATCGTCCGTTTTTCCGGGCCGGAATGTAAAACGCCGTCTGCCTTCCGAATGGCATGGTGTACGGGATTTCCTCGCCATTTGCTGGCAAGGCTTGTGCATATCCCGCGCCGTAGGGTCGCGGATGATAAAGCATCGAATGCTGCTTGAAATAGATCAGCGCGATGAAAAGGAAAAAGCTCAGACAGACACTAATCAGTCCGCGAACGACAAGTCGCTTCAGATAGTTGTGCGGCGCATAGCATCGATGCACGTGAAGGCAAGAACGCGTTCACAGCAACGTCGAGCAAATCGATTCTTTTCGCGATAGAATCGATTTTATCGATCGCCTGAAATTTTACTGCCAGTGACCAGCAACCCAGATCCAGCCGCCGGGTCGTCGCACCCAGTGACCTTCAACCCAGACTGCTGCCGGTCGTGGACGCACAATCCAGCTGCCCGGCACCCATTGATAGCCCGCGCCGGTCCATTGCCAGTAGCCGTTCGTCCAAACGTAGCTCGGTCCAGGTGCAACGGTTCTCGTCTCTACCCGAACTGGCGGCGGCGCTTGAGTAACCAAAACCTCTCGCGTAACCGGTCGGGTTGCATAGGGACCAGTAGTCATGGTTTCGCGCGTGACTTCAGTTGTTGTCGTGGTCGTGACAGGGGTTTCCGCGACGCAGCCAGCTAATCCCAACAGCGCCAGCAAACAAAAAGGCATTCTCATATCATTCCTCCCCTTAAGGTTCGTTTTGGCCGAACAATTCGGCTTTGTCCGAACCTTCATCCAATGGCACAAAATCAAATCTCATCCGATGATCGCGCATGCTTTATGTCGTTGCGACACCAATTGGAAACCTCGGTGACATCACCCTGCGCGCGCTGGAGGTGCTGAAATTAGCCGACGCGATCGCGGCGGAGGACACCCGACACTCTGGAATCTTGCTCAAGCACTTTGAAATCAAAAAACCGCTCATCAGTTTTCACGAGCACAATGAAGCAATGCGCACTGCACAATTAGTCGAGCGGCTCGCCATGGGAGAAAACATCGCATTGGTGACGGACGCCGGGATGCCGGGGCTGTCCGATCCGGGAGCGCGCTTGATTCGTGAATGCATCCGGCGCGATCTGGCCTTTACCATCCTGCCCGGCCCGTCCTCGATCCTGACCGCTTTGGCTGGATCAGGATTTAGGATGGAGAAGTTTTGCTTTCGTGGATTTTTGCCGGTGAAAAGCGGGCAACGCGAACGCGAGTTGCGCGCGGCGAATGAGCGCGAGGAGACAACGATTTTTTTCGAATCGCCTTATCGTTTAACGAAAACGCTCAGTGCCGCGATCGACATTTTGCAAGATCGACAACTCTGTGTCGCGCGCGAGTTGACCAAAAAGTTCGAAGAATTCCGGCGCGGCAGCGCGCCCGAGCTCCTCGCGCATTACCAAGCGCATCCTCCAAAAGGCGAAATCGTGCTGGTGGTCCAGGAAGCGGGGGCTTCTCTCCGAGCCGTAGGCTCTAGGAAGCCGGAGGCCAAGCCGCCGACTTGATTAAAACGGCGGTTCGGAAACCGCCGCTCCTTGAAGCTGCCACTGTCCTCAGCGGCAGACCTGAAAAACTCTGCCGCCAGAGACGGCGGCAGCTACATCGGCTTGGACTTGCGACCTTGGCGCTTCTGTGCCACGTTGCGCGGCTTTTTCCCCAGAGAATCACTCGTATGGCTTTTGCAATCATCAAAACCGGTGGCCGGCAATATCGCGTCGCGGAGGGCGACACGATCGATGTCGATTTGCTCGAAACGGAAGCCGGCAAGCAGGTCGTGATTGCTGATGTTTTAATGCACGCGGATGGCGACAAGGTCACGCATGGCGCGCCGATTGACGGCGCAAAAGTAACCGCGGAAGTGGTCGAGCAGCGCAAAGACAAAAAAGTCATCGCTTACAAATTTCGGCGACGAAAAGGTTATCACCGGACGGTGGGTCATCGGCGCAAACTGACGCGACTGAAAATTAAATCGATCAGCGCCGGCGGAAAGAAAACCGCCAAAAAGGAAGCAGAATAGGATAAGAATAAGATTACGAGGAACCCCATCAATCATCATCGATCAACCATCAAGCATTCCTCATGGCTCACAAAAAAGGACAAGGCAGCGTAAAGAACGGGCGCGATAGCGTCAGCAAGAGACTGGGCGTGAAAAAATTTGGAAGCGAGCTGGTTGTCGCTGGCAACATTATTGTGCGGCAGAGGGGGACAAAATTTTTGCCGGGAAAGAATGTTGGGCTCGGTCGCGACTACACGATTTTTGCGCTGGTCGACGGGAACGTGCGCTTCGATCGGGCGGGACGGCGAGTAAATGTCGATCCGGTGGCGGCGAAGTAGCGTCACCCCGCTAGGTAATTTTAAGGTTACGCGACGGGGATCTCTTGGTCCGGCCCGACTGGCATTTTACCCCGGGATGAAGCGTTGCCCAGATTTGCTGTTTGTTTTATAAAAGAAAGTTCCCGATGAAATACAAGACGTTCATTCTCTTTGGCGCGCCGGGTAGCGGCAAAGGCACGCAGGGCAAAACGCTCGGCAGTATCCCGCGTTTTTTCCATTGTCCGTGTGGCGATGTTTTCCGCTCAATCGACACCCGGACCGAGGTCGGCAAAGCTTTTCTCGAATATTCGAGCAAAGGCAAGCTCGTGCCCGACGAAATCACGGTCGAACTTTGGAAAGAAGCAATCGATGCCGCGGTCGACGCCCACAAATTCAAACCCGATATCGACACACTCGTGCTCGATGGGATTCCACGAAATGTGAACCAGGCAAAGATCATGGAGCAAATGATCGACGTGGAAAAAGTCTTCCATCTCGCCTGCCCAAATCGGGAGACACTATTCGTCCGCCTGAAAAAACGCGCTTTGAAAGACAACCGGCTCGACGACGCTAATGAGCAGGTGATCCAAAAACGGCTCGACATTTACGAAAGCGAATCGCGCCCGGTGCTGACCTACTATCCAAAGGATCGGATCACCGTGGTTGACGCGATGCAGCCACCCGCGAAGGTTTTGTTCGACATCCTCGCCAGCATGAACGGCGTCGATGGGCATCGAAATGAGTCAGTTTGAGAACTTCACTGCTTCCAGTCTTTATTGCGATAAATGCAAAGCGGCCATGCCAGTGCGCGAACGGCTGCTGCTAGTTCTGCCTGACAAAGAGCTATACGATTATCTCTGCACCGGGTGCGCTTCATCGGTCGGATCGCGCGAAGTCATGGCTGGTGAAAAAATGATGGCGCAAGCGATGGCGGCGCAACAGACGCGCCGAGGAAAGCAGGTTCCGATTTCCCTGCATTCCTAACACGAATGCGGATCCTCTTTATCGGCACCGGCGAAATCGGCCTGCCGACGTTGCGAATGCTGCACGAGTGGCGTGACCACGAGCTGGTCGGCGTAGTCACGCAACCCGATAAGCCAGCCGGGCGCGATCAAAAACTCACGCCATCCCCGATCAAAAAGGCGAGTCAACAATTCAATGTTGCAGGTGCAACAGCTGAATATAAACTCGAGCTGCCAGTTTTACAGCCGCCTCGGATCAAGGCT